>Ga0208629_100355_pt1 | contig 22485 bp, 23 predicted proteins | sample LakWasMet19_HOW5_2_FD_183865 | JGI IMG/M metagenome (GOLD analysis project Ga0208629, IMG submission 183865) | Freshwater sediment methanotrophic microbial communities from Lake Washington under simulated oxygen tension - Sediment Metagenome... | ecosystem: Environmental > Aquatic > Freshwater >... | reverse complement strand
TGCCCTCATCGCGCCGCTGTGGCACAACGACGCGAAGCTGGCGGCCGTGCGCACCGTGACGGCGGAGGAGCTGCGTGCCTTCCAGCGTGTGCTGCTCGCGCAGTCGCACGCGCGCTGCCTGGTGCTCGGCAACGTGACGGGTGAGGAGGCGGCGGGCGTCGCTGACGCGCTGCTGCGCCCGCTGACCGCCGTGTCGGGCGAGGTGGCGCCGGCACAGCACGTGACGCAGCGCTGCGCCAAGCTGCCCGCGCCGCTGGTGCTGCTGCCGGGTGCACCGTCGGCGGCAGGCAGCGTTCTCTCTTCAATCGCCGCAGCGGTGCTGCACCCGCAGGGCGGCGGCGGCCGGGACGCGGCCAGCGGCGGGCGGGAGGGCACCGCGCTGCTGTGGGAGCTGCGGCACTCGCAGGTGTCGCGCAACGCGGAGGATCCCAACAGCGCCATGGAGTACGTGTTTCAGATCGGCCCCACGTCCGTCGGCCCGCTCGCGACGCAGGCCGCCCTCTTCCGCCTCGCGCTGCACCTGCTCTCTGAGCCCTTCTTTGACAGCCTGCGCACCAAGCAGCAGCTCGGCTACATCGTGAACGCGGGCTTCCGGCAGGACTCGGGCGTGCGCGCGCTGCGGCTGCTGATCCAGAGCAACAAGGTCAGCGGCGCGGAGCTCGTGCGACGGACGGATGCCTTCCTCGCCACCACCTTCCCGGCCTTCCTCGCCGCGATGTCCCCCGCCAAGTACGCGCAGAACGTCGGCGCCGTGATCGCGCAGGCGAACGAGGACGACAAGAGCCTCGCCGAGGAGTCCAACGGGCTGTGGGCGGAGATCGCGGACGGCCGGCTCGACTTTGAGCGCGCGCGGCACGTGACGGACGCCCTCGTGGGCCTGAGCCAGGCGGACTTCATCGCCTGGTACCACGACCACATGTCCCCAGGCGGCGCGCGCCGTCGCGTCTTTGTGTCTGTCGTTGAGCCCGTGTCTCCCGCCGCGCCCGCCGGCGCTGCCGCCGCGGTGGGCGCCGCTAACGACGCCGCCGCGCCCGCAGACGTGCATGCCGAGGCGCGTGTGGTGGCCGCAGCTGCAGCCGCAGCGGGCAGCAACACCGCAGCGGCTGCGGCTGATGGAGACGCCGCCGCGGCTGCCGCGGCGCTGGCGCAGCAGGGCGAGGTGCCTGCCAGCCCTGTCGCAGGGGAGGCGGTGCCGGTGGACGTCGCGGCCGCTGCAGGCGGCGGCCTCGCCCGCACCGACGCCGTCGGCACGCCCGTCGCTGGCGATGCATCTGCAGCAGCGGCGGTCGCTGGCGGCGAAGATGAGGAGGCGGGCGCCGCCGCTGCAGCGCAGCGCTTTGCGGCGTCTGAGACGGTGGCGCACCTGACGCTCGCGCAGGCGGCCGTCGTGCAGCAGGCACTGGCCGCAGCGGGCCTGGAGGGCGGCCGCATCGCCGCCGCAGACGCGCCGCTCGTGACCGCGTGCTTCGCAGAGGCGGGCGTCAGCATCGCAGGATTCGCTGAGCGCGCTGCCCGATCGCCTGCGCCCGCGGGGGCGCAGCGCCCGTACGTGCGCTGCCTAGTCAGCGTCGCGCACCCCGAGAACGTCAAGGGTGTCCTGCCTACGTATGCGCCCCTCGGCACGGCCCGCTACGCGGCGTGGCGGGAGAAGCTCATCGCGGTGACCGCTGCGGGCGCGGCCGCCAGCAGCGCCGCTGCAGCGGCGCTGTCGGGCGACAGCAAGTAGGCTGCGTCTTGTGGCGTGCAAGGGAGCCGTGTGAGCACACTGGCTGCTTTCGCGTCCAGGGAGCTATGGTCGTTGTGTGAAGCCGGATGCGCAGCGTGTGTCGACAGCAGGCACGTCCTTCTGGCGCCCGCATTCATCATGTTGGTTGGAACGTCAGCGTCCCAAGTTTCGAACGTTGGGGTGCACCCGCACAGTGCAGCGGTCCAGGATCCGGAGTCCGGGCCGCTTTGCCCATGCAGCAGGACTCGCACATGACATTCTCAGAGCTGATCAAGTGTGCGATCGTTAGCCTGCTCAGTTGTATCGCCAAAAATGAACTAGGGATTACAATCCCAGCTGAAACCATGCTGAAAACGTAATTCAAAATTCGCTATGTTTTCATCGGCCACCGAACTTACATCGAGCTCGGATAGCGATTTTAGCCCAGCGAGAGATTCGTGAAGCTGCTGCCACGGCCATCTGCAAGCTATATCATACAGCTCTATACAGCTGCGGTGGGTGATCTGCGCTGGTTATGGTTAACGTGTACCACGGCTTCCCGAAACCGACGCCGCGCGCCAGCCGTGGCCGTGCTGTGCGGTCCGCACGTGACTCTACCAAGCTTTCCCGCGGCGTCAACGCTCGTTTCATCGCAAATACTTCACTTGACCTTGCTTTCGTATTCTATGCGTGGTTGGCTAACGCAGATTCGTGGCACACAGTGGTTGTGAAGCCCAGAGAGTGCTGTGTAACTCCCGCCTCCCGCAGTTGCTTCTCTGCACAAAAATGTTGTCCTTGAAGGCGGCAGCGGCACTGTCGGTCGTTGCACTGACTCGTGGTGCGACCACGAGTGGCGAGGTAACCAGCACCGCGTGCCCCAACTACAGCACATGCTCCACCTCAGGCAGCTCCGCCTACGCCCGCTCGAACCTTGTCCTCAACACCACGACCGGCAAGTTCACGGGCACGGTTGTCACAAACCAATGCCCAGGAGTCTCCTTCACGGGGTCGGTGCGTGAACACGAGTTTTGAACTACTGTGTGTGCGGCCTCGATGCCATCAGTGAGCAACGAACACCCCGCGTTGCCAACCGTGCAGGTGGCCGCCTGAGCGTGACGTCTCTCGTTAATGACTCGTATCTGCGGCCTGCCGCCTTCCATTCATGCAGAACACGCCGTCGTGCGTGTCACAAACGTTCCCGGCCCCCGCATACGCGACGGTCCCCATCGCGGCACCCACGGACGGCCGGATTGGGTGCGTGGCCTGGGTCGTTGCGCATGCCGTTGTGTAGCTCGCTTCCGGCGCGAAGGTCATCGCCGCGGCTGGAATGGTGCCCACTGTCAACATTTCAGCTGCTTCGTCCCTGCGATTGGCGTACGTCGCCCTTTCACGCACTGCGCGTCCTGCCCTCCACCTCCTTCGCCCGCAGCCTCTCCCTCAAGTACGGCACCAACATCTACGGCGTGAGTCAAAGGCGGTGCGGGCGTGCATATGGCTTTCACTCATCATACCAGTCGCTTTTTAGGCTAAGTCTTGCTTCCTGCCGATTCCAGCTCCGCTCCATCATGTGTGTTTTTCGGATATTGATGATGATGATGCATGCCTGCAGCCGCTGGAGATGGGCTTCTCGCTGGGCTTCGCCTGCACCAACGGCCTGGGCACTTGCTCTGCTGGCATGGACATCGACACGTGCGCCCAAATGCTGATTCAGCAGTGTGGAGGCTACGACTACGTCAAGTGGAGCGTCCTGCCTTCCACCTGCGGAGGCCATGCAACGCCGTACCACTACCATTCCTCCTTCGAGAGCTGTGAGTGCCTTTGGGACCGCCAGTTGCAAGCCCATACCAGAGGGGAGCGCCGTGCTTCTGACCCAGGATCTGGTCCGTGCTAATTGGAACGCACTGCATAACCGTGCTGCTCTCCCGTATTTGCATCTCGGAATGTGCAGGCGAGAGCACTTACACCAGCGGCCACTCCCCGCTAATCGCCGTGATGATGGACGGCCGCGGCATGTACGGCCAATATGAGGCCACCAACACCCTGCCAACTCTGGACGCTTGCGGGGGCCACTACGGCGACGTCCCAGCCACCACCATCAACGGCACCACCTACCCGGCAGCGACGAACATCTACCACTATCATTGGCAGGCGGGCGTGCCGTTTTCCGTTGGATGCTTTGGCCCCGTGAACCGTATCGACGATGCTAAGGCACTGTATACCAAGTGCAATGATGCGGGCGGCTACACCTCCGTTTGCACTGCATCAGGCTACGTTTCCAACTACGACCTATTCTGCCCCGTCTACAATAACGCGACTGTGCCGTGGAGCCCATACACGTGCACGGCAGACTGCCCCTGCAACACGACCACAACCACTACCAGCAGCGCTGCCTCGGATTCAGGCCTCACGAGCTCTCAAAAGCTCGGCCTTGGTCTTGGCCTGGGCCTCGGGCTTGGTGCCGTGGTGATCGGAGCGATCGTTGCGATTATCTATGTGGCTTCAAAGAAGGCGGCAAGGCGCGCGGCCACGGTTCATATGGTGAAATCTCCAGCTGATACCACGCCCAGCGCTTCGGTGTAGTGTCCCCCAAAACGACGATGTAGACAGGGGTCCCAACGCTCTGCTGGCTTCCTTGCGCAAGACAACTGGTATATCGCTGGCTCTACAGCTCGCGAGTGTCACGGTGTCCTCTGCGACGCTTCCATATTTGTATGTATTCCCTGCTTGAGACATGATTCAGGGTGGCTATGCTGCTGGAATCAAGGCCCGGTGTTGCGCATGCTGTCGCCAGCAACGCGCTTGTTGCCGTGCCGCCTGCTATCGGAAGACTATGCCTCGCCTGAGCTGGCTTGTTGCGTCATGCCCCAGCGCCGAACAGGATACGATTGGCTGGAGCTACAGCGTAGAAGCGTAGCAGCCCCTTGATTGAACTCATGCTAACACTCCGGATCCCGGCTCCGGGGAGCATCTCGAGCTCCGGCCTGGGAATGCGATGTGTTGTGTTTGTCACCGAACAACCTTCAGGGCTACGACATCTAAATATAATGGAGACCGCCTGATTTGCACGGCTGGAGCCCCGCTTGTGGAAAGTGGGGGCTACATTTGCAGTGTTCCCGCCCATCGAGGATGATGGTCATTGCTCGTCTGCCGAATGAAATGTGAGCCCAGCCCAGGTGGTTGTCGTTGGGTGTGACACTTATCGCACTGCTCGTCTGTGCAAGCAACACAATCGGCAGCTGAAGCAAGCCAAGTCTCGAAGTTGATCCTCTCAGCGTGCGCTTCGGCACCAATGGAACATTGGACTAACAAGCCCGAGTCGCCCAAAACGCGTCTTGATGCTCGCATGGTCGCAAGGGAAGATCAACTCAAAGGTACCGTCAATTGCATGTTTGCGGCGTCAAAATACCTACTCGCCATGCACTGCTCCTGAGCACCGTGAGAGGTGTGCAGCATGGTGAAAGGTGTGAGGTACCGGCAATCGCCCTCAAAGTCTGCAGTGGGTCTCGCTGAAAGAGCCAACTGCCTCGTCATTGGGCTATCTGCATCACTCAGTGCGTTGGCAAGGCCAAGTGGCAAGGCCGCCTCGCCAAAGACGGTGACTGCGCCTTGGTCGCTTACGCCCCGGTTTTGCGTTGCAATGGCAGTGCTGCCAGTCGAGAGTGAAAGCAATTAGTCAGAAGCACTCGTTGTGCGCCCACAACTTTGCGCCGTTGCGCCGTTGACACAAAGGAATCTGTGGTGCGGCTTGTGCGGTCACGAAACGATCCATACGCCACAAAGCGGCGGATGCGGGCCGCCAACTGAAAATGAAAACGAAGCCACCGTTTCATGAAGTTCCCTGCTGTCTGGCACCTTCCCAAACATTATTCTTGCTGTGGTGAGTTTGCTAACGCCAAACACGCTGTGTGTGGATCGCTCACAAGGGACTCCCACAAGCTCGACCGTGGTCCGAACCGTCCGACCCCTGCACCTTGAGCTGCGCGCTTTCCCCAGCTGTCGAACGCACGTGAGCGATTTTTCTCGGCTTCGTCGTTTGAGCTTGTCTTACAGGACTCTGTCACGGCCACCCAGGAGCATCCTGCGCGCGTGGACACCATCGACGCCGTGTAACCCCCGATTATTCAAGCCGCGAGATGGCAGCTCTGCTGGCGACCGCTGCAGTCGCTGCTCTGGCCGCAATTGCTGTGGCTCAGCCTGGAGGAGGAGGTGGCGGCGGGGGCGGTGCGGCGACGAGCGGCGAGACCACCAGCACCTCGTGTCCTTCCTACAGCACCTGCTCCAACACCGGCAGCTCAAACTACGCTGCGCCCAGCTTGGCGTTCAGCACCTCAACGGGCAAGTTTTCAGGCACCTTCGTCACCAACCAGTGCCCAGGCTTCTCCTTTACAGGGCAGGTACGTGTCTTTCTGTGTGATCTGGTGCCTGCTGCCAGGCTGACACTCTCGCGCGGATGGGCGGGCTGTGCACATGCCACCGCTCGTCATGGAAGCTCCAACTTTCCAACGCTGTCCTCTCCCTGGCTATGCGTGCAGAACACGCCGTCTTGCATCTCCCAGACATTTCCTGCGCCAGCGTACGCGTCCGTGCCAATCGCCGCTCCAACTGTCGGCCGCATCGGGTCAGTGGCAACAGCGCCCGCCACCGGGTCTCCACGCCACCAGCGGCGGGCTTTCGCATGCAGCTTGCTGCAGTGGTTGGCTCCAGCACTTGTCTCGCGCGCAAAGGCACGGAAACGTTCGACTTCGACTTCTGGCTGTCCCGCTTTGACTAAAACGCCCCGAATCTCCTCCTCGCCATTCCGACACGTGCAGCCTGTCCCTCAAGTACGGCACTAACTTGTATGGCGTGAGTCATCACCTTGCTTGGCGATTCCCGCTTCCCACCGGATTGCCACCACCCCCGGCTGTGGAACCCCTGGCCTGCTCACTGCAGCTAACTGCTCTCTCTACCACTTCCCCCTCCGCTTGACCCCCTCGCTGCCATTTTTTGGCTGCAGCCGCTCGAGATGGGATTCATCCTGGGCTTCGCCTGCACCAACGGTCTCGGGACGTGCACCGCTGGGATGGACATCGAAACGTGCGCACAGATGCTGACCTACCAGTGCGGAGGCTCTGCGAACGTGAAGTGGAGCGTGCTGCCCACTGACAGCAGCTGCGGCGGTCACGCAACGCCCTTTCACTATCACACGCAGTTTGAGAGCTGTGAGTCTGAAGCCGCGATTGCTCAACAGGCAGCCATCACATGGTCGTGCGACATCGCTGTCGGAGCCGATACGAGCGCGTCTTCTCCGATTGATCGCTGTCAACGAGACTACTTTTTTGATGCATGACCCGGTCGCAATCTTTCCTTGCAGGCGAGAGCAACTACACGAGCGGTCATTCGTATGCCATCGCCGTGATGATGGACGGCCGCGGCATGTACGGCCAGTATGAGGCCACCAACACCCTGCCGACTCTGGATGCCTGCGGAGGCCACTATGGCGACGTCCCAGCCACCACCATCAACGGCGTCACCTATCCGGCAGCGACAAACGTCTACCATTACCATTACCAGGTCGGCGTGCCGTTCTCCGTGGGCTGCTTCGGCCCCGTGAACCGTATCGACGATGCGAAGGCACTGTACACCAAGTGCAATGATGCGGGCGGCTACGCCTCTGGCTGCACTGCCAAGGGTTACGTCTCCAACTATGACCTGTATTGCCCCGTCTACAACAACGCTACTGTGCCGTGGAGCCCATACACGTGCACGGCAGACTGCCCCTGCACTAACGCCACAACCACTACCACCAGCGCCGCCGCGTCAGGCTTGTCGAGCTCTCAAAAGGTCGGCCTCGGCGTGGGGCTGGGCGTGGGCCTCGGCGGCATCGCCATCGTGCTGGTCGTCGCCTTCGTCTTCATCAGCGCGAAGAGGGCTGCACGCCGCGCTGCGACGCAGGGCATGGTGAAGAAGCCCAGCCACGCCACCCCCGGCGCCGTCGTGTAGGTGGCGTCCGCACATCGTCTCGCCCACGCTTTTCGCCCGCACTACACGCCGCTCATCCCACGATCGCAGCACCACGTCGCCAATTTCGAACGTATGTGGTTCTGGGTTTCAGCACGGCTATTGCAGCTTGAGGCACGAGCACACATCGCAGCTCTTGGAGACGCCGGACAGGACAAGCGTCGACGTCACGATGTAGTTCTATTGGGTGCCCACTCCGATCGGAAAACCGCGAACATTCTTGTGCTTGACGACCCTCACGCACACCGCAGCTTGCGCTGATCGTACCGACCTCCTGGCAATCTAACATAGGAGTGGGTGCGAGGGCTGCGCGTCTCGGCGTTGCGCCGTGTAGCCATGCCTGTTCGACGCTTGCACAACGCATTCAAGTTTCAGCTAGGTGCGCCACGTACTCCGGACCCGTTCACGCCAATACAACACGTGCCGCCGCCAATGTTAATGTGTTCGAATATTAATCCCTCTGCGCATGCATGAGCAGCGATAGATAAAGCTTCTGCAATACCGACATCACGCGTTCTGCTGCATGCGCACTTCAGAGCATTCACGGATCCGGAGCTCGAGGCTTTGATCGTCGCTGTTGCAACCTGCAGCCCCCCGATTTCGAGGCTCCGATCGAGAACTGGCAGCGGTCGAGGCGTGGCAATGGATGCATATGCCGCCATTCAAGAGCCGGCGCCGAGAGATGCGCATGCGCCCCTGCACAGAGCCTCATGACAGTCGACCGGCGGCAGATAGGTCGGATAGGTCTGCGGGTTGAAACGGGCAAGCACAGTTGATCAGTAGTGAGCTCCGAAGCTAGAAAATCGCCTGCCACAAGCGAAAGGTCAGCCCCGGATCGGCATCGCGCGCCGGCACCGTGGAGCCACCGCTGGTGTTAGCAAGCTCAGCTGGCGAGCGTGCGGCAGGGTGCCTTGCGTCATTCGTGGCCGCCACGGGCGCGACTTGGAGCGGCGACACAGCCGCGCAGATGGCCGCAAGCTCGCGTTGGAGGGCAGCGCGCTGCTGCCGCTGCGCCGCTTCAGACGCCCCACTCAGACTCGCTGCTGCCTTGGCAGCGCCTTCCGCGAGCGACGGCTGCACTGGTGTCTCGGGGCGCAGCTCAGCTGTCACCCATCGCAGCCACGGCAGCACCGCTGCAGCTGCGGGCGAAACCACGCCAGTCGGGCGAGCGGCGGCAGCTGCTGCGCCGCGTAGAGCGGCCAGGATCCCGGGGTGCAGCAGCGGGCGCTGCAGGGTGTCCGCAGGCGCAAGCACGAGCCAGTGGCAAGCCCTCAGCGCTAGCCATCTCAAGGAAGCGATCGGGGCGCCGATGACGCTCGCTGCGATAGCGGAAGCCGAGTGAAGCAACTGCAGCGCTACCAGCGCGAGCGCCTGCGGCGGGGGCAGCAGCAGTGATGTGGGCTGTGTGGGCTGGGGGGAGCCGGCCGAACTCAACGCTACAGCCCCCGGAGATGCGGCCGTCTCCGCAGCTGGAGCAGCAGCAGTAGCAGCTCCAGCAGCACCCTCACGCGAAACGGCAGCGGACAGCGCGGCCGGCGGGACGCACGCCACTCGCAAGTTGCCGACGTTCGGCAGGCGAGACGCGCAGGCTGCGGCGTTGAGCAGGGCCTCGACCCCTGTCACGAGGATACCCCACTGTTCAGCCGTCATCGCAGTTGGTGTCTCCTCTGCTGGCACAATCGACACTGCAGGCGCAGAGGCACCGGCATCCGCGGCAGGCGTCGGCCCACTCACAGACACGGGACGGCTCACAGTGTTGGCGACGCGAGAGGCAGCGCGGAGCCGGATGCAGCCCAGAATGATGGACGGAAGGTCCAAAAGGCTTGCGTCGCCTGCGCCAGTCGGGTGCTCCGCGGCCGCATGCTCCGCGGCAGGGCGCGCAGCGCTCTCCGCAGCGTTGCGCGCGGCTTTCATGCCGGCGTACGCCTCCCTAGCAACAGAATCGAACCCTTCGGGCCGTGCTGTGCGTGACGCATGCGGTTGTGCTGACAGCAGGCAGTGCGCAGCGAACAAGTATTTGCACCAGGCGCCCCGGTGCATGCCCTCAGCATACAGGCAGTAGGCCTCCGCCAGAAGCCGGTCGGCGTATTGATGGCGAAGGGGAGGCGAAGGGGGCGATCCGCCGCCTGGTGCAGCCGGCGCAGAAACAACACAGCTGCCATCGACAGCGGCGTCGTGGCGACCGGAGTGCGATGTACCGCCGGAGTCTGACGCGCCTGCGAGGCCGGCATCGGCTGCGTCCGTCGCCTTGCCCGTGGACAACAAAAAATGACACGACATGCGTGCGTGCAGGCGCCGCTGCTCCACGTGCAGCAGCACGGCATCCTCGCTCATGCCCTCAGGCGGCGCCACACCCTCGGCACGCAACCGCGGCAGCACGGCGCCGCTGGGGTGCGTGGCGTTCGACCAGGCCACACAGCCCGCCATCACCGCCCGCTTAATACCCCGTACATATGCCCGACGAGCCGCCAGCACAGCAGGCGTCCGATCGCCTCCTTCGCTGCCGGCAAGACCAGCAGCGGCTGCAGTGCCAGGGGCGTGGCTGTGGTGGCTGCATCGACCGCCACTCTCGTGTGCATGCGAGGTATGGGAGGCGCCGTGCCCGCTGCCGTGGGAGCAGTGACCGTGGCTGTGGTGGGCGGGGGCCTTCTCGGCCTCGTGAGCGCAGCCGCCGGCGCCATGCTTGCTGTGGTCAAGGCACGCGCTTGCAGTGGGGGCTGCGGCCGGCGCCTGAGCGGCGGTGGGCTCAAAGTGCAGCATCGCGATGTCAGCGCCGATGCACGCGGCGGACTCCAGCAGCGCCAGGACTTGCGCGTACGGCTGCAGCCACGGGACTGTGCGCGTGAAGGACTGGTGGCTCTCACCACCAGCACTATCGCTATCGCGACTATCGCAGCACGCCTGCTGCGCTGCACCGCAGCCGCTGCCCGTGAGTGCATGAGCGACCTCACGTGGCAAAGCGCTCGGGGCTGCGTCTGCATCTCCGGCTTCCAGAGTTGCGAAAGGGACACATGTGTCCACCGCCGACGGAAATCCGGCCCCGTGTGACTGCGGGACGCTCGCGCCCACCGCCTCCATGCCCGGGTACTCCTCCCCGAGGCGATTCACAACGTGCAGTGGGCGAGCTACTGCCACGAGCGGTGCTGCAGAGCCCGCGGCAGCCTCTGTGCGCACTGTGCTCTCGGCGGGCGCTTGCAAGCACTCCACAGCCGCAACAGGGGCTGCGGCATCCGCTGTGTGATTCGCCTTGGTCGCCGCCATAGCATCTGCCGTCACGACACCCGCGTCCGCGGCTGCGAACTCGTCGGCGACGTAGTCTGGACGCAGTCCCAGGAGCGACAGACACTTGTCCACATGCAGTTGGCACAGCAGCAGCCCAGCGCCGCCGCCCATGGCGCAGAAGGCACGACCGCGCAGCAGCCACGCTGCGATGCGGGACGGGTCGGCCTTCAGCAGCGCGGTGAGGTGCTCCACGCCGCCTGCGAGGTCGCCGCCCAGCACCAGTGCTGCAGCGCATGCAAAGTCGCAGTCCAGCTGGAGGCGCCGCAGCAACCTCGCGGCGTCAGCTTTCCAGCCCGCCAGCACGGGTGCATTTGAGGAATCAACTGCAGCGGCCGCGCTTGTTCCAGAGGCTACACTATTCACTTTGGGCAGACTTTTTGTGGCGGCGACTTTGTCCAGCAAGGCGGAGCATGCAACTTTGACGGCGGAGACGTCTCGAAGCAGGGCTGGCTGCGCGCTGTGGGTAGAACAAGGGGTCAAGGAAGTCAAGCCCGACGTCAGTAAGGCCCGGGTCCGCTCTTGCAGAGACTCTCCTTCTCTTTGAGCTGTTACCATGAAATCCAGCTGCTGCTTGGCCTCAAGCGCGGCAGCATCGACAGATGGCAGCTTGGACATCGGCGCCGCTACATCGGCTGTGTCATCCTCCGTGGCTCGGACCAGGCCATCACGATCAACAATCCCAGAAACACTGCCTTTCCCCGCGGCGGCGGCCGCGATCACCACCGGTGAATCGCGCGATTTTGCTCGCAACGCGGCGACTGCTGCCTTCGCGGAAACGGCTTTCGCTGACGGCGCTCGAGCCGACATCTTGCGGCTAGCCGACGCACATAGATCGAGAAGTGCAGCCGTTATCGATCGGCACGGTGGGGCAGGCATTCTGTGCGCTTCTCAGTCCGCGTCATCACGTGTACAATCGCCATCGCGTGGATCGCATTGGCTCGTCCACGCCGGCATCATGACATGCGTGCCACCGTCAGCAGCAACGGACCAAGAATCACTCGGGGCCGAACGGCATGCCAACCCGTTGCCAGCGCTTCCTGCAAATATTTAGCCCTCAACTTTCCGTGCTCCACGCGTCATTTTCCTCCGGCCGCTTCCGCCAGAGCCTGCAGACGGTGCACGACAAGCAGGTAGCGGACATCCGCTGTGTTTTAGCGCCATCCGGCCCGGCGAGATTTTTTTGGACTTGGAGGTATATACCCGCAATCATGGCGGCCGCCGCGCTTGCTCAGATCGAGACCTTGAAAGCCGACGGCAACACTGCGTTCCAGCGCGGCAAGCACAGCGCAGCCGCGAACTTGTACACGGAGGCGATTGCGCTGGCGCCGCACCCGGTGCCGGTTGAGATGCGCAGCCTGCTGTCAGTCATCTTCACGAACCGTGGCATGTGCCACCTGAAGAGCGAGGGCAGCGGATCCAGCGACGCGATGGAGGCTGACGGCCGCAAGGCCGCAGAACTCGATCGCCTCAATCCGAAGGCGCACTATCTGATCGGCCTTGCACACAACAAGCGAGAGGAGTGGGTGCCGGCCGTGCGGTCGCTGGAGACTGGGCTGGAGATGGCGCGGCGGCAGAAGCGACCACCCAGCCTGCTGCGGGAGTTTGAGGTCGCGATCGCTCTCGGTCGCAACAACTGGCACGCCGCCTCGGAGGCGGAGGACCGGGAGCAGGACGCGGTGCTCTACAGCGCGCTGCAGACGGCGGTGGACAGCTGGAGGGACAGCCAGCTGCACGAGCTTGCGTTTGTAAGTGGGGCCGGGCCTAGCAAGCCGCCAGCGGCTGGCGCTGGCGCTGCGCCGTCAGGCGGCAATGGGTATTGTGGCGACAGTGCCTTGCCATCGATACCGGAGCGTGAGCGACGGCCCGGCTCTGCAGCGGTCCGGACCGACTCAACCGGGGAAGATGCCAATGACAGCGACGACTCGGACGGCTACACGGTCGAGAAGGCAGGCAGCCGCGCTGCTCGCGCGTCGGTGCCCGCAGGCGGCGCAGGGGCGCCGGCCCCAGGCGGGCCTCGCGTGCGACGCCCCGCCAGCGCCGGCATCGTTGGCTCCGCGAGCAACGTGGCACGGGCTGCGACGGACGGATTAAAGCACGGCGCTGCCGCACTCTTCCGCCGCCGGTCGTCCGTCCGGTACGATGCCTGCGGGCAAGCAGACGCTGCAGCCGTTGCGGGTGCATGCAGCGCTGGTGCGAGTGATGCAGAGTCTCGCACCGAAGCTGCAAGTGCCGGCGCCGACGCTACAGCTGCAGGCGCTGCCTCCGCCGGGACAGCTGCAGAAGCGGGTGCGGGCAGCACGAAGGCCGCAGCCATCAGCAGGGAGCACAGCGAGCACTCCGCCCGCCTGTCGGAGCTCTTCGCGGAGCGCGAGCAGAGGCGCGCGCACGCCGACGCCCCCGGGCACTTCACCTGCCCTATCACATTCGATGTGATGCTAGACCCAGTGATCACACCGTATGGGCACTCCTACGACCGCGCGGCGATCGAGCGCTACATCACGCGAACGAAGGCGGAGGACCCCACCACGCGCAAGCCGCTTGCGGTGTCGCAGCTGGTGCCGAACATTGGCCTGAAGTCCGCGATTCAAGAGTACCTGTCGACGCACCCGTGGACGCACCCGCTGTTGCCGGCGGCCGAGGGCGGCCGCTAGCGCTGCGTGCGGCCGGGGGCAGCCGCTAGCGCTGCGTGCGGCCGGGGGCAGCCGCTAGCGCTGCGTGCGGCCGAGGGCGGACACAACTGCGTATGCGATGCGGAGAGCGCACGAGGGTGGCGACTAGCGCTCGCTCGAGGAAGACAAGTAGCACAGCAGGTGGGCTCATTATGGTAGTATCGCGCACGAGGCGTCTAGATCTGAGCAGGGCGCGGATCTCCGTTTACAGATGTACATGTGGCCATGGCCGCCGCTGAGGCATTCTAAAGTACTTTGCTGCAGACCGAGAGCGACATCGATACGTAATCTTGGCCGCAGGTACCGGGATCACCGTTGTTTTACATCCGAGGTCGAATCAACCGGACAAGGTCCGAATCCTTCAGGCTGATCGATATATCGTTCACAGATTTCATCGAAGTGCGACTCGGCTGGAGCTGTGCTTCGGACGGTCAAGTACAAACGATTCCACACCCAGCGATGCAATGCGATGCAATATGACATACCAGAGCCGACAGAACGGCACTGGGATAGTTGAACCGTGAGCGCCAACGCGACGGCCAGGCGTCGCACATTCATTCGCAATAGGCCACAACAAGTTGTCAAAACACGCACGCGAGGCCTCATGCCCCGCTGATCACAAGCGCCGGCTTACACGATACAGCGTGCGTGCGTGCGCTCGTGCAGGCTGCCGACACAGCGACCCCACAGCCCACGCCGCAGAGTGCGGCTCAGACGCGACGGAGAGAACTGGAGTTACTGGACTGGAGACACGGCAGTCGCGCCTCATTCTGAGCCCGCCCCTGCCCCGGCCCTGCCCTCGCCGCCAGCGCCAGCCCCCGCGCTGCCGCCGGCCCCGGCCGCCGCGCCTGCGCCGCCGCCTTCCTTGCCCTCCTTGCTCTCTTCCTCCTCCGCGGCCTTGATCAGGTTCATGAACTCCGTGTCCACCTTGCGCAGCACCTCCTCCATGCCATCGTCGCGCTCCCCGCCCGCGCCGCCGGCCCCAACGCCGCCCGCGCCGCCCGCAGCGCCGGCACCTGCACCAGCGGCGCTCCCGTACCCGCCCGCCCCGTCCTCAGCGCCGCCCTTGGTCCCCGCGGCGCGCGCCGCACGCGCCAGCGCGATCGCGCGCTTCTCCAGGTTCTCCTCGCGCTTGGACTCGCGCTCAAAGAGGGCGGAGATGCCCGCCTGCGGGACGGGACGAATTGTATGGACAGACAGGGGAGAAGTGAGGAAGGCGGGGAGTGCTGAAGTCGCGCGGGTGGAGAGGGAGGGCGCAGCGAGCGGGTGACGAGCATGTACACACAGACGGGCGAAGCTTGCCCCATGCAACCCATCAGATGGACGCGCAGACGCGGCGGCGGGCACCACACGCACCTTCTCGCTGGCTGGCGGCACCGCCAGGTTCTCCGAGACTTCCAGCAGCGACACCGTGCCGTTGACGTCGCCGACGGCGATGAGCCGCCCGCCGCCCGACTGCGCCGTGCCCTGCACGCTGATGCTGGAGAGCGGGTGGTCCGCCACCTTGTGGCTGTACGCCACCGCGTTCTGGCGGTAGAAGATGTCCCAGAAGTCCAGCACGCCGTCCATGCTGCAGCGGGCATGGGGACAGGCAGACAGACGGGCAGGGGAAGCGCGATTGGGGACGAGCAGAGTTGGAGGCACAAAGTCGAGGCATGCAGCTCAACATGCGCAGTCGAGGCAGACATGGGGGAGGCAGGGGCGCATGCGAGCGGCGGGCGCTACACGGGACAAAGCACGCGCGCCTGCAATCTGCCCGCGCAACAGTGAGGCAGAGGCAAGCAGCAGCCGCAGCTGCAGGCAACGCACCGGCAGGTGTAGAAGACGCCCGCGCGCGTGGGGCTCCAGCAGCCTGCGGTGAGGTACGACTTGCAGTACGGCGTCATCATGATCGGCGTCTTGTTCTTCTCGTTCCAGATGCGCGCCGTCCAGTCGCCGATCGTGAGGTAGCTCGTCGTGTTCATGGGGTTGCGCTGGATGGAGTAGATCGGCCCGTGGTGCTTGCCCGATCCCGCGTCCTGCGCCTGGATCACGCCCGCGTCGCTGCCGCCCTGCAGCGCGCGACACAGGGAGACAGGCACGGCGGAGGGAAAGGCACGATGCATGACAGCACGACACGTGGGGGCGAGTGGGTGAAGACGCGGGAGACACCTCGTGCAGGCTGCGACAAGCGACCGCGGCACTCGCAGCGCAGCTGAACTGCAACGGGCTACCTGTCGTTCGCACCGGGATCTCGCAGCGCCATGCGGCCCCCGTTGCTACTCATCCCTACTGCAGACTGTGCAGCCCCCTCAGCGCTATGGAACCCCTGCAGCACTGTGCGGCCCTCTTAGCACCATTCAAGCGTGCAGCCCCCGCGGTCCACGCACCTTGCCGCCGCGCTTGCGCATGTTGAGCTGCAGCACCACGCCCTGCTCCGTGCCCACGAGGTACTTGGCTGGGCCCGCTTCGATGTTGTACTCGAGGGAGGAGCCGCCGAGCACGCGCCCCGTGCCTGCAGCGTGTGTGAGTGCGTGTGCGTGTGTGGGTGTGACTGTGCGTGGCGTGGACGGGAAAGGGGGCGGATAGTAGCAAGCGTTCGGTGGCAGCGGCAGCAGGGGGCAGCTCAAGCAGGCGGGCACCCGTGTGTTGCGCAGTTCGGCGTGCGCGGCAGCTGCGTGCGCTTGAACTCGCAGCTCAGCCCAGCACACCACAGCACAGCCCACACAGCACAGCACAGCCCACACCCAGCGGAGCACGCACACTGCACAGCAGACGCACCGTCGTTGAGCTGCAGCACCTCCGTCGGCTCCGTGAGCTTGCGCGTGTCCCACCACATCATCTGCCCGTCCGTGCTGACGGAGGCGAACTGGTTGTTGGTCTTGCTCTGGATCCAGAACACGTCGTACACTGGGTCGTGGTGCGAGCGGTCGATGGAGGACGTCTGTGAGACGGACGGGGCATCGAGGGCACAGACGCACGGACAGATGGGCGGGAAGCATGCCGCGAGGGGGGATGAAACGAGGGAATGGGCAGGGCGAGCAGGAACACTGCGCGCTGCTAGGTGGTCGGCAAAGGAGTCAGGAGGCACCCGCGCTTGCGCTGAGCTGGAGAACCAGCAGCAGCAGCAGTCCGCAGCAGCTGGAGAACCAGCAGCAACAGTCCGCAGCAGCTGGAGCAGCCGCAGCGACAGCACCACGAGCAGTAGAAGCAGCAAGCGCACCTGGATCGCGATGCCGCGCGGCTTCTTCACGTCGAACACGCACACGAGGCCGTTGTAGCAGCCGCCCACCAGCACGTCTGGCGTCTTGAAGTTGTACCGCAGGCACACGAGCGGCGACGGCGGCGTTAATTCTTGCACCTGCAGGCGGGGCGACATCACAGCGGCGCATGTCAGACAGAGGGGTGCACGCGTGAACGGCTGAGGTGTGAGCGCACAAGCAGGTGCGAGGGTGCGGGGATGCTGGGTCACGCAGGCAGGCAGACAGGCGGTGCGACCAGGCCCCCTGTCATACGAGCACGCGGACGTAGTAGCCCGCTCGCAGCGGGGTGGCTGGACAGCCAGCGCCCAGCCGCGGGGGGACGCACCGGGTGGTTGGGGTAGGTCACATCCCACACGAAGGAGGAGGGCGGCAGGCGGCCGCTCATGAGCCGCTCGTCCTGAAACTTGAGGATTGAGTACGCCACCGCGATGCGGTTGCCCTCGGGGTGCCAGTTCACGCTGGTGGCGGTGCGCTTGACGGCGGAGGGGTCGCGAAACACGGCGAGGCCCTTCGCAGATGGCGGCTCCGACGACAGGTCTGCGGGGAAGGTCGAGGGGATTTGTAAGGTGGGAGTCCAGACGGGCGTGGAGGCAGAGCGGGGTCTGCTTTGAGCATCACAGAGTGGGCCGTGAGCTCAAGGCCGCCAGTCCCCTCGCCGCAACACACACACGAGAGTCAGCACCGCCACCACAAGCAAGCACGGGAACTGACACACATATCCTCGCATGCACGCAGACACACAGACACAAACATAGACACACACGCAGATACAGACATACACACAGATACACACACACAGCCAGGGACACACACGTACCGAGGCTGTAGTCGCTGAAGTACTCCTCATACATGTCGATCGTGTTGTTCTGCTTGACGGCGCTCTCCACCGTGCCCGCCAGCTCCACCACCGTCTGCTTGTACCGCGTGTCCTTGTTCGCCCGCTTCAGGTATCGATCGACCTGATCCGCCTCCGAGGCGTCCACCTGCAGAGGCACAGAGCAGCAGGAGTCAGAGTGCAGGAGGCAACAGGAGGCGGCAGCGAGGCGGGGTTAACACGTGACGGTTTGAGCTGGTCGGACTCTGGGGCGCCCACTTGCAGAGGGCAGCAGCGGTCCCGCAGCACTGCCCACCACAGGCGGGCGGAGTGGTGGACTGTGCCACTCCAGCCGCAGTCAGGCGGCGACAGGGGACGGTGGCTGGCGTATGCATGCATGGCAACGCGCCGCGCTACCCTCGTAGGAGGGACAGGCGCTGGCACAATCCCCGCCTTTGAGAAGCTTCCTCAGTGGAGGGGCTATGAGCTCCGGAACCGTTGCAGAATAGCGGCTGCGAGGGAGTGTTGGGGGAATCTCCCCAGGGGCCCCCGCCAAGGCCACCACTCCAACGATCGTGCCTCCCCTGCGTCTCCCGCTGCTGCGAGACCAGCCAACCCCGCCGCAGGGGCGTCAGGTACACGGGTGGAGCAGTGGCTCCCGCCGGCCCGCGCCAGCCCCGTCATTCAACGCCGCAGGTGGGGGCTGCCTCTGCAAGGAGCCGCCTCCGATTGCCGATCCGGCGCAGCGGCTGCGGCTGCAGCAGCAGCAACGCTTTTGCGACCGCAGCAGCAGCGGCATTTTGCGGCTGCAGCAGCAACGTGTTTGCGGCTGCAATGCTTTTGCGACTGCGGCTGCAACGCACGTTTTCAGGCCAGCCGCCCTCGTAATGCCGCATGCCCTGGTGCCTCCTCAAGACCTGCACAACGCCCCGGGGACGCAGAGAGAAGACAAAGCTCCGGTGACACCCCGGCAAAGCCTGGCGAGACGCCCCAAGAACGCCGCCCGGTGCACCAGGTCTAACACAGACGAGATCGTGTCCTGCGAAGGCAGGCTTCGACGTTCACAAGGGCGGCGCCGTCGCTTGAGCGAGCGGACGACCTGTTGTTCGGCCCCAGAGGCCAGTGGGCCGAATATTGGCAGCTGGCCCCAGCCCCGCGCTGATACTGCTCTCTCTCTCTCTCTCTCTCAACCGCGGGCGACAAGCTGCGCTCACGAACCCGGTCGGTGTTGACCTCGTGCTCAGACAACAGCGGGGTAGTGTCCAAGGTTGTTACACACGGATTCTTTTTGAAGTACTCGGCATCGTATTCCGTGCTGCAGTGGTCAGGCAGTGTGCACGCTCCAGCGCGTCGCATCATCCACAGCGTCGCTTGCGTGCGCTCGTGCAAGCAGGGATGCGGCAGCGGTTGCACACCTGGACGGGATGCTTTCCAAGATCTGTGTTGGAACATCATCGAATTCGCAGTGGTGGCCGAACTCCGCCCGCTTCTTGGTGTACGGCACGGCAAGCTCCATGGCTCGGGCGTGCAGCGAAGGAGAGGCACACTCAACGGTCCTTGCCGCGGGCCAATCTGAATAGTGCGGGCTTGAGAAAAATCAGCGCTGACGGCGCTGTCGAAAGGCGTGCGACGCCACGCCCGGACTCAGCATCCGGCCCAAAAGCTCCGTCGTTGTCGACCAAATGCCTTAAATTCGAAGGGGGCTCCGTGAGTCTGTTGGACACGGGTTGCAGGACGATTTTCAGCATCCGCAACAGAGAGCGCGGCCTCGTGAGGATCCCCTTCGCCAAATTACTGCAGCTCACTTGCGGAGCAGTGGTCGGTCATTGCTTCCGAGGGATATAAAGTGCCGCTTCGCTGGGATATCTTCCAACTTGTTCGACTGCTGCTGTCACAGCAGCCATGGCGTCCGCACCGCTGCGCCAAGAATTGGCCGGGCTTCCGCACGCCCTGCAACTCTTGGGCGTATTTATATACCGACACCTGGAAGCTTATCGACTGTCTCGTGGGCAGAGCTATGATGGCAATCTGCCTGAGGGCGCAGCCGAGATCTTGGAAAATGCACACGAGCGGTGGTGCCACACGATGCTGGCGCTGATAGATTGTGCACGTATTCACGCTGCCAACCTTCAAAGCGATCTTCGGGCGCATGTGGAGGCGTCGGGCATGTCGGCGGCGCTCGAGGTTGCGCGCAGCTCCGTGGAAGCCCAGGTTTCTGATCTCGCATCGCCACACAAGCTTGTGCAGGCCGCACAGGTGCCCGATTACCTGTTGAATGCCTTATTTGTGTCTGTCCCTAGGTCTGGCGGGCATGTGGCTTCGCTGCTTGCAGCGGAGGACGACCTCACGCTGGAAACCGTCCACGCCCTCCGCAAGCTGAGGAATAGCCGCGGCAAGGCACCGGGCTACTTGCAGCGCCTGCAAGCGTTGCACCAGACGGGGGGCTGGAACGCTGAGCAGGCGAATTCTATCGCAGAGACGATGGACGCCCTGCAGCTGCTCCAACGCTACCTCCACCGCAGCACCGTCGCGCTGAAGTCCGCGTTCAGCTGCTGGTGGCTGTGCGACGACGCTGGCAGTGCCGCCAAGATCACCGCCCTCGCCAGCGATATTGCGAAGGGGCCGTCCACGGTGGACCGCGCCCCTGCCGCGGGTCGTGACGCACGCGGCGGCGCTGGCGGCGCTGCTGCGAGGGACGAGGCTGATGAGGATGAGGACGATGATGATGACGGTGCAGGGGCACCCGCCGGCGTTTCACACGCGAGTGAGACCGCGCTGAACAGTCGCCTGGCGGGCTGGTTTCGGCCGGCGCTGGAGGGCTGCGAGGCGGTCGCCGGCTGGTGCGAGCCAGAGCTCAAGCGGCACCGCACGGGGGCGTCCGCGCAAGAGGTCGGAAAGTCGATCCTGACGAGCTTCTCGACTAGCAGCCACACCAGGTCGCAGCCCGCGGCCCTCGCCGCATACTTGAAGCAGGGCCTGGTGGGCCGCATCGTGCAGCAGCTGGAGAGCGGCGTCGGCAGTGCAAGCCACTCGGCTGCCGCTGCGAGCAAGGGCAAGAGTGGAGGCGCCGGCCGGCGGCCGCCCACGGTTCTCCTGCGGTATCACCCAGGCAGCTTCGTGCTTGTCCCTGACGTCAGAGGGGCGGCCGGCGCGGCAACGACTTTTGCATCAACGGCGTCGGGCGCGTCTGCTGGCGCGGGCGCGGGTGCGGGCGCGGGGTCGCGGGCGCTTGCGGCGCCTGGCAGTCGCGGGGGCGCCGCAGCCGGCGGCGCTCGCGGCTCATCGGCGGGGCACGCTTCGAGACGAACCGCGTCTGCGTCGTCTGCAGCGGGCGCGGGCGCGGGCTCCGCGGACTCTGAATCAGATGACTCTGGGGCAGATGACTCTGACGCAGGCGACCCGTCTGATGCCCCGCTCCTGCGCGCTCGCGTGCCCCTAACCTACAGCCTCCTCATGGCCATGCTCAGCGGCTACCTGTATGCCAAGGGCTGGAACAGCCGCTGCCACGATGACGACCTCATTTCGGAGTACACCGGGGGCAGCCTCCTACCAGACTGTGCCACCAGCGTGGGGTGCACCCTGGCTGAGCTGCTTGCAGCAGCTGCTGCTGATGCCGGCGACGAGGACACCGACGGAGACGCCGACGAGGGAGCCGGCGGGGCAGGTGCAGGCAGCAGCAGCAGCAGCAGCAGTCGCTCCGCCTCTTTCTCATCAGCATCGAGTTCCCGGACCGCCGCCGCCGCCGGCGCCTCCGAGTCTGCCGCCCCTGCAGGAATTGTCCCCGGCAGCCGCCCCGATCTCCTGGCAGCTCTGGTGGCGTCGCTGCGCGTGCACGGGGTCAACGAGGACGATGCACTCACCCCGCTGCAGACGGCGCATGGGGTCAACGAGGACGACAAAACACGGACCCCGACGCTGAAGGGGCGAGGGGCTAAAGCTCGGCCCGCCTACTTCGAGCCCCGAGCGCCTCCCAAGCCCGACACGGTGGACCACGCCCCTACTCGCACCGCCGTGTATGCCATCATCGAGAAGACCCTCGAGCGCATGGCCGGGCTGCATGCGATAGACGCTGCCCACGCCAGCGTCCGTCGGCAGGCGGACGCGCTGCTGGGGGGCGGGGACAACCGCAGCACCGCTGCTGCGAGCGCGGGCGGCAGCAGCGCGCGTGGAGGAGGCAGCGCGGGCGGCGCTGCTACAAGTGTCCCGCGCCGCGGAGGGCTTGCACACGGCTCAGCCGTGGCTGCCGGCACGAGCGTCGCCGCCGGCAGTGCAACGCGCGGGGGAGCATCCTCTGCTGCAGCTGTGCCTGCTTCGCGCGGAGCATCCTCTGCTGCAGCTGCACCTTCCGCGGGCAGCGGCAGCCCGGCACCTGTGCCGGCGCGTTCGACCCGTGGCACCGCCCGCACTGCGGCTGCCCGCTTGGCGGCTGAAGCCGCTGTCCCCGCTGCGGCTGGGACCGCTGCCTGGGCCCCAGCCCGCGCCGCTGCACGAGCTCCAGGCCAAGCCGCCGCCCGGGCCCCAGGCGGCCGAGCGGCGACGCGCTCTACAACACAAGCTGCGGCGCCCGATCCCGCGCCCGGTGCCGCCGCCGTCATCGAGCTTCTTGACGACGACGAGGAGGAGGAGGGTGGCCGCGGCGTGGAGGCTGACGAGGGTCGCAGCAACAGCGTCGACGCCGCCAGCGACCTTTTCGGCCCTGACGCTCCGCCCCAGCGCACGCCAGCCGCCACCGGCGGCGGCCTTGTTGGCGGTATCGTCTCCACGCTATCCGCC
>Ga0208629_100352_pt1 | contig 22560 bp, 12 predicted proteins | sample LakWasMet19_HOW5_2_FD_183865 | JGI IMG/M metagenome (GOLD analysis project Ga0208629, IMG submission 183865) | Freshwater sediment methanotrophic microbial communities from Lake Washington under simulated oxygen tension - Sediment Metagenome... | ecosystem: Environmental > Aquatic > Freshwater >... | reverse complement strand
CCCCCCCCCCCCCCCCCCCCAGCGCAGAAAGTGCTGCTGATAGCGATGCTGCCGACCTGTCTGATGCTAGCGAGTCACTCGCTGGCAGTACTGACGGCTCGAGCAGCGACGGCTCCTCAGCCGACGACTCTTCGGAGCACGAGACTGAGTCTGAGGCGGATTCCGACTCGTCGGACGCCGACTGATGCTCACGATTGGCCTCGTGATGCTCGCGCGCCGCTCAGCTGTAACTGCTGCGTGCCTGCGCACCCCGCTACCGCGCCAACGGGCCCCATCCCGTCTGCTGCGGTAGTGCGGGCTCGGCCGTCTCCCGGGTGCCGCCCCCGTGTTGGCATGCCTGCGAGGGCCGACCCTCACTCGGCGCAGCGCCAACTCGCCGATGAGGCTGCGCTCCCATGCGCGTACCCTGTCTGCTGAAGTGTGCTGCTCTGAGCGCCACTGCGCGGCTGGCCACGTCCCCCCTTGCCGTCCGATGTGTGTAGTTCATGCTCCGCTGACTGTGCATGTTGAGTGACAAATCTTTCTGGCCCCCCGCAAGGGGCCCCGGTGTATACCTGCCATTTCGGCGGTGCCACCACTTGAATTTCTTGTATGTATGTCTGTGTTGATGATGCACAGGCGGGACCTGACGCTCGCGCAGCTAAGCATCTTGCCAGCCGTGCCCGATGCACGAAACAATCGAGTCAAGTGGCATCAGTATCCCGTTCAAAATCACGCGGCGCGGCCTCGGGCCGATATCTCCGCTCAAAATCGCACAGCTGTACGCGAGACCGCCCCGTCGTACCCGCTGCTGAAAACGTCGTCACCCGCGCACCACAACCCCGATACACCAGCTAGGTAGGTCCACGAATTGGCTAGGTTTGCAAGGGTATCGGACGTGACGGCGCGCCCCTCGTGCACCCGCGGGAAGGTCCGGGCGAATGCGAGCTCCGAGACTGACCACAGCCGGACCTCCCCGTCCTGGCCTCCGGACACCAGGTACTGGCCGCCTCCACCAACCGCCAGCGCACTGACCGCGCCGGCGTGCCCCCAGGCTACAGAGGTGCGGTAGCTGGGCCTTGCTGGTGCCGACTCGCCCTCAACATGGTCTGCGTGTGCGAGGCTGGCAGCGCTTTCAGCAGTCCTCGAGAAGGAAGCCGCTGAGCGCGTTGGCACCCCAGCCACACGGTCCCGTTCCCGCATTGTGCGCAGGTCAAAGCACAGCAGGCTCCCGTCCTCGCCGCCCGCCAAAAGAGAGGCGGTGTCTGAGTGATGCACCACACATGTGCAGCCGGGCAGACCAGGCAACGCTGCCCCCTTGCCCACGATCGCCGAACGGGTGTCGCAGCGCGTGTCAAACACATGTAGCCCCCAGGCGCTGAGCACCACCTGCTGGAGTGCAGATTGGGCGGGATGATCAGGCGGAGCAGCAATGGCGGCGCTGCTGAGCTGAGCAGCGGTCGTGCCGCTACGCAGATCTCGCCCAGCCGGAGGGAAGAGCGGACATGCGGATGCCGCGAATACGTGACCGCTGTCGGAGAGACAGCACACGTCGGTGGCTGCGAGAACGGGCCTCTGGAGCGCCGCGTTCTCGAGGTCAGCTGCCGACCACGACGAAGTCAAGGCAGCAGATCCGGTGACCGCAGACCTGGAAGCGACGCGCCCGGGACCCTCGCGGGCTCTGCCAGGCGCGGGCGATAGGAAGCTGTGCGAGGAGCTTGTGGCAAGACACGCCACGGGCGCCTCCCGCTCTGCATTCCACACCCGCACCACCCCGGAAGCAAAGCAAGCGTGGACGTTGCCAGCGGGCGCGACCCGCACCCGCGTTATCTGCTCGTCAAGGGGGGCGGAGGCATCGATCCACAGGCCCTCCATGCCGGTTGAGACGCTAGCGTGGTGCTGCAGCTCGTAGAGGTCCGGGGCTGAGGACGCGGACGGCAGGGTTGAGCGCGGCCCAGAGGCTGCGAGCGGCGGCAAGGCAGCAGGCGACGCAGCGGTTGGCAGTCCGTCGCTGATTGGACCAAGCCCGGCGTCTCTCCGACCAATGGCGGCGGATATTCGCGGCTCGGAGGCAGAGCCACCCGCAGTGTGACCAAACCCTGGCAAGCCCAGCCCTTTCACCAGGCGGCTGAAGCCTCTGGCGGCTGCCACAAGCGGGCTGGATGAGTCCGCGTGCTCGTGGCCTGCGTGTGCTGTTCGACTCGAGGCGTCCTTGTCGGCAGCCCCGGTCCCCAACGTGCTTCCGGCGGGAGGCTGAATACGCAAAGCAGTCCCGGCTAGCGCCTGCCTCTGCCGCGCACCAGACTCCGGCGCCACGCGGGCCATTGATGTTGCGGCGTGCTCGGTGTGTGGCGCCTTGCCCTGCCCGGAACCCGGACCTGGCTGCCGCCCAGCCGCAGCAGTGTGCTGTGCGTGTGCGTGGTGTGCGGCGTGTGAGGGGATCGGATCGTATACGTACAGCTGCTCCACCCTGTGCACCAACTGTAGCGGGCGCGGCCCGATGCCACTTGCAGCGGCTACCCCTGCGGCGGCTGGCTTCGCGGTTGCAGAAACCGCTCTCTCGTTGGCTGCGGGAGAGGTGGATCCCGGCGCCCGAAGCGGCTCCAGAGCCACAGACACCATCGCCAGAACCCCTTCGGGGCCCCCGCGCAAGTAGGCCGCGCGGTCAGGATGTGCGGCCATGTGGCCAGGGCAAAGGGTGAAGGGCAGGGCAAACTCGTATCGGTCCGTCGGCCATAGGAGCAGTGGCGCGGCAGACGATGCGTTGCACGGGCCCGCAGGCGCTGCAGGACCAGCGGAGAGTGCGGCCAGCAGCTGTGCGCGCCGCTCCAGCAGAGTCGAAGGGTCTATACAGCTGTCGGGCGGAACGACGGGCCCGGTGCTGAAACGGGGCACACGTGGTTGGAGCGCCTCAGCCTGCGACTCGCCTGCTGCTGCGTGCTGCACCCCTGCGTGCTCGACGGCCAGCAGCAGGATCCGCCGACTCGCAGCCGGAGGAGAGCCGAGGACGGCTGGTGCAGGCAGGGTCAGACCGCAAAGGGCGCGTATGGGCGGGCCGCCACGGGGCCGCAGCTGCATCGCCGGCGCCGCGCCTGTCCCGGACCCTCGAGAGTGCGGGACGTCGGGAAGGTGGCCCTGGCGCAGGCCGCGACGGATGGCCCGCACGCAGGCTCGCCGTTCCGTTGCGAGCAGCCACAACAGACCTGGGCCGCCGAGCCCCGCAAACAGGTCGGCGGAGGAGGAAAGCAACACTCCAGCCGCAACGGAAACGGTCGTAGGCGAGGCAGTGGCGATGACACTTGGCGAGGATCCGTGGTCCAAGTCCCCCGCGCCAAACACAGTGCTGGCTTGGAACGCGCGCCAAGCGGCCGTATCTGCTGCTATCTCGTGAGCGGACATGGACGGCAGAAAAGCACCAAAAACACGCCCCCACAGTGTCTGGTCATCCCACCACACTGCTGCGGCAGTGGATGTAGATGTGCGGAGTCGACTCGCACCCAAGTCGCGGGTGGTGGTCGCGCGCTTGCCCTCAGCACGGGTGACTCTACCCGTTGCGCCGTACACACTAGTAAACGCGGGTACAAGCCCGGCGGCTGCTCCCCTATCTCGCGACAATCCTATGCATCTGCCATCCGTGCCGGCAGGGTTGTCGCGGCTGAAAACAGTTGTGTCACAGGTGGCAGCCGATGGATCCTCCGCCTCATCGTCGCCTGCCATCGAACCCATAGACGCCGCTGACCCTGCCCGACTGCGACGTGTCGGCCCTCGGTTGCGGTGCAGCGTATCAGCTCCCGGTATGCCGGTGAGGGCGGTGAACACCGGCGCGAGCGAGCCAAGAGCAGCGGCAAACTCGAGCTGCGACGGGCTGGCGCCTGCTGCTGCAACCGGTGAAGGGCAACCGAGAGAAACGCGTCGCAATGCTGCCCGTTGCCGGGCCTCAAGCATCATCTGACAGTGAAGGACAATGGGGACGGCGGCTGCTGAAGTGCACCGTGGGGACGCCGCCTTCAGCTGTTCGATAGCGGATGTCAGCGCGAGCGTCTCCAGGCAGCCTGTGAGCATACCACACGTCCACTGAGACTCGAACGCCCCCGGCAATGCTGGTACCGGAAGCTCAGCCGGTTGGGCACCAATTGCCGACCACGCGTGTCTCTGCGCGAGAAGAACGTGAAGCCGAAAGAGGGGCGCAGGCGGCCAGAGGCCTCCGTCACTACACCAACCGTTGGACGCAGCACCTGGCAACACAAGCAAGCGCAATGCATCGCAACTAGCCTGTAGGAGTGCAACGCTGCTGGAGGAGTCGCGCTGCCCCTTTGGCAGGGTGCGCTCACTGCCGGATGGCCGCTGGAGCGTGTCCAGGCTCGCAAGCACGGCTGCTGACGCGGCAGCCATCTGCAACGCAGCGGTCGCTTCCGACGGCTCGGAGGCGCAGCTCGCCCACGCCGCAACCCTGAACACACTCAGGAAAGCACTGTCGGCTCCGGTTGGCGTAGCCCGATCGAACGCACGCGTGACGGCCTCCTGTCCGATCACAAGCAGGCGCGAGCCAGGGCTCGACGCATCCGCCTCCGTTGTCGCAGCGAGCGCACATGCGCTGACGCAACACCCCATGGCAACGAGAGCGGACAGAAGGCACTCGCGCCCTGTGTGAGCGCTGCCGGAGAGCCCACCGCATGCGCTCCCATCTGACGCGCCGATCTCGAAGCCAGCCTCGCGTAGCAGGGCGCCCGCGTCCGCGCATCCCGCCGCCTCTGCCAGTAAGTTCCACTCTGCGACTAGGTGATCGGCAACGGCGAGACCGAGCGCACGAGCTCCTGCGACTGAATCTGGCGTCGCAGTTCGCACCTGCACCAGCGCATCTGCGCCCGCACAGGCTAGCAGCTCGCAGCTGCGCGAGAGCGCGGCAGCCGCGGCAGGCAGGCAACGGGCTCTGAGCGCGGCCGCCGTGCTCTCAAGCAAGGCGACAGCAGGTGTGGGCCCCGGCGGCGGCGCTAAGGACAGCCCTGCTAGGCTGAGCAGGGATCTCGAGCTAGATAGCGATGACTGACCGAGCGGCACAGACGACCACTCAAGCCGGAGCGCCGGCCCCACTGCATCGCGCAGAGCCGCGAGGGGCGCCCACGGCATTCCATAGTACGGGAGACCGCCATGCGGCAAGGACTCACCTGCAGTAGAGTGATGTAACAGCAGCTGCGCGCGAGCCACCAGGACGGCTCTGCAAGCGGCGGCATCTGAGTCGTGCTGCAAGTGCTGCAGCCCACACCGCTGCAAGAGCGCCAGCCGGAGGGTGGGCGACCGTGCATCACAGCCAGGCACAGCCCCGACGTCATCGAACACCGAGGCCGGCTGCAGCTGCCCCAGCACCGCTGAATGCACCAACAGTCGCAGCGCGTCGCCGCGGCTGCACGGGGACTCAGCTATCTGCAGCAGCGCCTGCAACAGCACCACGAGCTGGCCTCGCGCCGCTGACGAAACGCCCGCGCTCGTTGACGTGGGCGCGTGAGCGAGGGAACGCAAGCAATGCGACGCTGCAGCGAACGCCTCACCGAGCAGCAGGTGAGACAGCACCCGCACCGAATCCAAGTCAAAGGAGGCGCAACCGCATGACGTGCTCGGAAGTGCACCAGCAAGGGGCAGGTGGTCTGAGACGAGGAGCTCTGTGCACACCAGATGGGCGACCGGGTCGGCTTGCATCGTCGGGGCAGGAGGTGTGACAGGCCCCTGCGCAGCCCCACTGCCAGACGAGGGCGCCCCTGCGGATGGCCCATCGATGCCATCAAGCAAGGCCAGCTCTGCGCCCCAGCTGAGACCTGGTGATTGCTCCGCCGGTGGCGCGGCTTCGCGCGCGGTGCCCAGAAAAGAGACGTCGTGAGGGCCAGCCGTGAGGGGGCCTGCGATGTCAGTGCGAGGAGGAATGTACCCAGCGGCGGGGCGCTCGTCTCCGAGCAGTGATGACAGAGTGCGGGCCCCAGGCATTGCACTGTCCTGTTCATCGTCGAATCCGAAACCACCTCGGCCGGCGCGACCAGCTAGCCCGGCGATGCGCCGCGTTGGCTGCACAGCGGCCGGTGGCCGAACGGCGACAGCGGAGGTAGCGTCACCCTCGCCGCCCGCGCCGGCTCGTGCGTCTGGTAGCGATGCAGCTGGGACAGTGAACGATGCTGCAGGGGCTGGGGATGCTGCCGCCACGTATGCCTCACGGAGAGACGCGACGGCAGCGGCAGTCCGAACAGCGACCTGAGTGTGCTGCGTGCGGTCAGGCCCGATCGCGGGTTGTGGCCCACACAGGCGAGCGATGGCGAAGGCGATCGTGAGGCTCGCCCCCTGCACCAGCATGCACTTTATGGCCTGCTGTGGCTGGCCCGCGAGCAAGAAGAAGGCAGCTGCCGCCTGCGGGCGGTGCTGCCCCAGCAGGGCAAACGCGTTGCGTGCCGCCGCTCGCTGCCACCGCTCCATGCTGAAGTCATTCTGCAGAAAGGTGTGCACGCGTGCGTGCGGGACAGAGAGTCGAAACAGGCCCCGCAGGACAGGGAGGCGGTCCAGCCCTAGCATCATGTGCGGCAGGGCTGCGGAGAAGGGATCTCTGTCGCTCTGCACGTACTCCGCAGCCGCCACCCGCTCGACCAGTCCACGCAGCGCGTCGACCGAGCGCAGCCAGAAGGGAAGGCGCAAGGCGCAAAGCAAATCCCAGCACGGCGGCTGGGTTGCGTGTTGCAGCAGGGCCTGCAACAGAGCTTCCTGTGTCTCAGACACCAGCGCGCAGGCGCAGTCCAGCCAGGACAGGCGGGGCACGCGGAAGCGGTCGTCGACGGGAGGGGCCGCCGCCCTCGAAGGCGCCTCGCTGGCGTTGCTGCCGCCGAACCCTTCGCTGGAGGCAGCGCTGTGCTCGGCGCCGACAGGCCGCGAATGCAGCACCAGTCCTGCCATCAGGGCTGATGCTACCACCTGGCGCGCAGGCGGGTCGAGGGCGCCGCAAGCGAGCATAAGCGAAGTGGACGCCGCTGCAGCAGTCCCGGAGCTTGATTGTGCCTTGTGGCCGCCGCCGCCCTGCACCGCGCAGACTGCACCGCAGGCATCAACCAGCGCCGCAAGGGAAGGGCGGTCTGGGGAAGCTGCAGGTGAAGGCGAGCCCGGCAGAGGCTCTGTGGCAGGCAGCTGATGGGTGCCCTCGCCTGCGCCAGGAGCCAACGACGTGGCCAACGGCACGGTGCTGCCGGCTGAGCCCTCAGCAGCGCCCTCTGTGGATGCGGAAGCTGGCTGCAGCCCAGCTGGCAGAGTCACACCGCACGCCGCAAGCAGCCGCAGGCAGCGCAGCGCATCCGCGGACAGACTGCACACAGCCGGAGCGGGCGCGGCAGCTTTGAAAATGGGCACCTCGTCGCCGCAGCTGGCGTCGCTGTCAGCAGTTGCCTCGTCGGCGGCCGCAGTATCCGCCGGCGCGGCCGCCCACGGACCTGGGCTGCCGCCACTGAAGCTAAACAGCGACTCCGAACCCTTACCTTCGCTGCCTCCGAAGGCAGAGCTGAACATCTCTGCGAGATCGTTGCCGCGTTTCCTTCGGGCAGCACCGGTCGCTGCGACTGCGGCTGCGCCGGCATTGGCGGTCGCGGGTGAGGGCGCGGGAAGCATCAGCGAGGGAAGGAGTATCGCTGACTCCGCAGCGGACTGCAGCATGGAGTCCAAGTCCGAGGCCTCGCACCCGGGCTCGGCTGCAGGCACCCCTGAGCTCGCGGGCTGGTCGGGGCACGGGTGGCTGAGCTCCAACGACACCCGCACAGCTGCCGTCATCGCAGCGGCACAGTGTGCGTCGCCGGCACGCAGGGCCGTGTTGATGGCCGCGCCCATGTCTGGTGTCTGCTGAGCAACCTCCAACAACAGTTCTTGTGCCGGCTGAAACGTGCCGGCCCGTGGCCCACTGCTGGCGGCAGAGCCCAGTGGAATCGGCCACAGCGTCGAGGTATTCTCCGCGAGCGAACCCACAGCACCAGAGGGTTGAACACCAGATGTCGTAGGACAAAGCTGTGCGGCAAACAGCACGGGTTTGCGGCCTGGCTGCCCTGCGCTGCCCAGCATAACGACCACCGCGCCCGCGGTCCCCGACTCGATGTGCCGTGCCGCGGTATCGAGAGATGCGGCGCCTCCGCACTGCGGAGCACACGGCAGCAATGCGTCGCCACCGCGCAGCAGAGAGTCGGCAGCCGATTCACTCCAGGACGCATACACCTCTGCAGCGACGGATGAACACACTGCTGCACGGACAGCGGCGCGGAGATCCGCCCCGGAGCGAGCAGCGTCGCCACAGCGGCTGCTGCCAGAAGCTACCCCTACCACGCCTCGTTCCGTTTCGCCCCGATGATTGGTGTCGGCAAGCGAAGCATAAAAGCGCAACGGCGCAGGCTGGCCTGCAAGCGCAGCAGCAGCGGCTACGGCATCCCCGTCTGCGTCTGCTGCAGCGACTTGGCTGGACAGCGGAGGCGCCGAACCCCCCGCAGCCAAGCAGGCGTTGACTGCAAGCGCGTCGGCCCACTGTCGCGCGAGCGCAGCCACAGCCCGGGGAGCGGCGCTTGCATCAAGGCTGGGGCCCAGGCCACAGCTCGGCAGCAACGGTACGCCGCCTGTCCCCAGGAGCGCAGCCCACTCATTCCCTGCCACCACACTCTGAACGGCAGCTTGAAGGCGGAGGGAGTCTCCGGCCGGCGCGCTTCCACAGCGCAGCAGCGCAGGCTGCAGCAGCCCAAGCGCCACCTCCTCGGCAGTTCCGCCGCTGCGGCGGGGCAGCCGCCAGAGCGAGAGGTGCTGCCGCCCATCGACGAGGCTGCCGGACAGCAGTAGGACAGGACAGCTAGCGGGCGGGGGCTCAGAGGGCGGTGTCCAAGCAAGGGCATCGGGGCCTACTCCAACACCAGCGCTGGACCGCAGCGGCGGGGGCTCTGCAGGTCCGGCAGCCGGAGCAGCGGGAGCGGGGTGCCGACTGGGAGCAAGCGGCGCGCCGAGACACGGATACGAGGCGGGTCTCGTGCGCGGGACGGCGCCGTCGGTCGATGGAAGGGGCGTGGGCAAGCGTTCGCAGCACGTGGCGTCAGCGCAGCTCGTGGGGTGTTGAGTTGTTGTCGTGTCCATCGGTGCCCCAGACACTGCAATCGCCTGGCCTACGTCCCGGCAGCACAAAAGGCGAGCACGCACCCGTCTTCCTGGGGCACTAGTACCGGCGTCAAGAGTGGGGCCGAGTGTGACGGCGCAACGGCAGCTGCACGCGCCATCGCTGCAACCTATCAGCGGCGGACCCTCCGATGCGGCCGAGCCGACTGCAACAGGCGTGTCATTGCCGGAGAAGCCTGGGGGCGGCGTCCAGACCACCGTGCCGTCGCCTACAGCAGCGGGGGTCGGACCCTCAGCCGAAGCAAGCGGGCGCGGGAGTTGCACTGCAGCTCCCAGGCCGCACAGCGCTCTGCCCGACTGCGGCTGGCCGCCAGGGGCCCACGCCCAGTGCAAGCGGTTGTGCAAGAGGCGCTGGTGCACCCACGCAGCAGAGCAAGGAGCAGGCAAGGGAGCGCCTGTGGCTACGGCAGAGCCATCGCCGGCAGCCCCGGGAACGGCATCTCCTGCATGCCCGCACGCTGCTGCCCGGAAGGCAACCTCCTGCGCAAAGGAAAGAGGCTCCAGCGGCCCCGCCTCAAGCCAGACGGTAGCACTGCCAGTGCGGTCCCAAGCAAGCAGGCGTGCGCGCACAGGGTGTACTGTCGCTCGCAGGGAGGGCCGGACTGCCCTGCCGTGCTCGGAGGCCAACCTGTCGCAGGACGGCGCACCGCACCGACAGACGCCGCCGGCTTCGTCCATGGCTGCGGCCGCAGGCAGCAACTCTGGCAGTGGCTCCCACGCAAGTCCGCCGACAGGAGCGCCGTGCCGCAGCCTCGTGACGGCGAAGGCGGTCGCGGTAGGCAACAGTTGGCCCGACGCGGCCACCACCGCTATGTCGCTGCCACAGCACACAGCGAGGAAGCGCCCGTCCGGGGACAGCGCCGCCTGCCGTGGCGCAGGTGGGGCGCCATCGGCAGCGCGTTCGGAAGCGGCGGGCAGTATCGGCACGACCGGCCAGAGCGACAGCTTGGCACCCAAACCGGCCGGTCCACCTGCCGAGGCGTCGCCGCCGGGAGGCAAAGTCTGTGGGTCGCCTGTGATATCAGCGAAACGCAGCCAAGTCGGCCCCACCAAACACACGCGAACGGCATTTTCGCGAACCTTGGTTGGAATGACATGGGTGCACAAGCCTCCTGCCCCGTGCTCGGTCAGCGCTGAAATCGCGCAATCACTGAGGTGTTCGCGGTCGTGGCTCTGCCTGTGAGCGAGCCAGGCAGCGCCTACACCGACATGTGTCGGGCTTACGAAGAGTCCAAGGCCCGACGCACAACAGAATAGTTGCTCAGAAGAGTCCATTCCAGCCTGAATTTCCAGGCCATCGATCAGAACAGGAATGACGATTTCGCTCGAAACCGAGCCCTGTCGACGACGCACAATGGGAAGCACGGGTGTCGTGCACCGTCCCAAAGTGCATCCCGGCGATGTCTGCACGGCACGTTCGGGCGTCGGCTTCAACTCCTCTGTGCCGCCACGAGCCTCCGACCCAATCGCCTCCGACGGCCGCAAGTTTGCCCCACCTCGAACACCCGAAACGTAGCGATTGCGCATGCACCATCACAGTTCGGCAAGAGAGATGCAGTTCACAATGAGAAGGGTGCCTGAATGGACCAAAATGGCTCGCAGGCAACTCTGAATGAGTCAACGACGTCAGGCCCAGGCGGCCTGAGGCCTGACTCAGAGCTGAGGCTACCCGTGTGTCGCCACTACGATAGCTCAGGCTGCAGCCGCTGGCAGATTGTTCGTGAACGGGAAGGTTGGCGAATTGAACACGCCCCCGTGCAGCGGCCGGCAGCGTGCGGCTCGAGTGGCGCTCACGAGGACAATGATTCGACGCCATGTCACCGCCTGGGGATGCCAAAGCCCCGGGTTCACCGACCCCCACACACCGGCAGCTGTGTAGGCTGAGACACGCTCAATCTTCGACCGTCAATAACGGCGATGCCCCACATAGGGAGCGGAGACCAGTGCTGCGAAAGCTCGCAGTCGGCCACGACCGCACGGGAAGGGCATCCCACAATTAGAACCGCCGCTGCGCCAGCAATGGGGAAGGGCGGCTTGAGAGCAGTAGGCAGATCGGGCACCCACGCAGCAGCAGCGTACAGACAACCGCGCTCGAGGCAGCAGCAGCGACTCGGCGCCGCTACCCGGGCCCGCCCCTGCGTTTGAAACCGGAGGCGCCGCCGCGACCCCCGCCGCCGCGGCCCCCACCACCGCGCCCGCCGCCACCCCCTCTTCCGCCGCCGCCCCGGCCCCCGCCGAAGCTGCCGCCCCGACCACCCCCTCGCCCTCTCCCCCTGCCGCCGCCCCTGCTGAAGCCCTCACCACCGCCGCCGCCGCCACCACGGCCGCCACCACCACGGCCGCCGCCGAACCCACGGCTGCTGTCGCCCCCTCGACTGAAGCTGTGGCTGCGGCCCCCGCCGTTGCTGCTGCTGCCCGCCCCTGCCGCGGGGGCCGTGCTTGCCTCCCCGGGGTGTGCGGCCCGCCACTCCTCCGAGGAGGGGTCGATGGAGAAGGCGGGGTCCTGAAACAGGCGGGAGAAGCGGCCATCCGACAGCAGGGAGGAGGCCGCAGCCCGCGCCCCGCCCCGCCCCCGCGCTGCCTTGGAGGTCGACAGGGCATCCGCCCCCTCCAGCACCTTGGCTGCCTTGCGGGGGCCGGACGCACGCGCAGCTGCCGCGTAGCCCTCCTCCTCTTCCTCGTCCTCGTCGCTACCTCCCTCGTCGTCCTCCTCATCATCATCGAACTCCTCCTCCTCCTCGTCCTCCTCCTCGTCGCTGTCGTCCTTGGCCACACGCCGCTTGCCTGCGCCACCGCTGCTGCTGCTGCCGCCGCCTGCGAGCCGGCCCCCGGCGTTGGCCGCAGCCTGCCCCGCTGCCAGCCGCGCCGCCAGCTCCTGATTCACCGTCACGCGGGGGCCGCGGCCCGCTGCCTCGCCCTCCTCGCCCTCGCTGTCCCCCGCGCCCTCCCCGCCCGCCCCAGCGGCGATGCGGCTGCCGCGACCACCCGCCAGCCGCTCCGCCACCTGGCTGCGCCGCCACGCGTCCGCCGCAGCCGCTGCCGCGTCCCCGCCTCCCTTCCCCTTCCTGCCGCGCTCCACCACCGCCTTGACCTTGTTGTACAGGCGGGCGTCCATCCAGTACCCGTGCATGTAGGCGCGCAGCAGGGGCGTGCCCACCAGGTGCCCCAGGCCCATGCTCGCCAGCTCCTCGCCGGTGGTGAAGCGGTAGTCGTCGAAGAGGCCGCCCCCCGCACTCGCACCCGACCCCTCCGGCGCCCCCGCGGACACCGTCACCTGCGGCCCCACCGCGTCCTCGTCGTCCCCGCCCCCTGCGGCCGCCCCGGCGCCGCTCGCAGCGTGCAGCAGGCCTGCGCGCGCGTCCAGCTCCTCCGTGAGCGGGTCCAGGAAGCGCGCCCACTTGGGCGCGGGCCCCAGCTGCGGGATGTAGAAGGTCTGCACCCGCTCCTGCTCCCCGGCCACGTACAGCAGGCCGCTGTCCCAGCCCCCGACCCCCGTGTGGTCCGAGGCCACCGCGATGTCGTTGATGGGCGAGGGCGCCTCGATGCTGGCGAAGGCAGCACCCTGCAGGCAAGGGGAGAGGGGAGGGGAGGGGGCGCACAGGGGGGAAAGGGTGGCAAGAAGGGACTCACGCAACAGCGCAACCAACAGCACGCAATCAGACACAACACAGCAGCAGCGGCCGACCCCATGCGTGCAGGCGTGATGCACACGCGCGCGCAGACAGACGAGCACACTGCGCGCACGGCATGCGGCCGCCTCGGTGCAGCCCCCGCCTCCCCGCAGCCCAGGCGGTGAGCTGCCTGGCCCCCGCCGCCGCACGCACCGTCTCCCGGTGCCACATCTTGACCACCTTGCTGTCGGCGGTGATGACGATGTCGCTGGCGCCGCTCTGCCCGTGCAGCGAGGAGGCTGCGTCTCGCCTGTGGAAGAGCACCTTGCGGATGGGCAGACCATACTGGTGGGTCTTGACCACCAGCGGAGCGGCGCGGCGAAGGTCGTACAGCAAGCAGCGCCCGTCCCGCGTTCCCGCCGCCATGGTAAGGCCCCCGTCGTCGAAGGCGAGCGCGGTGATGCTCGTGCCGTCGCTGAAGGCAGCGTAGTCCGAGTCCTCGCCAGCGTCGGAGGAAGGGTTCGGCAGACAGGCAGAAGCCTCCGCCGTCACCAGCAGCCTGCTCGCCACCTTGCAGGTGCGGGGGTCGTACACCCCGATGTAGCCCCCATCTGAGCCGCTCGCGATGAGCGCAGTGACCCGGGACACCGCGAGGGCGTTCACGCCAGGCGCCACCGCCGCCCCCATTGCCCCCTTCGTGGGGGCTGCGCTCGCCCTGAGCGGGGGCAGGAACCGGCCCTCCTCCAGACTGAGGCGGTAGATCTCGCTGGAGGCTGCCCCCACGATCAGCTCTGCGGTGGGTGCGTGGTAGACCATAGCCCGCCCGAAGGTGGGGATGCGAGTCGAAAAGTGCTTGCCGTACGCCGCGTGCAGCTCGATCGTGCGGTCGTCCTGCAGGAAGGCCAGCTTCGTGTAGTCGTCGCCGAGGATGCAGGAGGCCACCGTGGTGGCATCCATGTATCGCTCAAACTTCATGCTGAGCTCCGTCGTGTCGTACACGCGCACGCGCGGCTTGTAGATGCCGGTTGCAACAATGTACCGGCCATCCGCGCTCTGTTGAATGGTATGCGCGGCCGAGGGGAAGCCAAAGTCTTGCAGCAGGTCGATGCGCCTGCTGAACTCAGGGTCCGCCTTCAGCTGCTGCCGCTTTTTCGCCGACACCCAATCCGGCATCCGCTTCGTTGTCGTCAGGTTGTATATGGTCACGCCCTCGCCACCAGATACGAGACCCGCCATTGCGAAGGTTTGAGCGTGGTAGAAAAGGCAGTCACACTCAATCAATCGTCGCAGCGGCTCGCACGCGCTCGTGGAGGTGAGGACTCCAACTCGTGGAGAGCAGCCTCGCTCTGAAAGCAGGCAATGGAGTGTGCGCTGCGGTCACAGTCAGCGAGTACCGCGATTGCAGCGTTCACTAGCCGTGGAAATCATGCGCGAGGCGCTCTTTTACGGTGCCATCGTTGCGAAGGATTGCGCGGCGTCTGAGGAAACCGAAATCGCCACGGAGGCATCTACCTCTGAATTGCATCACACGCCGCTGCGCAGAGTGCTGGACGCTCGGCGAGAACGAGCTTTGATGGTAGCTGCTGGCATTTGCTTTGGTCAAGAGAGCCGAAATTTCGACGTAATGGCCTCGTAAGCGGAGGTGCAGCCAAGCCCTGCGAGCTCTGCCGGTGAGCGCTGAAATGCGACAATGATAAATCGAGCGAGCAAGTTACAGCTCGGTGGAGGCGACCGCTGCATTACCCCGCCCCATGCCGGCTCGCTGGGCAGCGAGCGGCGTGTCACCCAGCTCACTCGTCGGAGCCCGACTCGGAGCCGCTGCCCTCTGATTCGGACCCCGAGGATGACCCGCTGCCGCTGCTGTCATCGCTGCTGCTGCCGCTCTCGCTGGCGCTCCCCTCGCTCTCGCTTTCGCTGTCGCTGCCACTGCCGCTCCCGCTCTCGCTGTCGGAGTCTGCCGCGGCCCCGCGCCGTGCCCGCTTCACCGGCCGCTTCTTGCCTGCAGCGGCGCCGCCTCGGCCCCTCCGCTTGCCGCCAGACACACGCTTGCCGCCTCCGCCATCGCTGCCCTCCTCGTCCTCTTCGGCGGCCTCCTCTTCCTCGTCGCTGGCGGCGGCGCGTCCTGCCCCTGCGGCCCCGCGCCCTCGCCCGCGTCCCCTGCCCCGCCCCCGCCCAGCTGCCCGCGCCTTAATGGCCGCCACGCTGGCGCTGAAGCCCTCGCCCTCGTCTAATTCAGCCTCCCCGCCGCCTGCCCCGCCCTCCGCCTCGTACCCGTAGCCCGCGGCAAGCAGGTCCCCGCTGCGGCGCGCAGCCGCCTCCCCTTGCCGGCGCTGCGCCTCCAGCTGCCGCGCCGCCTCCTCCTCCTCGCGGATGCGCCGCGCCTTCTCCGTCTCCGGGTTGGCGATCAGGTTCACCTGCTCCACGCGCCCCTTCTTGGCCGCCCCTCCGCTGCGCGCCAACATGCTCTCGGCCACGGCAGCGGAGGCGGCCGCGGAGGCGTCCAGCGCACGCACCACAGCCCGCGACGCCACCAGGTGCCGCCCGACCAGCACCGTCTCACGCTTGCCGGCGCCTTTGTTCGCGGCGGCGGCGCCTCCGTCGCTGCCTGCTGCTCCTGCTGCCCCGTGCGTCGCCGTGACGCGAGCAAACACCTGCGCAGCGTCCGCCGCGCCGCCCCGCTGCGTGTGCAGGGAGAACACCTGCGTTCCCACGTGCAGCGTGAGGCTGCCGTCGCTCCACTCCACGATGCGCGTGTTGCTCTCCAGCCGCGAGGCCTCCACCACGCCCTGCTGCTGCTGCTGTGACGCGCTACTGCTGCTGCTGCTCTGCGCAGCTGCACCAGGTTTCACCCGCCACCGGATCACGCTGTCCTGTGCCGAACCCTTCTCCGCGGCGTCGAGCGCCCGCTTCTCGGCTGCCTCGTCGTACGCCTCTGCGTCGTACGCCTCCGCCGCTGCCGCGATGATCTTGGGGAAGCGCACCGTCTGCGCCCGGTCCACGACCATGCGCGGCAGCGGCGGCACGTGCAAGGGCACAGCGCGGCCGCCGCTCGCGGCAGCGGCTGCATCACGTCCGTACGACACGCGTACATACGAAGGCGCTGTCGCCTGCGAGGAGCCGGAATCGCGGCCAGGCCCGGTGACCGCTGATTGCTCCTCATCCTCTTCCGAAGACTGGTCCCCGAAAATGTCGGCAATTGAGACTGGTTCTGTTCTTCGCTCAACCGCCGCTGCACCTGAAGCCGCCGGGGCGGCACTGGTTGACGCAGCTGGGTCTGAACCGCCCACGTCGGCGTCGTCGTCTTCCTCGCCAAACAGATCTTCGAGAATGGTCTCGGCAGTGGGCCCAGCGCGGTTGGCAGGAGGGTTCTCAGCGGCGCCGGCCGCTGAACTTGCGTCCGTCACAGCGTTGTCAGACGCATTTGAGCCAGTTTGCACAGGCGGCGCGCCAGGTGCTCCAGTGCTGGATTCTGAGTCCATCGCCGCCGTGAACAAAATTAGGCATGGGCACAAGGTGAATGTCGCAGAGAAGAAGACTACATCGACTAAGCGGTCGCACCTTCTTTTTGTGCTGCATTCAGAAAGTCGAGTTGTCAACCGCCAGAGAGGGGTGGCCAGTCGCTTCCCACTCCACTGGCGGCAGCACGCGCGGTCGGTCCACAGCCCTGCTCCGCGCACCCTCGCCAGGTGGTTGTTGTCCAGCGGGTACATTCGGAAGCTGCTTCAGCCGCGTGATCGCCTCACAGAGCGTGCGCCGATCCGTCTCCACACAGAGTGCAAGCAAGATGGTGCGGTGCCGACACGCACGCGATCCGGACGCGGCTCTCGCATGCTTGCATTGACGAAGCGGTGTGTGCTAGAATGTGAACCACCGCTGCCATCGTGCCCTTGCCTCCACATGTGCAGCGTCCGCTTTTGTTGAAGGGCCACGAGCGAAGCATTACGTTTGTCAAATACAACAAGGATGGCGACCTCCTGTTCTCTTGCTCGAAGGATAGCAGCCCGACTGTTTGGCGCGCTGCCACCGGCGAGCGTCTCGGCACGTACGAGGGGCATCGTGGAGCAGTGTTCAACTGCGACGTCGATGGTGCGTTCAGGAAAGGGCTTCAGGCAAACAGACCCTCGGCTGCCACGCGTGCTGCCTCCCGCACATGACCGCTCCCGCCGCTTTTGCACACCGTGGCTCTGCCGCTTGCAGAGAACAGCAAGCTCTTGTTGACAGCGAGTGCAGACAACACGGCGCGGCTGTGGAACGTGCAGAACGGCAAGGAGCTGTTTGTCTTCGAGCATGGGGGCCCAGTCAAGGGTGTTGCCTGGGAGGAGGGCGGCCGCGGGTTCGCTACGTGCGCAGATAACTTTGGCGAGCGCACCCCCGCCACCATCAATTTCTTCGTGCTGGCTGAGAACAAGGACGAGCAGTCCGCCAAGCCGCGCCTGACCGTGTCCGACCCAGACCAGCCCAAGCTCAAGGCCACGCGCATCGCGTGGATGCCGCTGAACAAGCACCTGCTGATCGCGTACGAGGACGGCAGCATGGCGCTGATGGACGCCACCACCGGCGAGAAGGTTCGCAAGTGGAAGGGACACGAGTCCGCCATCACCAGCATGTCCTTCAACGCGGACAAGACGCTGCTGGTGACCAGCTCCAAGGACTACACGGCCCGCCTGTGGGACGTGGCCACTTGGAAGGCGCTGCGCACCTACACCGCTGACGCGCCCCTGAACGGCGCGGTGATCCACCCGCTGAAGGAGCACGTGCTGGCAGGCGGCGGCCAGGAGGCGCGCGACGTGACGACCTCCTCCGCGGACAGCGGCCACTTCCACAGCCGCGTTTACCACATGGTGTTTGAGCACGAGCTCGGGCGGCTGAAGGGCCACTTCGGCCCCATCAACACGATGGCTTTCAACCCCGACGGGCGCTCCTACGCGACGGGGGGCGAGGACGGGTACGTGCGTCTGCACCAGCTGGACGACGAGTACGAGACGCTGGGGGAGGCCGCGGACAGGGACCTGGACGACTCCACGCTCGCTGCGGCCCTCGCTGACGGCACGCTGGAGCGGCTGGAGGAGGAGGAGGCTGCGGCCAAGCGCAAGGCCGAGGCCGAGAAGGCCGCCACCGCTGCAGCCACTGCGGCCAAGTGAGGCGACCGTGACCCGCAGGTGTGAGCAGCGCTGCAGTGCAGCGGAGGCAGGAGCAGGGGCCACGCGGATCCTGTGATGCGGCCATGGCAGCCGCTGGGGCTGTCTCGCGCAGAGGAGCAGCGTTCCCACCAGGTATGCACCACGTGCTGCGCGCGACAGGAACCGCTGCTTGCGATGAAGCGTGCGTCGCTGTGCTGGTAACGCACAGGCTCACATGCGCAGGATGCCCACGCCAGCATCGATCGTCTCGGCCGGTGCTTGCCAGCGAGCACGTCGCGCTCTGCTACCTAATCGCTGGACGCTGTGCCCCCCAATCTCGTCCTGTAACGGGCGCATCATCATGGCGGTGACGCTGGCACGAGCTGCGTGGGAGGCCTGCTTGTCCTCGCCACGGCATCTGCTGACTGGCGGCCCTCTGCCTGCCCTTCGCAGCCGCACATCTCTGCGATTCAATTTTTTCTCTCTTGCGGCTTTGCAAGGCAGGGTCGTGGCTTCTGTAGATTTATTCGATGCCCGAATCCGATTACAGCTGCGCGGGCGCACTGGGCTCTCCAGCAGAACCCCCCGTGCCTGTCGGCGTCCCTGCTACTATTCGCCACGACAGAGTGCTTGCTGCCCAGTGGTGATGGGTTCATTGCGAGCACCCCTAACTCAGGGAAAGATGGACATGTCGACGACACTATCATCGGGAAGAGCTGCCCTGTATGGGGCCGATAGCGCTGGCGTTCGGATCAATCCAGTGCGCGCGAGGCAGGCCCTAGGGTACCGCTGCTTGATCATGAATTCAGCACTGCGAGGGACGCCTACCGAGAGACGGCTTGCAACAGTATACGTATTTGGACTATGCCAGGGCATCTCCGTTGCGCACTCGCGACGCTGCGGCATGATCAAGCCGGCAAGCGCCAGCTGGGACGAGCTCGAGTGCTATGCCGCGGCTTCGCACGTGCGCAGCCGGCGTTCATCCCTCGCGTTCCTGGGCAGGCATCACGGAAGCTTCGGTGGACGCGAAAGTCAAAACGTGGGGCGGTTAATTTCGAGTGGCGCCGCACCGTGTGCTGTTGAACGATAAAGCTGGCCGATGGTTGTGTGCGCATGCTGCCAAATGCCGCGGCGTGGCAGCGGCGTCCAACCTTCAAAGCCTGCAGCAGGCCCGCAGGCCGTCAAAGCGGCCCCGGCGTCTCAAGGCCGGCGTCCCCACGAATGTTTAGTAGGTGTAGTTGGAGACGTGCAGGGAGGCGGAGGCAGCCGCGCCGGCAGCGCCCGAGCCTGCGTACTTGCCGAGGGCGGCCTCGCTGTTGGCCTTCGCGCGGATGGTCAGCTGTCGCTGCGCCTCCTCCGTGTTCTCACGCTTGCCGGCCCACGCCTTGAGCACGGACTGCTGCAGGGCGCGGCCGTAGCTGAAGGTGAGGGACCAGGGCTTCTTGCCCTCCACCGCGTTGATGGCGTTGAGGGCCAGGGTGGCCTCCTCCTCGGACATGCCGCCGGAGAGGAAGGTGATGCCGGGCACCGCCACGGGCACGGTGTGCTGCAGCACGCGCACGGTGGCGCGCGCGATGTCCTCGTGCCCACTGGGCTTGCCGCCCGCCTCGCCCGCGCGCACCATGTTGGGCTTGAGCAGCGTGCCCTCCAGCAGCACGTGGTGCTCCGCGAGGGCGGCGTACTGGATGGCGAGCACCTTCTGGGTCACGGCGGCCGCCACCTCGATGGAGTGGGTGCCGTCCATCAGCACCTCGGGCTCAACGATGGGCACGAGGCCGTTCTGCTGGCAGATGGAGGCGTAGCGGGCCAGGCCCTGCGTGTTCTCGTGGATCGCCAGCTCGCTGGGCGCGCCGCCGTCCTTGATGTAGATCACCGCGCGCCTGCGGCGGGGAAAAACGAGCGGGGTGCGCAAAAAAAGACGGGGGTGTGGTGGGAGGGGCGGCTTCGTGCACGAGATAGGCGAACGCGGGCACGTGGCCCGCCGCCGCAACCATTGAGCACATGGCCAGTGCCGCGCACGCACCACTTGGCGAAGCGCGCGCCCGCAGCGTAGTACTTCTGGCAGCGCTTGGCCAGGTCGTCGAGGCCCTGGGTGGTGGTCTCGCCGGCCGTGCCCGCGAGCTCCACGGTGCCCTTGTCCACCTTGATGCCGGGGATGATGCCCTGCTTGCGGAGAACCTCAACGAAGGGGGTGCCATCGTCCGTCTTGTGGAACAGCGTCTCCTCGTAGGTGATGGCGCCGGAGACGAACTCGCCGAGGCCAGGGGTGGTGAAGAGCAGCTGCCGGTAGTACCTGCGGTTCTCCTCAGTGTTCTCCACGCCTGCAGATAGTGAGCCGAAGACGCATGCACGAAAGCTGAGTTGTTGCCAGCTCCGGTTCAGGCGCGGAAAATCAAGGGCATCCCAGCGCACGGTGGCACATCAGTCACAACCGAAAGCACTGCTGATGTGAGGCCGCCATCAGCAGACCCGTATTGTAGCTACCACCCAGTCGGCAATCTGAGATCGGGCGCTCAGACCGACGTACCGATGGTATCGAAGCGCTTCGCGATGGTGCCGGGCGACTCGTCAGCGGCCAGGATGCCCTTGCCAGGAGCGGCAATGGCGTTCTGCACAACAGCAAACACAGTGGAGCGACAGTACATGTGAAGTATACCACGGGGTGCAAGCTCAGACGCGCGCGACTCGTCCAGGCCGTGCACAGGCTTCCGTCCTTAGCGCTTCCAGATCACTCACCGCCGTGGCGATCAGCTCGGCTGCGAATGGGGTGGCGGCCATCTTAACGCTTCAGGTTGCGGCTAGAAGCACAGAGAGAGACACTATTGCAAAACGGCGGCCTCGCGAGGCTTGCTTCCAGCGTTGACGCATCGATCTTGGACTGCGACAATGTCTGTTGTCTTCAACCCGATTCACTCGTTCCTGAGCGCCAATCCATGATGCGGACGCGGCATTCGCGAGCATACGTGAGCTAGTGCCGCCTTTCGTTGATACTCGCTCGCCAGTGGAGTCACTGCGACATTGCCCATTCGGTCGTCCACCGTTGCATTCTGGCAAAGACCTTTGTCAAGTTGTCAAGTTGTGTCCGAGTGTGCTGAGCCGCACATCGTCCACGCCTGCGAAGCCCACCCCTGCGGTCAGCGGCAGTTTTCGTCGAATCCGTGCGACACGCACAATCCGTCTGCCAGGGAGGTAATCGCCTGGGGAACGTCGACGCCCATCTCGGGCTTCACCAACTTGAAGCAAAAGGTGTGCTGCAGTCGAACACTCAGTTACTGCGCGCTCTGCTCCTACAATGTCAACTGACAAGCCTACTACCGTAATTTCAAACCCCGACGGGTCGCTTGGCGTCTTGGAAGAATCCGCATCGTGCGGGCGTGGCGGCGGAACGGGCGGGCCGCAGCAGCCCGCACCTTACATGATGGCGCCCGCAATGGCGCCTCCCCGCGTCATTGTGGCGTGTCCGCGGTGTGGACAGCATTTGCTGCCTCCACCGGGCGCTGCAGTGTTCGCCTGCCCTTGCGGTCAGCAGATGAAGCCGCCACCGATCGCCGGGCCGATGATGACCGCCTCGTTCGGCCCGATGGGCTTCCAGGCGATGTATGGGCCGGGCACCGGCTTCATGGTCGGCGGCATGGGCCCTGGGATGTTTACCCCCGGCAGCGTCATGTCCGTTCCGGGCGGCAGCGGAGGCGGCGCTGGCGGCGTGCCGGCCAAGTTGCCGCCCGCGCCGGTGTCGATGGTGACGCCAGCTGGACGCGCTGCGGCAGGCGATTCGGGGGCCAGGGCGCCGCAAGGGCCCGCCCCCGGCCCACTCGGAGCCCCTCGTGTCATCACATGTGCGCGTTGCCGGACGATGCTTTCCAGTGAGTTCGCAGCAGCATGTGCCGTGAGGGGCCTGCTCAGGCTTTCCCGGAGCAGCCGTCTCTGGGGCGCGTACCAACAGGGTGGGGTGTGCGCATATTTGCCCCCGTGGGTGCTGTCTATCCCTGTCTCCTCCTGGCCCGCCTGTGGTCCCGTCACTCGCCCCTCACTCGCCCCTGGGCCCCGAGTCGAAGTTGGGTTGCCGCTCATCACTGCGTCTTCCTCCGCCCTTAATCTTCTGCAGCCACCTCCGATGTCACCATCTGTGGGGTTTGTAGCTTTCGAAATGAGCCGGCGTCCGGCGGAGCCCCCTCTGAATACCGAGAGTCTGGAGGGCGCGCCCCCGCGTCGTTTGCGCCGAGTAGCACCGGATTCGGTGGGGGCAGTGCGGGTACCTCGGGTCCATACGGCGCGTACCCGCCATCAGTAGCGCCGAGCGGCTACCCTCCTTCTGGTGCCGGCGGGAAGGGCGTGTAGCATGCACCGGCACCGCTTTGGAAGTTATGAACGCTCCCGCGGCTGTGCGTCTTCTCTCGCGTTGTGACATCACCTTTTCGCCTGGTTCCCAGGTCAGAACACCTCAACTCGATCATTTTCTCGTCTCGAGGTTGTTGGCTCCAACGTTGTGCTGATTTCTCAGCAACGGGACCTGTTTCGTGGCCGTCAACAGCCGGGTAAAACACCAACACTTCTGTGAGCGGCAATTCGCGGTTTCACCACCCAGCCACAGTTTACCATGGGGGCGTGTGCCTCGAAAGGCGCAGTTGCGCACGTTCGCATGAACGAGCTTACAATTTTGGTGATTGGCCTTGATAACAGCGGCAAGACCA
>Ga0208629_100351_pt1 | contig 22577 bp, 10 predicted proteins | sample LakWasMet19_HOW5_2_FD_183865 | JGI IMG/M metagenome (GOLD analysis project Ga0208629, IMG submission 183865) | Freshwater sediment methanotrophic microbial communities from Lake Washington under simulated oxygen tension - Sediment Metagenome... | ecosystem: Environmental > Aquatic > Freshwater >... | reverse complement strand
GTCGGCACCGGAATCCACCACGGTTGCGATCGGCATCCGCTGCCTGCTCGTTGCGTTGGGGGTCGCGGTGGTGGCTTCCACCTACACGTCCCTCTTCCGCAAGCACTACAACATCTTGATGACGGTTGTGCTGATCGCGGTTGGCCTAGGCAAGACGATGGCCATCGACTCTGCCGGGCAGTTCGGGCAGGCCCTCTTCCCGCTGTCCGTTCTAGTGCTGCTGCGCATCCCCTTCCTCAACGCCATCGCCATCTGCGCGGTGGACCTGCTCATCTACGTGGTATTCACCCTCACCCGCTCCGGTGCCGCCACGTACAGCCTGCCCAGCTTCGCCCTCTACCTCGCCTTCGTGCTGGGGTTTGCGGGGGCGGGGTCGTACAGCCTCAACAAGGCCATGCGCTCGGACTACGTGGAGCAGTCGCGGCTGTATCAGGAGGAGCGGCGCGGGGCAGACCTGCTCAACAACATGCTGCCGGCGCACGTGGTGAAGCTGCTTCGCTCCGTGCGCGGCCGCTACCGCGGGATCATCTCATTTGCCGAGCCCTCCATCTCCCTCATCTTCGTCGACATCGCCAACTGGTACGACCTCGTCGCCTCGCACTCGGCGCAGACGCTCGTGCAGGTGCTGGACGGTTTCTACGGCCTCCTGGACGTGCTGGCGGAGAAACACGCCATCCACAAGTACGAGACCGTCGGGCGCTCCTGGGTCGGCTGCTCGGGCCTGAACCGCGACCGGCCGGACCACACCGCCGCGCTGGCCCTCTTCGGCTTGGACGTGCTGCGGCACGCGTCGCAGCTGAAGACGCTGACGGGCGGCCCGGTGCTGATCGTGCGCATCGGATTGCACACGGGGCCTGCGGTCACAGGCGTGGTTGGGCGCACCCGCCCGCAGTTCTGTATCGTGGGGGCCACCATCAACACTGCGAGCCGCATGTGCTCCAGCGGCGTGGATGGGCACATCAACGTGTCGCCCGCCGCTCACGCGGCGCTGGACGGGCGGTTTGTGATGCAGGCGCGCGAGGTGATTGTTAAGAGCATCGGGCCCATGACCTGCTACCTGGTGCTGGGCGTGGTCAAGGCGAGCGCATCGAAGGACGCGCGCGCGAAGGGGCGAGACAGCTCCGGGCAGGCCAAGGGTAGTCACCACCGCCGTCGCAGCCACCACGGAGCTCACGGCGGCCACCTCGGCGATGAGGCTCGCCACCACGACCAGGGGGAGGATCATCGCCACCAGGGTCACCACAGGCGCAGCGCGAGCGATCTCCCGCCGAGCGATGAGCATCATCATCACCACCACCATCATCATGGCTCGTACGCTGACAACCACCGCGAGCACGTCACGAGCCACGGCGACGACGCTGCAGCCCCCCGTGCGCACCGGCGCAGTCGCAGCGAAGGCGTCCTGCCCTTCAACGGCTCCTCCGCATCCATTCCGGCGTCTGCCTTGTACGCGGCGCGGGTTGCACGCATGGGCGCTCCGGCTGCCGCACCGGTGGCGGCCCCGGTTAGCTCTGCAGCCCTGCATTCAGCACCGCCAGCTGCAGCGGCGTCGGCTGCTGCTCCTGCACCGGTGCCCAACTTGACTGAAGCGGCTGACCCCTCTCCAGCCGCCGCCTCATCTGCTCTTGCACTGCGGATCGCCAGGCCAGCCGGATCCGCCACCGGCGCCACCGCAAAGCGCGGCGCGCCTGGGGCACAGGGCGCCCTGCAGGAGCAAGCCCTCATTGCAGCGATGACGTCATCTGACTCTGGGACCGGCTACCAGCAGGGGGCCGTGCAGGCCGCTCTTCCCGGTGCATCCCACAACGGGTGGACGCCGGGCGTGTCGCCGGGCGCTCTGTCAGCTGTGGTGGGTAGCGGACTGCGTCACACGGTGGCACCAGCGCCACTACCTGGCTCGAGCGAGGGGTCGGCCGCCCACTCTTCGCAGCCGTCCTCGCTGTCTGCGCCAGAGCCGCACGCCGCCGCTGGGGCGGGTTTCGGGGTGCTGCTGGCTGCGCACGCTATCGACCTGCAGCCTCCCTCGGCGATGCTCCGCAGTCTGCCGACGCACGAGGTGTACGATGCAATGGGCGTGGCGACGCCGCTTCCTGGCGAGGGCGCTGCGGCCACTTCTGGCCTGGCACTGGGCCAGCCCTTCGGCGCTGGTGCTGCGCTGCCGCTGCCAGAGTCGGCGGCACTTGCGGCGGCCCTCGGGTCCGCCGAAGGCGAGTCCGGCGATAGCACGGGGGAGCCTGGAGCGCCTGTGGCCTTGGGGCAGGTGGGAGGTGACCTGCGTCGCTCCGCCAGTGCAGCGAAGCGCACGCCAGCGGAGAAGCGAGTCTCGATCTCAGAGGCGCCCGCGTCAGCGCGCAGCATCGCGCCCTCCTCCCTTCCCATCCCGGGGCTGCAAGCGATCACCGGGTTGTCAGAGCAGGGGGAGGCGACCACTGAAACAGCGCTCCCTACGTCGCAACGGGAGGCGCAGGCGGTGGCGGAGCACGCCCCCGGGGCCGCTCAGCTGGCCGGTCCCGGGCCGATGACCAGACACACAGACGGCAACGTCCTCACTCTCTTCGACGCCGTGTCGGTGCAGGAGGTGTCCACCTCGCGGAGCCCCGCCGCCATCGCGGCCAGCTCACGCTCTGCCGCTGACACCGGCCGGACGCTCGCCGGCCACCCTCACGGTTCCGCCAGCAGCATCGGCTCGGCATTACCGGCGCCAGTGGGGCGCGACGACGGCTCTGCCTTGTCTCTCATCGCCGGCAGGCTGCGGGAAGGGGACGACTCCAGCTCCCACTTGCCAACGGTGCGAGAGGACCTGAATGCGCAGAGTAACTCGGCTGCCAGTGGCGTCTGGCCCACTACACAGGGCGGCAGCGGCATCAGCGGGGTCAACGAAACGAGCTCTTCGCTCGTGCTGACGCAGATTCAACGGCGGTACGCTCCCAGCCAAGCCTCCATCTGCGCCCCGGCCGAGCCGCCTGCGCGGGTGGCAGCTACTGCGTCTCAGGCGCTGTCGCAAGTTCCGCCCTCCGAGTCGCAGCCGCGGTGGCAGCCTGCCCCTCGCTCCGACTGGATGCTGCCCGCCCCAGCCGTGCTCGTGCCTGCATTCGGCCCCGCTGCTGGCGCCAGCGCCTCTGCTGCGCTCGCGGCAGCACACCCTGTCATGGCGGCCGGGCTGGCCGGCAGGGTCGAGGACGAGGCTGCGGACGACCACCACGGGCAATCGCGCGCCGGCGCCGCGCGCGGGCACGTGCAGGAGCTGGAGATGTACGCCCGCGCCGCGCTGCTGATGCGCATCCTGCAGCGGCAGGAGGGCGAGCGCACGCGCATCCTCGCGCGCGTGCTCCGCCGCAGCCGCGACGTCGCCCTGCGCTTCTGCACGTACGCCTTCAGGAAGGCGGAGCTGGAGCGGCGGTGGGTGGCGGCCTACATCAGCCCGTCCACGCTCGGCCGGGTGAGGGCCGTGCTTGCGGTGCTGGCCCTCTTTCACGTCTTCCGCCTTGCAGAGTCCCTGTTTGAGCGCCAGGTCCTGACGGGGCGCGTGGGCTCGGGCATGCACCCCAGCCCTCGCGAGTGGGGCGGCCGCCTCTTGGCGCTCTCCCTCCTGGGCAGCTTCCTCGTGCTCAGCTACACGAGCTGGTACGCGGAGGCAGGCGGCGAGGGCCACGACGGAGACACCGCCGCCTCTGCCGTCACAAGCGCCGCCGGTGAAGCTCGGAGCCGCCGCAGCCGCCTCTCTGCCACGATATCACCAGCTGGGTACGAGCTGGGATCGGGTGCGAGTGCTGGCCATGGGTTCTCTGGGGTCCATGACGTGGCCGGCACGGCCGCTTTCCCTCCACGGCAGCACGCGCACGGCGGCATGCCGCTGTCGCCGAGCTCAGCCCGCGGCCGGTCAGGGCTGTACCAAAGCGTGCGGCCGCAGGAGGGCGGCATCGCTGACGCCGCGGACGCAGCCGCGGCTGCCGAGGCCGCGTCTGCAGCCCGCTTACCGATGTCGTCTCCGGACGGCGACGGGGACGCAGATGGCGACGAGACGCTATCGCCCATCGTAGACGCAGCGGGACGCACCACCGGGTCGCCTGAGCTGGCGCCGCGGACGTGGCACCGCACCCCCAGCGGCCCCGGCCACCTGTCCGGATCCCTGTCCCCGCGGTCTTTCGGCGGGCTGCCAGAAACCGCCGGCGACCGCCCGTGGTCGCCAGTCGCGGCGGCGCCGCCAACGTCGCTGCCGGGTAGCGTCGCGCAGCGGTGCCGTCGCCTTTACAGACGCTGGCAGGTCGCTGCGTGGCCGCTCCGCTTTCGCCTGGCTGTGCGTCGCCACGGGCACGAGGTGGTGCTGCTGTGCGCCGGCTGCCTGCTGGCGCTCTCGGGCTCGCAAGCCTCCGTCGTCTGCCTCGACTTCATCTTCTTCCTCGCCCTCGTGTCGAACGGCGGCGCGGTGCCCTTCCTGCGCGCCCTCCTCATCAACTCCGCCGCGGTGCTGTGCTGCATCATGTACGGCTTCGCCTCCTCCGACTTCCAGCCCGTGGCCACGGGCATCCCCGGCTCCGCCTTCGAGGCGTGGGACCTCTTCTTCCTCGCCGCCTCCTTCCTGATGGTGCTCGTCGCCTCCGCAGCCACCGAGTACTACCTGCGGCACCGCTTCGGCGTGGCGCAGCTCACCGCTGACGAGGTGGCGCGCAACAACGCGCTCGTGTACCGCATGCTGCCCGTCAGCATCGCCAAGGAGCTCATGCGCTCCGAGGGCCGCCAGTACATCAGCCAGTCCTTCTCCGGCGTGACGCTGCTGTTCAGCGACATCCAGGGCTTCACGGCCATGTCGGCGTCCGTTGCGCCCGAGCAGGTGATCTCCATGCTCAACCGCCTCTTCGCGGCCTTCGACGCCCTCACGGAGCTGCACGGCACCTTCAAGCTGATGACAATCGGCGACGCGTACGTGTCGGTGGCGGGCGTGCCCTACGCGGAGGCGCCCTCTAGCGACCAGCGGTGGGTGCGGCCTGCGGAGGATGGCGCGCGCGGGCCGGAGGGGTCGCCGCTGGACGCCAGGACATCGGCGGCGGCCTCGAGGGCCTGGCGTCGTGCGGAGTCACCGGGCGGTGGTCGTGGCCGCGCATCCAGTGTTGCCGAGGCCAAGAGCCAGACTGGTGATGCTGGCGAACTCGCCGAGGAAGGCGGAGGCTTGCACAGCTGGCTCCCGCGCCTTCGCGCCTCCTTCGGAGACCTGCAAGACAAGCTGGCAGCGGGGACCAGCCCCCACAGCCGCCCTGCACGCGCGGGCGCAAGCGGGCTCCTGACTGCTGCAGCCTCGCCTACCGCTCGCAGCGCTGCGGGACAGAGTGGAGGCGGCCGCGCACTGTCGCCGCTCAACCGGCGCGGGCACAGCGCAGCCCTGGGCGACAAATCACCCGTGCACTCACCTGTCGCCACCCCGACTGGCGAGCTGTCGCCGCCCGCCACACCGGGCTCTCCAGTGGCCCCGGGAGGCGCAGCGGATGCGGTCGCAGCGTTCCACCGCTCTGGCGGCCGCAGTCTCGCGGCGGTGGGCATCAAGCATCCCGTCGAGTGGCTGGACGAGGAGAACGAGCGGCTTGCGCGCAGGGCTGCCCGCCGGCTGGGCTCCTCAGGCACGCGGTCCTTCGGCCGCGCAATGTCGAGTCGGGTCCTGCCCGGGCCTCTCATGCCCCAGCAGTCCGGCGCAGCCTCGGCTGCCACTCGCGTCCCAGCCAGCCCCGCCCATGCCTCGCCGCTTCTCTCCGCTGGCGGGGGGTCTGTCACGGGCGCTGAACACGCTTCGAGCGCACCGGAGGAGGGCGTTGACCGAGTCAACAACAGTCACGTGGACACGTACGCAACCACGCAGGCAACCGAAGCCAGCTCGCTGAACGGGGCGACGGGTCTGATGCCCACACTGGCGTCCCTCGAGACTGAGGCTGGCGGCCGACAAGAGGGGCAGGGCAACACAGGCAGCGCGAGCTTCCTCCGGCTTCAAGGCGCGGGTGACGAGGAGCAACCCTTCTGGCACGATGGCAACGCTGCCACGATGGTGACTGAGGCAGCGACGAGCGCGGGTGCGTCATTTGCCGAGCTGAGAGTCAGTGGCGGCGCGGCGGTTTCCGATGCTCCCGCGGTTGTAGATATCACTGATGCGCCGGGGCATCCTGCAGCAAGGCCGCAGCTGACGTTGCCTGGCAGTCCTGCGGTCGTTGCCCTCTCGCAAGCGCAGCACGCTTCGGGCCCCGGCGCCGACGGTCTCGCGTCTCTACAAACGCCACTGCCACAGAGTCTGCTTGGGTCGCTGCACCGCCGATGGGCTTCCCCTGGCGGAGGCAGTGCCAGCGCGGCCTCCACTGGGATGATAGAGGGATCTCGCTCATTTGCAATCCCTGGCACACAGGATCACCGGGCCTTCGATGTGTCGCTCGCTTCCCTCGTTTCTCCAGCGGATTACACGGTGGAGGGCTTCGAAGACGCCCCGAGCCTCGCAGGCATGCGGCGCAGCGGGCCCGCATCGCGGCTGTCCCCAGGATCTGCGCAGGCCGCCTCGTTCCGTGAGGGCGGCAATCCTTCGGAGGACCAACTGAGAATGCGCGGTGCCTTTCCCCACCCTGCGCAGCTGGACACGGAAGGCAGTTTCGGCGGCAGCGTCGTGAGGAGCTGCCTCGGCTTCGAGGGGTTAGGCCCTGTGGCTCTACCGGGCGAGGTTGCTAGCACAAGCATTGCGGATATCGAACCGACGACGAATCCGCATCTCTGCGTTGGCAGCGGCTTGGCTCGAGCGACGTTGCTTCGTTCGTGCTCACCTGGTGATGCGCGGGCTGAGCAGCCCACTGCCGCACATGTGAGCGCGTCGCAGGCGGCAAACGCCGTGGAGGATTTGCGAAGTGGAGGCCCGCTGGTGACAGAAATCGTGGCTGCTCGCAGATTGCAATCCGATACAGTGCTGCTGGCCCGGAACCTCTGGCAGCCTCACGCTCAGCAGGCTGCCTTGGCGTCGCCTGTCGCTGCGGCGGCGGCCCTTGGAGACGCGGCCAGCACAGTGACGGAGTATCCAATGCTTGCCGAGAAAAACGTGACCAACTGCTCGGGGCCGCAGCAACTGTTGGATGGTCAGCGTTCGAACAACCAACTTCCCCCGATCCCCGAGCCCACGCCCAGTGCTGGTGGATCTGAGGACGTCTCACGTCGCTTCTTCCCGATGAGCCTGGCGGCGACACCGTCGCACCAGGAACACCCCGATGATCGTCCTTCCGGCTCGCTGCTTCTGCAGGCGGTATCCGTGCTGCGGCGTGAGAGCTCCGGCGAAGAGCGCCAACCGGCAGGCGCAGCCCCGGCTAGCAGGCTTGCTGCGCAGGCAGACATCGCTTCTCTACCTGCCCTGCACAGCAGTCAGAGCCTGCTGTCGGCGGCACCAGCGAATGCATCGCACAGCAATGGGGCTCCCGGCATAGCTGAGAGTGCGACATTGGCTGCCGTCAAGACTGGCAGCGAACCGGCTGTTCATTTCGTGCGCACGGGTGCGAGCACGCCGGCCGTGACGATTCCGCCCCTCCAGCCGGTTGACATCGTCAGCAATGGAGCCGATGAGAGCGCCAAGCTGCCAATAGCGGGTGCTAGGGCTAGTGCGACTCCACTGCTTGCTTCCCGCCCTGGCGGAGCGTCCCCGCCTCAGCCACTGCCTGACCACACCTACGTACGCCCGGAGCCGTTCCCAGCCCTCGATTGGCCAGTGCTCCACCCAGAAGCGGCCGAGCTCGTGGACCCTGTGGCCATTCACGCCGCGCGCATGCTGCGTATGGCTGTGGATATGACTGACTGCGTGCGTCGCATTCGCAGCCCCCTCACAGGGGAGCCCATCAAGATGCGCCTCGGTCTGCACACAGGTAACATCCACGGCGGCGTTATCGGAACCAAGACGCTGCGGTACGACGTCTTTGGTCCCGACGTGCTGGCCGCTAACAACATGGAGTCGAGCGGGGTTGCGGGTGGCATCGTGGTCTCCGAGTCTACAATGCGCGCCCTCGTCTCCCTGCGCGGTACGCAGTGGGCTATTCCGGGCCTCACCTTTCTGCCCCATGGCACGGTTGCGGTGAAAGGTTTAGGTCCAGTGGATGCCTACGTCGTACAGGTGGAAGGAGTGCCTCTGGCTGATGGAACGGATGGCGCACCACAGCATGGCTGAACGTCATGGACAGGCGTTTTGGTCAGCCAGAAAATATCACCTGCCTGGTGCAGTCCACGTGACCTCGGACAGCCTGCCGAAGTCTCCACCGTACCAGGGCGCAGGCCGCACTGCAGGCCAGGATTTCTCAGCGCGCCCTGCTACCCACCAACCATACTCTCGCTGCGCGGTGGTACACTGAACTCAGTATTAGTTTCTTTTCGTAGACCGCTGCGGGGGCACTGAAGCTCCACTACCGCGTTGCGCACTCTGCGAGCGAGGAGCACACCCATCCCCGACCTTTGCACTGAGGGTGACCCATTCGGCAGACACTTGTGATCGTGCTCGACTTCTTGTGTTGAAGATTCTCGATCTGCACTCACGCGAGCGCTATGCACGCGGGGTCGCGATCTCGTACATGAATATCCGTTCTTCGCACAAGTATCATCGAGCATACGTCTTTCAATGACACAATTCAGGGCAATGGTCTGACTCGTAGCGCACTGTAATTGTGTGGCAAGTTGAACAGCCAGCAACGTGATGGCAGAGGTGCCGCCGCCAGGAGGCGCCTCATGAGGGCCTTGGGCCCCAGCCTGGCCTACCTCGAGAGGTAGCCAGCTAGTTTGGGGAAGAGGGAGAGAGGGGCGCGCAGCGAGTGCGTTGTGGGCCACGAAAATTGCTGGCAACAACAACACGAAAGCATGCAACGGCCCAAGAACAGCATGCACATGCGTGGGGCCTCTCCGCGCAGCGGGCGATCAAAGAGTATTTCTCTTTCAAAAAGTAGGCTCAGATTGCGGAGGGGTGGTCAAAGGTAGGGGCGAGAGTCCCGAAAGATCTTTCGAGAAGATCGGAGGCAGAGGAGCCGGTTCGGCTGTGAGTGCGCACGGCCGTCTGTGACCGCCCTAAACCGCGCTGCAGCCCAGCACTGTAGGCCGGGGGCGTCGGCCTTCTTGCTGTCACGCAGTCAAGCATATATTGTTGCCGCTGTCGATATCGATATTAATGATTGCGCGCAGCCGTTATTATGATAGTGTGCATTGCTAGGCCGACTGTAAGCTCGAGCTGGATCGCGGTATCGACCGAGTTCATACCCACAATCAACACCATAGACCCTTCAAGCTCACATGTCTCCCTCGTAACACAGAGTACGATCACTGGCCACAGTTGTGGTCGCGATGAGGTAATTCAGTTCAAGTGACCGGGTGCAGTTGGTCCATGCGCGCGCCGGCGTCCGGGAAATCACACAAAATGTAGGTTCGGCTCGGAGCGTGCACTCACGTCGCGAGCATACATCCCTCACAACGCCCACCGCGCGCTTCCGGTGCACATATTGAGCTCCAATGCTCGAAGGCGGATCTACTCGGCAGCAATGCATGAGACGAAGTCAATGAAAGCGCGGGAAGCGAGGTGCCGTACCAAGTACCGGCGGGTGCACCAGATCATGCCAGTGGGTGCCAGCATCCTGCCCCATTGCAGTCGCAATACCGATAGCTGATCCCCGCCACAAAAGTAAGTAATGAAAGGTGTCATGAAGAATTGCAAGCGGTGCCGAAAAGTCCGCGGGCGGTCTTCGCACCTATCCGGCTTTCGGGAACAAAAACCCGAAGCTCTGGAGCATGTCTAGAACTGCCTCGAATGTGACCGGCTTTGTTATCACCGCGTTTGCGCCTGCGGCTTTGAACGCACGCTGGTCCTGCAACCATGAGAAAGGCGATGGGGAACAATTATTGCGCATTCATTGCGCGAGCCGCAATGGCGCTGAAGAGGTAACTAGGGCGATTCGCGAGCAAGCAGGAAACTGGCAGACGCACCTCCTCCAGCGCATTGCCGGTCACTCCGAACACAAACGCTTTCACACCCATTTGCCGTAGCGAACGAGCCACGGTGTGTCCATCCTGCATGATTCGGTGCGAAGCGGCATGAATGGTGCACAACTGGGGTATACGCCGGTGGTGCTCAATGCATGGGGGACAGAGACGCGGCCCCGAGAACGCAGCGAGCTACAAGCACAACGCACCACTCCGGGCATCTCCTTGTCCGTGAACCACACGAAGCTGTCACGCTCCTCGTTCGACGCCATACTCTGAGCAAGCGTGATAGCTCGGTGGCCGCTCTCGCAAACGTGAATGAGCTCGACGCCCAAACGACGCTTTAGCAGCCGGGCAAACAAGTCTCTGTTGCTTTTCACGTCATCGATCACCACGGCGCGACGCAACCGGCGGTGAGCGGGCAGCAGGGACGGTCCAGCTGAGGCTGCCGATGTCTCGACTTTGCCGGCACAGTGAGGCGTACTCGCAAGGCTGGGTACGCGAGGTGTCGCCGGCATGCTCGGATACCCCACAGAAGAACCGCTATGATGCGCGGAGGCGTGGACGCGATACACTTGTGGGGTGTCCTCAGTCGCGCGCCTCGGTCCCCCTGCGCCACCAAACGCAAAGTCGTCAGAGCCCGTCGCCAAACGAGTCGACCCGCGCTCAGCCGCCCCACCGTCGGTAGAGTATTGACTTCCGTACTGAGGTCCTGCAGCTGGCGCAAGCACGTGCATGTGCTGTGGCGGCATGTGAGGCGAGGGCAAAACACTGCCATGCACAGGACCTTGCACAAGCGCGGCGTGTCCGGGGTGGGGGAGCATATTCTGCGGCGGGAAGGCTTCCGTGTGCATCCACACCGGAGCGGGATGCACCTCACCCGTCGCGCTTCCAGCCCTGCGCAGCAGGTCGGAAGGCGGCGCGTAGTCTGCATATGCCGGCTGTGGCGCTCCTGCCTGCCTCTGCCGCTCCCACTCAAGGGCGTGGGCTGCGTTGGTGGTCGCGGTAGATGAGGTCCGCATAAGCGAGACGTGGCCGCTCCCGAAGCGCGCGTCCGCATGGCCGCCACCTCCAGGGTAAGCTGACGCCATCGCGTAGTGCCCGAGGGCCCCAGGCGAAAACGCGTGTGCAGAGCCGTCAGGATACGCGGGCGGCGGTAAGAGCGGTTCTATAGGCATGGCCGGTGCAACACTCCCTGGACCACCCAGCTCGTGTTGGCTGGCCATGGGAAAGAGCTGTACGATCCCGTCTTTGACAACGTGCAGGTACCCGCCTCCGCGTGGTAGCGCGCCGGCGGGGCCTGTCCCAACGAGCCGATACCCCGGAGGCAAGCCCTGCAATACGGAGACAATCGAGCCTTGCTCGTGCGAGCGCACCTGCGGTCCGGGAGCAACGAAACCTAGCCAACTCGGCGCGGCCGTTTGGGGGCGTCCGCCACCTGCTTCTGCGCTGTCGACAGGAGTGAACATGGCGGGTGCTGATTGCACGAGGGATGATGCGGGCTCTTGTGGCGGAGAGAGCTGCTGGTGCTGCGGCGGCGGCCGAATAGGCGGCAAGAAGCTGGCAAGCGGCATTGAGCCATCCGTGAACCGGTGTGGATGGCTGGAAACCGCAACAGCTGATGATGCGTGTTGCAATGTGTGCATCTCGTCAATCCGCTGCTCAAGCGGGCCAGTTGCCGCGGACGAGAATTCGCCCTGTGGGAGCAGGGAACCGCGGCCAGCACTTGACTGTCCCGCGACCACGGTAGGTGGTGGCGCGAGAAACGACGAGGGAAGAGCGGTCGGCACAACAGATGTGCCTTCCACTGACTCCGTGCCATCCTCGGAATGCCGCGTGCTGCTCCGAGCAGCGTGGGGAGAGTCAACGGAGGATCGCCCATGCTTGCGGCGTGCACTGCTTCTGTTGCGGCTGCGGTGAGCCGGTTTGCGTGAGCTCTGTGGGTGAGCCGGTGCCCCTGCGGAGCACGATGCCGTGGGAGAAGAGTTGCTCGTCGCTTCACCGCCTTTCCGGCTTCCAGCAGAGCCGACAGCTGTCCCAGTCGGCGATGGCGCCAGCGGGCTGCTGGGAGCCTCTCGAACAAGCGAAGACTGGTTCCCGCCCCGGGGCGTGGCTGCAGCGAAGTGCCCAGCATTCATCGGCGATGCACTGTCGGGGGCACCCGGAAGGCGTTGCGGCAGCACGAGAGCGGCTTTCGGTGCAAGTCCGGAGGCTTCCGCGCGTGCTGTTTGAGTCAAGGTGAGGTGGCCCACACGCCGAGGCCCGCGATTTTGCTGCACCCGAACAAGGAGGGCTGCAGGAACACCCGCCGCGAGTGTCCAGGCGTCAGCCGCGACTCTCATCGGGTCCGGCCGCACCCGCGCGGAGTCTCCGAACTCAACGCTGCTCCCGGCTCGGCTAGAGCTGTATGAGACGCTGTGATGCACTGCGTTGTTGACGGAGGAAGACGAGGAAGAGCCATCAACCTCGCCGGGCTCCTCGGCGATATTCGCAAGCATAGAGTGAACGTGGCCTGCGCGCATCGGAATCGCGAGCGATTGCGGACTCGGCAGGCTGCGTGGGCTGAGCTGCGATCGTCCAAGGGGGCCGCCCAGCGGGCCCACGGCAGACATCACCACTCCCTGCTGAAGCGTGTCAAATCCTCGCCCATGTTGGAGCAGCAATTGCTGCTGCAAGTATGCTGCGTACGGTGACGGCTGTCCACCCCCTGTCCCCATCTCTGCTCCCGGAGCTACTGCAAGCTGCCCCCGAGGCACCACAGTCCGAGGCGTGGCGGCAAGCATCTCCTGCGGCCCATTCAACTGCCTTGGGGACGCGGCTGCAGGTGTCTGTCGACTGCTATGTTGCAAAGGCAGCTGATAGGGGGCACCGGACACGCCAGTGGGCGGTGGCGTCCGTGTCTGCACGTCTGCGTGCAGGCGAGGAGTTCGGCCATGGAGGCTGCCAGCACTTCCTGAAAGCACATCCTGTGAGCTGGCAGCACCGGCAGCCTCCCACGGCGCAGCGGCGCGCAACATGCCCGCCGCACCCACTGGCGGCATCGCTGCCACAGGCCCCGCTGGTTCGTATGGCAGCGACAAGCTCCCAGTAGCGGGTTGCCACGGCCCGAGGCTGACGCCGGCAAGGTGAGCACGGATCTGTCCACTCGCTGGTCCCCACGTGCCATCGGTCGGAAGGGTGGAGGCAGCCAAAACGGCGGGCGCGGCTTGCAAGAAGGCACCTGCCGCTGGCGCCACGCCTTGTGCACCCATGCTGGATGGCTCCGGTGAGGTGGCAATCAACAGAGCCGGCGGGGCGCTGTCGGACGAGCTGCGAACCTGCTGTGCGACACACATGGGAACCTGAAACCAGAAGGTTGAGCCGCGGCCTACGGCTGAGGTCACTCCGATTTGCCCCCCTGACAGCTCTACGATCCGTTTGCAGATGGCTAGACCAAGGCCGGTGCCGTTGCCTTTTTGCACAGCCCCTGCCCGTATCTGGTTGAAGGGCTTGAACAGTAGGTGCTGCTCCTCCTCCGAGATGCCCACGCCCTCGTCAATGACAGCAATGCGAAGCATTCGCACTCGGTCGCTACAGAAGGCAGCGCCGCCGGATGGGGCGCTGGGGTCGCTGTGCTGGGGGTCATGAGCCGGCTCGTAGGGCGCGTGTTGAGCAGCGCCCAGAGGCAAGCCGCTTGTCTTCCGGGAGGAGAGCAGCTCCAGGGCAGGGACTGGGTTGCGGATGGGTTCGCTGGCTCGCAGGGTATCCATGTGAGAACTGCTGACCCCAAGGGAGATGTAGGAGGCTGGGTCGTCGGAGCGCTCCGGGAAAACCCCGTTCGGAGGTATTGCGGAACTCACGGGCGGCGAAACAGGCGGCTCTGTGGTGGGCCTTAGGCGTGTCTGTTCCGGATCTCCCGCGCCCGGCCAAGCCTGTATCGTCGCTCCACTCGCGGCATGGCCCCTCAGCTGCTGCGCTGCCAAGGCATCCCGCAAGTCAAATGCCTCCTTCAGGGCGCCGTTGTGTGGACGTGCTGGCTCCGCCGGTTTCGCAGTGGAAGGTCGGTGTCGCGGTGACGGCGCTGCCAACGAGTTCAAGAGGCCGGCGATGACACCCGTGCCCGCCCGCTTTTCGCCTCCAGAGACTGCCTTCGGTTGCCTGCCATGCGCAGTGTTAGGTGGCGAGCGACGGGGGCTTCGGCCCAAGCCATCACTCCCCGTGCTCACGCTGCTGGCTCCAGCAGTGCTTCGTGCGGTGCTTTTGGACCTGCGGGTGGTGATGAGTTCAATGCCATCCGCCTGCGCATTGACTGCGAACACCAGTACAGAGGATGGGTCCGGAGAAATGCCTCGCCGCTGCAACATCCCGGCGATCAGCCGCGAAGCACCGTTTTCCAGGGGTTTCGCTCGCTCAGGATCGGAGCGCGCGTCGCGCCGACCTTGTGGCGTCGCTGCTTCGCCATCCACCGTAGCTGACCTCGCAGGCGGCACAGCGACGCTGGCTATTACAGCCGTCGATTCCGAGCTCGCCACCACTGCGGACAGCGAGGTGCCGGCATCGTGGTGTGTGTGCTGAGCGCGAAGGTGTGCAGCTCCCGCCTGGAGCATCGAGGGGTTCAGAGGCAAGAAAGTGGGGAACCACGACTCGAAAGCCGTGTGGGCATCGCCCGGCTCCTGCACAATGCCGTCGCCTTCGAGGCGGGCTCCTTCCTCGCTCGACCCCTGCGTCACACCATACGACCCCTCGTTGATGGCTTGCACGCCACTTTCCATGCGAGCGCGGCTGCCAGCATCGGCTGAGCCGCCCTGCAGGCTGACGCTGGACGCATGCACACCGCTCCCCAAATGCTCGCTGGAGCCGCCAACGATCTGTTGCGGATAGCACACGTCCCCAGACACCACCACCTCGCTCACGTGCACAATGATGCTGCCCCCCATCGAGCTGAACTTGAGGGCGTTGGAGATGAGGTTGGACAGCACCTGCCGCAGGCGATGCAGGTCGCCGGTCACCACGTCTCGCACACCGCGTTCCACAGCCAGCAGCAGCTGGATGCGCTTGCGGTTGGCTGGCACCATGAAGGCAGAGAGGGTCGGGCGCAGCAACTGAGAGAGTGGGAACGGCGCAGGCTCCAGCGACATCTTGCCCGCCTCAATCTTCTCCAAGCTCAGAAAGTCATCCAAGATCTTATGGATGTTCTTGGCTGACGAGTACACCAGACGGAGCGTCTCGCTGAACTCTTCGGCGTCCGCAGCCTCCTCCGCATCACACAGCACCTGCTGCGTGACAGATGAGTCTGCCTCCTCGTGGCTGCTGCAAGCCTGACCAGGTGCAGCCCGGGCGCTGTGCATGGGTGTACCACCAGTGCCTGCCGAGGCCCAGGAGTGAGCGGCGCGGCTTGCGCCAGCGCCAGGTTCAACCCCTCCAGCAGCAGCGCCAAACACACCGCCGTTGGCATTCGGGCGCTGAAGTGCCGCGTCGCCGCGATCACCCGCTGAGAGCTGTTGCCCTCGCGGGGTTGCGCACCCTGTCGGCCGCTGCAGCTGCTGCAGTCCCGCCGAGAGTGAAGAGACAGCAGCGTGCAATGCGGGCAAAACGGCAGTGCTTGTGGGTCTCCAGTGAGCCGGCGTGCCCGTAGCACTCTGCTGCGACCCCCCGGCAGTCTGGCCTCCATTTGGCGTGACAACGCGCAAGCTCAAGGAAGCCGCCTTCTCTGGCCCCGCAGGCATCGCGTCCGCCCTGTCCGTCAGTGCTTTGCCGGTGTCCTCAGTCACGCTGCCTGCTGGGCGCAGGCTAGGGCTGAGGCTACCCATGGTCGGAACGGACGCATTGCTCAAGGGTGACAGCGGTATGCGTTGAAGCGTCCGCTTGGGCGGCCCGGCGAACGTGAGCAGAGACTCCAGGCCCATGAGCACCGTGTTAAGCGGCACGCGCACTTCATGCAGAACATATCTGCAAAAGAATGTTCAACGGTACCTTACAGAGCGAAAGTGATTATGAAACGAGCAGACACAGAGCTCATGCAGGCAGCCATACGGACAACGCATTACGTACTGCCTGCATGACGTGCGGGGCGTGCCTCACACCGCAGAGCCAGCAACCCCACTACTTGGTTCCGTGCGACCTCGCACAGCTCACCGCATGAATACGCGCTTGGCGGAGTTGGAGGCCTCCGCTGCCGCTTTCTCGGCCTCCAGCACCTCGATGCGCAGCTCTGTTTCAAAGCTTAGCTCCGCACGAGCCAGGTCGCCTGCGATCACGAGTGCCGCCGCCGCTACGGACAGCTTGCAAGTGTTGTCCAACAGTGGCCACAGAAGCTGCTCCCAATCCCCGGGCACCAACCCCACGCATGCAGATAGCCACAGCACGGGGAAAGCGAGCCACATGCCCAAGGCAGCGGGGATGATCCAGTGGAGCAGGCGCCTGTTCTGCGCATCAACGCACTTGAGGCGTGCCTGACGCAGAAAGGAGAGCAGGAAGGCAGTGGCTGGCAGGAAAAAGAGCGCGGAAATTGCAAAACACAGACACCACGCGGCACCAAAAGGCTGGCTCAGCTCCGCCACCAGGGCCATCATCATGATGGGGACCACTGCCATGGAGGCCCCAGCCACTCGCATGGGAGGGGCTGCGGCGAGCTGGCCGACCAGGTTCATGAAGTGAGGCACGGACGTCGCCCAGTACAGGTAGCGCAGGGGGTAGACAGCTGCGCGGCGGGAAAGGGAAGACGCTCATGATGTACGAGAGTGGAGAAAATCATGACAGTGGTATTTAAGACACTGTGAACTAGTTGCATGTGGATTCTCACGGGGACTCCCTCCAGAATACAGCGCGATCCAGGCCGTGGCATCAAGAACTAACCTCGTGTATTTGAGCCATAGACCCAGCATACGCGCACAGTCCATCCCATACTGATGCAAGCGTATGTGATGAACGATTGCAGACTGCAGCAAGTGTACAGTCAGGCAAGACACGCCGGGTGATTACGGTGAGGCCAGGCAAAGTCGGGTTGGAAGAATGCACTAGCCCGGCACTCATACAGCAGCGCTCTTAGACAGCAGCACGCGTGCAAGTTTGCGCGGCAGCAATCGCCGCGACAATGGCAAAGCCAAACACGAATCCGGATTGCAAGAACCCGAACTCACAACATGGCAGCTAGAACCATGCCAGCAGCCCGCCCGATGCCATTCGCAGCGCTTGCTGCCACGTCACTCCGCCCCCCGGGTATGAGAGGCTCGCCACCGTCTCTGAGGTCCATCAACGACGCGGATTCTCCGCTCTCAGTGCTGCCAGCGTCTCTGTCCGCGCCTCTGGACCACGAGGGTGTGTTAGGCGCAGAAGCGCGACGTATTCGTCGGCTCGGGATGTGTAATCGCATTGATTGCAGCTGGCTAGCTGTGATGCACACCACCATTGCTCCAAACCCGAGGCCAGCCGCCCAAGCAGCTGCATGAGACATGTGAGCCGATGGTGCAAGACACGGCCAACGTTAAAGGGACTGTCGTTTGTCGTTCGAACAAAGGAACAAAGGAAGTACTGACACGACAGCGTGCAGGGCAGCTGACACACCCACAGCGAATCGACTGTTGCACTCCGGGCACCCGCTGGCAGCGGCACACTCACCGGTTTGCGAGTCGGTTACATTGGTGAGCGCGAGAGATTGTCCGCACAGCTGGCCGGTAGAATGCCATATTGATGGAACACACGCCACGGCTGCTGCTAGGAACGCCACTGACAGCGGCACGGCACGAAACATCGCCTGTGCGAATGGCAACAGCCATGCGATGAAGGCTTCCGTCGCCTTTCCTTGCGCCCGAGACCCCGAGAACCCGCGAGACCGCCCCCGCCAAATCCTGCAATGCCGGGTCCACCAGTTCGTAAGTCGGGCGGCCATCGTCGTTTCAACCCCGCGGTTATCGGCCGCAGTCCACATGTCGCCAGCGGTGCGTGGCTCACGGTGCTGAGTCGAGGGGCATTTCAAGGCGAAGCAAGGTTTTTGACGCGAAGCAAAAATATTGCAGGTAAGTCTGACAGTGTTGAGCTCAGAAACGCGAAGACAGGGGCAGAAACATGGGCAATACAGCGAAAAGGGCGCATTTTTGTTTTTTTTTATGAAACCCCGACATGGCCTATGAATGCTCCGAAAGCTGAACTGCAATGTAACTGGTGGCGATAGAAGACAACAAGGGAGGCAGACGCCGAAAAAGGGCCATGGCTGTTCGATACCGGCGCTTCATGCACGGTTGTGGCTACGCCGTTCAGCAGGCGGACGCAGTGGTGAACCCTTCTCGCACACTTCGGCAAAAATAACCCCCTCCTGCGCTCGCGGCTGCCCGATTGCCCTGTCCTTCCCGGTAACTCCCTTGCGCTTCGGTGGCAGTGGTTCACACGTTTTATCGCCGCCGCTGCCTCCGGCACACGGACCGGTCCGCATGGGGCTGCGCTTCGCGTAATTACAGTTGCCGAGTCTCCGAGCCCTCTTGTGAAGCAAGCTCGCGGTGGCGAGGGCACGCCGTGCAAGCCATCTCAGCACTGTCGCACCGATCAGGTGCTGCCCCAGCATGGCTACCGCTTCACGCCATGACCTGCCCATGTCGCCTGCCCAGGCCATCCGGCTGTTCGAGAGCCAGTTAACGCCGTACGAGCTGGCTGAAATCCTTGCTTGCAAGAGTGTTTTCTACTTGGGCACTGAAGGGCCGCATTCCCAGCGAATCTCCACCTCTGAAAAGGCTGCGGCAATAGCGTCATCTCAGGGTGCCAACAACGACTCATTCGACACCGCTGAGGGGGAGTACGCGCGATTGGTGCCGGGAGATCACTTGCATTACCGATACGAGATAATTTCAACGCTAGGGGCGGGGTCTTTCGGCCAGGTGGTCCGTTGCTTCGACCACTGTACTCAGACGGAGGTGGCTGTGAAGCTGGTTCGAAACAGGCGTCGGTATCGGCAGCAAGCTGAGATCGAGCTCCAACTGCTGAGAACCATCAGAGATGCGGAGCTCGCAGAACGGTCTGCCTCTGCTGTGGCGGCAGCATCTGACGCGAGCGCGTGCAGTGCTCTCGGCGGAGCTCAGCCTTCTCGGACGGCCGTTTCTCATCGGGTGACAGCTCTGGCAGCACCCGGGGCTGTCAAGGTGTCGCGCAGTAGCAGCTCGAGCACCAGCATGACTGAGGTTGGAGATGACCCGAGCGGCTCGCAGCCTTGCGGCACAAGTGCTACAGCGGCGGCCGCCTCGGTGCGGGCATCGCTCCCCATCGACCACCACATCATCCACGTGTCCAATGCCTTCATGTTCCGCCACCACCTCTGCCTCGTTTTTCCCCTGGGCGGAATGGACCTCTACAGCCTGCTCAAGCGAACGGGCTTTCGCGGTCTCTCGCTAAACCTCGTTCGCCGCTTTGCTGCCCAGATGCTCGAGGCGCTTTGCTTTCTGGACCGTCTGGACATCGTACACGCCGACCTGAAACCTGAGAATTTTGTGTTGCGGTCCAACACGTCCACAGGCGCCGTCGCAGTGGGGGCTTCCGCCGCACCGCCGACGAGCTCTTCGATCGATCTAATTGACCTCGGCTCAGGCTGCAAGCGCGGTGCGCGCATCTACACGTACATCCAGTCCCGCTTTTACAGGGCTCCCGAGACCATCTTGAATCTGCCGTACAGCTGCCCCATAGATCTGTGGTCATTGGGGGTGATGCTGCCTGAGCTGCTGACGGGCCGGCCGCTCTTTCCTGGCGGAGACGAGGGCGAGATGCTGCTCCTCTTTCAGCAGGTGCTCGGCCTGCCGCCAGCGAGCATGCTGGCGGGATCTCCGCGCGCGTCCAAGTTCTACCAGGAGGATGGCGGCCCGCGCTCTGTGGAGGATCGGCGGGGCAGACGAAGGGAGCCGGGGAGTCGCACTCTTGGGGAGGCAGTGCTGCGCATGCGCGTGCAAGCCGGCGGCGCTGCAACGGTTGCGGCTGCAGCTGCTGAGCCTGGGATGTCGCAGTTCCTTGCCTTCTTGGGCCGGCTGCTCGTGTGGGATCCGGACAAACGCCCGACACCACTGGAGGCGGCCCGGGACCCCTGGATAGCTGCCCTCATGCCCGCCTCACTCTTTGCAGTTCCGGCTTCACCGAGCAGCGTTGCGCCGCCCGATGGGGCTGCCACCGCGAGTTCGGTCGCCGGCCACGCTTCACACCCTATGCCCGCCTCACATAGCTCGGTATCGAGCAGAAGTGTCATCAGCGGTGACGCGGGGCCGCCGCATGAACCAGCGGGCAAGCGCGGGGACCTGCCTTCACCGCGCACTGTTGCAGCCGCGTCGGGTGCGGTAAGGGCGGCCGGAACGTCTTCTGACGCTGGGGCGGTTGCGACCGCGGTGTCGACGTCGCCGTTCACGCTATCTGCGCCCGTGCATCGGGACCAGCTTGCAGGTGCGGCGCCAGCAATGTCCGCAGTGCTCACTCCGGTGCACGTGTCTGGTCCGGCGGCTTCTGCTGGTGTCAGGCCTGGTGTGCTGCCTCGGGGCACGAATCCGCATGATGTCCGGTTGCGCGACGTTGCGGTGTCAGGCGCGGGTCCGCAGCCGCGTTTAACACCCACCGCCACAATGACCACCTCCTACCCACGGCCTCCACTTGCGGATGTGCTGTCGCCGTTACCCCAGCGACCAGGCGCGCCATCTCTTGGGCCTGTGTCCCCAGCTGCTTTTCACGGGTTGCATCCTCTGAACCCGGCCTTGGCGGATGCGCGAAACGGACACTCCATCGCCACGCCCTCGAGTAGAGCCTTCCCATCGGAACAACCTCGCCACGCGTCACTATCGCTGCCTCCGCGCTTGCGGGGAGGGGCAACTGCACAGCCGACGCGGTCGACCGACGCCAACCCAGAGCCCCGGACCTGGGCTGCTGGTGCTCGCATGCACCTTGCGTCAGTGTCGCCATCCGGCGTGGCGGGAGGTGTGCGCTCCATGGCCCCCGACGCCATCGTCGTCGCGGCGCCATCGGTCACGCATACCGCCACCCCGACTGGAGCGTCGGGGTCGTTGTATGCACCCCGGCCACCCCAACACAGCTGGAACACTACCTCGCCCCACGGCGGCAGCCATATCGCTGGGGGAGTGACCGCTCGCCCTGTGCGTGGCAGACGCATCGTTCGCGCGGAAGCGGCCCCGCATGAGGCGTTGCACCACACCCGTTCACCCGGTGCCGGCGATGAGCGTAGCTATGCCGACAGCCTGCAAGTCGGCAGTCCAGCTCACGCACCTCTCGCCCACGTAGCTGCCACAAGCACACCACAGGCGAGGCACACTTCGCCTCGAGCTGCTGGGGACGGACACTCCCACCCTCACCCGCCGCATCGAGGCTCCGGCCCGGGGGAGCCGGCCTCCGGCAGCTCGGTGGGCCAAGTCATTGCCGCGGCTCGTGCGAGCATGCGCGGGGGCATGGAGCCTGTGCATGAGCCACCAGGCCTGTCTCACCGGCATCACGCGCCCGGCTATGCAGCCCAGCATGCTCAGCGGCCGCCTGCCACGAGCTGGGGAGTGGGCTCAGCGCTGCAGCATCTTGCGGGGCTGATCCGGGTTGGCTCGCGAGTGCCGCAGCCATCTCCTCCGCAATCCTCTGGTGCTTCGTTTGCTCCCGCGTTCCCCGACACAGAGCGGCTGTCCTTCCCAGCGCGCATGCCTGCTGGGGCGTCCTCGGGTGTGCGCGGGGCCGCCAAAGACGAGGAAGTGCGTGGAGCTGCTCACACGGAGCACGAGGTGCGCGGTCCAGCGCCGGGGGAAGCCGCTCCAGCGCCAGAAGCCCTCAGAATTGGACCCGCCGTTGCTTTGCCTCACTATCACTTCAGCCGTCCGCAGCCCCTGGCTGGAATCGGGAGCACGGACGCGCCGCCACCCGGGTACAGCGCGTGGTCTCGGGGTGGCTATGCTGCAGACGCTCGCTTTGGTAGACCCGGCATGCCCCATACTTCTGCTGCAGTGCCCCTTGGCACAGTGCGGCCTAGAGGCTTTGACGCAAGTGCAGAGGGTGGAAGTGCGGATCGCAGAACGTATCGCACTGCAGCAGCGTTGTGAACACACGCTCCATTTCTTGCGTCAGCATCGCAGGAAGCATTGGTTTTGCATATCGCTGGCTGAGGGTATTTGGCGGAGACTCTGGTTGTTGCTGATCGCGGGTACTCCGCAACGCGCTCGTACGAGCCTGCAATTTGACTTGGCTTCAACTCGCGTTGTTGCCTTCACGCTTCAACGGTCCGTGCCGTCCTTGGTAACAGTCACCACGTGGTGCACGAGCATCGTGTGTGTGTCCCATCGACCCATGATCAGTATTCTCACGAACTCAAATTTTCTCATGTCCATCAATGATGCTGCGGTACTTGCAAGACTGCTTGCCTCGTTTCCTCGGTGCAGGGAGCTGGGTCCGCGTATGGCATGAAAGTTAACATGCCGGCCGTAATCCAATGTTCGGGGTGCGGCGACGAGCGACCGAGAATGCACAACAACGTCGATATCACTCGGGTCTCAAGCACTTGACAAACATTCATGTTGGCAGAGGGGGTCGCGCACACCCACGGGGTGACTCCAGCAGCACGCATGCTGGTTGCACCTCGCCTGGTCACACCGCGTCGCCGTTCGGCGGCGTTGCCGGCACAGATGGACCAGCGT
>Ga0208629_100347_pt1 | contig 22669 bp, 6 predicted proteins | sample LakWasMet19_HOW5_2_FD_183865 | JGI IMG/M metagenome (GOLD analysis project Ga0208629, IMG submission 183865) | Freshwater sediment methanotrophic microbial communities from Lake Washington under simulated oxygen tension - Sediment Metagenome... | ecosystem: Environmental > Aquatic > Freshwater >... | reverse complement strand
GGCGGGTCCGCCAGGACGTTGGCGCATTAGAGCGTCCACAGCCGAACCGCTGGTGGGCGCTGGCGCCCCTCTTGGTCTGCCGTACTTGCTGCAACATCGGCACCGGCCAAATACAGACACGGAGTGTTTGAGGAGTAGCACTTGCTCACGAAGTGCGTTCGCGTCAACAAGCAACTATAAGCTCACCCATCGTACAAATCGTGCAGCGCATCAAGTTCTGATTTGGAAGGCTTCTTGGCCATGTTGCAGCGCTGCCAAGTTGGCTGCCGCTTCTTCAGTTGACGTTCTGCTGAGCACAGGTGTGGGCGCGGGCGGAGGCCCACCATACGCTGCCTTCGAGAAACCAGTATGAATAAGCTCTGCAACAGCGTGATTCGCCCGGCAAAACGTTGTGCGGCTCTGCGGTGCAATCGATATATAGTTGTCCGCCGTCCCGTGTCCCGTCGGCTTGAAGACTGCCCCGAAATCTCCGGAGCCTGAGGGTGCAAGCCATCCCCAGTCCCCTTTCCCGTATGCCACAGCAATACTTCCTTAGCACATCCGTCCTTTAGAGAGTGAACGCGCTGCTTGGCCTGTTTCGCACATCTTGAGAGCAGCCGTTGACAAATCCCAAGATCTTCTACAAATGTCCACCGTAGAGCACTTTGATGTCCTCGATGCGGAAGGGAAGCTGACCGGCCAAACTCGCCCGCGCAAAGAGGTGCACGAACTGGGACTGTTTCATCGGGCGGTGCACGTGTGGCTGTGGGCGCCGTCAACGGGAGAGCTCATGCTGCAACTCCGCGCCCCGATCAAAGACTCGTGGCCCGGACGCTGGGACATCAGCTCTGCTGGGCATATCTCTGCCGGGGAGACGTCGCTGCCAACGGCGGTACGGGAGCTTGAGGAGGAGCTCGGTCTGTCATTTCCGCTCGAGCGATTTGAGTTTCTGTTCACCCATCTCGAGAAGCAGGCCTCAACCCAGCGGGGGCGACCCTTCATCAACAACGAGTTCAATGACGTGTATTTGCTCACGCTGAGTGCGGAGGAACGCAGCGCGCTGGACCCAGCGGCAGCGCCCCCGCCCTTCAAGCTGCAGGAGGAGGAGGTGTCTGCGGTGTGCTGGAAGCCCCTCGCAGAGGTGAAACGCATGTACGTGGAGGGCGACCCGTCTGTCGTCCCCTGCAGCGACTTCGCCTCGTACGGGCGGCTGTTCGACACGCTCGAGGCGCGGCTCGCGGCTGCACCAGCTACCGCTGCTGCGTCAGCCCCTACCGATGCGGCTGCGACGAGCGCGGCAACGTGAGGCGTGTCGTGGCCGCCCCTCTTGCATCCAAGTGCTCCCAGCCGAGCCCGCTGGTGCAGCGGATTGGCCGCAGGCTGTGTCGCGCAGTCACCGCGCCCGCGACGCGCCCTTCCAGTGGTTGCATCACCGTCTGCGGCCACAGCCCATGGTCGCGAGCTGCAACGGATACAGCAGCCACGACGCTGCCGCAGGGAGCCAGGACTGCGGCGTGTCGCCAGTGGCTGCGGTCGTCTCCCCCTCCCCCTCTCCCTCGCTGTCGCTGGCCGCCGCTGCCGCATGAGAGTGCTCCAGCCTGTGCGTCACAGCACTGCCCGCACCGCCCGCAGCCGGCTTCGCGCCGCCTCGGACGCTGCAGGAGGCGATGGCGTTCGCGGAGGCCTTCGCGAGCGCCACGGGGTGCAGCAGGCGGAAGCACGTCTGCACGGACCGCCGGGCGCGATAGCCGTGCGGGAATATCGCTCTCGTCACCCTGCGCGCGGTGCGGCGCACCCGTGCGGTGGGGTACAGCGGCCCCCCTGGCGTGCCCAGGGTGTCGAGGGCTGTGAGCAGGCGCGCCGCAGAGTGGCTGTCCAGGGCCAGCGCGTGGCTGTCGTCCTCGGTGCCCGCCACGGCAGCGGTGACCAATGCGCTGCCGCCGCCTCGCTCTCCACCGCTGGCTGCACTAGTGGCGCTGTCGCGCACAGCGCTGCTGCTCGCGCTGCCGCCGCCGTCCCCGCCCGCTGCCCTGCGGTGCATCCCCAGCGCCCCCAGCCGCTCCAGGTACCGCAGCGCCGTCTCCTCGCTGCGCAGCCCCGTCAGCATCGCGCACGCCTCTCGCACGAAGAGGGGCAGCACCGGCTGCGCTGCCACCTCGCGCCTGCTGGAGGGGCTGAGCGGCAGGCGCGCGATGCCGCTGTCCCCACGCTCCACGGCGCTCGCCACCGCCTCCGCGGCGGGCGCCAGGCCGCTGCTGCCGCTGCTCTGCCCTGTGCTCGACACTGCGGGCATTTCCGCAGCTGCCGCAGTGCTGCGACCTGTGCTCGCACTCCCCGCTCCCGAGCCAGCAGCCGTACCGCCGCCTTCGGTGAGGAGCGCCCGCACGACGGGGCGGTACATGCGGGAGAGGAAGGCGGGGAAGTCGCGCGGGCTGGCGTAGAGCAGGTAGAAGCGGCAGGCCAACTCCACGAAGGGACGCGCACCCGCGTCCACGTCAGCGGGCCGCGCACCCGCGCTGCCGGCGTGCGTGGCGAGGGCTTCCGTCAAGTGCAGGAGCCCCTGGTACACGGGCTCGAACGTCGCGGCGGCGCGGTCGGCATCGCGCCAGAACAGGCGATTCATGCCTGCGACGAGCACCGCTGGCGCGTTCGTATGCGCCTGCAACTCATCGGCGTTGATGCGGTAGGCCGCGAGGGCGAACAGCAGCGAGAACGCATCGCTGGAGCACAATCGGCCGAAGCTGTAGCCGTGGCTGTCGGCAAGGATAGCTTCGCCAAGGCGGCCCCCGAGGGTTGCGAACAACGGGATGCTGAAACCGCCGCTGCCCTCGTTGCTGTCCGCTGCGCTCAGCAGCATGAGCACCGCAACCGACAATGTATCCGTGCGGGCTGCACCGTGTTGGTGCGAGGCTGTGTTGATTGCCTCCAGAATGGCTGCGCTTGCAGGATTGCCGGCAGCCATCATGCACGAGAGTGGGCCGCCTGATTTAGGGCGATGGCAGGCCGAGTTGAACGTTGAACAGGTGAAGTCGTAACCTTTTCTGCGTATGGGCTCATGATTCTGCGAGCCTGCGCACGTCAAGAGCACGAAGCGATGCAAGGAACTTTGCAGTCAAAATGCTGGCTGATGAAACGTCTCAGTTGGGCATGCGCCCGAATGACAAATGAGCGCTGCCGCGGTCGGTAGCACGCACGGATTCATCACGTCATTTTCGCTGCAAGTCCGGCGTCGGTGAATTGTGGCGCTCTTCCACGGCGCCAGTGCCGACGCCTCCGAAGTGTTGCTTGGATAGCGGATCGCGTCACGTGCGGGCGGTGCGGCCGAGCACTGCCCGCCGCAAGATGAGCGCCGCACAACGGGAAGGAGGTTCGATAGGCTGTGGCAGGGTCTTCCGGCTTGGCTTCAACACGCTGCATTCGCAACGAATCCCAGTCCTGCTGGATCTGGTTTCAGACGCTGTCCACTCACGGCTGCTAACCGCTCTCGTGTACGTGGCGGTGTTCCTTTTCGTCATTCGCACCGCGCTGTTCGTGGTTTTCTTGTGGAATCCTGTGACCTCCTCGAGCGTGCCTCCGGGGATTCTCACTCGCTCGCTGTCACAAGCCACTTCCACGACAACGGAGCTCGGTTCACCGCTCACCGCCTCCCTCACCGGATATTACCGACGGGCGGACGACGGCTCCGGCATCTCCAACGTGACGGTTCTTGCGTCACTCTCTCTCGTAGGCACGGCCACGCAGCTGTGGCAGCAACGCTATGGTCTCGAAGGCACGTTCTATGACTTTACCGGCGTGCCGATCCAGGGCATCTACACGTACCCTGGCCTCCCGCCGCGAATCTTCTGCAACCCCATCATCAGCGGCAATGCTAGCACCACCGGCCTGCTGGGGGGCTTCTCGTTTCGGTTCCTGCGACTGGAGCTGGGCCTCCCGGGGCCGTATCAGATTGCGCTGAGCACGAGCGCGTCCGCCGCCTCTGCGGACGGCGGGCAGCTGGCCTTCAGCACGAGCGTGGCGCAGATCGACATCCTGAGCGCCGAGGTCGCGCGCAAGTCCACCGTCCTCGAGTTGGGCCAGCCGCTGGCCGTGCCACTGGTGGTCCGCGTTCTCGACCGCAAGGGGCTGCCGCTGGCGGGCAAGCGGGTGGCGCTCGTGTCCGCCCCGCGCTCCGTCGCCGAGACGTCCTCCTTCCTGTCCCGGCCGGACATGTTCCTGCCGCGCTTTGCGGCGCTCGCCAACGCCGTGTCAACGGTGACGGACTACGCTGGCCGCGCTGCCTTCCTGAACGTGACCGTGACGGCCAGCACCATCAGCACCGTCCGCCTTGACTTTGTGTGTGACGGCGTGCGGGATCCCGACGCCTGGGTGGAGCTCAGCGTGGTGGCCCCGCGGATGGGGCCCCTCTTGGCAGCGCGCGCGCTGCCGGCTGGGCGGGGCTGGCAAAACGCTCCAGTATCGGCGCCGCTCCCGGGCAGCTTCGCTGACCTGCGGCGCACAGTGCTGTCCATCGTGCAGCAGCCCAGCGCGGCTGTGCTGGAGGGAGCCGTGCTGTCCCAGCAGCCCGCCGTGCGCGTGATGCAGAACGTCTCGTTCGGCGGCAGGTGGGAGCTGGTGCCATCGGTGGGTGTGCAGCTGATCGCGCTGCCGTTCAAGCAGGCGGGTCTCCGAACTGGCACGCTCACGTCCCCGCAGCTGGCAAAGGAGCTCGCAGTCCTGGCCGGCTCTTCGCTAGCTGTGCTCGCCAACCTCGGCCAGCAGAAGCTGCTGTCCGGGTTTCTGTCGCAGCCCACCGATGCCACGGGTCTCGCAACATGGGACAGCCTCGGCTTCACGCGCCATGGGCCTGCGGGTAACTACACCCTCACGTTCGCGCTGGCGGGCATCCATTTAGAGGTGGAAACTGCAGACATAACTGTGCGCAGCTCTGTTGGCTCAGTGCTTCCGGTGACCCCTCTGCCTGCCAATGCCAGCGCCCAGGACATCGCGGCTGGAGGGAACCTGAACGCCAGTTCGCCTGTCGCTTCCGCTGCTTTCAACGGCTGGCAGGCTTCTACCCCTGCGTATAACGTCACAATTTGCAACGCGCCCGCATGTACATATTATATCGGATCTGCAGCAGGCTCTCCCATCTACGCGGACGTCTTCCGCCGGTTGCCGGAGGTGATTGGGGCTCCCAACGGTACGGTGCTAGCCCCCGAAGGCCCCTCCGGTTACCTGTCGATCCCTCCATCTCTTCGCGTGGTCGATGCCAGCGGCCGCATCGTGGCAGGCAAAGCAGTGACCGCAGCCGTCTACCGGCTTGAGCAATCTTCCAGCGGGCAGCAGGTGCTGGTGGCTGAGCCCACTGTCGTCGTGAAGGAGTACCCGTTTCCAGGGGCCAGCACGACGCGGCTGTCGGCTGCGGACCTGCCCAGCAAGGCAAACGACGACGGCGTGGTGGCGTTTCTCTCGCGCAACATCGGGATCGGGGACGAAGCAGCGCTCGCTTACGCCTCTGCGACTGGGCAGTATGGTTCGTTTTTCCGCGTCGTAGCCGCGCCTGCCGGCTTGACAGTCGGCCTTGTCCTGGTCTTTGAGGTGGAGGGAGTGGCTGCGAGCGCTGCGCCGCTCGTGGTCAACAACCAGGACCAGCTTCTTGCCCAGACCTCGAGCGCGTTTGGCCAAGGCTCGCCTACAACCGGCCGCTGCGCATATCTGGAAGTCGTGCAGGCACCGGACACGATTGTCCAGGTCGGCGCCTCCATTGCAACTGGCGAGACTGCCCTCATCGGCGGGGCATTCCGGATCCAGGCGTATGATTCCTTCGGTGCCCGTGTGGCCGTGCCGGCGGAGGTGGGCGTGCAGCAGCACGTGGTCGACTTTGCTGGCATCGCAACCATAAAACCGGACGGGTTCGGCTACGCTGTCGGCCCAAGTCCAGGCTACCTGACCTATTTGTTGCGTATGGGCGGTGGCATGGCATTTGCCCTTGGGAACTATACTGCGTTGCTGTTTGAGCAATTGTTGCTGCCTCGAGTTTTTCAGAACGGCACTGATGGGGCAGGCGTGATGCAGTCTGCCGTGACCGCGGTGCAAACTATGCAGCACTCCTTCATACGTTACGCGTTTTCCGCCGTGAACGACAGCTCGTCGCAGTTTGGCTCCTGGTTTCCTGAGGATGGCTGTTACTCGACATACACCTCGCCCATCCCCGTCACCGGCACCATTGCAGCCGTCGAATGGCTTGACCCGCCCACGTCGTCTGACAATATCACCTGCATCGCGGATGGCGCAACGCCCATCTATCCGCTGCCTCAGCCTATCATGTACTTTGCGGACGGCTCCATTGCCGAGGGTTTCGATAGCTCTGGCGTGCTGGTAGCTCAGTTTGATGGTACACTCTCAGCATACCCTTCACATCAAGGGGTTGTTGCTCGGCAGTTTGCGGCGTACGCACAGTACCAGGACCCATTGGGCTTCCCCCAGATCCGCTTGCCCGGTGACCCCTCCGCATCTGTGATGCTGCCCCCAGACGGCGACCACGTTATTTTCGGCAATCTAAACCCGCTTGCAGCGCTGCCGTTTGCGTCGCTCGCCCAGACTCTCTGGACGATCCACAACGCCAGCGTGGGACCGGAGCCGCTCGGAGCCACGCAGACAATTCCTTTTGCAATTTTCAGTGGCGATGTCATCCCTGGCAAGATCGTTGGCACGCTGCCGCCGACCTTTCAAGGACCTGGTGCGCCCGGCACGTATCGCTTCGTAGCGTACGCCCAGGGGCTGGTTTCTGAACCGTGGACCCCTGTGAACTGCACCGACAACATCACAGCGATCGGCATTACGGACTACGCTCCCGGCGCTGCGGCTGCAGCATCTCTCGCCAGAAACCTGTCCGCCTTCTCCTGGACCCAAGACTGCCCAGCCGACATTATCGTATTCTCTGTTGCAAACGGCATTCCGAATATTACCGCACACCTCCCTGCGACGGCGGGGTGTCCGAACAGCTGCTCCGGCAACGGCTTTTGTGTGTGCGGCGTCTGTGTCTGCAAGGCACCATATGACGGCGCTGCGGACTGCAGCGTCGCTTACAATGCCGACAATTGGAACGCCATTTTTACTGGCGATCCGCTGTACGCGTATACGTACGGCGGCATGCCGGTGCTGGACATCCGTGCCGCCTACGAGGCTGCGGGTACACTTGAGTACAGGCATGATATCGTACCGCGGCTGATTATGGCCGGCGTGGCCACCGTGGGCAAATACTCAAACGTGACTGCTCTTGTGGAGTACCTTAGCGTCCTGCTGGGATCATCATTCATTGGCGGCGCAACAGCGACTGCTGCCTTGGGGGCGTCGCTTCGCCTGGGCGACATGCTTTCTGGGGCCATCGCGTTGAACTCAGTCCCTGGCATGACGCTGGAGCCCGCGAAAACTCACGGCCACCGCGTGTTTCCCGTGCTTGTGACGTGCGATGGCCAACCCATGCCCCAAACCCTCATCACGGCTGTCACTCCTGCGCTGGATCGCTGCTCTGAGGACAACTACATGCTGAGCAGCTCGCCGGGCTTCGCTGCAGCCGGCCCAACGCTTCCGTCAGGGCTCTCGAATTGGGATAGCTACATGCCATTCTGGGAAACCAATAACGCTACGAATCCCCTGGAAGGGCTTCAGTCCCTGCCATACGCGGACCGCCGGTTTATGCTCTCGAACGTGCCCTCCGGATGCTACCGCTTCAAGTACGTGTACGGCTTCACGGCGCAGGGCACGTTCTTGGGGCACGGGGTCCCGCTGGCCGATATGATATCGTCTGGAAAGGCAGTCTCCATCGGCGCATCGCGGCCTTTCCGCGTGCTCTCACCGGTTGTCAGCATTCAGGTGGCCCAGTGGCCGTCCCTGTATGTGCCTTTTGATACCCCGATCCCAGTGCCACCTGTTGTGCGTCTGACCGTCCGAACTCTGCCGGGTCAAGAGAACTCCACGCTGCAGGACAGCTGCCAGGTGCAACTCTCCCAAGATCTTACTACGATGCAGTCTCCCGTGCTGTCACGGTGCCCCGGACTACCCTTTGGCGGCTTCCCCGTGTACGTTTCCGTAGTCTCTTACGAGAGTGGTGTCGAGTACCCGCTCTATCAGAGCGCGCAGACAAACGACTGCGCTAGGGCTGGCGGCATGGCGGTAGTGCCAGATATCACACGCACCGGCACACGCAATACGAGCGTTGTGTATCAGCAGTACACAGCGAGCTTCGACGGCCTCGTGATACCGTCCTCCGTCACGCGCCCCGCTACTGGAGTGGGAGCCTCCAAGCGCACCAACCAGGCGTCCCTTGTGCTGCAGCCGGGCGCGTACTACCTCAAATTCACGGCTTTTGGCACGTCTGCAACGTCGCCATTTGTGGTGACAGTCTTGGCGGCCGCTGACAAGATCTCATTTCTGCTTCCCGCTGCAGTTGCGCAGGCTGGAGGTGTGGCGCAGGCTGTCACTGCCGCCACGTCTGCCGTTGCTGGGATTCCCGTAACTGTAGGCGTACCTGTCCAGGTGCCTAGCCCCATTCGCGTGCAAGCGCTCATCGACAGCACTCGTGGTGTGGCCCCGCCGCAGGATGGCACCCTGCCAGGCCCCTCCGTCGGTCCGAACGGTGCCCGCCGGTACATCGCCGCCCCCAACGTGCTCGTGAGCCTGGCGCTTGTCGATGGGCCACTGGATTCGAACGCGTTGCTGGCAAGCGGCTCTGTCTCCGCTGTCACCGATATTAACGGCATCGCCTCCTTCCCCGCGCTGGCTTTCACTCAGGGTCGCAGTGGCAAGTACGTGCTTCTCGCCTCCTCTCCAGGCGTTGCGTGCAACCGCTCAGACCACTCCCTGCTCCTCAACCTCACAAACACGGTCTCGACGGTGGCGTTGACTGTGAATGGCATGGCAGGGTTTCAGAATGCCGGCCCTAGCATCGCCGGTGCAAGCTACTCCAGCCCTATTGTGATCGACATCTCCGATCCGCAGCCGATCTCCATCGAGGCGTGTCTGCGTGGCAGTTCTGCGGGCGTTCCGCCGTCTGCAGTCGGTGCAGCGATAACGCTTTCCACCCTGCTTGACCAGGGCGATGGACTGGTGCCTGGCTCGCGGGCGGCCGCCGCTGGCGCGGTTGCCAGCGGATGGCAGCTGGACGCAAATCGCACCGTGTGCAGCGGCGCCTACTCGCTGCCAGTTACGCCGAGCAGCACTCTCCTCACTTCGCAGTCGGGGATGCAACTGTACACTGACTCGCGTGGCTGCGTCCAATTGCCGCATTTTGTCATCACGGGCCTGGCGGTCTCCACCAACGTGGCCGTCCAGCTGCAGAGCGGAGGAGTGCTATCCAGCACCATCCACGTTGCGGTGCTGACGCCAGCGGACGCGCACCCCTTCAGGTTCTCGGATCTGCAGTCCCAGATCCCGATCCCGTTCGGCCTGGCCCTGGGCCCGCTGCTTGCCAACTCTGCGGGAGGCTACTACGGCGGCTGGAGCAGCCTGGTCTGCGCAGCTGCGGGTGCCGCCATGGTGGTGCTATTCTGGACGCTCGGTGCGCAGCGCTTCGTCCGCCAGCTGAACGACGTGTACGCCTTCTACGACGCGCGAGACGGCACGTACGTTCAGGTGATGCAAGTTCTGTACATGATCGCGCTGGCGGCAATCAGCCTCGCTGTCGCGGGCGCAGCGGCTCTCAGCGTTGCAGCCATAGTGCAGCGCTGGTGGTTGCGTCGCAAGCCGCAGAGGTCATCTGCAAACCGCCCCGACAGCTCCCCAGCGATGGGCGAGAATACATGCCAAGCACCAGACATCGCCGCATCACTGCCTGCTGAACACGCGGACGCGGGCTTCTCTGGCCCGCTGTTTGCGAGCCACTCACACGTGAAGCATGCAGCCTTCATGCGGTACGCCGCATCCCGACGCCCTCGCATGTGCCTGCCCCTTCTGCAGCCCCGCGAGCAGCAGCTGGCGCCGCAGCTGGTCGAGGCGCTTGCGCATGTGTTTCAGCGCTACGCCGCCACTGCGTTCGCGGCGGAGGCATCCATCCCCGTCACACCCCGCGGCAGGGGTTCGCTGCTCGACGCCGGCGCGTGGACCCGCGATGCCCTGCTCCCCGGCCGGGAGGCAGCGAAGGGCGTCGCTCTCGGCGTCAGCAACTCCACGCGCGGCCTGCGCGTTGCAATGCAAGAGGGTCGCACATCTGTGCAGGGCTGGGGCGTGCCGCGACTGCTGTTCTTCCGATCCGTCCTTGCCGCGGAAGCGGAGGAGGAGCGGCGAGCCCGCACCCAGTGCTGCTGCGGTGTCGGGCTCGCATGGCTTGCTGCCAAGCGGGCATTCCGCAGCGCGGTGCGAGGACTTTGCGTCGCAGGCGCGGCATGCGCTGGGGCCGTGGCAGCGTGCTGTGCTCGGGCTGGCAGATGCCGTGGCGGCGCGACGGCTGCGTCAGGACCGGCTTCTTCGAGCAACTCGTCTGGGCTTCTGCTGCCGGGCACGATGGGGCAGACTATGACGCCACCCGGGTTTATGCGATTCCGCTCCCACCTCTTGCGCGTGCACACGGGACAGACGGCGTTGCCTGGTCATGGAACTCAGACGGTATGGTCTCCGGCAAGTGCGTCGGCTACAAGCTTCGGCGCCCCCGAGGACCACAACAGTGCGAGTAGGCAGAACTCTCTTGCTGATGGCGGCAGAGCCGCGCAGCGCGTGGTGCGCGAGCCATCAGAGGACCTGGATGCCGCCGCCTTCGTCAGCATCCTCCAGCACCGCCTGGATATGGGGGGCCAGATGCAAGTCGTAGCTGACCTGCGGCGGTGTCTGCTGGCTGTGGCCGGAAACACTGTGTTTGGCGCCCGCGCCAGCCTTGTCCTCAGTAGCGCCAGCACCTCAGTGCCCAGCACCGTACCGATGCGCGATAAGCCCGCTGGCGGCGCTGCGGCATCGTTGGCGCTGCACACCTTGCTCGGCTCAGAGAGCTGGCGGCTCTTCCGAGGCCGTGGCGACAGGAGCGGTGAGGCGCTGCCAACGCCGCGCCGTGGAGGCCATAAATCTGCTCTCGGTAGCAAGGCCAGTGAACTTTCGCGCGATGCAAGTGTCCCCGGCGACGATGTGGAGAGTGTCGGGGCGGCCGCGTGGACATTCTCACCTATTGGCGTGGAGTTGCTGAAGGAGGCTCACCGAGAGTTGCTAGCCAGGCGCTTGAGGCTTGCGGTCAGCGCGGATCCCGCTTTGGCAGGCGCACCCGCCTTCCTCGCCGTGCTCGACCCGCCTTTGGCTCGCATGTGGAATCGACTCTTTGCGCCCGCCGGTCACCCTGGCGCCGGCACCGCGGCTGGGAGCCCCCCGCGCCTCTTTGATCTGGTTGCCGCTTACCATGAACGCTTGCTGGCATGCAACGGGCTTGCTGCAACGGCTCCGTCGCCTGCAGAGTTTTCCTTGCCCCTGGGGCGCCGTGCAGGAGAAGCACGAGGAAAGGGTGGCGAAACCCCAGTGCCCTTGCTTGAAGACTCCAGCGTGTGGCGAGAGCTTCAGTCGTGGGGCTTCAACCACCGCCTGCGGCACTTGGTGTCAGATGATGACGGCCGCCTCCTGCCCCCGGTGTATCGCATCCTGGCGACTGCTTTTGCGCATGCAAGTGCCTCTGAGGCTGCACCTACGGCGTGTCTCACCTGGGATGAGCTAACTGCGTTTCGCGACTCAGTGGGGTTCCCCCCTCTGCGCCGGGACTTTTTTGAGTCCATCGCCCGCGAGCGCCTCGATGAAGAGGCGGCGCTGCCGCCCCGCAAAGTCCGCGATACAACAGACACCAGTCCGCCAGAGGCCGCCCGGTCAGAGAGCGCTGATTGCGCAGTAGTGCCCAACCCGTTGGCCCGGTCTTTGCCCGGAGCGCCGTCGGGCGTGCAGCAGCTGCAAGCAGGTTTACCCTCCCCGATCCCACACCCGTCCGCCCGCAACCCGCTTCACGACGTATCCACAGGGCCCGACGGCTCTTCCGCTGCCGCGCCTGTAGGAGCTCCGCTGCGCTTGGGGCCCGTTGGGTACTCCGCACTTGCAGCGTTCACCTACCCAGATCCCGACCTTCACATTCGGGAGGTGCTGGTGCAGCTGGGATACACGGACCGCCTGCTGTGGGTAGGGCCTGCTATCACCCGCTTTGTGCGGTCCCAGGCCGGCCCTTCCGACCAATACGTGTGCGCCGATGTTGCGTCTGCCTATGCCCGTGCGCTGGTGCAGGCATGCGAAGGCTGCTCGAAAGGCGGCCGTAGATCCGGAACTCCATCTCACCCGCTAGCTTCTGTTGCTCCGACGGCCATTGCTGCTGCTCGCGCAAAGCTGGACTCGCCGGTATTCATCCCCCAGCGCATCTGGATCTCTGTCGCGCTTTCCTGCTCCATGATTGCCGTGCTCGCGCTTGTGGCCTTCAGCCTCACCGACCAGCTCGTGATCCTCCTGCAAGCAGCCGTAACCGAGCTAACCCGACTGCGTGCAAGCCTGTCGCTCACTGTGAACGAGGCAGTCGCCACCACGGTGGCGCAGGGCAACGTTTACCTCCAGAGGGTGCTGAACGGGGCTGCAGGGCTCGCGCTGGCGGGCCCGCAATCCTTTTTCTCCTCACAGGTCTCACAGCAGACGCTGGCTCAGTTTGTCAGTGGGAAGGTGAACTCGCTGGTGGACCAGGTGTCCATCGCTTCACAGGTGAGCGAGGGTGGGGTTGCGGGGGGTGCGGCATCGACGGCGGCCACCGTCGCCGGGGTCGGTATCGACGCTTACCTGCAAGCCGCGATAACCGCGGCCACTGACATCGCCGGCACGCTCCCGAGCGTCGCTCAGTCGTACCTGCCCACTGCCGAAGGAATGATCCAGCAGCAGCTCGGCGTGCAACTTTCGGCCGCGAACGCGGAGAGTTTTGCGCTCTCGGAGGCGCAGGGTCTGCTTGGAGACGTGCTGCCGAGCGGCTCTGCTTCAGTTCTGAACACCATCCTCGCTGCCACCAGCCCAGACTATTGGCAGGGTCTGGCGAACACATTGGGGCACAACGTGCGTGTCGCCAATATCGCCGCGGTAGTCGTCGGTGCAAGTGCCGTTGCCGTCACCTGGCTCCTCCTTCTGCTGTCGTACCGGCGCAAGGTGCTGCGCACACGTGTGGGGGAGTACCCGTTCCTGTACAAGTCAGCGAGCATCGGCGGCGCGAGCCGCTTCATCGGCGTGCAGGCTACGCTCGCAGCGCTCTCCTTCCTGCTGACGTATGGGATCGTGTTCCTGCTGTACGTCGTCTTCTCCATCCCGGGCCTGATGAGCTGGATCTGGCAGCACAGCATCGCCTTCGCGCTCGGGTTCATCGGCGTCACGCTGGTGCTGCGCATCATCGAGCAGCTCCTCGTCAGCTACCTGCTCGCCTTCCGCGACCGCATTGTGTTCCGCCGCCTGTACATGCTGGCGGATCTATGGCTCAGCTTCATCAGCATGGCAGTCGGCGGCCTCGTGGCGGTGATCCGGTTTGTGCCGTTTCTGCCCATCGCACTGCTGGCGGTCATGCGGACAGACCTGTCCCCTATCCCGCTCGCTTTCGAGCACTACGACGGCGCCAAGTCAACCTACAACGCCGCCATGCTGCAGGATACCCAGTTCAACCACCCGCTCAAGTACGCGTTCTGTGTGTTCCTGCTGGACTCGCTGCGCCGACGGCGCGAGCGCGAGGCTGCAGGTGGGCACGAGGGGGGCGAGCCCGCTGACCCGGCGATGCGGGGGCAGGGGGCAACATCCCGCCGTCCAAAGACTGTCAGCACATCAGCCTCCTCGGGCGATGATGCTCTCGGCAGTCCTGGACCAGCCCGCCCCTTTCTCCCCAGCTTGGCTCTCGCCAGCGGCCGGCTAGGCTTTTCACCTGCCGCAGTGCTGCACCAGAAGCGCCCGAGTGGGGACGGGCATGGCGACACACCCGATGCCGAGCTGGGAGCCGAGCTTGTCGTTGTTCGAAACCCGATTCGGGCGCCTTCAGCCCCACCTGAGCACGCCCGAGGCAGTGGTGCGTCAATGGTTGGCGGCGCTCCGAGCCCTGCGGCAAACGAGGCCGAGGCAACGACCTTGGCTGACGCCACCGCTCCATCATCCTCACGAGAGGCCTCGTCCGCTCTTCCCTCGTCCTCCGTATCTGTCAACCCGCTCAGGTCAGCCGCCGTCTCAACTGTGCGTCCAGCCGCTGCTGTGATTGTACTGCGTGACTCCGGACGCGAGGCTGAGGTCAGGCGCCAGCGAGTGCGCAACCGCTGGCATCTCGCCGTGCTGCTCGCGTTCAATCCGTCGCTACGCGAATACCGGGTGCGCGACTTGCCACTCCGCGAGCGCCAAGGGGTAATGGAGAGCCGCGTTAAGACCGTGCCGGCCTACCTTGCTCGTCTGGCGCGGTTCGCCTCGTGGCGTCGAGTGCACGTGCCTGCGGACAGGCAACGGGACGTGGACGGAGGGTTCGTGGACAGCGTCATCGCTGCACCGCTTGCGTCGCGCAACGAATGAGCCTATGAGCTCCGTCTGGTGTGGTACATCTAACACTGGTCGATGGCCGTACGTTCATACGCGCATGCATCCCCGTGCAACGTGGCCATATGGCCATGGGCGCAGTCAACTTTCGCGATCGGCATCAGCGTACACGTGTGCAAGTTGGATGCACATGTATTGACGCTGCCTGTTGCTTGTGACCGCGGTCTCACGAGGGGGCTCCCCCACACTTGAACCTGAACATATCTGCCCACTCAACGTCGACGCATGCTTGCACCGTTGTCGTGCGCTTCCGCGCGTACTGACTGAACGGAACGACGAAACAATGTAGCCTACCTGAGGTCGTGGGGCGAAGCCACACACGTGATTGACAACTAGTTGAAAGCGCAGTCCTCAATTACGATAGTCCGACCGTCGCGCACGACAGCGTGAGCCCGACTGCCAGTGCCACAGAGGGTGCACGTGTCTCTGCAGGCATGCAGTCGCCGCCTGGCACCAACGACCGAACGGCAGCAGCTACCGCTCGGCGCCAGAAAAGGGTACACAGCAAAATGCGGCGTAGCGTGCATAAAAAAACAGAAGTTCAAATCGCCATTGACTACCGCCAACGCAGCACGCGGTGCAGACAGCACACGTGCTCCCGCCTCAGGCGGCGCGTGCACCCTTTCAGGTGTCGCTGTTTCAGTCTGAGCGGGACCCATCTGGTCAGGAGGGGCGGCCTGACCAGAGGGGCGGCCACCACAGCAGTGCCAGCGGGCCCCTGCGTGTGCTGAGCCATCGGGATGCCTCCGTTCATTTCCTCGGGACGCATCCTTCCGGCCCTGCACCCTACCGCCTGCAGCCGCTCCGCTCCAGACCACTTGGGGCAGGAGGTGCGGGCTACAGGCGCAGCAGGGAATGGCGTGATCGTCGGCATTCAAGGGTGCATATGCAGCAGAGCCAACGCGCATGGTGCAACCGCCATATTGTTGGCAACGTTGGCAGCCGTTGAGGGGGCAGCTGTGCAAACCGCACACGGCGTGTCCATGTTCTGTCGGCTTGGGGCCACAATACAGGAGTTGCTGTGCCTGTGGGCGCACACGTTCCCTCTGCTGTCCGCGAGCAAAAGCCCAACTACCAATTGAAGTCGGTGGTGGCGTCCCACGATCCTTGTCTGCGCGATGGCTGCGAGCGCATCTGACGCCTGTGCGGCCGCTTGGCCGCAGCGACAAGGGCAAGCGTGAAAAGCGGCCCTCTGCAAGGCAGGCGCCGAACTCAGTGACGTCAGGGCTACTGCGCTTTCTTCTGCGCACGGGCCTCCAACGCCGCACCGGACGTCGGCGTGCGTCGCGCAGCGCAGTGCTTGCGGATGAAGAAGTTTGCGAAGAGCAGGAGCATGAAGGCGATGTAGACGACATAGAAGACTATCACGCGGGACGGGTATGGGCACTCCATGTACAGGCCGACAGCGCCCTGGATCATCATCAGCACGAACTGCAGCATCTGCATCTGCGTCAGCAGGCGACCCCACCACGGCCGCACGCCGAAGCTCGTGAGCCAAAAGTAGAAGTACATAATCGTGTGGATGATTGCGTTTGCCATCACGGGCGCCCAAACGTCACCCGTGTAGGCTGTGTTGGCTACCCACCTGCAGCCAAAGGATGGGCGAATCGAACAAAAGTTGACCGGCTGTAAGTTTCAGCGTGACGGTCTCAAGCAGAGTTGCCACGGTGCGAAATTCGGAACTCACCAATACGTGGCGAAGATACTGCAGAGGTAGAGGAGAGGGGATCGACCGCGCATGGTTTAAACGTGGTGATGTGTTGTTGAAACGGCTCCTAGGTTTTCTCTACTGCCGCCATGCAATCATCCCGTCGCCACCCACACCAGCTGTGTGTCAACCTCACCTGAGGTGGTGGTAGGTGTGCAGGAAGGAGAACTGCTGCCAATTGCCCCTCACGACCATAAAAACCGTGTCCAGCCAATCGATGATCTTGCTAATGAAGAAGAGCCAGGAAACGAACGTGATGCCGGTTTCCTGAGGCTCGAAGGGCGCACACACTAGCGGATAGCCATTTCGGTAGGCGTAGTATGCAGCAGCGACGGCCATGTACGCCGAGAGGCACACCTGCGCAGCGTTGTAGAACACCTGGAATCGCTTCACAGGGTCCGCCGGAAAGTGCGCTGCCGGGTTGCGGAGAACCGCGCCCAAGGTCACTGCGGGTGCTGCCTTGACTTTGTCGTCAGCGGGGCGCTTGGGCGACGTTTTGGAAAGGGACTTTCGCACCACGCCGACAGCTACCAGTATCAGATAGGCGGCCATGACATACAGCGCGTGATCAAGCCGCATGAGAGGCCAATCCTTGTGTGGTCGAGCATCGTAGTCCAGCGTCGGATTTGAAACTGCAGTCACGTATCGCGCGGTGCGGTCCGCCCAGCCAGCGAACGACTCTGTCCAGGAGTCGAGCGAGGAAATCATTTTGAACCAGGTTGGACGAATGTCCGGTCAGGCGGACACAGGTTGTGGGGTGCCCCTGTTGAACACGCGCGTGGCGTTTGAACGGAATTCGCCGCAGGCCACCACAAACGACACCTGTTGATGAAAGCGCGTCTTCGACAGCCAGCGACACGAAGACGTGTATGCGTTAATCGCGGTGGTGGTGCCGAAATACGCCGCCGCCGGAATTCAACGCTTCATTCGCCAGTTTCGGTTTCGCCAAAACGTTGGCGGCTCACATTCGTAAACTCAACCCATCGGATCGGTGCGTACATGCGCGCAATGGTAATTTTCACGCACGGCGCGTCCACGGCCCGCTGCAAATGTCCCCCGCGCCCAGCGACCGCGGGCAACCGCGAAAAACGTGCAAGCCCACATGGAGATCGCTGGCAGCTTTTGCCGTTGTTGTTGCAGCAGCATGCCCGCTCATCGACCACTGGCTGGAGAACAAGCAGTACGTGTTCACCACGGCGGGGATCGAAGCGGTTGCGCTCCAATCGTTGGCTGCTGGTCCTGACCCAGTTGTGCGCATGGCCAACATCACCTCGGAGCTCATGCAGCGCTATCCTGGCCTCATTCACGAAGAGGATTGGATCTTCATGCGCGCTGGCGGCTGGATGGGTTCTTTCAAGCTGCTGTACGCCTCCCTCTCTGAATATGTGCTGCTCTTTGGAACGGCGATGCCGACAAGCGGACATTCCGGCCGATACTGGGCAAACATCACAGACACCCTCATCTCTGGGCGATTCGTCCAGTGGGAAGAGGGCGCCGTGCACCCTATCGTACACGTAGAGGGTGTGACGATCCCGCATCCTGCGTGGACGGTCACGGGAGTGCACTGGGAGGGCGGCACCTGGATGCTTGAGCACGCGAAGGGGTTCATTCCCAGCGCCACGGCGTTCGCTTTTAGCGACGGCGTGTTCAGCTCCCAAGACTTTTGGTCGCTCGGCAAGAGCTTGTGGGTGTACGCCAAGCACGTGACGCGCAATTTGCTGGCGGGACGGCTGTAAGCGCTGACGTTGCAGTCCAGCCGCGGACTGTCCAGCGGCTGCAACCCTGGCTGAGCTTCCGTGACGCCATAACCCGGTGAAGGCGGAGACCAAGGGGTCTACTTGTGTGTGGCGGCCGCGGACGGCGCTGGTTAGCCGCGAGTGCAGCTTGGGCTGCCAGTCACTGGCTGTAGCACCCAGGCTGTCAATGGCACAACGTGCGGGCCCGGCGCCGCAAACATGAACGCGCTTGTGTCGAACTGTCATCCGAAGCGTGGTCCGGACTCGTCGGTCTGAGGCTCACTGAGGCACTGGGCACCCCGGGCCGGGCCGTCGCGCCGCGTCGCCGACTCGGACTGTCCGGGACTCCGAGAGTCTCAGGCTGTCAGTGAGCCACTGACTGACTCGGAGTCACACTGTCTGACTCGACTCGGAGTGCCTCTGCGAAAGCCCCAGGCTCGAGGCTCCTTCACTGCTCACGCCGCGCTAGACTTGTCCATCCTACAGTAGATGATCCTACTCAGTCAGGGGGAACGTCACAAATTTCGAATGACTCGGAGTGAGTCATGATGATGACAGCTGTGTTTCCATGCACATACCGGTATCTGAGAGCGCATGCCGCTGCTGGTGGGCCAACAGCGAGATGGCTGCTGTATATCGCACTATAATACTCGATGCTGGAAGGCGACTATTTCGGTTGCCACAATCGGGAAATGCGCCCGCAAGTCGTGCGATTCCTCGCCGTCGGGGCATTCGCCAGTCTCATCTGCGCCCAATCCTCCAATACGTGAGTTTTGATCATGACTGCAGCCTGCCAGCTGACTCACTATCAAACGTGTCTGCGTGGGTTCCCATAAACGCTTTGGGCGAACCGTTTTGTCTTGCAAAACCACGCTGCAACTCCGCTGGTTTTGACGGCCCACGCGTGCACGTCCCCTGCCCTCTGCAGTGCTCCACTCCTTGGTGTTGGCCCTGCGAATGAGACCGTGACGATCGGCGGACTGGCGGATGGAACAGCTTTCAAAGTGACGGCTGGCTTCAACATCAGCGTGGCAACGACAGGCACGGACGCCACATCGCGCATCGTCGTGCTGGCGGCCCCCATCGCGCCGGGGGGCGTCCCCGGCACCTTCATCCAGATCAGTTCCCCCGCCGCTCTCACCAACAACGCTGCACGGATGTCGGCGGTGCTGCCGCGCAGCGTCATGCAGTGGGCGCTGGCCGGGGCCGGCAACGTCGACGCACTGGACATCTTCATCGGCGTCGGCATCCTGCAAGGCAAAGGCGCCCGCACTGCCACGCACGACATGGCGTTCCACTGGCGCCCCGTGCGTGTGCTGCAGCCCTTCGCGCGCGCCGGTCTCGGCCCGTACGGGGAGAAGCTGGGTCTGCAGGCCCCAGCTGAGGGCGCGGCATTTGCGGCAGGCAGTGCTGTGTCACTGCGCTGGAACAGCAGCGGGCTGGACGCCTACAGCCAGGCGGCCGCATTTTTGTGCGCGAGGCAGGGCGATGGGACGCGCGGGGAGTGCTTTCCGCTGTCAGGGCTGGTGCCTGCCCTGTCGGGCTCCCTCTCCGCAGTACGCGTCCCCGCCACTATCCCGGAGGGGCCCTACCTGCTGGGGGTGAGGGTCGCGTACGGGCGCGGCTTCCAGAGCCTCGCGTACATTGCTGGGGCCGCAGACGTCTTCGCCTACGACACGCGGGCGGTGACGGTGACGGCAGCAGCGGGCAGCAGCGCCACCGCCGGGTTCTCACCTCTGTCGTTCTCCGCACCGCTCGCAGGCGCGCGTCTGGTGACCAACCAATACGTCGCCATGTCGTGGGCCCTGCCCGCCGTCGGCGGCGGCAACTTCACGACGGCGTCGCTGGCGTCTCTGTCCGTCATGCGCAATGACGGGGCTCTGTACGGCTCCCCCTCCGTCGCCGCCGACCTCGCCGCCTTCGCCCTCGCCTCCACCACCGCGTCGCTGACCCAGCAGGTGCTCCTGCCGCCCGCCGTGCCCACCGACGGCAACTACACGCTGCGGCTGCGGGTCGTCAGCGGCCCGGGTGCGGGCGTGTCTGTCAGCTCTGGCTTCGTTACCTTGGTCCCTGGCTTCACGGCCGTCGCCTCCTCATCGCTTGTGGGCGCGATCGCCTCCTCGCCCGCGGGAGAGCTGCTGCAGGTGATGCAGCCCACCGTCGGCTCCCTGGTGACGGCGGGCGGGCTCGTCGCCCTCTCCTGGCGCAGCAAGCGGCTTGACGCGACCACCCGGCTGCAACTGTCCCTGCTGCGCCTCAACGCCAGCGGCCTGCCTGTTCCCGGCAGCGCAGTCGTGCTGGCCAGCGGCATTGCAGCGCTGCCCGTGGGCGGCAACACCGTCTACGGCGAGTCTGGCAGTTATGCGTACGTTCGCATTCCCACAACCGTGTACAACGGCGACACCCTCCTCCTGGCCACCGTGGCTGCCGGCAAGGGCTCTGAGAGTGCCGAGGGCGCCCTGCAGGCGACCCTGCGTGTGCGCGTGCAAGGCGGCGTTGTGGCCCCTGTGCCGCGCCTCACCCTGCGCGCTCCCCTCTCCGGCAGCAGCCTGGTACCGGCTTCCTTCGTCACCCTCCGCTGGGACTCCGAGTTCGTCCCGTTCAACACGTCACTGAGCATCGTGGTGACGAACGCGGGGCGCCCAGGCTGGAACCACACCATCGCGAGCCCAGGGGCACCGGCGAACAGCAGCGACCCAGCGGCCCCGAAACTGGTCCGCAACACGGGGCTGCTGCAGTGGCAGGTTCCCACGAGCGACAGCGGCGCCTTCCCCGCGATGGGCGGCTACGCCATCAGCGTGTCTGCGAGTGTGCTCATCGAAGGCGCCGTGCAGACGGTGAGCGACCGCGTCTCGTCGCTCTCCATCCTGCCGAGCGCCTCGATGGGCGGCCTGCTGCTGACCAACTCGAGCAACGCCGTCCCCGCTGTCGCGCAGCAGGCGCAGTCACTGCGCGTCGCCTGGAGCGGGTTCAACATGCAGACGGACAGCGCCGTGCTGCTCGCCCTCTGCAACAACGACAACGTGCTGCCGTCCGCCGACAGCATGTCTGGCCCGCTGCTGGCGTCTGTGGGCCTGCGGCGCTCCATCAACACGAGCGGCAACAACACTGGCGGCGACAACTGTCTCTACCTCCGCACGCTGCCTGGCTGGTATTACACGCCGCCCACTACGCTGAGCCTGCTGCAGGACGTCACGCTGGCATGGTCCGTGCCGCCTAGCTCCGGCTACTTTTTTGTGGCCGCGCTTGTACCCGCCGCGGGTGCCACAGCCGCAGACTTCAGCAGCGGAAGCGCGTTGTCCTCCCAGATTCAAGCCTCGGGCAGCGGGCGCGTTATGCGCAGCGCCCTGTTTGCCGTGTCCGCGGGCGCGCAGGCGTCTGCTAGCCTAGGCGTTTCCGCTCCCGCAGCACCCGTCACGCTCGGGGTGAACGAGTACCTGACTGTATCGTGGGGCAGCGTGGGCCTGCCCTACACGACACGATACACGCTCGTGGCCGTGCCGACAGCGGGTAACCCCGGCGCAAACATAACCATCGCAACCGACGTCTACGCATACTCGTGCGTGGCGGCCGCGGGAGCCTGCAAGGGTATCGTATCGTGGCGCGTGCCGGCTTCTGCAGCCGGACCTGCAGGTGGCGACCCGCGCTCGTACATCATTTCCGTGCGTCCTAAGGGTGCCGACAGCACGGCGCCCGTGCCTGCCCCGGCGCTGTCCAGCCCCGTGTCCGTCATCGTCGTGGTGCCCGCGGTGATAAGCGGTGTGGTTGCCAACAGCGGTGCGCAACAGTGGGTCAACGGCCCCGCCGTGGTGCGCACTGGTGTGCCGTTCACCGTCAGCTGGGCGCAGTCCTCGAGCGTGGTGGGGCCGTATACCGTGACTCTTGTGCCGCTGTACTGCGCAGGCTTCTCAGTCGCCGCGCTGCGCACCTTCAACAATGGCACGGTGGCCCCTGGTCCCGCTGGCGCCTTCAACGCCAGCGTGACGGTTCCAGAGGCGAGCGCCATACCCGCGGTGTGCCAGAGCTCCGCAACGTTCGCCCTCCGCATTACCAGCGGCAACGGCGTGGTGGCGCAGAGCAGCGCCGTGCAAGTCGTGCCGCGCACAGGGTCCCTTCGCGTCACTTTCCCGTCTGCCGGCGCCAAGTACACGACAGGCTCAGCGCTCAGCGTCCGGTTTGAATCCGCCGGCGTGACCGGGCTCGTATCCGTGGCCGTCCTGCGTGTGGTGAATGCTACAGGTCCCATCCTTGACAGCACGCCTTTCGGCATGATTGCCTCCGCAATACCCGTGAGTGCAGCCTACGCTGCCATCGGGAGCGTGCCTGCGTCATGGATGACGGCCGCTGGCCCAGATGGCTTCGATGGCACCGTGCAGGTGGTGGTGCGTGTGTCCGCACTCAACAACACGGACCCATCCACGCCCGTTTCCGCCGATTCGGGCGTCCTCACAGTGAGCCTGCCCACCAACACGCTCTCAGATGTGCTCGCGGCGTCCGCTTCCAACGGAGCCTCCTCTGCGGCGGGCGCTGCGGTCCGTACCTTCGAGATCGGCGCGTCTGTCACTGCTGCGTGGAAATTCGCCGGCTACGCGAGCTACACGAAGCTCTACGTCGGGGTGACCAACTCGGTGCTGCGCCCTGACGGCTCCTTCCTCTGGCTGGCTGCCTCAGGCGTGGCCGCATCGCAGGGCCAAGTGACCTTCACGCTGCCTGGCTCGCTGGCCAC
>Ga0208629_100346_pt1 | contig 22700 bp, 12 predicted proteins | sample LakWasMet19_HOW5_2_FD_183865 | JGI IMG/M metagenome (GOLD analysis project Ga0208629, IMG submission 183865) | Freshwater sediment methanotrophic microbial communities from Lake Washington under simulated oxygen tension - Sediment Metagenome... | ecosystem: Environmental > Aquatic > Freshwater >... | reverse complement strand
TCACTCGGCGTCTCCCTCGCTGCAGCAGCAGGCCCGGAAACCCACACCGCTTCGGGCGCAGGGGCGGTGACGTCCGCCGCATGCTCGGCGCAGCTCGTGGCCGCACCCTGGGCACCCGTGTGCTGCGCCCGCTGCTTACTCTCCCCCGTCGGGCATGTGGCTGCTTCGGCTGGAGCTCCTGTGCCGCCTACATGAACGCACCCTGCTGAGCGGAGCACCAAGCTGCTCGCTGGCGTGTCCAGGAGAGCATCCGCCTCGCTCCCCGGGTTCAGCGGGGCCACCGGCTCTGTGAACGCGCAGTGGGCCACCTCCCGGCAGCTGTATACGCCTGCCATCGTGTATGCGAAGCGCCGCCACTCTGCGATGTGGGCGCGAGGGGCGGGCGCACGAACCGCCTTGCCGCAGCCCGCGCAGTCCGCGGTGGGCGTGGCAGCCGAGTACGCAGCCCCTGCCTCCGACAGCTCCAGCGCGTGCGGGCACGGCAGGGCGTGGTGGAGCCTGCGGATCAGGTTCCGCATCGTGAAGCAGAGCTCCCGCACCATGTTGGCAGGGGTGTCGCCCTTCCACGGCATCGCGACCGCGATCGTGTCGCTGTCTGAGGCCACCTTGCAGCTGCATGCCACTGCAGGGCCAGCCGCCGCCGCCGCAGCAGCAGCAGCAGCAACGGCGTCCGCTTGGAGGCAGTCGTGCGCGGGCAGCGCAGACGCGAGGCCCTCACTCGACGCGCTGGCCGCCACACCTGCAGCGCCCGCTGCCGCCCCCGCACGCTTCGCCGCCTCCTCCTCGCGAGCGCTGGACCAGCGCTGCATGTAGCGCGCCACGCGGGGGCACAGCACGGCAGCCACAAGGGCCCGGAAGCAGCGGGACCCCAGCAGCGGCAAGTCGCCTGCGAGGTCAGCCGCCAGGTTGGAGCACATCCACAAGGAGTTGTGCACGAAGGATGCGGTGCCGCGCAAGCCCACGCGGGTGACCGCCTCCTGCAGGTGCAACGGAGCGGAGCAGCAGGGCGGGAAACGGTGGCTGCGTTGCATTGAGCGCGAGAAGACGCGACTCAGACGTATATTAGGCTAGACCAGCCTCGCAGTTACGGCACTGTGTGAGAACGGGGAAGAAATGACGGGCAACGAAGCTTGCGCTCGGAAATCCAACCCACCGGCACGCCCGCAGCCGTCAGGAGTTCGTTGATCTTGGCGTCCCCCGTGGCCAGGTTGCCCAGCACGTGGATGATGGGGTCAGCGACGGGCCCCAGGCAGTGGGAGAAGGCGGTGCACTCGCACACGCCGACGCGGCCACGGCAGTTGGTCCGCACCGGCTCAGGCCGCTTAGGGTCTGTGCTGGCCACCCTGTGAAGCAGCAGGGCGAGCACTTTGGGCAGGGAGAGGCCGCTCGCATGGTAGGGCGCGAACAGGGGGTTGCAGAGCCCCTCGGGGAGGGGCTGGATCGGCAGGTGGGCGATGAACTGCGGGAAAAAGCGGCGAGAGGGCAGAGGCGAGGCAAGGGAGGCGTAGCAGGGACGGACAGCAGCACGACAAGGAAGGCGGGGAGGGGGCGCAACTTCAAGCGCCGTGCGCAGCAAGGCGTAGGGGGCGTGAGGGTGAGATGCAAAGCACACACGGGCGGCTATCTCCGAAGGCCGTGCACTCGCAGCGGTCAGCCCAGCTACTCGTGGGTGTCGCAGGGAAGAGGCACTCACCACATCCCGGTCGGACGCGAACGCCATGCACCAGAGGGTGTCGGACACCATCTCCTGGTCGGCGGAGGTCAGCAGGCGCCCCAGCTGCGCCAGCAGCGGCTTCAGCATCTGGAACGCCGCGGGCGGCACCTTCTTGGTCAGGTTGCTGGACACCCACGCCACCTTGCGCAGGCACATGTGCACGCGAGGCTGCAGCGGCACGAACGGCGGGCCGCCGTCGAGGTCGGGGCCGAGCCCTGCTGCCTGCGCCGCAGCGAGCCGCTCGGCCAGCACCGGGGAGGCTGCGAGGGCATGCAGCTGGCCTAGCAGCCCCTCCAGCAGGGAGGCCATCTTCGCTGCCGCCTCCGCCGCGAGCACGGCCTCCTGGAAGCGGCCGCCCTCGCCTGCCACGTTCCCCAGCAGCCACAGGCACTGCACCGTCACGTCGCCCGGCGTCGTGTCGCTGGAGGGCACGAGGTTGCCAGGCTTGGTGGTGCGCGGCATCGATGAGAAGGACAGACGGTTATGTGCCGGGCGCGCCGATGGCATCTCCGCAAGCCACCCTGCCGCAGTACGGGTCGCCGATCCAGCGTCCGCTGCTGGAAGCCATGCGCACGCTGCAGCGGCAACACCCGCAGCAGAGGCAGCACAAGCAGAAGACGTAGCAGACAAGACAGGCTCGACAGACACCCGGTCGGCATCGCCGTCTGCGCCGCAGGGAGCCGGTTCCGGGAACCGCTTGGCTTGCGGCCACGAGCTCTCCGGCACCACGATGTCGATGTCTGCATCCATCGCCGTCACGTGCTGGATCGCTGCCGGAATGGCGTCCGCCTCGCACACCGCCGTGGTGTCCGTCACCGTACCGCTCGCCACGTTACTCAGGGTCCACAGCGCATTCAGCACGCAGACCGGGTCAGAGTTTTGCGCCGCAACGCGTGCGAGACGCGGCAGCAACTCCAACCTGATGAGGACGCCTGCGTAGGCCAGCCCGGCGCTCGCGGCAGCTTCGCAGACGAGATCGCGCATGAAGATGAGGGCTTCCTTGAATGCCCTCGACTGCTCATTTGGTGGCGCAAGCAAAATCACTCTAGCGTGGCTTTTGAACACGGCGGCTTTCTTTTCCACGGCGGTAGGCCCGGCAAGGGCTGGAGCGGCTGGCGCAGGCGGGGCAACGACGGCACTCGAGCTGGTCACCGGCGGCGCAACCACGGCAGGGGAAACTGTTTTTGCAGCAGCTGCGACCTTTAGCCGTGAGCGCGTGCTCATGGCGGAGTCAACGAGATGAGCCCAGGGAGCTCGGGAGCTTGGATTCGACCGCAGTGAACGACGAAATGTGTCCAACGGCGTCAAGAACGCCGGTCTGCCAACCGATAGGAGTGTCGCCAGCAACCCGCTAATGTGGGTCTAAGTAATGTTTTTGCCCCCAGACACGCGTGCAGCCCCAATCCTCGCATCCGGCATCTTGGCGTCCCTGCGTTCTTTGTTGACGATAGCTTTCGTCTGCAGAACTAGTCTATCTGCGGTCGCTTCCTTGCCAGACATCCCGGCACATAATTTACAGTTTCTAGAAAGAATCTTCGCGTTCGGGCTGCTCTGCTCGCTACTCCCAGGAGTGACCGTTGCCGCCCAGCAACGGCAGCTCGCAATGGCGTCATTCGGCGCGCTCTTCGCGGAGCTGCAGGCCAGCGCCCATGCGCACAAGTCCGCTGTGAAAGCAGCAAGTCGAATCCTGGGAGGCGCTGGGGCGGTCGAAGACGAGGAGGCCGTCAACACGTTTCTCGATGCACTCGACCGCGTGCTGACGGCGTCCGCCAAAGCTCCGCTTGCACGATTTTTCGCCTTCATCTCCGAATGCTGCCTGCTCGCGGCCGGCAAGTTGCTGGAGCCGACGCTGTCGGTACGTATCGCGCGTGCTGTTGGAAATTTTGTCACACTGCTTGCTGCAGTGTGGTCGCACGACCCCTGCACACTCCGCGTCGCTCACATCAATCCCGCTGCAGCACCTGTGCGCGCGCCTGGCCGTGAAGGACCGTCTTGTGCGCACGAAGGCGCTCGGGCTGGTCGATTCCATCCTGCAGGGGCTGCCGGAAGACGCAGACATTTCCGAGGCGCTCCACGCAGCGCTGCTCGCGGCTGTCTGTCGGCGCGCACTGGACAAGACCGTCGGCGTCCGCCTCGCAGCCGTGCGCACGCTATCTCGCCTGCAAGGTGACGTGAGCGACGGGGCGGAAGGGACGGGGGCAAGCGGTGACGGGTCAGGCGCTGCTGGTCACCCCAACATTGACCCCGCCCACGCCTGCCTGCTGTGGAGCGTTGCTCACGACCCCCACAAGGACGTCCGCCTGGCTGCGCTGCAGTCCCTAGCCGTGCCGGTGCAGCCAGCCGGAACGTCCGCTGCGGAGGAGGGGGGTGAGGGCCTCTCGGCGCCGCCCCCTCCCCCTGCGCTCTCCCCCGCGCTGGCGGTGCTGCTGCAGGCAACGCGGGATGCATGCGCCTCGGTGCGCGCAGGCGCCTACGCCAAGATCGGCAGCGCCGTGCCGCTGGCGCAGCTGCCGGTGCCCACGCGCCTGCTGCTCTGCAGCACCGGCCTCACTGACCCCGAGTCCGCTGTGCGCTCTGCCGCGACCCTCGCGTTCGCAGCGTGGCTGTGGCAGTGCGGCTACGACGTGGCAGCGCTGCTTGAGGCGCTAGGAGTCGGAGCCGCGCCCGCGTCCGACGTCCCCTCGCTGGGTGGCTCCGCAGACATGGCCACCAGCGGCAGCGGCGGCGGCAGCAACAGCTGGCGGTCTGAGCGGGTCGCTGAGGCGCTGCTGTGGAGCCTCTTCGCGTGGGTGGAGGGGCCCCGGCCAGCCGCGGGTGGCAGCGACAGCGCAGGTGCCACCTCTCAGGCGCAGCCACGCTCCCGCGCCGCTGCCGCCCGTGCAGCCGCCGCAGCGAGCGCCGCCGACGAGGCTGGGGAGGGGGAGGCGGACGACGGCACGCAGGGCTCTGAGGAGGGCGCTGTCGAGGGGGAGGATGAAGACGACGCATCAGCTGCCGGTCGGCCGCGCACGGGCGCTGCGTCCGTTGCGGCATCCGCTGCCGACGCCAACGCAGCCGCAGCCTCCGTCCTGCAGTCTGCCCTCAGCCTCTCCCCTGCACGCCTGTGGGAGCGCTGCAGGCAGGCGGTGGGCGCCACCCACCCATCGATTGCCGAGGTAACGGTGGCGGGCGCGCTGTACTGGCGGGTGCGCGCCGCATGGCTCGCTGGCTACGCTGGCCTGGGGGCTGCGCCTGCCCCCACCGCGCAGGCGCCCGCAGCAGCACCCGCCCCCAGCAAGGGCAAACTAGGTGCAGCAGCAACGGCACCTGCTCCCGCGCAACCGCAGCTGCAGCGCAGCCGTGTGTCTGCCGCTGCGCGTGCAGAGCAGCTGGACGCGCTGCTGCCGCCCCCGGGCCCCTGGGCTGAGATGCTCTCCTCAGTGGCGTTTGAAGCTGGCATGACGCTTGAGCTTGACGCATTCGCTGCCGCTGCCGCAGGGGGCGATGCCGCCGCCAGCAACAGCGGCGGGGACGGCGCCGCGGGGCGACAGCGAGGGGCGAGTGGCGGCGGCGATGCGCTGTCGCTGCGGCGCCTGCTCGCCTGCCTGCCCTCCCCCGCCTCCCTGGCGCAGGCGCAGCAGCAGCCGCTGCCGCCCTCCCCCGACCCCTCCACCCTCGACATGCTGCGGCAGTGGCTGCTGCTGGGGCAGCTCGTCGACTTCTCTGACGAGGCGGGCAGGGGCAAGGCGCTCTCCGCACTGCTGCAGATGCTGCCGCACCCGCACCTGCCGTCGTGTCCCACGGCGCGGCCAGAGACCGCAGATGGCCCTGGCGCTGCCGCTGCTGACGCCGCAGCGCGAGGGGACCTGCTGCCGCTGCTGTGCCGCGTGCTTGCAGTGGTGCTGGGGTGCGGCCGCCCTGCAGAGGCAGTGGGCGCGTCCCCCCAGTTCAAGCCGCCGCACGCGGCTGCCTCCTCTGCGGAGGCCAGCGGCGCGGTGCATGCGGCGGCCTACAGCCAGTACTGCGCCCTGCTTGGCGCAGCCGCGGGCACGCTGCGCCTTGCAGCCGCAGCGCTGACCGGTGAGGGTGCTGGCGGCGCTGACGCTGGGGCGGCAGAGGGGGCGCACCTGGCTGCCCTGCGCGAGCGGGAGGCACTGCTGCGAGGGGATGTTGAAGCGTTGAGGCAGCAGCTGGAGGAGGCCGAGGAGGAGGCTGACACCAGTGGCGCTGACGGCTCCGCAGCGATTGCGGATCTTGCGGCAGCGCTGGCTGCTGCGGAGGATGAGCTTCAACGCGTGTGCGGGGAGGTGGAGGCGGAGGCGGAGGCGACCCACAGCAGCGCTGCCCTCCCCTCCGCGTCCGCCGGGCTCGCCGCAGCGGGCGCAGGACTGGCAGAGGGCCCTGACGCCCTGTCCGCAGCTCTGGGGCAGCGGTATGCGCAGAGGGCCCTCGGCATCGTGGCCGCAGCTGCAGGCGGGGAGGGTGTCCGTGTGTCCTTCCCGCTGCACCAGTGCCTGGCACTGCCCGCCATGCAGAGCGGACTCGCAGCGGCCCTCGCTGCGTTCGATGTGTCGCCCGCCCTTGCTGCTGCCTGTGGGCTGTTCGTCTTGGAGTCACCTGCGCAGGCGGCTGCAGGCGGCATCGCTGATGGGGGCGAAGGCGCCTCCTCCGCCTCCAGCACCGGTCCGGGCGCGGTGGCAGCCCGCAGCCCTCGTCCCCGCCAGCTGTCGTGGCTCGCCTCCCTGGTGATGCCAGCACTCTGGGGCGCAGCGGGTGGCCCAGCTGGCGATGGTGCCGTTGCCGCCGCGCTGCCTGCAGTGCGAGCGCTGTCTCTCCTCGCCCTCTCCCAGCCCTGCCCAGAGCACGCAGCTGATGTGTACGAGGCAGCGCTGGCGCTCGTGGCTCCGCTGGCGCTGGGAGCCTTCACCAGCGGAGATGCAGACGCTGCTGCTGGCGCAGCTGAGCTGCAGCTTGCGGCGCTCGCACTGCTCTCAGATGCCCTGCAAGCCATCCCTCGCTCCTGCCTGGCAGCGCCCTCGGAAGAGGCAGAGGGCTGCGACGACGTAGCTGCAGACGAGGCGGTGGCTGAGTGGCTGTCCATCCGTGCTGCAGAGGGCGCTGCTGCAGCTGGACCTGCCCCGTCTGCCCTCGCCCTGCGGCACATCCCTCTCCTGCTGCTGGAGGCACTCAAGATCCACACTGCGGGCGCGGCTGCAGGGGCAGCTGGGGCGGTGGCGTGGGTTGCAGCGTGGGGGCTTACCCAGGCCGTGCTCACAGGCCGCCTGTCGCTCTTGGCCGAGGAGGCTGCGGACACAGCCGCGGCAGCAGCCCGTCCCAGTCGCGAAGCGGTTGCAGCGCTGCCGCTGATGTTTGCTGTGCTGTACCGTCAGATCGCCGCTGAGACTGCAGTGGCGGACTCCGTTGGCCCGACGACCCCCCTGCCGGGTCAGCCCGCCTCCCCCGCAGACGGCGCTCCCGCGGGCAGCGGCGCCCGCCTGTCCGCAGCCCTGCACGTGATCGCAGGCGCCTCTTCGCAGCACGCTGCGCTGCTGCTGCACGCTGCTGCACAGGCCACCTGCACCCTAGCCACCGCCGCTGCGGCGCCTGAGGTCGCCGTCCCAGCTGCGGCAGCGCGTGCCAAGGGAAAGCGCGCTGCCGCGGCCAAGGGCGCCGCGTCTGCTGCGGGAGCGGGCGGCAGCAGGGCCGCAGCGCTGCTGCAGGCGGCATCTACAGCGCACGCCGCCTCCGCTGCCTCGGCTGCTGCCTCCGCCAGTGCCGCTGCGCGGCCCAAGCGGGCGGCGGCTGTGGCAGGCCGCGCTGAGGTCGCTGCGATGGTGGCTTCGGAGAGCGACGGACACGGGGGCGATGAGTCCGGCTCGTCCGATGACGAGGTAGTGCCTGCTGCTGGTGCGGCGAGGGTGAATGGGGCACGCAAGAGCGCACGAGGCATTCGGGGCAGCTCCGGCGATGATTCGGATGGCTCCGATGTTTCAGAGGCTGGCAGAAGCAGCGGCTCTGGGGAGGATGAGGACGCGGGCTTCAGCCGCAAGCGCAAGGGGCATAGCAAGAAGGGCAAGCCGAAGAGTCAGGCGGCCCCCAAAGCCGGGGCCAAGGCGCGCGCTGCAAAGAAGGCGCCCGCTGCTCGCGTGTCGACCGCTGCTGGTGCGGGCAAGAAGTCGACAGTCCCGCCCGCTGCACCCGGTGGATCGGGCGACGCAGACGCGGCGGCCCTCTCCTCAATCCCCCTGCCGCCTGCGCAGGCTGCAGACCCGCTGCGTGTGGCGCTGTGTGTGCTTCTCTCCCTCGCGCAGGCGGCGTGCGGCAGCCCGCAGCTGCCGCCGCTCGCTCCCGCGGCTGCCCCTGCAGTGGACGGTCATTGGGGATGGGTGGCGGCCAACCCCGCCTTGGCTCCAGCGCTGGCCGGCAGCCAGATGCTGGCGGTCGCCCTCGCAGCGGCGGACGGCGGCTCCGCGGGCGTCGTGGGTGCGGTGCTCTCTCTGCTCGGGGACGAGGAGGGGCCGATGGCCCTCCTGACGGGGTCCCTGGCTGCGGCTGCGGCTGCTGCGGCGGAGGCTGCCTGCCTGCCAGGCGACCCGGGGGCAGCCGAGGCCTCCTCGCGGCCCGCGTGTGCGGCAGGTGCGTTGCAGATGCTGCTGGGGGCGGCTGCGGAGGTGGGGGGCTTGACTGCCGCGCAGCGCAAGGCAGCACTTGGAATGCAGGCGTTTGCGAGCGACCGATGGGCGCTGGCCGCTGCCGCGGCGGCGGCTGATTTGGAGGGCCAGGTTGGTGCTGGTAGCGGTGCCACACTTGCAGCGGCGGCGGGCGGGCTCAGCCTAGCTGCCGCGCTTGTGGGAGCCGCCACCTCTGTCGTCGCGTGAGCTGGAGGCCTCATTGCGATGCGCTGCGATGGCATTCAACGTTGCGTGTTTCTGATCTCCGTCGCGAATGGCTCGCTGGCGGATCCGGCGCGATCGCGCAATTCGCAGTCGCATTCATGACGAAAATTGATGGCGGGGTCTGCTCGGGGTTCTGCAGCTGTTTGGTCGAAGGTGCAGTGGCGGATCTGAGGACTGGTCGAGCGCCTGATCATGAGCCGACCGGTACCGTGCGCGATCGAAACTGTAACGTTATCTATCTGAAGCTAGCCAATCGCGAGCTCGAGGGCATAAATGTGGAATCGACGATGTACAAGCACTGCAGCCGTCACCGATATGCATGCAGACGAAGCTTGCAATGAAGCAAATCACGATCGATCGACTCGCATCCGGAGAGAGCCGCACACATCCCAAGAACAAAATGCGGGTGCACACGTATACCGGGGCCACGTACGCGTACGCTCCCCGGCCTCGCGCGCAGGCGTGTTAATTGTAACAGCAAAACGAACGAGTTGAAGGTTGCTCTCAGAGCGAGACAGCCTGGCCATATCGGCCACGCCATCCCGACAGTGCAAGGCGCGCAGCCCTCCGGGCACCGCGCACCATAGCCGGACCGCCACGAGAGGTGCCCTGCTCGGCGAGTGCAGCGGCCGGCGGGAACGGGGGTGAGGGGTCCGCACCGAGATCGCTCTTCGAGTCGTCTCGAAATTGGCTGAACGGGAAGTGACAGTTGGATGCGCGTGCGCAAGACAACTTGCGCTCGCCGAGGGTGCAGCAAGCTGCGTCGGACGGCTGAGGGGGTGCAACCGCTGCGAGTGTGCGCTTCGGCGAGCGCCCCGCAGCGGTGCGCGATTCCTCGAGGCTGAGCGGACGGGCGAGAGTAAAGCGAGCGCACTCCACACGAGCGCCCCCGTCATCACGTGTGGCGGTCGCGTTGTCCGGCAGCGTCCACTCTCAACTTCGGCGACGCACAGCTGCGCTGCACCGACCGCTTCCGCGCGTTTATTCTAGGGAAGCGCCAAGGTCGTCGCACGAACACCGCAGCGGCAGCTGCGGGTCCCAACCCGGCGAACCGCAGCGTAAGCGCATACAGCAGCGTAATCGCATATCGGCCCAGAAGTTGTGAATCGCCTGCAACCGCAAGCATCCAGCTGCAGTGAACCTGCACGGCAATCCAGCTGCAGGGCTGTCAAGGGTGTGCCGTCAAGCGCCCAGGGCGCAACTGGGAAGCAGGCCCATCACGAGGCGTAATGGCCTCCTGCTGTCGTCCACTGTGGTCGAATCCGCTCCTCGTAACGCGTGTGCCCAAGGGCACGTCAAAGGCGCCCACGCCATCAACTCGGAGACCGTAAGGCTTGCAAGCACATGGGCCCTGAGGGGGTCACCGCACATCCATCGCAGCGCTGGCACTGCCTGCCGAGCTACTGCTGCCAGCGGCACCCGCGCCGCTGCTGCCCGGTTTCCTTTCAGCTTTGAAGTGCAACTGCAGCGTGAATATTTTCTTTTCTGCGTCCCAGCTGGTGTGGAATTTGGCTGGGTCGCGATCCACCTCCAGGCTCGGAATCTTGAACGCAATCGTTTCGTATGGCGATGCAGCAAAGAGCACGTATTGCCAGGCACGGTCGGGCGCCTCAACCTTCTGCTCATAGGCGGACATGAACCGGTGTCGCGGTTGCAAGCCCTCTTCGATCTCCGGGTAATCGATCTCGAACTGCAAGCTGCGCTGGCCCGTTTCAGGGTCCTTCTGCTTCAGCACTCGATAGCCGGGCCGGCCGATACGCACTCCCCGCTTCGCTACTGACGCCGCCGGCGCAGCAGGCGCTGGCAAAACAGCTTTGTCTTTGGCTTCTCGTGCTGCCCGCCGAGCGAGCGACTCCTGGTGCCGCTTGCCCTGCGTGTGCGCCAAGTAATTGCCTTCGTTCGGGTGCACGGTCAAGCAGAGCTTGCACTCGTACTGCCCAACCCGATTTCGGAACACATAGGGGTCTTTGTCGAGATCGAAGGTCTCTAACGCAAGCTTCCGGAGGCGCTCCTTTCGGTCTACCGCCTCCTGCTGCGCTGAGGCGACGCCGAAGGTGCCGGCCTTGCCACCGGGTCGATCCGCCATCTCAACGTCGCACAAAGAACGGCAGTTCCAAAATCACAAGCTGCTAAACCTTATGATGGACCAGCGATGTCGCGTCGCCGCAGGGAGTTTCGTTTTGTCAATCTTGCAACCGACGGACAGTTGCACGGATCGATTGAAAAGTACGGTGCCCCCTTCTCGTGACTTGTCGCCCGCTGCTCCGAACGGTCGACAAACAACAAAAGGTAGCCAGTCTTTGCTAGCCCGTTCCCGCGGCGTTGTTCCCTGTACTCCACGGCCCCACAGACCTTTACGATGCCTCGCTCCTCAGGAGGAAAGCGCCAGGCTCGTCCGGAGCCCAGGGAGGAGGAGTTTGAGGAGGCGCACGAGGATTCTGACGATGACTTTGACCAGGTGCTTGCGGAGCACGCTGCTGCGACAGGTGCCGGGCCGAGCAGCGCTGGCAAGAAGTTCGTGCCGGCGAACCGCCTGGAGGATGCGGGGAGCTTTTTGAGCTTGTGGGGAGTCGCCGTGACCGCCTCGCTCTCGTTTATGCTGGCAATGGTGTACCACTTGCGGACCCCGATGGTGAGTTTTCGACGATGTGAGCTGCGTGGCTCCACAATTCACACCAGGGAGATTGGAACAGCGTCACCTGCTGCTGCTGCTTCGTGTGGTGTATTTATGACTCGCTCAACACCGACACGCATCTTCATTTCGAATTGCAGGAGCTTGGCGTGTTGGCTGGCGCCGCGCTTGTGGCGACGCTGCTGTCGCAGTCCTCTTTTAGCGCCGTGGCGAAGGCCAAGTTTGCTGCCGCGGTGTCCCAGCGCAAGGCTGACCCTGCGCATGAGGCCGTGTACTACTCCGCCTTTGTGAACGCACTGGCCTTCCTGCTCGTGTTCGTCTTCGCCTACGCGTACCTCTTCCCCTCGGCCATCAACGGCTTCGAGATCACCGCCCTCGCGGACCCGCTCGTCATCAGCGCCGGCTCCCTCCTGCTGCCTGCAAGCCTGCTCTTCGCCCAATCGCGCTCCAGCCGATCCCTGCTGGTATGAGGCGGTGTAACACTTGCTGGGCGAAGGGCGGATCGCGGGTGACTCCCCTGTTGTGTTGCCGGTCGCGGATCGCACTGAGCCGTGAGCTACCAGGTACATCCCGCAGGCTTCGTGCGCCACATTAGAATTGTGTGTGCGTTGAGCACATGGGTAATTGCTGTGGAAAAAGAGTCTGTGTTGCCGTTGCGTTTCGGATTGTCGTCGCCGTGCATCCACGCGTGAAAGCTGCCGTCACGGCGCTCCGCGTAGAATTGTCGCTCAGTGAACCCGTGTCGGTTGACGCAATCGAGTTGCACACTCACAGCCACCGCTTTCTAATCTGAAGCGACGAAGATCGCAAATTCGCGCAGACGATGTGAACGCGATGCAGTGGGAAACATCCTGGACTTGCCACGGCAGTCTGGCGTCGAAAGAATGCTACGGCGAGCTGTTTCGTTCCGTTCGTTCCGGCGCCACTCAGGTGGCGCTGCGGCGGCAACATCACGATCAACAGCCTTCGATCAACAGCCTTCGATCAACAGCCTTCAGGGCATTCGGTGGCTTCCGCCCGCCGAGGCTCCGAGCCTCCGACAAGGTATAGATCCGGCGGTCAACCCACGTCACGCTGCCACGTACGCTTCACGGCTACGAGTTGGCAAGGGCATGCACTGCGACCGTCGCGCGCAAACCGACCGTACTTGCGGAACTTCGTTGCGCGTTGCCAACTTGTGCTTCACCACTTCGTCGGGATCGGGCAATCGCTGCGATTCGCGTTTCGCGTTTCCTACACCACCTGTTCTGTCGAAACCCCTGTTCGGGTAAGTGCGGCGCAACGCATGGGACGGGTGCTGTGTACCAGCACCGCCCTGGCACCTTGTCGAGCATTCACTATCCTTTCCACCCATTCGCTCAGCTCGGGACAGGCCGATCGGTTGCGAAAAGCCGTCTACGTGCAGCAGGGACATCGGTGACGCTGCTCGATCCCATTAACCGAGAGCCATGTCTACTGGTTTGCATGCGGCACGAGCCGGGGGAGCGGCCGGCCCCGCGGCACCAGCTCAGCGTCGCGGGTCAGTGACGATCGCTCCCGCCGGACTTTTCACGAAAGCGAAGCCGACGACGCACATCGTGGGGCTGGACAGCTCCGATGCGGACGAGGAGGACGGCGAGTATGCCCCACAGCGACGAATTTATGATGCTGCCGCACATGCATCCCAGGGCAGGCGCCGCTCGATTAGCATGGAGACGGGCGCGACTCGTAACTACCTCGCCCAACATGCGGCAGGGAGTAGCGGCACCGGCAATGTCACGCCGGTACACGATTCACCGTCAATTACCACGAGTCCTGGCGGGGGGCACGTTGCGGGCTCTCTGCTCAGCCCCGGCGGCGTCACCAGCACCGCGGGCTCACTTCGGCACGAGACCGCCAGCACTGTGCTGCGCATTCCAGGCCAATCCCTCGCCTCGCCCCCAGCTGCCACACGTCCAGCAGCTCCTCTAGCCACCAGGTCACTCGTGCCCCCGCCCTCGGCTGTGGCGCGGGCTTCAGTGAAGGCAACGCTGGGCAGCAGCGGCGCGCCGCAGTCTGCGACGAGTCAGGGCGCATTCTCGGTGCCCGCCGGAGGCACCGCCCCGCTGGGCTCTTCCACACGACACACAGGCACACCCGAGGTGGCTAGCGTGGGGCGCGGCGGTTTCTCAGCAGCTGGCGGCCACAGCTCGCTGCCCGAGGCAGGTCTCGCGGCTGCTGGGGCCGGGGTGAGCAGGCTCGAGGAGGTGGACAGGCGGCAGAAGGACCGAGCTGACGCGTACTACCCCTCAGCTGCCCGCGGACGCACCAACAGCACTCACAGCCACGGCGGCCCTTCGGCTGGCTACCCCCACTCCCGGTCAGGCGTGAGCCCAGCCACTGCCGCCTCTCGGCCGCAGGGCCGCGGGCCGCCGCCGCTGGTAGCCACTCCAGCCGGCGAGAGGCCTGGCAGCTTCAGGGGCGCGCCCCCAGCGGCAGCGCAGCAGGTGCAGCGCCCTACGCTTGGCGCTGACTCGGACAGCGTGGACGAGGTCGAGGAGGAGGAGGAGGACGTCCGGCGGCAGGCAGCCGGTGGCCCCCGAGGCCCCGTCGGGACATCACGCACTGCGCGCGAGGCGCAAGCTGCGGCAGAGGCAGGTCGCGACCGAGGCCGCCGCGTGCCCGGTGGCGGCGTGTACGTCACGAATCCCGCGGGCCTGGGCCGGCGAGCTGGGGGCGGCGGCCCGGACGATGAGGACGAGGACGACGGCTATGAGGAGGGGGTCGCGGAGCTGGATGCCGCGGCCCTCAAGCCCGATGACCTGCCCGACACGTACGAGCTCGCGGAGAGCTATCTGGGCGGCGACAGCGCAGACGAGGCAGCAGATATGCCCTCGAGCGCTCGCAACATTCCGCGCTCCCGCACCGATAGGGAGCGGCGAGCTCTCGAGGCTGCGGCCGCCAAGGCCAAGAGCGGCACCCCCGGTCTGCGTAGCTCCCGTAGCGCCGCCCGCATGGCTGGCGGCGGCGGCGCGCCCGCTGCTGGCGCGCAGTCTGGCGGTCTCACATTCCGTTCGAGCGGTACCCCTGGCGCAGCCGGCACTGCGCCCGGCTCCCGCGGGCTGAGGGAGCGTGCCGAGGCAATCATGAGCGGCAGGGCCGAGCTGGAGGGCTCGCAGGGCTACTTTCGCAGCCCGCCCGCCGCCACCCTCGCAAACCTTGGCCTGAACCTGCGCGGCACGCCCGCCGGAGGCGTGGAGGAGCAGGATGGAGCTGTGCTTGACCTCCGCTCTGCGCGCGGCACGGTCAGCGCGGTGGACATTCTGGACGCTCTGCAGCGCCGCACCGACCGGCGGCAGCAGATCAAGATGGACGACCAGCACCAGCAGGAGCAGAAGCGCCGCAGGGGCCGCAGCGCGTCTAGCTCTCGCAACAGCGCAGGCGCCGCAGCAGCGGCAGCCCAGCACCAGCCCTCCCGCAGTGGGGGAAGCGCGGCAAGCGGGCGGCACGCGCGCAGCGGCAGCGCTGGGAGGCGGCGCCCAGCGGCTGGTGGCGCAGGCAGCGACAGCGATACCGTGGAGCGAGCTCCCTCTGTCATCAGCAACACCCCTGTGGACGCGGATGTCGGTGCGTCTGCAAGCGTGGTGGCAGGTGTGCCGGGCACCCTTCCCCGCCGCACTCGCACCCCTGGGCGCACCCCAGGCCGCAGCCCCTCGACACAGCGCCGCGCAGGCTCCGCTGCGGCTAGCAAGCGTAGCAGCTCGCAGCAGGGCCGGGGCAGCGGCTACATCACATTCAATGCCACGCCCTCTGGCGCCGGGGCAGAGGGCCCAGGTGCGATGCCGCCACCCCAGCGGCACGACGCGACCCCCTCCGCTGCTGTAACGGCGCTGGGGCTTGGGACGGGTCCAGCCGGTGCGAGCGCAGGCCCGCTCACGTGGGGCCCTGGCTCTGAGGATGACGGCGGCTTCAGCAAGATGGGAGACCTGAAGTCCGCATACGGAGGCGCTACGACCGCCGCCGCTGGCACGGGCCTTGCCAACACCACGCTTCAGCAGCCCCGGCTGCACGAGCCCGCGCACAACCCGCCCGCCCACGGAAATTTTGGACTCGATCCCGATGGGTTCGACGAGGACGAGCAAGCTCTGGTGGACGAGGCGCTTGAAGAGTTCAAGTTTGTTCGCAAGACACTGCCCAAGGCGGCCATGTCGCACGAGGAGGGGCGCACGGAGTTCCGCTGCCTGGACTACTCACCCTTGACCAACGTGCGGCCTGTGGACCTGGCGGACACGCTGCGACCCGTCAAGGCCAGCCGCAAGATCCGGCTCATGATCAACATCACCGTCTACAACGAGGAGGGTGAGTGCAGTGCGCGCGCATGACAGCATGCGTCTTGCGGCTGTGTGCCGAGAGGTGCAGGCGCGGTATTGTCGAACTCAAGCTTCGCATTGGGGGCAACAACTGCGTGCTGCAATTGGCACTTCATGCGAAGCGACTTGGCCTTGATCCCTCCATGCCTGATTTTTCCTCGCAGGTGACGAGCTGCGCCGCACCCTGGCGGGCATCGCCGACAATCTGCCCAAACTGAACAAGGCCGGGCTGCACTGGAGCGAGGTGTGCGTCAGCATCATCATCGACGGCCGCGAGTTCGCCTCCCAGTCTATGCTGGACTTCCTGCAGTACGAGATGAAGCTGTACGATCCCGCCCTGCTGCGCACCACGCACAACACCCGCCCGGTGGTGATGCATCTGTTCGAGCGGAGCGTGGAGCTGAGCAAGCACGCCAGCCAGCGCGAGTATCACTTCCCGCTGCAGTGCATGCTGGGCCTGAAGGAGCGCAACGGAGGCAAGGTGAGCTAGCGTTTTGCTCGTGGGAATGTTTCTGGCACCTCTTGTTCTCTACGCACCGTCAATGTAGAAGACTCGCTGTGATGTCGTTGACGCCGCCCACACTTTTCATCGCCCCCTGCCTCTGCAGCTGAGTGAGTGACGATACGCAAGTCGTCGAGAGCGCGGCACACTCCCACACCGAGCATTCCGGTGGCGTTGCGCTCCTGAGCAAGGGCAAGGGGATCGGTGCAGCTTTGCGTGTGCTGGCGCGCCTCTCTGTTTGTGTTACCTCTTTGTATTCCTCGTGTGCTGTGATCCTCCCTCCCCGTCCGTGTAGACTCGCACCTGTGGTACTTCTCGGGCCTGTGCGTGCAAATCAACCCCAAGTACTGCGTTCTATTTGACGTGGGCACCATCCCCCGGGCGGATGCTCTCGTGCGGCTCTACGTGGAGCTGGAGGACGATCCACGCGTGGGCGGCGCTTGCGGAGAGATCGCGGTGCGAGATGCTCGGCCCTGGCATCTGCTGGACAGCTCGCAGGCCTTCGAATATCTCATCTCGCACACCCTGGACAAGCCCGCGGAGAGCGTGGCAGGCTTCATCGGAGTGCTTCCCGGTGAGTTGCTCGGCACAACTGCTGCCACTCACCCTGTGCTGGCCCCAGGACCACGTGCCTCTGCGTGCCCGTTCGTCGCTTCCGATCACCCTCGCTTGTATGTACTTTCTCTCTTTCGCTCCCCGCAGGCGCCTTCTCCATGTACCGCTGGGTGGCCATCCGTGGAGCGCCCTTGTGCTCGTACTTCACCATCGAAGAGACCCCTCTGAAGGACCTGGGGCCCTCCATCAGCAACCTGTACCTGGCAGAGGACCGCATCCTCTGCTTCGAGATCGTCGCGAAGAAGCACAGGCAGTGGCTGCTCAAGTATGTGCAGGGTAGCGTGGCGGAGACGGATGCGCCCCTCACCCTCGTGGAGCTCATCAAGCAGCGCAGGCGCTGGCTGAACGGCAGCTTCTTCGCTACGGTGTACTACCTGCTGCGATTCGGGCGCATGCTGAACACGAACCACTCGCCGTTCCGCAAGTTCCTGTTCTTCCTCCAGTTCCTCTTTAACATCTCCCAGGCGGTGCTGGCCTGGTTCGGCGTGGCATTCATGCTCCTCTCCTTCCTCCTCATCTTCAACCAGAGCCTCTACTACGCGCCCTTCGGGCAGAAGGAGTTTCGCGTGGTCTTCATCCTGGGCTACGTCACCCTCCTCTTCTGGATGGTGATCGCCGGCCTGGCGGGCAAGATCAACCAGATGGCACAGAGCTACTTCGCCGTCATGCTGACCCTCATCACCATTATGGTGCTCTCCCTGGTGCTGGGCACCTGGCTGCTCTTCGTGGGCACCATCACCCCCTTCGTGGGCCTGGGCTTCGCCCTCGCTCTCTTCGCCTACGTCGTGGCCGCTGCCCTGCACGGGGCGCTCCTCAAGAGCTGCCTCTTTTTCGTCCAATACCTTGTCTCCGTGCCCGTTCCCCTCGTCATGTTTCCCATCTACTCATTCTGGTTCGTGCACACACTCACCTGCTGCCATCGTGGGCTGGCTGGGTACATTTTGCACGGTGATGCGATGCCGACGGAGTTGCAACATTTTTCCAGCAGTGAGGCGCCTGGTCCCGCTCACCCTCCGACGCTTGCATTGTTATGCGCGCACTCCCCTGCTCCCTGAACCCCTGCAGCAACCTGCACGACATCTCGTGGGGAACCAAGGAGGGCAACTTGCAGAGCGAGACCCGCCGCATGCACGAGGGCAAGGCCGAGCGCGCCATCGCCAAGGCTGAGAAGGCACTGCAGGCCATCGCCCGCCTGAAGCAGCACGCGGCTGAGCGCCAGGAGAAGCTGGAGCGAGCCCGCCGCGCAGCGGCGCTTGGCCTCCCTATCCCCGCGGACCTTGCCCGGGAGCTCGGCATCGCTGTGCCTGTCATTGCGGAAGATGCCACCCCCGCAGTGGACAGTGCAGCCAGCGGGCGTGCTGCGGGCGGCGGGGCCGCCTACGACGACTACGAGGAGAATGAAGAGGGCGACGAGGAGGAGGAAGAGGAGGAGGGGCGTGGCGCTGTCTCCGTGGCAGGCACTCGCTCCGTTGTCCGCTCGCGTGCTACCGCTAGCCGCGCAGCGCAGGGCTCGGCGGCCTCCACGGCTGGTCGCAGCCAGGCTGCCGCGAGCCGCACCGGCAGCCGCCGCAGCATGACTCGAGCCGCCCGCTCTCGCACGGCGATGACAGACGGCGGCACGGGAGCCATGGCCACGCAGAGCACAGGCAGTGCTACGCGCTCCCAGCACACGGCCCATGACGGCCTCTCTGCGGAGGACGGCGAGAGCGACGAGACCGGCAGCGAGGTCGAGGACAGCGTGCAGGAGGCTGGGGACGGCGAGTCTGCGGTGCGCGCGGCAGACGCGCAGCTGCAGCAGACGTACATGCGGACGGGGCGGGCCAGCCTCTTCCCGCTGCGACACCGGGCCGCCTTTGCTGGGGACGCCTCTGCGGCTGCTTCCACTGCGGAGGAGGGGCGGTCGCGTGTGCGAACCGCCAGCGCCGGCGGCCGCGCCGCTCGTGGTATCACGACCATCCCTGAGGCTGAAGAGGAGGGCAGCGAGTTCACCTCCCACGACGGCGCAACGACCGCGACTGCAGATTTGCAAGGGGGCGCCAGCCAGCGGCCTGGCAGCACAGCCGCACCTGCCGTCCTCAGCAGCCACTCAAAGCGGGGCTCCATCTCTGGCCTGCGCACGGTGTCAGGGCAGCCCGTTCCACCGCTGGCGCTGCACCCGGTGGGCGCCCAGGTGGCGTCATCCCCGCCCGGACACGGCATGAGGACACCCACCGCAGGCACAGCTACACGAGGGACCCACACGGCGCCAGGCTCTGGCGGCGGCGTGGTTGGCCCCGACGGCGCTCTGGTGCCCTTCGGCGGCGCTGACATGATGAAGGTGATTGACGAGGACAACGACGTGACTGGCTACATCGATGTGGCAGCCATGGGGCATCGGGATCTGCACCTGCAGATGCCCTTCAACCAGGCCCTGCTCATCAACCAGACCATCGCAGCGCTGGAGACGCAAAGCGAGACCCGCATCGCTATCCGCAAGGCCCGACGGGCTGCCCGCCTGCACGCGGAGGCGGCGGCACGCGAGAAGCGCCTCGCAGACGAGCTCGCCCAGAACAAGGCCAGCCTGCAGGCGGAGTTCAACTTCTTTCGCATGCGCATGCTGGGCATGTGGCTCTTCACCAACGCCCTTCTGACGGTCCTCATGGTGGCTTACGACCCCAACCTGATGGGCTATGCGCAGTTCGTGGCGGCCTGCATCGTGTACGTCTTCTGCATTAAGCTGATGGCTTCCCTCGTCTATCAGGTCCGCTTCTACTGCCGCGCCTCCTTCCGCCGCCTCTGCCGCTGCTGCTACCGCATCGACCGCGGCGAGACGGGCATCGACCGCGTGGTGTGCTGCTCGCGGCCCCTGCACTTCTTCGCCCTGGACGATGCCTGGGAGATGGAGCACAACTACGACCACGCCTACCCCGAGGCAGTGGGTGACGGCACGGACCCTGTCATGGTGCGCGGCGCTGGCGGCGTGGTGAGCGATGCCGCTCTTACGGGCAAGGCGCTGCCGGGCGGTGAAGTCTCGATTGCCGTGTCCGCCCCTGGCCTCTTGCTTGCCGGCTATGCCCCCAGCGGCGCTGCCTTATACTACCACGCAGACGGGGCAGGCCCCTTCGACGCCAACGGCGCACCGATCGACTTTTTGTCTGTGGGGTATGTAGCGACGCCTGACGGGCAACTGTTGACTCCAGACGGGCACCCTGTGCAGGACTCATTCGGCAACCCGGTGTTCGTCAAGGGGGCGGGTGGCCGCCGCGGCAGCGTCGGTACCGCAACCGCTTCTCGCCAATCGCGGCTGCGAGGCGGCGCGCTCTCTGGCAGTGACGACGAGGACGCTGAGTCGCTGCATACGGTGCGGACCGGGATTGACCCCACCAGCGCAACCCCCAGCGCCGGCATGGTGTCAATGCTTCCCCACACCAGCACGAGCGCAGCCACTGCAAGCGTGCGCAAGCAAACGAATGCAGCTGCGGCACTCGGGCTGTCCCTCGCGCACTCGCATCTGGCCAGCCCCACGGCCACTGCGACCAACACGGGCACGGGAACGACGCAGAGCGGCACTGATAACGACAGCAACCCGACGACCGGGACGCTGCTGAGCCCTACTGACTCCGGCCACACGGACGAGCACGACGGCACCATCCCTGGCATCGGCAGCATGGCCGGCCTGCAGGGCAGGAGCGCCCGCGGGATGTCTTACCGGCACCTGATGGCCGCGGACGATGACGATGACAAGCCCGGTAGCGCGCGCCAGCGTTCTGCGCAGCGCCTGGGCGGAGTGAACGAGCACAGCGAGGAGGAGGAGGAGGAGGACAGCAGCGATGGCGAGGAGTCGGTTCGCAGCCACAGCGACGACGACGACGAGCAACACGTGAACGACTACCGAGGCATCACTATCGTTATGCCCCAGCACCAGCACCAGCAGGCAGCGAGCAGGCCGAGTGTGGCCGCGGCTGCGGCGGGGCCTGCCCGGCCATCCATGCCGTCACTTCCCTCAGGGGTGGGCGCAGGCATGGGCCGTACAAGCTTCGTGCCCGCGATGGCGTCTCCCCCCATGCAGGTTGCGCTCAGCATGGGCGCGAGCAGCAACCGGCTGCAGCGGCCCGCTTCCGCCGGCCCCGCGGCGCTCGCCTCCCCGTCTCCAGAGGCCACGTCGACGGAGGAGCATGCACACGTGCACTCCCCAGGCCGCTCTGCGTGGGACGCCTCTGGCATCGCCACGCCGTCCGTGCATCCTTCCGTCACGCGCCCGGGGGGAGGCAGGCAGGGGATGCTGTCCCCCGCAGGCACCTCCTTCACTGCGGCCGACACAGATGTCACGGCGCAAACGCTGCCAGGTGCCGCGGGCGGCTCTGGGTACCCCGATACGCAGGCCCAGCGGCAGTCCGGCTCGCTCTTCCGCCTGCTCCACGGCCCTGCCAGCCCGCTCGCGGACGGCTCGAACTCTGGCCGCGGCGAGGGGGCCATTCTCAACCCAGGCAGCGCTCGGCAGGGGCAGCCTCTGTCTGCTCGTCGGGCCACCATCGCGACACCCGGCATGCAGGTGCCTGCTGGGGCCCTCAGCGCGGGGCGCGGTCTCACCCGGTCGAACAGTGGCCTGGTGGCCGCCGGCTCAGCGAGCTCAGGGCGAGGCGGAGTCGCGGCTGGCACAGGCTCCGCAGGCAGCCCCGCCCCCGGCTTTGCGCTCGCGAGCCCGATCGCACCCGCGCCCCCGAAGCGGCACAGCTTCAACGCAACTCCGGCAGCTGCTGCCGCTAGCGGCCTGCAGCGCCAGGGATCTGGGCGGTCAATCGGCAGGGGCAGCGCTGCGGTTTCATCTCCCGCGCCTGCTGCCGACGGCAGCCTCGCCGCCTCAGGCATGCAGATGGTGGTCACACCGGTGGGGCCGCTGCCCTACGCCAACGCCATGGCTCTTGGGCTACCGATCCTCGGTCCCGCTGGGGCCGCAGCGGCCGCGTCTTCGGGGCGTGTGGCCTCGCCGCCGCCCCCGCCGCCCCGCGCGCTGAGCGCCGGCCGAGGCGGTGCGCCCGCGAGGGGCAGCGTCGCGCCCCCTGCGGAGCCTGCGGCTCGCATGGTGGATCTGTCCGATCTGCTGGCGGACGCAGAGCAGCAGACGGACAGGGTGATCTCACGCCGCAGCGTGCACGCCACCGCACCACGAACAACCGCTGCAGCGGCCGCGGCAGGGTCCGCTCGGCGTCGGGGATCCCAGGGCTCGCAGCCGAGTCTCACGTCGACACAGCAGCCGGCTGCCTCGGCGACCGCCACTGCGGCGGCGAAGCGTGGCGTGTAGGCACGGATCGTTGATGGATGTCATGGGGCGGGGCTTTGCATTGACTGTACGCCAACGGCAGGTCCACCTTCATAGCGGATGACCTCTTGCATCAACTACACGCATTTCATGCACCACAATGCAGGAGGCAGCGCCTGCAATCCAATCCTGCAGGCAACCTCAGGCTGCCTTGGCGTCTGTGTTTTTCACGGTATTGCACGTGTGCATGCTACGTGTCCTCAAACCCTGCGCGATGACGTTGGCCATAGCGATGCCTCGAGAGCATGCTGTGAAGCGTACTGGCCGCTCGCCTGTACCCAACAACACCACTGCTTCGACGGAATTCCTGCTGGCGCTGCAATCTCGATCGATGGGCCTGAGTTTTCAGGGACTGCGTGGGGATGTTAACGTTGGCCGCCGGTCACTCAGCCAAACTGGGGCCCGCGCAGCACGTGCCTTCGCTTTGAACATCGATCGGTGACATACATATCTCAATATAGAATCGACGTAACAACTAACACAACAATAGGGCCCGAATCGGCGACCAACAAGCCTCGCCCCGCAAGGCCGCGGGCAGCAGCTTCCCCCAGTCAACGATGAGATCGCGATGTCGACGTGTTGGACAGCAGAACCGGTTTAGTGGGGATCTAAGTCAAGTTGCAGCGGGTTGACGTGCGGCTGCTCAGGATGGCAGCAGCAGTGACAAAGCCACGCTGCGTGCCAGGCGGCGAGCGCAGCGAGGGGGGCCTCTGCGCGTCGCGCGGCCACGGCATG
>Ga0208629_100342_pt1 | contig 22891 bp, 21 predicted proteins | sample LakWasMet19_HOW5_2_FD_183865 | JGI IMG/M metagenome (GOLD analysis project Ga0208629, IMG submission 183865) | Freshwater sediment methanotrophic microbial communities from Lake Washington under simulated oxygen tension - Sediment Metagenome... | ecosystem: Environmental > Aquatic > Freshwater >... | reverse complement strand
TGTGTCGTCTTCGGGGCCGCCGTACAGGAACCCAGCAGATAACAGATGTCAACGTTGTGCCCAAGCATCGGCCACGGCGAGGTCGGGCAAGCCGTGCCGCACGACTGGCAGCAGCGACGCCAGAGCTGGTAGGCTGTCGCTCATCGCTGGGTGGGGCCGTGGGTGCTCGCGGCGTGGCTTTAGGGTGACACATCCCAAGCAGCGAACCAGCACAATACAAGGCGAATGTGATGCGCGCAGAGCCTGCAGTGGCAGTGCTACGTCAAGGTGCCACTGCTGAGCCACCGTGCTGTCATGGCATCGACTCTGGCGAGGCGGGTCTCATTGGAGTGCCATCATCACTGAAGCCCGGCGCTGGCGCTAAGGATCGCTTCTGAACGACCGAGTATCCAGCATACTGGGTGGAGCCTTGCTGCCCGCGCCATAGCTGGTGAGGTGTGCGCTCGGCGCACGTCTGCGTTTTCGAATCTAAATCCGCCGGAAACATGTGAGGTTCGGACGCAAAGCCGAACCATCATACTAAGGCGACTGTGGAAACAAGCTTGCACTCAATTGACGGCGTGGCGCAGTCAGTTCAGCCATGCATGTCGCACAGTGATTGTATGCGTCAGCTGCATGGTGGAGCATCAGACGCCAGAGATACTGGCCTCCGCTTTTTTCGCCGCGGGCTCCGAACGGGCTCGTCCCACAGCTCCGTCAGCGCCTTGGCGTGCCCGTGCTCGGCATGCGCAAGGCGCAGGTGGCCCGCATCCCAGCCTACTGACGTGAGCGCAGGCAGCACTGCCGCCACAGCGCCGTGCTTGACCGTGCTCGACTGCTCATTGTGCCAGCAGATGGGGCAATCGAGCGTGCGGCCCTCGCCCTCCTTGTCCAGCATGTACAGCAGGCGCTCCTGCTTCACGGTGCGGTACGCTGCCAGCATGGCAGGGCTCAGGCAGGCGTGGTGCACGGGTGCAGGCTCGGGCATGCGAGCGGCCATCACGCCAAAGCTCGCCCACCGTGGCAGCGGCCGCAGAACACCAGCTGCCCGCTGTTCCGCAGCCAGGCGGCCTCGGGCATGCAGCAGCGCGTCCAACGATACTCCCCTGACACGCAACCTGTGAGAGTCAGCGGGCTCCACAGCCGCTGTGGGTGTGCGATCGGGCACAACCGCGATGCCGCCGGCGGAATCCACAAGGTTGGCGATCTCGACCAGCAGCGCCGAATCGTCCGAGCCGGGCAGGCGCTGCACCAGCACGTGGCGGCCGGGCAGCTCCCTCACGATCGTATCGCGCAGCCTTGTGGGCCTGGCCGGCTTGTGCACGCGGACCACTGCGCGCAGCGTCATATCGTCGGGAAGCTGCACCACCGCAGCGCAAGGCGCAGCGGTCGCTGCCCAAGCGTCCAGCGCTTCGTACCCAATTACCAGCTGCGCGCCGCCCGACCAGAAGCCCGACACTGTGATCCGGAAGCGGCTGCAAGCCATTGTGGAGTGTGGTGGGTAAGGTCATTTTTACATCCATGACAGACCAGAAGCTGCGCGAAGCGCATGACGGGCGCTGGAACGCTGCACCCACACTCAGAAATCCTCCTCCGTCTTCCTCGCTCGCTTGCGCTCTGCAGTGCCGCCCGTGTCCTCCGCATCCCTGGCACGCTTGCCCGCGCGGAAGCCCCCAGTCATCGTAGCCCCGTATCTAGCACAGCTCGGGCTTGCTGCGCACACCGCTGTCGCTGGCGGCAAGTCGTCGCGGTCGTCGCTCATGGCACAGCGGGTCACGTCCAGCACCAGCAGCGCGATAGGCAGACTGGCGCGGATATTGTCGAAGCAGTTGAGTCCGTGTCTGACGAACACGGCCCACACTTGCGCGCAGCTGTCCGCTGTGACTGCAATACTGTGGCGGGCGGGGTGCAGGGGCAGCACCCACCTCTGCACGGGAAGCACTGCGGCCACCTGCAGCTTGCAGACTGCAGGGCCAGCACTGTGGGCGCTCGTTCAGCCAACATCGTGATGAAGCCCGCTGGTGGTGGAAGCACCATCGGATGCGGCCTGCCCCCGTGCGACGGTGTACGCGGGCCGCGTGGGTAGTTTGGAACTGCTGGAGGAAGTTCCGGCGGCATCGCGTGGCTTTTGACGAGCGCTGCAAAAAGCACGAGGGCAGCTGGCTGTGAGCTCAATACTGCTGGTAGTGTGCCTGCGTGTCCTGCTGCTCGCAGCCGTGACACCACGGCTGGCTGCGCTTGTCCTTGCCGGACGTGGAGATTAAGTGAGCTCGACTTGTGGGCCGCGGCTGCTGGCATCAGGTGGCCAGTGGCGCGGGCGAGCTCGAAGGTTGCCCCTGCTTTGCAGCACTGGAGGTCTATAAATTTGGGTTTGACTCGCAGTGCAGCTCACAGCGGCTGGTAAAGCATCAAGTTGTACGGGGTAGATTCCCACTCAGCTCGCAGCCGAGCCCGGCGCCGCGCGTCCACAAGTTGAAGTGAGTTAAGGCCCGCTCCATGCAACTGCGGTCACATGCAAGATGCACCGAACATTTTCCATTCTGCATTCTCTATGCTGGCGCCTGCACCGCCTTGCGTCTCCATCGTCTCGCATCCGCTCAGCTGCCGATGCGTGTTGCTCTGCGTCGCCTGTCTTCGTCTGATATGACTTGCTGCCTGATGGCACGCCATCCACCCGCGTCACGTCGCATGCCGTTAGCTCATTCGCCACAGCCCATGCAGTGTGCGTGGCCCTGTCCGCGCGTCAACACGGCTTCGCGCCGAAAGGCCCAGTCGTCAATCGGGGGATGGTCCAACCACCTGGCATCCGCGGCAGGACAGCTGTCAAACGACGTTGTGTGGGCGCCGTACACGCAAGCCCACTGCCTGTCCTCGAGGGCTTCCATGCCGTCAACGTGTTCGGGACCGCTCCCTTGCGGAGCCAGAGCCAGGCGGTCTGTCGGCACTAAGCCGCCCGCCGTCGCCGAACACTTGCGTCGGCTTGTTGCAAGACGGACGCACGCCTGCACCAACACCCGCATCAGCGGCAGCTACACTCGCCGCAGCGCTTGCAGCAGTGACAGCGCCAGCATTGGCAGCACCCGCGCCACTGCCCGCGCCTGCCGGAGAGATGCGCAGTTTGCAAACGCCGCAGCCATGTAGACGTCTGGGCCTGCCTGTGGGCGCCGCCCGAGCGACCGCGCGGGGGCGCGGGGGTGTAGTAGCCCGTGCACACACACTCGGAAAATAACCCACCCTGCGCTGGGAGGCAGAAAAGCGAGGCACAGGGCGCCTGCTGCTTCTCGGGGCTGAGAGACAGAGCGGGGGACAGTTTGAGAGTCGTACTGCTCCTCGACCACCGCCGCCGCTTCGTCGGCGGCCCTGCCTGCACGACTCGTGCACACGCCCTCGCGTCCGCAGTGGCTGCAGGGGCGGGGAGGCGCTCCCGCGCTGCGGTCTCGACCCGGTCGCGGCACACAGGGCAGGTGCCACGGCTGCGGTTCCAGCAGGACACGATGTAGCGGGAGCAGAAGATGTGTTGCATGTCCTCACGGCGTACTTCTCCAAACAGCATCAGGATTGCTGATACGCGCTCTGCTGGTGAAACTGCCGCACTGGCTTCACACAGCAGAAGGTACAGTCGAACCCTTCAGCGCGTCCGAGCACGAGCAAATGGGCCGCCGCTGCGGCAGAGACGGCTGCCTGCCCTGCCACGATGGCTGAAGAGGCGCTACAACTTTGAAGTGTGGTATCCATCTCCATCGGCACGGCGTTGCTCAACGTGTGGGCGACTCCGGGCTTTAATGGCGGTGGCCGTCAGCAGGCATGGCGACAACTGCTGGACCTGCAGAGTTGCGGTGCGGGTGCTTGCATGCCCTCTACGCAAGTAAGCTTGGGCCCTCAGAACGGACAGAGATGCCACCCCGAAGGGAGGAGCCCCTGTTCCAAGATGCAGCGACACCCGTTGCATTTCCTGGGTTGCCTTTACCAGCACAGGATTCGCCTGGACAGCCGCAGCGTCACGGCCAAGTGGCGACTGCTGTTTCGCAAGCAGCTGACGTGGAACCGGCATGACGCTGCCTCGTGGCTCCTGTAATGTTGTACTGGCAACCTCTGCCAACCGAAAAACCAGCCCCACGCGCGCCTTGCTCGTTCCTAGGAGCGGGTTGTGGACGTTGCGATGAGGATTAGCAGTAATCGGTCGCCAGGCCGGCCCCGCAGCCGTTTTCTGCTCTTTCTGGGCACTCACGACGACTTGTGCAATAAAGGCCCCCGCCAGAACTACCAACAGGACCACCGCCATCGACAGTGCAACGTAGGCAAGAGCTGCCACGGCATTCGACGACACAGGGCCACCACTGTTATGCGCTACGGTTGCTGCAGTCAGTAGTGCCATGCATACGCCTGTGGCGAGCGTTGCGACGTGCACCGGCTGCTGCCACTGCGCGGATGTTTGATACGGTTGATACCACAGCAACACGCAGCCAAAGCCTGAGAGCAAGACACATGCACATGCGACTTGCGCCGCATTGACGCGTGGGTCAAAACTGCGACGTCCCTGTGCCAACAGTAGGAAGCAGCAGCCAGCGTTGACAACCAGCTCCGCGATGCGCACCGCCCAATACGCGGGGTGGTAGGCAAGCGTGACAAACAGCGGTCGCACCCCAGGAGATGTCAATCCAAGCGACCATTTGTTCGCATCGCTAGGCTGCTGCATCCCGCGTACCGGACAAGCAGATGCAAACCCCGGCAAGTGATGCACGCGCAGCCAGGTAATCGCGGCCAGCCCAAGGGGGAAGCCAGCTACGTAGAGCACGGCACAAACCCATGCTACGCTCGCTGCCGGCGCATGAGCTCCGCCATAGCAGACGTATGACGGGTTGATCACGAGAAGCTGCACGGAATGCAGCACAGTGGCTTGGTCGCGAGATGCTGACACCAGCGGCCTGCCACCATCCATGGCGGCTAGGGCGGCGGCCGTTACCGATGTTGTTGCACAGTCGAGCACCCTGACGACCGCCGTGGTGGCTGGCATGTACAGAGTTTTTGCTGTAGCCAGCAGCGACGATGCTACAAATTCTGGCAAGCACGGCCGCAGCAGTAAACATATCACACCAGTCCACGAGGCAACAGCCAAGATCATGGTCGCCACCTCATCACGAAATGGGAACGCGCCTTCGATGCACGCCGCATCCACCGTAACCCCTTGAAACTGCAAATAGAGCAGAAAAGAAAACAGGGTGGCCACGACCGGAGGCAGGCCAGCACCTGCTGTTTTGGCCATCTGCGCGAGCAGCTGTAGAACGGTCCACGTCCAGCTCAACAGCTGCAAACTGCGCCCAAGCGCACCCGTCATCGTGCCGCCGACGACCCACACAATTAGCAAACACATGCCGAATACAGCAGCAAAGACGCCCAACGCCGCACCAACGAAGAACAGAGCCGGACGTGCGCGCTCCAATGCGCTTGCTGAGGGTGGGCAAGGCTGACAAGCGCCATCAAACCACCGATAGAAGCCATGCGCGCACACGCCGCAGCGTACAGACCCTTGCTGATAGTGCGAGCCGCACTGCACTGCGCCAACGCTGCGATTCCATCCGCGACAGCGATCCGAGGCCGGATAAAGGCATGGTTCGATTTCACCCGATCCCTCCGCAGGCGTGTAATAGCCGGGCAAAGGCCACGCGCGAAAGCCGCCCGGACACATGGCACCTGCGGGACATGGCCTGCAAGACGCGCCCGATCCGAAGGCACAATGCGAGAACATGGGATCGGATGCGTTGAAGCATGCCGGCGACCCAGCATCCAGATAACCCTGCGCTGTGCACGCGAGCGTGTAGTACAGGCCCATGGAGGAGGTCAAAAACAGCGCCGGAACCAACGGGGCGGGTAGCTCGTCAGCGGATATGTGCTGGCGCGCCGGAACCAGTACGTCACCCACATCGCGGAACGGCAAGGAGTTTGGGAGCGGCAGAGGACAAAACGGTGGGCAACTCAAGTCCGCCCCAACGACAAATTGTTCGTCGGCGTTGAAGAGACGCAACGTACGGTAGCCACAATCGGTGGATGGTGTCGTGTTAGGGCACACGACTCCGTATGTTGGTGGCTCAATGAAGACACGCGTGCCGTCGGCCGAAATGTCAAGAATGAGGGCAGCGTGACCGTCAATTGTGACGCGTGTCTGCAGCGTAAACGGCGGCAGTGTTGCGTTTCCAACCATGCCCTCGAGAACCAGCAGGCCTGTACCGGCTGCGAGCATAGACCACGGACCCTGTGGGGGAGCAGATTGAGTATCAGGCAGTGCGCGGTGGATGGCAGCGAGCTGAAGTGACGTGTTGCAGACTCGCTCAGGACACGTGGCTGTGGCTACAGCTGTGGCGTTGATGGATGTCAGGTCGCTGCCCCGCAGAAAACCCGTACTCTGCCATTCCCATGCCCGTACAACCAGAGGCCAGCGGGTGGGAAGTGTGGGCAGCGGACCAGCACCCTCGGCCATTTTGTAACCATTCGCGACAGCGGCGCACGAGACTGTGGTTGTTTGAAGCTGCGGCTGCTGTTGCAGCGTCAGAAACTGCGGCAGCACCGAAATCGGAAACGACCAACCACCATCCAGCGACGCTGTTAGCACCGTCGTGGTGCTGCCGGCTCCATAACTCTGGCACGTCATAGCGCAGCCAGAGCCCAAACACGGCGTGGGGAGCACAGCGATAAGAGAGGCAGGACGCTTGGAGTCAGAAATCAACGAGGACGTGTTGTACATGCGTGTGAAGCGAATGTTCTGGGTCGTCACGACAAACGGTGGCTCGGAGGCGGCGGGGCGCGTTGTGGTCGCAGCCGTCACCGACCCCGAGACGCTTTGCTCAAGCGGGCGAGAGCGCGTTGCAGTTGCCAGCGCGGTTGGTAATGCTGCGGTGCCAGATGTAGAGGGCGATGGCAGAGAAGAAGTCAACAATGACGCCGACGGCAGCGAAGATCGAGTGGTGGATGCGCTGTTCGTTGGGCTCGCTCTGTGAGTTGGTGGCGCGGACAGCGTCGCACTTGTCGAGAGCGTCGGGGACGCAGCCGCGGTGCTGCTGGTCGTTGGTGAAGAACTTGGCGCGGGAGTGAAGGCATATGCCGACTGGCTGCCCCGAGCGCCGACGACGATAACTGTGCCGTCGCTGTTCATTGCCACCGAGGAACCAAAATTGACCGCCCCGACTGTGCCTGAACCGTTCAAGCCGCTGCCTTGCTGAACCCCGTGCAAAAACAAATAAGCCTTTCCTGTGGAGGAAACTAAGCCCGGCGCACCCAACAGCGCATAGCTGCCATCGTCGCTGAGAGCGATGGCATTGCCCAACCTATCGTAGCTGACGGCATCGGCCGCCACCATAGCTAGCTGGGGAAAGCTATCCATCCATGTCGAACCGCTTCGGAAAAACAAATATCCCCTGCCGCGAGAGCTGGACTGGCCAGGAGCTCCAACCAGTGCGATCGACCCATCGCTGCTCAGCGCCACTGCCGCGCCAAAAGCGTTGCCAGTGGTTATATCAAGTGGGGACAGTTGTGCCTGTCGTGTCCAAGTGCTGCCGCTGCGCTGAAATACATGCGCGTAGCCAGGTCCAGTGGTAACTGTCATCGGAATTCCTACGAGAGCATACGAGCCATCACCATTCAAGCAAACAGATAGTCCAAACATATCTTTCGGGGCGCCGAGCCGTGGTTCCAGAGTGCCTTGCGCTCCCCAAATGCCCCCAGAACATGCGTACACGTAAACTTTGCCGACGCCTCCGTTGTGGAAGTACGCCCCGACTAGTGCAAACATGCCATCCCTGCTTAGGGCGACTGCACAACCAAAATAGTCTTGATAACCTGCGTCTGGAGCCAGCCATGCCTCGCCTTGCTGGGACCAGGTGGTGCCACTTCGAACATAGATGTACGCTGCACCTTGCAGCAAAAATGATGCGCTTTTGGAAATGGCGCCAACAAGGGCATACGAGCCATCGCCGCTCAAGGCTACGCCGGATCCGAAGCCGTCCCCTGTCACGCCATCGGAAGCGCTCAGGCTGGCCTGCTGAGACCAGCTGCCGTTGAAGTGCAGCACCTCCGCGACAGAGTTGGCAGAGCTCACCAGTGCGTACAATCCATCTCCGCTGACAGCAACTGACGATCCTGCAGAAGCCGTGAGTGGTGACAGCTGCTGGGATGCCACACCGTGCATCCACGAAGCGATCAGGAGACCCATGCATGTCGAGGCGGCGACAGCACCGCCCGTGCGACCAACATCAAGGAATGCGGCAGTGACCACGATTGCAGTGTCCGCGGCGCGCGTGCAAATCAAATTGAGGGCCAAGGTGTCGAGGCGCCACACTAGCGTTGCCATCGGGTTGAGCGGGGAATAAACACGCTGTCCACCGCTGCTACCATGGTGATGACACTCGGGCGTCGGCCATACGCATGGGGAAGAGTCCGGCCTGCGCTCGAGGGAGTGTGCTGGAGCTGCGACCAGCAAAGCGATTGTTGTGAGCACCAACACCTGTTGACGAAAGGGTCCAGGGAGCACAGAGTGTGCATCGACGAGTTGAGCAGACCCAGCTCGATCGGGCAACCACCGCCGCATGCTGCCGCTCGTTGTAGACTACAACTTGTAGTACGTGAGGCGCGACAAGCAGAACAGGCAACAGGCCGCCACATGCGAAAGCAGAACTCAAGTCGTAGATAGCACACTCGTAAAGGCACTCCAGCCGCAATGCGAGCCCACCACTGATGACCCCAGATTCTGGTGGACTTGTGTATTTTTACGTTTTCGCCATCCCGCCGGCCGACGCAGCGCAACCGCGCAACTGAGCCGTTGCAACTCGAATCGCGCAGATTCGCACGGCGGATTGTGACAACACGAAACAGGCCGCCCTGCTGCCGCGTTTGTGCCTCGGACATCATGCAGTGGCGGGCGCAAAGCGGAAAGCTCCCACAATACGCACTCGGCCCGGAGTCACAGCCGAACGCGACGTCATCTGCCTCATTGAGTGCTCGACCAGCACACGATTTGCATGTACGAGTACCTTTCTTGCACCGCATGCGTGTGCGCCATTGACCGTTCCGAACTCCAGTGTGCAAGCGTGGAGGTGCTGTCGGACGTCACATGTCACACGCCTGCTCCCTGGCGACGCCGCCTGCTCCCGTCGGGCAATCTTATTCCTCGCTAACTCTGAAGGACCGAGCTAAATTCTCCTTGGGCGGGCAAGGTCGCGTCGATCGGGGCGGGCGCCGCGTGTAACTGGTGACAGCTCAACCCCACTCCCAAAACAGGTGCCGTGTCACACGCGGCTGAGCCGTTCCAGGACAGCCCTGTATCTTCTGCTGCAGTGCAGTACCTTCTGTTAGGGCGTATTCCTTTCACTGTGGTCCTGTCTCTTCTGCTGTGCCACCTCCGCACCGCCGCCGCTTCTGCTTCTGCAACTGTCGCTGTCGTACCGTCGTCAACAGCAGGCGGTGGCCTACGGGTCCACCTTCGAGCGAACCATTGGAGCTCACACGCGCCAGGTCGTGCTTCCACCACCGCCCCGTGCGACCGTGAGCTTGCAGACTGCGCGCTTGCTGCGTGTGTCCAGCACCGCGGTCTGCACCTGTACGGTGAACGTGACCTGTCACCTGTCACGCCACATGTCACATGTCACACGCCGGCCCCTGGCGCCACAACCTCGTCCCGTCGGGCATGTTTGGTTCTGGCCAAGCTTGAAGGTCCCGACAAAATCCACAGTGGGCGGACAGGGCTATGTCCATCGGGGTGGGCACCCGCGTGTGCCATGTGACAGTGCAGCCCTCTCCCTGTCACACGTCATCGAGCTGTCCGAGCGCCGGCTCGAGCTCATGCATGTCCGTGCTGCTTCCACTGCCATGCTGGGATTGGGCATTGTGGCGTTGCGCTCAGGGGCCGCGCGTGCTGCAGCGGCATATGCTGCAGCGACTACTTTGGCTCGCCCTCGCCGCCTGCCCCGTCCTGGCCGCCTGCAAGCCGCAGTTTCGCCGACTGCGCCAGCTCATGCTCCCACCACCAGCGGGCTGCATCACGACCTTGGCTCACATGGCGGCCGCCGCCGTTGACCACGTCTGCACGCGCCCTGCCATACGTCACATGTCACACGCCGGCCCCCTGGCGCCACAGCATGCTTCCGTCGGGTATTTTTGGTTCTGACCAAGCGTGAAGGTCCCGACAACATCCAACTTGGCCGGGCAAGACCAAGTCCATCGCGGAGGGCGCCGCGTGTGACATGTGACAGCTCGCGTACTGGCGGAGGAAGCTGCGGTGCCGTCTCCGCCTCACGCTCATGGTGGCAGTTCCTCGGTGCCACGTTGCGGCGGTGGCCCTGGTGTCAACCGCTGCTCTCGCTCCTACGCTGCCACAAGCCAGCGGCGGAGGGCGATCAGGCCAGTGTTGGAGGCTGTGGCTACTCTCGAGTTTTCAACTGCCGACGCCTCGTGACCCCAGTCGCAAGTGGCACGACTCGATTCATTCCAACGTTGATGCTATTGACGACACGTGTTTCGTTGACAGGGCAGCCGTGCCGATATGGAGTCGGTGGCTACTGAGTTGAGGCGTGCCTTTCAAAGAACGCGGGAAGCACACCCCCTGATGCTGGGCATTGGCCTATGCCTGCCACGAGGGTGTGGCCCAAGGAGGTGGTGCGCTCGCTACTTCTGTGCAGCAACTCGCGCGCGAGGTGCGGGCTCTACCTCGCAGGTGCGCCCTCGGATGAGGCGCGCGAGGTGCGGGCTCTACCTCGCAGGTGAGCCCTCGAAGGCGGCGCGCGAGGTGCGGGCTCTACCTCGCAGCCTGGCAGTGACTGGCACTGGCAGTAGGCACTGGCAGGCTGGCACTGCGGCAGTCTGGCCAGCTGAGCGGCTGCGCGCCGCACCGTCACGCTGGCTGCCTCACCCGTCACGCTGTCTGCCGCCGCCACCGGGGCGCTGCAGGGCTGCCACGCTCGACGCACGCACGGTCACGCAGCGCCCCTGGCAGATTCCATCTGACGCACTGGCAGCGGGCGACTGGCAGCGCTGAGGAGCCGCTCGCCGCTGGCCGCTTCGCGTTGATCCACCGCCGTGTACTTGAAGGCGCCACGCTCGCTGGCCGAGACCCTCGGGACGCTAGGTGCCCAGCTTGCTCTGGCAGCGTCGTTCGCCCGCCGCCGCCGCCACGATCATGAGGAGGGTGCCTCGCGTTGGTCAGCAGCGCGAGCACTGCAACGGCACGAAGAGGCGAGAGGACAACGATCACTGTTGACGCACGTGCTGCATCTCAGTGCTGCAGCCGTGACAGCAGGCGTGACGTGCTGCATCTCAGTGTTAACTAACCCACGGACAACCCGCTGCTGCGGAGGTCATTCGCAGCGATCTGTACGGAGACCCCCTCTCCGCGCGCCCGTCTCGCCGCACGCTCTCGCCTGCAGTTGCCGTGGCCCGTTGTTGATCTCAAATGAACGCTATCCTCTGCGTGCGTTTGGTGTCTGAGGAACCCGCCGCAATTCTCGATTGGGAGAAGAGTTGATCGAAAGGCGCAGGCTTCAATCGGACGATACGTGACGGCACTCGCGCGGTTGAGCCCCTGGCTCTCTCGTTCCAAGCGGAAGGAAGCGGCGAAGGTCGCAGCTGTTCATTCGAAGCTCGACCACGCAGTCGTGGACGAAGCGACTAATTAGGCGTTGGCCAGTCTGCCTCCCCTGAGTTGTGTCAAAAACCCGTCGGGAAATGAAAACACAGGATCACGGGCGATGCGCTCCGTGCGGCCGCACGTTGCGTCCAATGCGTCGCCGACGAGCCAGCGGCCCTGCTGTTCGTCATCAAGACACAACAGCCGCAACGAGATCGCTGCGGGGGCCAACAGCGCTGGGTTAGACCCAACAGCTTCCTACATTGCGATCATTGGAATTTGAGCATGACACCGTTCTTCGGACGGACATACACGAGTTTGTCACGACCAATTCACGGGCCTTTCTGCGTGCGTTCGACCGCACGGCGCCTTGAACACCGATGAGCGAGCGAAAGCTGCATTTGCATTCGAGTTTTGTGGTGTTTGGCGGGCCGTGACCCGCGAACCCAAGTGCGTCACAAGCCGAGTGCCGTGTGCGCTTTCGCCTTCTCGCGCGCTCGCATCTACATCTTTGCTGAGCTATATATACGGTATGCTGCGTCCCGCCATGAACCTCGCCCGTGCCGCCGCGGCATTCGCCCGCGCCACCATGACCGCAACTCGCGGCCTGACGCGCACGTTCCCCGCACCCAAGGCACGTTCCCTTCTGCAGTGTTCCTTATGGGAGACGAATTGGCCCGCTGGTGTCTTCGGGCGGGGTTTCTTCAGCGCACCGCTTTTTCTGCTCCTGTGTGGCCTCCGTTCATGCGCTCGGTGTGCAGGCGCACCAGATCGCGGCGCTGACCACGGCGCAGTGTGCCCGCTGGTCTGCATGTGGCGGCCAGGTACGTGGCTCTCGCCGATGCAACGCAGACGTCACATCCCACCGTTCCTCAGGTGTCTCGAGTTGCGATCGCTGCTGTGTGCCGTCTTTGCAGACTGCTTCTGCGCACTTCTCCACGGCTGCTGTTCAGCGGACGGCGTCGGGAGCAAGGGCGACGGTGCATGTGCCATCCAAGGCGCGCACCTTCTGGGTGAAGAAGGAGGGCGACGCATCTTGGGCGGAGGTGACGGTCGACAGCACCATGTCCGTGGCTCGCCTGAAAAAGAAGATCGTGAAGGAGCTACCGAGCCTGCAGGGCAAGGACCTGAGCACCCTCATCCTGTACATGGCGAAGGACACGGAGGGCAAGGCTGTGGGACCGCCGCTGGACAGCCGCGCAACCGTGGCTGCCGCGGGGCTGGAGAACGGGGCGAGCATCGTGATCGAGGCGGCAGGCGCCACTGCTACACCAGGTCAGCAGGAAAACGTTGTGCGGGCCCGAAATGATGCCGATGTTGCAACGTGTGCGCAACGTGTGCGTTGTCGCAACACGCACTTCCCCTGCTGTTGCGCTGACCGACGCCGTTACTGCTGCTCCCCCTTCCCCCGCGCTGTGCAGCGGGTCTGGAGGAGTACCCAGCTACGCACGCAATGTCCAGGCTGGCCCGCGGTGTGCTCGAGGCCAGGGAGGGGCACAACACCATCACCCTGCCAGACGGCGTCTGCTGGCCTGACTTGGCGTCCCCCGTGTTGTACGTGCGCCACTTCTACAACGACCTTTACGAGCGCGTGCTGATGAAGTGCACCTGTCTTCCCTTGAACCGCGGTGCCGTCCTCATGGGAACGCCTGGCAGTGAGTGTGAACCTTGCACTTCCGCCTGTGCTGCCTTCCGCCGTCCGTCTCCCTGGACCTTTGCCCACAAGCCCACAAAACAGGAACAGATGGTTTTCAAACAGGACCATCATTCTATCTTGCGTGCTCCTGTCATCCGCTTGCAGTCGCCAAGTCTGCCTTCGGTCTCTACACACTGTACCGCGCCGCGAAGGAGGGCCGCACCGTCATCTACTCAGCCCGCAGGGGGGGACTCGCCGTGTTCAAGGGCGGCAAGGCTTACATGTTCTCGCGCACCCTTGAGTTCCTGGCTGACATGGATGACCCCACGGCCTTGTACATCAGCGACTCCTTGCCTCCCGTCGCCTCCATTGGCGCCTTCAGGCTGCTGATCACGTCGCCCAAGAAGGAGAACTGGAGCGTGTTCGTCCAGTCTCCCGACCAGCAACAGCTGGTGCTGCCCGTCTTCACCAAGGAGGAGTTGCTGGAGCTGCGCGCGGTGGCATTCGCGGACAAGAAGGGCTGCAGCGTGCCAGAGGTGCTGCTGCGCTTTGACAAGTGGGGCGGCAGCGCCCGCAGCGGTCTGACATTCGGCGACGATCCATCGTACGAGGACCGCCTCACGACATGTGTACCCGCCCTCAGCATCGGTATTGTTGAGTCCTCGCTCACAGGCACAGCCGCGCTTGACGGCGTGGGCGGGTCAGACTTCGTTCACCGCCTCTTTAATCTGGTGCCCCGCGGTGCCCTGCCCGACAGCACGCTGTCCACCTCCGACCCCGCTTACTACCGCTTCCACCACGCAGAGCTCATCACGAGTCACGTGGTGGGCCTGTTCGCAGCCAGCCTGCTGCAGAAGGATAAGACGGAGCTCTACCGCTTCTTGCACACGGCCAGCAGCGATCCTGCCGTCGCCTCCCTCCGCGGCCAGCTGTACGAGCGCTGCATCGTGGTGCCCCGCCTCGTCCACGGACCTAAGGAACTGGGCTGTGACGAGGCGCCCCTGGTGCGCCTGACTCCCGCGCTGGGAGTTGAGCAGCCGACGTGGCTGCAGGTGCCGAGCCTGTCTTTCAAGCACGGCTTCCCGCTGTTCCACTTCAGCACGGTGGACGAGCTTCGGGCGCTGTGGGCAGCCGACAGCAAGGACGCCATCTTTGTGCCGCTCAGCAAGGAGTTCCCCGTCGTGACTTTGTGCTGCGCATCGGCGGCCAGGCATTGCTGGCGAACGCCACGGTGGGCGAGAGCCACGACGTGAAGGCTGGAAACGCCAAGTTTGCGGAGGTCCTGCCTGCAGTGGGTCTGGGCGGAGAGAAGCATGAGATCCCGCTGGTGTGGGTCCTGGACAAGCGCGCCTTCGAGCGCTTCGACAAGCCTGGGCAGCTCAAGTCGGAGGCTGCTGGCGATCTGGCCAGCGGCGTCACTGCCCGCCATGCAGTTGGCCGCCGCGTTGCGCAGTACAAGCTGCTGGTGGAGGTGCCGCCTGTGCTGCGAACGCCGTGAGCATCGCGCTCCAGAGGGGCAGCTCCCCAGCAGTTCAGTGCGTGCTTGTGTGCGGCGATCGACCGCAGGGCACTTGCTGGGGGCGCATGACTTTTTTTCGCGGGGCTTTTGATTTGAAGTTTCAGGGAATGTGCATTTGACTCTGGAAACGCGCGACATCAGCGGGGCTTGGCCCGTAGGCTAACCCTCTGTCTTCACTGTTTCTGGTTCAAAGCCCGACTGGATGCGGTCAACATTCAGGGCATGCAGACGGGCCCGACCCCATTTTGGTTTCCGATTCTTGTGGGCGGAACTTTCAAACGAAACACTTGAGTGCTAGCGGCCTGCCGAGTATGCGGCTGCGCGCGTCAGAGGCGGGCAGGTGTGGCATCAGCGGATGTGATGCCGCACCAGGGGCGAGCTGATCTGGCGGCTCACCTACAAAGGTCGAAACGTAATGACCTTGCCCAGGCTCTTCAGCAGGTCGTGTGTACGCGCGCCGTAGTACTTGTTGGTACCATCCACAGGGGACGGCGTGTCGTACTCGTCCACGAACAGGAGCAGTGCGTGCTGCGCCGACATAAGCGCCACCGACACGACGAACGGGCGACGCAGAAAGACGGCAAGGTGGATGTGCCCGTCCGAGCCGTCGCTGCACGGCATGCCACTGCACCGCCGCACCACACGCTCCCAGCGCTCCGCGGTGGACCACGCCCAGAGGCGCTCCATGATGTCCTTGGCTACGTTAACCTCATCTAACAGCGGCGCGTGCGCTGGCGGGCGCGCCGAGTAGTGCACGAGGATGCGCGCCGACGTGCGCTGCGGCAGCGCCTCATCGGTGCGGTGGCGGAACGTCAGGTTGAGGCCCTCTGATCCCTCGTCGTGGCTGCGTTTGTATCCACAAAACCGCACCCCAGGAAAGCCATCCAATGTCGACGACACGTCAGGAATGCGTGCCATAGCGCGGTTTGCCTTCTCGGCGGAGCGCGCCTCATGGCGAGTGGCTGCCATTCCAGTCAGACGGCTCATCCGCGGCAAACTGGGTTGCTCGTGCTGCGAAGCGATGGCGGTTGCCTGCCCTGCAGAGCGAAGCAATGGCGGTTGCCTGCCCTGCACTGGACACGCGCGCCATTCCATTGCACGTGAAGAAGCCGATGGTAATATGTTTCACACAACGGTGCGAATGCGGATGCAGGCATTTGGAATCGTTCCACTAGCAGTGAAGAAATCCGCCCAACGCCATGGAGATGGCCAACACCGCCTCATTTGCTCACGCCTCCTCGTCCGCTGGCCACAGCCGCAGCGCGAATGCGCGCGCCTCCACGACGTGGGCGCGCGTCATGACCCCAAACGCAATGAGCAGGTTACACTGGCTCGACCCGTCGGCTTGATACGGCAGGCTTTGCTCGTGGGATAACAGGTCGCCCGCATCACGATGGATCCTCCGCGCCGTACCCGGCTCGCCGGCCGCCACGCGCGCCTCCACGGCCGCCGCCACGACCACCGCCCCGCGGTGCCCAGCCGCGGCCGCCCCCGCCGCTGTGATGCGGCTCGCCAGGGTAGCCGCTGTGACTGTGTGCCCCGCGCCGGCCACCGCGCTCGCTCCAGCCGCCGGACGCGCCCCCGCCAGCTCCGCGGCCACCTGCGCCCGCCGATGCGGGTTCCGCATACGTCGCCTTAGAAAACTCTGAGCTACGCTGGCCGCCAGCGCCCCCGCTGCCAGCGCCGCCGCTGCCAGCGCCGCCGCTGCCAGCGCCGCGTGCGTGTCCATGGCCGCCCCCGCCGGCGCCGGCACCGGAGCCAGCTCCCCCAGCACCCGCCTCGGCGTCCGCATCTGAGTCCTCCTCCTCGTCCGCTGCCGATGCGCCGCGGCCGCCGCCCTCCCGCTTGGCCGTGTACGTGATGGCGGCGCGTTTCACCTCGCCCGTACGGACGAAGGTCACTTCAGATGTGATCTCTGAGCGTGCAAAGTACACGCGCACCTCAATACGCTTATCCTCAGCCTTCACGATGTGCGCGGGGAAGTCAAATGAGAGCTTGGCCACGACGTGGCTGCGGAGCACGCTCACGCCGTCATCCTTGTCATCAGGCACAATTCGAACTAGCCGGCCATCTGCGGCTGCCTTGATAGCGCGCGGCGTGCGCACGAACTCTACGGACACAGCTGACGACCCCCCCAGGCCGTAGTACGTGCGCTGCACGCAGTCGTCGGTCCGCACGAGCGAACCAGTTTCCACGATTGGATCCACCAGTTCGCTCACGAACTCCACGCCCGCGTCCCAGATGTACTCATAGTCTGCACAGGGGGCGACCAGAGGCGTCCATGCGTGAGGGAAGGCGGTGCCGCTTGAGGATCGCAATACCCGGCAGAAAATGGGAGTGCCACAAGTGGTGCCATCTTTCCAGCCACCCCTCACTCCCCTCCGCAGGTCATCGAAGTCGCTCAAAGCGTTGGGCGACCATGACCGGGAAGCAAATGCCCGACTCACACGAGGGGTTGCCGCTGGCGGCGGCGTGTGCCTTGTACGCACGGGTGGCCTCGGTCGCGAGGACGGCGCCGAAGTTGTTGCGGATACGCCTGCAGAGTGTGGGACGGCAGTGGGACGGCACGGCTATCGCAGAGGTTCAAATGCCAGGGCGCGAGCGCCGCCAAGAAGAATGTGCGAAGCCCAACTCAACAGCTGCAGCATGCGGGCCGTGTGCATGATGCGTGATGCAATCGCACTGCTCGCTCACCTGGCGGAGACGAAGGCGTTCGGGGAGAGGCCAAACAGCACCGCCCCACGCACCACCGCCTTCCAGGCGTGGTCAGGGCGCACCACCCGCAGGCCGGCGAATGCTCGCTCCAGACGGCTTTTCACGGTCGCGAACAGCTCTCCGCTGTGGGCGTAGCCCCCCACCATAAGCACTAGCGATGTGCCCGCCGCCTCGCGGTGCCGCAGCATGCGCTCCGCACACTCCACCGTGCGCTCGATGGACGCGTGGAAGAAGCTTCGCATGGCCGCGCATGTGAGCTTGAGGATGACGTGCCCGCGCCTGCCGCCCTGCCGGAAGACGCTGCAGCCCGCGTAGCGCCCGCCCGCGCGCGACAGGTGGGAGTTGATGGCCGCAATGCCAGCTTCGCTGTCGTCAAGCAGCTGCATGTCCGCGAGCTCCGAAATGGTCACGCTCGTCAGCCTGTCCTCCTGCGTGTGGTCGAACGCCTCCTTCGCCTCCAACCACGCCTGCCGGATGTTCAGGTACTGGTGCGCGGTGATGCGCCGGCGGCGGTTCTTGGACCGATCATAGCACACGTATGCGCCCAGGAACTGCAGAAACTCCCGGTCCACCGCGGTGCCGCCCCACGGCCCGCCCCCAGGCAGCTGCAGCTCATCCAGCTGCAGGTCCGTGCCCTCAAAGCGCCGCACGACGCTGGAGGTCATGTCGATGGTGCCGCCGCCGCAGTCTGCAATGAGGATCTTGGTGCCCGGCACCACGCGCGCCGCTTCGCTCGGCGCCATTGTTGCCAGCGCAGCAATCGCGGCAGCCTCGGGCTCCAGCACCAGGGTCAGGCGCTCCGCGTCAGAGCCGTCCTCTTTCACAAGCCCGGCCTTCTCCGCAGCGCGCCGCATGAACGCCTTGCCCTCCTGCAGCGCAGCGCGAGATAGGGTTCACAGCGAGAGAAATACAACCGCGGGCGAAGGAACTGGCATCAAGTGGTGCATCTGTGCACCGAACACCCGTCCTCGACAACAGGCGCGCTCGCGGCAACGGTTTGCCTCACCTCGTCCCAGATGGCCGGCACGGTCAGTGCCCACGACACTTCGCGGTCCAAAAGCGTGCTGTCTCCGTCCTTCAGCCTCTTCAGCACGATCTTCTTGACGCCGTCCAACAGTCCCGACACGACCTGCAGTAGCTTATGCGGCGCTCTGCGGCCCCGCTCGTCCTTCTTCCCACCAGTGGGAAACGTCACAAAGCTGTCTGCGTCTCCGCGATCGTCGGGCGCAGTCTTGGCGCTCTTCTCAAGCAGCATTTTGAACTCCGAGAACAGCAAAACCTCCTTTCCCCTGTTCTCGCTGCGGGCGTCCAAGAAGTCGGTAATTGCGTCGGCTCCAATCCCCTGCAGCTCATGTGGAGCTTCTGCCCCGAGTAGCACCGCTGTTGGTGCCTTCCCGCTATTCTCCGTCAGAAGTCGCCCAGGCGCATACGCATCAATCAGCGAAGGGTTGACGCCCGCAAGTGACACGACGCCGCCTGCCGGGCGTGCAGCATATGCGAAGGCGGTTCCGCTCGTGCCCACGTCGATAGCAACTGAGTACTTGTACACGGCCAGCCGCCCCAATCCCGGCATCCCGGCTCCAGCTGCCATCCTTCACTCGGCTCGAGGAGGCAGATCTCGCAGACAACGCAGTGGCGTCCTCAACAGAGGAGGAGCAAGAATACACAGCTCTAGCACCACGAAATGGCCAAGGTGCATCGGCTGTCGCATCTTCTGCAGGCGAAAGCACAGCCGAAGGGAAGGTTTGATGAAACTTCGGGCCAAAGCTTCAGCTGCCAGAAACGACTCCTCCAAAGTGACTGGAAATGGCTTTGTACGCCCAATTCGTAGGTTCGGACCGGTTATCACTGGGAGTGGCGTGGCTACACAACGTGATTAGCTGTTGCTACCACGGGCGACAACTGTGATTTTACGTTTTCTTCGAATCTCTGGAGCGGACCATGGCGGCGGCTGCGCCCGCTCACATCGATTATCAGTGTGCCAGCTGCGACACCTTTATGGTTCGGAAGCCGGACAACGATGCCGAGTGTATTCAGCTACCGTGCGGGCTGTTTGCTTGTCGATTCTGTGTTCGGCGAGCGGTTGCGAGCTGCCGCGAGGGTGACGAGCCCGTGTTGCAGTGTCCTGCATGCTCTGCCGAGCATTCCTGTGACCTTGCGGAGGAAAATGCCCTCATGGTGCCGGGGTGGCTTGCGCTCACTTCGCACGCCCTGGATAACGCCCACCTCGACAGCTCCTGTGAATCCGCACCCGTTGTCGAGTCTGAACTTGTCGGCAATGACTCTATCCACGCAGCGCTGTATAGCGCGCTGCGGGTACGATACCGCATGGCGGCAGAAGATGCGGAAGTGCTCGCCGCAATCTTGCTGGCGACATACGGCGTCTCCCACATGCAGCGAGCACTGGCGGGCCCGGCGCGAAATCTGCAGGAGGCGGTGCAAGTTGCCATGGGCCAGCTGCGCGAAAGCGCGACCGAGTCAGAAGAGCGGCGCCACCAACGCCGCGATGCATCGACCCCACCGGGAATCGGCGAATCCGAGCGCGATTATGGGGCCGCAGACCCTGCACCGTCGAGCCGCGCAGCCGCTGGCAGTGCCGGCTCGGTACCCACGCGATGTTCCGCGTCCCGCTCTCCCTCAGTCCCTGGCCATCGCACGACTGCGGCTGAACCCTCGCACAGCGGGCCAGCCGGCGCTGGTACAGCACCAACAGCTTTGAGTCGTCGAGGCATCACCGCCGTATTTTGGGACATCGAGAACTGCCACCTGGGCGTCAGCGATTACGAGCACGGCGCAGCGCCGGGCGGCTGCGCAGACGACGGACGCGTGGACATCCTGCGGCTCAAGCAGGACCTGCTGCTGCGGCTGGAAGGCATGGGGCTCTACTCGTTCGGGGATCGGGCGGACTGGCAGTGAGTGTGACGCGCGAAGAGGGGGCTTGTGCCGCCGGTGAACGTGCTGGCGACTGCATGCCGCAGCTGCAGACACGCCTGATCCCGACTGCATGCGTGCGTTGTGATGTGGACGCTACGCCCCGATGGGTGTTTTGCGTAGTGCGCCTTGTCATCGTACGGCTGCAGTGGCAGCCCCGAGCCCGCGCTGGGCGCGCCCTCGTATGGCGGTGCGATGGCGGACAAGTGACTCTTCCGCTTTTCCATCTGTTCAGACGCGCTTTTCTCTGCCCTTCACGTCGCACACTCCCCGTCGGTTTTGAGGCTTCTTTCACTCTTTTTAACTTCAGGGTTTTCTGCAACCCGCGGCTGTGGTACGCTGGTCAAGAGCACAGCCTCTCTCCTCAGCGCGTGGATGAATTTGTTCGTGCGGAGGCGTGTGTGGTGGACACCGGCAACAAGCGCGGCTCAGCGGACACGCAAGTGAAGTCCGCCATCGGCCGTCTGATCGAGAATGTGGAGGTGTATGGCCTGCGCGTCGCAAACGTGGTGCTCATCAGCGGGGACGTGGACTACAATCCCGAGGTGGAGCGCCTGCTGCGCATGCGCAGCCTCAGCGGGGACATCACGAATGTGGTGCTGGTGCACGGTTTGCGGACTTTCTCAGCCCTGCGCAGCCACGGCCGCACGACGCCGCATTTCTTTAGCTTGTCGTTTGACGACTTGCGGGCGGAGGCCCGAACTCGCCGGGCAGTGGGACCAAGCCTGCCGGACGTGTGCATCGGATACGATGGCCGGCGCTGCGATGGCGCATTTGCGGGCAGGGCTGGTGGCGCCTCCTCTGATGTTGCATCTGGCCGTCAAACGCGCTCTCGCAGTGCAAGCCGGGGACCAGCGCGGGGCAGGTCTCTGAGTACAGGGAGACATCTCAGGCCCGAGAGGGATGCCGCTGGCGCTGAGCGCCTCCCGTCGTCGGGAGATGGTTTCGAGCATGAACGATCAGCCGCAGCCGAAGAAGGGCTGGCATCGCACGGCGGCCCGGGAGGCGTCGACGCTGCCGACGAAGGCAGAACTCGCGTAGCGTTCGCGGTAGATAGAATGTATGTGTGGACGGCTCGAGCTCGAGGAAGGACAGTGGCACGGTGAGTCGGGGTCACTCGCTCCCTGTGTACGCGTCGACCACATCGGTGGTCGCAACGGTCGGCTACGATCCCCCGCTGAATCTGAGCCGAGGGCCCAGCACGAGATGTGGTTCCAGCCGCGCTCTTGCTTGTTCGGCACGACCAATCGCAGGCTGCTGAACAAGTGTTGAGAATTGAGTGACATTGCCGATGTTGATGGGGAGTGTGTACGCGCTCATGTGTTGAGTCAGATGTGCTGACGCTAACAACGTTGCCTAGGCTTGTTACCGTTGCGCATGCGCACGCATGCCCTTCGCGTGAATTCGAATTCGTTGCGCTAGGTGTTGGGCTGCCCCGGGGCCCCTGCAGCTGTTGCATCCGTAGTATTCGCAATCGATGCTGATTTCCCCATATATAGGCCTCAGTCGCCATATTTTCGTCATGATCAAAGGGCGCTTCCGAGGCGGTGCGACTGGGTGGCGACGTAGACGTCTGCGACAAAAGAAAACTCGTGTTCCGTCAACCGCCTTTATGTGTGATCACGAGCAGCAAGCCGGACCCGTTTTCGCACATCTCGATTTTAAAGACAAGACACGCACGCACGGCGACGGCACGGCTTTGGCGCCGTCCGCCGGCGCAAGTAATGCCTCCACGCCACTCCTCAGCAGCCGTGTCGGCCTCAGCTCGGGCGCTGCCGCTTGTGCCCCGACATGAACTTGCCGGGCACGGCGGCCCCGCCCACCTGCCTGCGGAAGCTGTCGGGGCGGAAGTGGCCGAAGGCATCAGTGGTGCCCGCACCGTTGCTGCTGGCGCCAGCGCCCGCGGCTGCAGACGCGCCAGCCCCCGCGCCGCCCGTCGCGTGTGCGCTGCGGCCCAGTCGCTGGCCCTTGCCGCGGCGCGCCTGCATCTCCTCCACCTTGCGGGCCTTCTGCCGGCGCTTGGCGGCCTGCCGTTTCTCCTTGGCCTTGGCGGCGGCGGCGGGGTCGACCACCCGCTGCAGGGCCCGCTCCCTGCGCCGCTCCTGCCGCACCCCCGCCACAGCGATGCGCTCTGCGTTGAAGGCATGAAGCACCGCCTGCGGGCCCAGCGACCGCTGCAGCGCCTCGAAGGCCTCCGAGGCCAGGGCGCGCACCTCTGCGCACACGAGGTTGGGGTTGCCGTTGGTGAGGGCGGCAGCCGACGCCGCCGCCGCGGGAGCCGCGGCTCCCGCACCGGCTGCAGCGTCGGGAGCACCGCTGCGCGCCGGCTTCGCCCGCGCCGCGTGCGCGGGCGCTGCAGGCACCTCCTGCAGCTGCGAGAGCCGGTACAGCATACGAGCGATGGGGGGCAGGTAGCGGCGCATGTCCGCGGGCGGCAGACGCGCGGACAGGGCGGCCACCCACTGCAGCAGCGCGCTGCGGGCGACGTCGCCGTGGAAGCGGC
>Ga0208629_100339_pt1 | contig 22932 bp, 20 predicted proteins | sample LakWasMet19_HOW5_2_FD_183865 | JGI IMG/M metagenome (GOLD analysis project Ga0208629, IMG submission 183865) | Freshwater sediment methanotrophic microbial communities from Lake Washington under simulated oxygen tension - Sediment Metagenome... | ecosystem: Environmental > Aquatic > Freshwater >... | reverse complement strand
AATAGTAGTGTAAAGACGTTGCAGGGCAACGTCTTTACAGCCGATTTATTTCAACGATAGAGTTTCAGCTCGACCTATCATCTCAATGGACAGCTTGTCTTCCTTACATAGCCAACCTATGGCGCGTTGAACATCATTTTTATTGATGCCCGTTTCAGTGGTAACTTTATTGACACTGGAGGGGCCGTTATTATCCAGATATTTCCAGACTATTCCTGCTGCATCGCCGATTGTATTAGACATAGTGGTCACCTTTAGCTTGGATTGTTGTGTTAAGAAATCTTGGTTTGATGTTCAGGCAGCACAATATTTAATTCCAGTGTCTCCTGAGTATCGTTTTGTTCAAAATTAACGGATATGGCATCTTGCTCTACGTTAACGTATTTTCGAATAACTTCCAGCAATTCTTTTTGCAATTGAGGAAGGTAAGAGGGTTGGTTTCTGGAGCTGCGTTCGTGAGCAACCAGAATTTGCAGTCTTTCCTTGGCGAGTGATGCCGAGCTGGCTTTAGATTTCTTAAAATAATCCAGTAAACTCATTATTTGCCTCCGAAAAGCTTCCCAAACAGGCCTTTCTTTTCATCAATGAATCGATGTGGTCTATCTTCGCCCAAATAGCGAGCAACAATATCCGCGTAAGCTTGGCCTGCGTCACTTTTTTCGTCAAGAATAACAGGTGTGCCGGAATTCGACGCATTGAGTACCGATTTTGATTCCGGGATAACGCCCAGCAAATGCAGCGATAAAATTTCCTGTACATCATCCACGCTTAACATTTCACCTAATTTTACCCGGTCCGGCGAGTAGCGTGACAACAGCAGGTATTCCCTGATAGGTTCTTCGTTTTGTTCGGCCCGGCGTGATTTGCTGGATAAGATGCCTAGCATGCGATCAGAGTCCCTGACTGACGAGACTTCAGGGTTGGTTACAATGAACGCATCGTCGGCAAAATACATGGCCAAATGAGCGCCTTTTTCAATGCCGGCAGGGGAATCGCAGACTATGTATTTAAACTCTTTTTTGAGTTCGTCTAAAATTTTGCCTACACCTTCCTGGCTTAGGGCGTCCTTATCCCGAGTTTGCGAGGCAGGCAGAATGTAAAGCAGGTTGCAGTTTTTATCGCGTATCAAGGCTTGGTTAAGACTTGCCTCGCCGTTGATGACGTTGACGAAATCATAAACAACGCGGCGCTCGCAACCCATGATTAAATCGAGGTTACGCAAACCCACATCAAAATCGATGACCGCTGTTTTGTGACCTTTTTTTGCAAGCCCCATGGCTATAGCGGCGCTTGTGGTTGTCTTACCAACGCCACCTTTACCCGATGTTACGACTATGATTCGTGCCACAAATTTTTCCTCCAAAGAGCAATATAAATTAAATATCTTTAATAACTAAAGTATGGTTTTGTAAGTAGATCTGAACGGGTTGATTGAGAACGGCGCCATTCAAGTCTTCGCTGATCTTGTAATTTCCGGCAATCGAAATAAGCTCAGCTTGTAAATCGGAACAGAAAATACGCGCTTCCGTATTGCCTTGTACGCCCGCCAGAGCTCGGCCTCTTAACGAGCCGTAAACATGAATATTGCCTTCGGCCATGATTTCAGCCCCGGCACTGACCTGAGCTAAAATGATCAAATCACCTGAAGCATAAATGCGTTGGCCGGAACGGACAGGATGGGTGATCAGTGTAGCGGCTTCAGCAACGACTTGCGGCTCGGGTGTCGCTGCTTCAGGCTCAGGAGTTTGTTGTTTTTGCGTTCCGGAAGAGACCGCGGTGCTGTGGCCGGAATGTACGGGAATTCCAAGCTCCAACGCCTGTTGGTTCTGTTGTGCAACGCCGCCGCGTATGCCTATCGGTAACAAGCCCAGCTTGCGGATGATGTTGATGAGTTCGGTAACATCAATGTCGAGATCGTGTTTATTCAGTTCCTGCAAGTCAAACACCAACGGCGAGTTTTTGAAAAACTCAGGCGCCAGATGGATTTTTTCTTGTAATTGTTGTTCGATAGTAATGGCATCATTACTGGCTAAAACCAAAACAGGCACAGAAAAAGTGCTGCTTTTAAATTCCAGTACGGGTGAGTGATGATCGTTCTGTTGAGAGTCTGTTGACATCCGTTAAATCTGGTTAGTCAGGGATTGTATTGATTCTAACATTGCTGGTAAAAAAAATCATTTTTACAGTGTTGATAGACAATTTCTTCTATAGGTCGGAGCGCTTTTGAGATAGGCGTTCGACCAAAAACCATTCGCGTAATGCTATTCCCAGAACATTTCAATGAGCCGATATTTTATCTTAATGGCAGTAGAAGGGCTGATGTTGACTGTAAAGAAGGCTTTATAAATGGCCTCGGTTATCAAAACCATTTGTTTTATATGGTGTTTGTTGTTCCAGTGAAGCGGTCTTAGCTTGCAATCTTGGACATTATCCTTTAACTTAGGAAGACATCCGTAAAGGCTAGGGGTGCTTTCTTGTTTCCATGTACTGCATGGGATAGGGCGGCTGAGAAAAACCCTTTGAACCTGACCCCGGTTAATACCGGCGTAGGAAAGCCCTGACTTCCCTGCGCCTTATTGTTTTGTTGTTGGAGATAAACATGAGCGCTGTCCTTAAAGAAGTTACGTCTACTGAAGCCAGTAGCGTAAAGATCGATTCCTACCCCGCATCGGAAAAAATATATGTTCAAGGCAGTCGCCCCGACATACAAGTTCCGATGCGTAAAATCACCTTATCCGATACTCCGGTGCATTTCGGCTCGGAAAAAGGCGCAGAAAAAAACCCGCCGCTTTATGTTTACGATACCTCGGGTGTTTACACCGATCCCAATGTCGAAGTCGATTTAAAAAAAGGCTTGGGCGCTATCCGTTCAGCCTGGATTGCAGAGCGAAACGATACCGAAGAATTGTCAGGTCCCAGCTCGGAATTCGGTCGTCAACGTCTTGAAGATCCTGCTACCGCCGAACTGCGTTTTGAGCATATCCGCAAGCCGCGTAGAGCGAAGGCCGGAAAAAACGTATCGCAAATGCACTATGCCAGACAGGGCATCATCACGCCGGAGATGGAATACATCGCCATTCGTGAAAACCAACTTATGGAAGAAATGCGCCATTTGTGGAAAGACCAGCATCCCGGCGATTCTTTCGGCGCGTCGATTCCCGATGTGATTACCCCCGAGTTCGTTCGTGACGAAGTGGCCAGAGGCCGGGCGATTATTCCGTGCAACATCAACCATCCCGAACTGGAGCCGATGATTATCGGCCGCAACTTCCTGGTTAAAATCAACGGCAATTTGGGCAACTCGGCGGTGACCTCGTCTATCGAGGAAGAAGTTGAAAAAATGCTCTGGGGCATTCGTTGGGGCGGCGACACCATCATGGATCTATCCACCGGCAAGAATATCCACGAAACCCGCGAGTGGATTTTGCGCAACTCGCCGGTACCCATCGGCACCGTGCCTATCTATCAGGCGCTGGAAAAAGTCAACGGCAAAGCCGAAGACCTGACCTGGGAAATCTTCCGCGATACCTTGATCGAGCAAGCCGAGCAGGGCGTGGATTACTTTACCATCCATGCCGGGGTGCGTTTGCATCATGTTCCGTTAACCGCAAAACGCATGACCGGCATCGTTTCGCGCGGCGGGTCGATCATGGCGAAATGGTGTCTGGCGCATCACACCGAAAGTTTTTTATACACGCACTTTGAAGAAATCTGCGAAATCATGAAAGCCTATGACGTAGCCTTTTCATTAGGCGACGGCCTGCGTCCGGGTTCAATTTACGATGCCAATGACGCCGCGCAATTCGGCGAACTGGAAACGCTGGGCGAATTGACCAAAATCGCCTGGAAACACGATATTCAAACCATGATAGAAGGCCCGGGTCATGTGCCGTTGCACATGATCAAAGTCAACATGGAAAAACAGCTGGAAGAATGCGGCGAAGCGCCTTTCTATACCTTGGGTCCGCTGACCACCGACATCGCTCCCGGTTACGACCACATTACCTCGGCGATAGGTGCGGCCAATATCGGCTGGTACGGCTGCGCGATGCTTTGTTACGTTACCCAAAAAGAGCATTTGGGCTTGCCGAACAAGCAGGATGTCCGCGAAGGCATCGTGACTTACAAAATCGCCGCTCATGCGGCCGATCTGGCTAAAGGCCATCCCGGCGCGCAGGCGCGCGATAACGCGATGTCCAAAGCGCGCTTTGAATTCCGTTGGGAAGATCAGTTCAACATCGGCCTCGATCCTGAAAAAGCCCGCGAATTTCATGATGAAACCTTGCCTAAAGATTCGGCCAAAGTCGCGCATTTTTGCTCCATGTGCGGCCCGCATTTCTGCTCGATGAAAATCAGCCAGGATGTGCGCGATTATGCGACGGCAAAAGGGATTGCCGAGGAAGAAGCTTTAAAACTGGGCATGGATGAAAAGTCCAGGCAGTTTCTTGAAGAAGGCGCTGATATTTATCATAAGGTGTAGGCGCAAAATTTAAGAGCTATCACCATGAAGACACGAAGGACGCGAAGTTTTTATCTTCGTATTCTTCGTGTTTCGGCAACTGCTCCTGCGTCGCCTAAAGCGCCTATTTTTGGTGCTCTACCTCCTGCTCCGTGCAGTCGTCGGCAACTGTTCCTGAGTCGCCAGAGCGCCTACTTTTAGTGCTCTCGAACGCTGTTCCGGACGCGATTCTACCTCCTCCATCCGTGGTGTCGTACCTTCTGCGTTCATGCAAGTCGTCGGCAACTGCTCCTGCATTAGTATGAGGGACGCATTGCGCAGCCTACTTATCAAAACTAAGGAAAACAATGGGCGCTTATCAACATATTTTACTGGCCGTAGATTATTCCGAGCATGGCGATTTGGTTGCCCGAAGGGCAAAAGATTTGGCCGAAAAATACCAGGCTAAATTGAGCATTGTTCATGTGCTGGATAATATTCCCATGCCGGATACCGGTTATGGCGCAGTGATTCCTCTGGCAGAAGATTCAGGCTATGAGCTGCTTGAAGCGGAGAAAGCCAGGTTAATGCAGATTGGCGATCAGCTGGGTGTCGCCCAGGCTAATCGTTGGATGATTTGGGGCGCGCCCAAGCAGGAGATTGCCCGGTTTGCCGAGCGGGAGAGCATTGATTTAATCGTTGTCGGCTCCCATGGGCGGCATGGCCTGTCGTTATTGCTGGGTTCAACGGCAAACAGTGTTTTGCATCATGCCGGATGCGACGTGATGGCGATTCGATTGCTGAACGGCTAGTTTTAGATGCTATAATTTTTAGCACGGTTAGCGTATTTAGGAATCAAGCGAGTGAGCCGGACTCGCCCTGAATGACACAACAGCTTAACCTGACACCTAGTAGATGCTCCAAAACACTTCAAGAAACATCACTCAAGGAATGTAGCATGTCAAACAATATTGCTTTCACGTCGAGCCTAAGGTCAAAATTAATCCTGATGGCCGGCATCCCGGCATTAGCCCTGCTTTATTTTGCCGGGTCGGGCGTTATTGAGAGACAGTCGACCTCTAAAGAAATGGTCAAGCTGGAATCGTTGGTCGATGTTTCTGTTAAAATCGGCGCTTTGGTACATGAAATGCAGAAAGAGCGCGGCATGAGCGCCTCTTTCCTCGGCAGCAAGGGTGTTAAGTTTGCCGCCGAATTGCCGGAGCAACGCGCAAAAACCGATAAGACTGCTGAAACGCTCCAAACGACACTGAAAAGCTTTGATCCGGGCAGTTACAGTGACGGACTGAAGACGCTGTTGGATACCGCGGTGAGTAATTTGGCGGAGCTGGCCGCCAAGCGCGGCATCATCAGTGCTCTTGGCATGGATGGAATGCAATCGAGCGCTTATTACAGCAAGACCATCGCTTCCCTACTCGATGTTCCTGCCCAAGTCTCCACGCTCAGCAGTCACAGCGAAATTTCCCGTCTGGCCTCTTCGTATTCAAGTTTGCTCAAAGCCAAGGAGCGTGCCGGTATGGAGCGGGCCTTACTGACGACGGTATTTGCCGTAGACCAGTTTACGCCTGACACCTTGAACCGCTTCCTGAAAAATTTTTCCGCTCAGGATGTTTATACCGAGATGTTTCTTGCCTATGCCCAGGACAGCCAACAGGCGTTTTACAAGGCCAAGGTGTCGGGTCCGGCAGTCGATGAAGTTGCCAGGATGAAGAAAATCGCCATGGACAAAGGTATTGAACCTGGGTTGGGCATCGATCCTATCTACTGGTTCAAAACGGCGACGGAAAAAATTGACATGATCAAGGAAGTCGAGAACAAACTCTCAGGCGATCTTCTCGATGCTACCGGCGAATTCAAGAACAATGCTCAGCACATGGCGATATTCTTCGCCGTGCTAACCGTTCTTTCCATCCTGATGACTGTTGTATTGACCCTTCTTATCAGCAGGGGAATTTTAAGTTCGATTAACAGGCTGCAACAAGTGGCGAGGGCCATTGAAAGTGGCGATTTGAGTTCTGATATAGACATTCGGCAAAAGGATGAGCTGGGAGAGCTGTTCCGCTCTATGAGTATCATGCAGCAACAATTGCTGGCACGTATAACGAAGGATCGTAAAGAGCATGACGAATCCCTGCGCGTCAAAATTGCTCTTGATGGTATTACGTCCAGCGTGATGGTGGCGGACAATGATCGTAACATTATCTATATGAATCCGGCGGCACTCATGATGATGCAACATGCTGAATCTGACATAAGCAAGGTTTTGCCCAAGTTTAATGCCAATAAATTATCGGGCGCAAATATGGATGTTTTTCACAAAAATCCCGCGCACCAACGACAGGTGCTTGATGGGTTAAGTTCCACTTTTCGTAGCGAGATTCACATTGGAAGCCGTACCTTTGATTTGATAGTCAATGCTATCAATAATGAACGGGGACAAAGAATCGGCTCGGTGGTGGAATGGAAGGATAGAACCACGGAAGTGGTCATCGAGCAGGAAGTTGCCAGAGTGGTGAGCGGCGCTGTGTTAGGTGATTTTAACCAGCGTATTAACGAAGAGGATAAAGAAGGCTTCATCCTGCAATTGGCGCAAGGCGTTAATGAACTGATGGAGACCAGCTCCACCGGCCTGAATGAAGTAGTGCGGGTACTTGGCGCATTGTCCCGCGGCGACCTGACCGAAACGATCGATAATAATAACTATTCGGGGATTTTTAAGCAGCTTAAAGATGACTCCAATTACACAGTGGGAACACTGAAATTTATTGTCAATCAAATCAAGGAGGCTTCCGAGACGATTAATACCGCAGCGAAAGAAATTGCCGCAGGCAACAATGACCTGTCGCACCGTACCGAAGAACAGGCTGCCAGCCTGGAACAAACTGCCGCCAGCATGGAAGAGTTGACCTCTACCGTACAGGCTAATAGCCAAAACGCCAAACATGCCAATCAGCTTGCCGTTGGCGCGACCGATATCGCCGGCAAGGGCGTCAAGGTGGTTGGACAGGTGGTATCGACCATGGAAGGCATTAATGACTCTTCACGCAAGGTTGTGGACATCATCTCGGTGATAGACGGCATTGCTTTTCAAACCAATATTCTCGCGCTCAATGCCGCAGTAGAAGCGGCCCGTGCCGGTGAGCAAGGCCGCGGGTTTGCCGTGGTGGCGGTCGAGGTGCGCAATCTCGCGCAACGCGCCGCCGCTGCCGCTGCGGAAATTAAAGGCTTGATTGGCGATTCGGTAGAAAAGGTTGAAGACGGCACCAAGCTGGTTGCCCAGGCCGGAAAAACCATGGAAGAAATTGTTGGCGCCATCCGTGGTGTGACGGTCATCATGTCCGAGATCAGCGCCGCCTCCATGGAGCAAACATCCGGTATTGAACAGGTTAATCAGGCGATCGGTCAAATGGACGACGTGACCCAACAGAATGCCGCGTTGGTGGAGCAAGCGGCAGCGGCAGCGGAATCGCTGGAAGAGCAAACGCAAAACCTGGCGGTTACGGTGGGGCGCTTTAAAGTGGACGGCAAGTCGCCCAGTTCTGCTGGGGCAGTTAATGCTGAGCCGGTGCGTACTGTTAGCCAAACCGGCGCAAAAAACGTTCTTGCCAGGAAAGAGTCTTATCAAAATACGCCCGTACCCAATAACGTCGGCATAGACTTGGATAAGGCGCTTGAGAAACATTCCGAGTGGAAGGTGAAGCTTCGTACCGCCATATCAAAACGCGAAGAAATGGATGCCGCAACGATTTCAAGAGATGATTGTTGCGATTTCGGTAAATGGCTGCACCACGACGTCAAGTCTCGCCTTGCCCATGAGCCGAGTTATGCAGATTGTGTGGACAGACATGCAGCCTTTCATATCGAGGCCGGCAGAATAGCTAATATGATCAATGCAAAAAAGTTCAGCGAGGCGGAAACACTGCTGGGTAACGGATCCGCGTTCGTTGCTGCGTCAACGGCAGTCGGGGTTGCAATTATGCGCTTGAAAAAAGATTTCAATGCTTCGGCAAGTGCTCCTGTTGCCAAGTCAAAACCTCAAACAATCACAGCAAGTGCTGATGAGTGGGAAGAGTTTTAATCTATATGAGGGGCGACCGTTGGCCGCCCCTTTTGCATGCCTATTTTTTGTTTAAAGCCTGTTTTGCCTGGTTCCAGAAAGCATCCAATTCGGCCAGTTCGCAGTCTTTCAGGCTCAGGCCTGACGCTTTAACCTGTTGTTCTATGTGTTGAAAACGTCTGGAGAATTTTTTAGTGCTTTCCTTGAGCGCGACTTCGGCATTGACGTTTAAATGCCGGGCCAAATTAACCGCAACCAGCAATAAATCGCCGATTTCTTCCTGAATATGGGCCTGATCCCCGGATTGCCAGGCTTCTTTAACCTCATCCAGTTCTTCCAGTACCTTATCGAAAACCGGCAACGCGTCCGGCCAATCAAAGCCGTAGTTTGCGGCGCGATCCTGTATTTTTTCGCACTCAATCAATGCCGGAAGATTGCGGGCCACGCCTGATAACACGCTGTCTTGCTCTTCCGTTTTGTTTTTTTTCCGGCGTTCGTCGGCTTTTGCCTGTTCCCAAGCCTGATGACGTTCTTCATCGGTATTGAAAACGGCATCGGAAAAAACATGCGGATGGCGGCGGATCAGTTTGTCGCAAATACCTTCCGAGACCTGTTCAAAGTTGAACAGTCCTTGCTCCTCGGCGATCTGGGAATGGAATACCACCTGTAACAGCAGGTCGCCCAGTTCCGAGCGCAAATCGTCCAGGTCATTGCGTTCAATCGCATCGACCACTTCGTAGGCTTCTTCGATCAGGTAAGGAATCAAACTGGTGAAGTCCTGCTTGACGTCCCACGCACAGCCCTGTTCCGGGTGGCGCAGGCGCGACATGATGTCTAAGAGGTTTTGGGTGTGTTTTAGCATGAAGTGCTTGTTGTAAGTTTTTTAAATCAAATTCACCACGAAGACACGAAGGACAGGAAGTTTTGTTTTTTTCTTCGTGCTCTTCGTGGTGATAAATGCTTTTTGATGATAACTAATTAACGATTAAAACGAAGAGCCGAAATTCTCGCGGTAGCGTTGCTTGAAACTATCCATATCAAATGAATGGTTCTGGGTGCCGTTATTTTCGATTTTAATCGCGCCCATTAATGAGGCAACCCTGCCGGTCACTTCCCAGCCCAGGTCATTCATCAAGCCGTATAAAAGCCCTGCACGATAGGCGTCGCCGCAACCCGTCGGATCGAGTATCGCTTTGGGTTTTGCAGCAGGAATGGTAATGCACTCGCCGTGGGTATAAATTTGAGAACCTTGACCGCCCAAGGTAATGATCAGCGCTTCAACCCGCTCAGCCATTTGTTCCAGCGTCAAGCCGGTACGTTCCTGCATTAACTCGGATTCATAGTCATTCAAGGTCACCCAGGTGGCCTGATCGATAAACTTGAGCAGTTCTTCGCCATTAAACATCGGCATGCCCTGACCCGGATCGAAAATAAACGGTATATCCAGTTCTGCAAACTGTTCGGCATGCAATTGCATGCCGTCCTTGCCATCGGGCGATACGATGCCGATGCTGATTTTCCGGTCAGTCGGCACTGAATTTAAATGCGAAAAGCTCATTGCGCCGGGATGGAATGCGGTAATCTGGTTAGCCTCTTCATCGGTGGTGATATAGGCTTGCCCGGTATAGCTGTTGTCCAGAATCTGAATAAACTCGCTGGATAACTGGTTTTGGGCCATCCATTGGGCATAGGGTTCAAAATCATGGCCGACCGTAGCCATGGTTAACGGCTCTTCGCCCAGTAATTTCAGGTTGTAGGAGATGTTACCCGCGCAACCGCCGTATTCGCGCCGCATGACCGGCACCAGGAATGATACATTCAGGATATGGATTTTTTCCGGCAAAATGTGATGCTTAAATTTATCATGAAAAACCATGATGGTGTCATAAGCCATAGACCCGCATATTAATGCACTCATTGTGTTGTGTTCCTCTTTATTGCCAGGGATGGTGTGTATGCCGCAAACTGCCGGTAGCAGTCGCGGTTAAAGTAAAATTAATGCCCAGGTTACCGCAGCCCAGGCCAGTGACATCATAACAGCAGCGGAGCCAATATCTTTGGCGCGCCCCGATAATTCATGATGTTCAAGTCCCACTCTATCGACTACAGCCTCAACCGCTGAATTTAATAATTCGACGAGCATGACTAAAACGATACTGCCGATCAACAGCAGTTTTTCGATATTGCTTTGCCCCAGCCAGATTGCCAGAGGGGTCGTTACCACAAACAGGACGACTTCCTGTCTGAATGCTTCTTCATGTGTCCAGGTTGCTTTAAAACCGGCAACAGAAAAAAAGCACGCGTTAATCAGGCGCTTAACGCCTTTTGCATTTGGATTTGCCATTATTTGTTACGAATAGGTGTTATTGAAAAGATAAATATTACACAGATGTGTGTCAGTTTCGTTACAAGTAGGATAAATCCGGATTATTGTTCGATCATCTGCTGATAAGCATCGGCATTCATTAATGCATCCAATTCAGACGGGTCGTTCGCTTTTATGCAAAACAGCCAAGTTCCATAAGCGTCATCATTGACCTGCTCAGGTTCATCTACCAGGGCTTCGTTGACAGCGACGACTTCTCCGCTAACCGGGCTAAACAAATCGGACGCGGTTTTAACCGATTCGACTACGGCGCACTGCTCCTGCGCCGTTACTTTGCGCCCCAGCTCAGGAAGCTCAATATAAACCAAATCGCCTAATTCTTCCTGCGCAAAATCAGTTATGCCGACGCGAATGATATTATCGTCTTCCATTTTCGCCCATTCGTGGGTTTTTGCGTACTTTAAGTTATCCGGTACAGCGCTCATGATAATCTCCAAATAGTAAGTTAGTTGCTTTGTTTGCTCGGCAACTGCTCCTGCGTTGCTCTACCTCCTCTATCCCTGGAGTCGTCGGCAATTGCTCCATGCATTGCTCTACCTCCCCCATCCATGGAGTCGTACCTCTTGTATCCATACAGTCGAAGGATAACGTGCAATTTTTTAAAAACAACAAAAAAATGCATTTAAGAAGGGAAATCTTATAACATGAACCCAGTCTATACACTCACTTTCCTGTCTACATGAATGCTCTTTTAATAGCCTGTTTTTTTATGCTCAGTGTCGCTCCCGTTATTGCGGATGATGACGATAAGTCGGTCGCCAACCTGCCGGTTTCCTCCGCAGGGCAAGGAACTATTTTTCTGGCCGCCAAAGCCCAGTCGGTATCGGGCTTGCAGACAGTAACGCTGACTCCGGTCAGCGATCATCCTGAATTCACGGCTTATGGAAAAGCGGTCAATATACAGCCGCTGATCGAGTTGCGACACCGGTATTTGGTTGCGTTAACCGAACGCAGCGGCGCTACGGCAAGGTTCAAGCAGGCCGAGCAGAATATCAAGCGCCAGCAAGACTTGTATCGCGATGGCGCAACATCGAAACGCAACTTGCAAGTTCAGCAAGCGCAATGGCAAACCGATAAAGCCCAGGTTGATGCCAGCGGCGTTCAAGGCAAGGCCATCATTGATGAAGCCCGAATCAACTGGGGTAAGAAGCTGACCGAATGGGCATTATCTACCGAAGCCGAACCGCTGAACGGCTTTTTATCCGGTCAGAAAACGCTATTGCAAATTACCTTGCCGGTTAATAAACAATTGGCAAACGAGATTCAGACTATTTATGTTGAAGCATCGGGCAACCGCAGTGCGGCGACTAAAGCCGAGCTGATTTCAGCGGCCCCGCAAACAGATAATACCGCGCAAGGCGAAAGCTATTTTTTCCAGACCGAGGGGCGCCGTATCAGAACCGGCATGCGCGTTGCAGCGTGGATACCTGAACAAGGTGAAAACCGGTCCGGCGTAGTTATTCCGAAATCCGCTTTAGTCTGGTACATGGATCAGGCTTTTGTTTATATTAAAACCTCAGCAGAGCAATTCAGCCGCCGCACTATAGACCAGTATTCGGCAACGAACGGCGGTTATTTCGTCGGCAGCGGCATCAGTCCAGGTGAGGAACTGGTTATCACCGGAGGACAAATGCTGTTGTCGGAAGAATTCAGGGGACAAATCCCGGATGAGGATGATTAATCAGGAGAAGCGTTGGCACGCCCTACTTGAAGGAGCCAACATTAATCCCAGGGCGGCGCATCGCCGTTATAGGCCACAAAATCTTTAACCGTTGCATGGGTTTTGACCCCGGCGGCGGTCTTCCTGGATGAAGAACTGACTTTGGCGGGTGAAGTTTTCGATCTTGCCGATTCCACCGCGCCGGATTCAGCTTGCCATCTGGCAAACAGCGCAATGTCCTTGTCTGCCGGGACAAACCATTTTTTTGGGACTGCGTCCCATCTCGCGCCGAGCGCTTTCGCCTCATCCTTTTGGGCAAAAGGTACATTCAGATAAGTTTTCGATTCTGCCATTTTGTAATATAGGGGTACGGGCTTGATGGGGTGAATTGCTGTATTATAAGTCAAAACAGGATCGGATAATTAAGTTCGGATAACTGTGTCAGTTATGCTGGTTAGTCGATGACTAATCTGTATGAAACAGTTCGAGCTACGGCCTGAAGCTTAGGCTGCAAGCTAAGTAATTTAAGCTCCTAAAGCCGACAGTAAACGCAAAAGAACCATGAATAATGATTGATTACCAAGAATTAAAACAACTCGAAGACGATCTTTGGGAAGCCGCCGATCAGCTTCGCGCTAACTCAAAACTCACCGCAACCGAATATTCAATGCCTGTGCTGGGTCTCATCTTTCTGCGTCATGCCACTAATCGATTCAATGCCTTGCTGGCGGAAGTCGAAGCGGCTATTCCGGCTCGCGCTACCGGTGAGGTGCGGGAAGGTCTGATCAAGCTTGGATTTAGCGGCAAGGCGGCAATCTATCTGCCGGAACAAAGCCGTTACGATTATCTGGCCAGCTTGCCGCAAAGTGCGACTTTAGGCGTCAACATTCGCGATGCGATGGTTGCGATTGAAGATGAAGTCACCGACCAGCACGGCAACAAATTGCTGGCTGGCGCTTTGCCTAAAGATTACGTCGGTTTTGAGCCCGACCTGCTGGCCGAACTGATCAAGATTTTTAACAGCCCGGTACTCGCCAAAGCCAAGGGCGATGTCTTCGGTCGCATTTACGAATACTTCCTCAACCAATTCGCCATGAGCGGGGCGCAAGAAGGCGGCGAGTTCTTTACCCCGCCCAGCCTGGTTCGGATGATCGTGAACGTCATCGAGCCTGATCACGGCACGGTGCTGGACCCAGCCTGCGGCTCTGCGGGAATGTTTGTACAGACCGGCCATTTTATCGAAGATGCGCGCCACAAAAACACCAACGATGTGGACATCATCTTCTACGGCCAGGAAAAAGCCGACTTGAACAGCAAGCTGGCGCGGATGAACTTGGCCGTGCATGGCTTGGAAGGTCAAATCAAAATCGGCAACACCTTCTATGAAGACCAGCATGAATTGCTGGGCCAGTGCGATTTCGTGATGGCTAACCCGCCGTTTAACGTCGATGGCGTGCAGCTCAACAAAATCAAAGGCCATGTGGGCGAAGGCAACCGCTTGCCCTTCGGCCTGCCGGGCACCGCCGGTAAAAGTAAAAAGAAAGACGATGGCGAGGCGATTTCCAATGCCAACAGCCTGTGGCTGCAATACTTCTACAGCTACCTAAACGACACGGGCCGAGCCGGTTTCGTCATGGCCTCCAGCGCCTCGGATGCCGGTAACAAGGACAAAGACATCCGCCAAAAGCTGGTAGAAACCGGCCATGTGGATGTGATGATCTCGATCGGCAACAAGTTCTTTTACACCCGCACCCTGCCATGCACCCTGTGGTTTTTCGATAAAGGCAAGCGGCAAGACCTGCTCGACACCGTGTTGATGATAGACGCGCGCAATGTCTACACCGTGGTCTCGGCCCGGTCGCATGTTTTCACCGACGAACAACTCGCCAATCTCACCGCGATTACCTGGCTGTATCGAGGCGAGCAACACAAGTTTATTGAGCTGCTCGGGCGTTACCAGAACACTGCAGCTGACTGGCTGGATAAGCTCCCAGCACGCTTGCAAAGCGATGCAGATACCGTCGCCAAGCTGGCAAACGCATTGATCAAATTGGCTAAAGCCACCGAAGACGCTGCTGTATTGGCAACCGTACGCGCCAAACTGGCGGAAGAACAAACCTTGGAAGATGACGTGCTGGCCGACTTCCGGGCGCAAGTGGCCGAGGCGCAAAGCCAGTCGACAGCCTGGGAATTAAGCGTACACACCCTGCTCGAACAAGCCGCCAAGACGTACTCCCAAGTCAGCACTGCGGTTGATTTCGCGGCCAAGCAAAACCTGCAAGCCCAATTCGAAGCCTTGCAACCGGTTATCAAAGCAGTGCTGCATTCAGTGGAAGCCCGCCATAAAGCGTGGCTCAAACTGTTGGATAGCGCAGAGAAACAATGCCGTGCGCGCCTTTGGACTGCATTCGATGCTGAACCCTGCCGCAATGCTAAAAAAGCCCTGCAACCGCGCGACATAAAAAAGCGTGAAGCGCTCACCGTGCGCGACTTAAGCCACGATGCCCTGAAACGCGCCGCCTACTTTATCCACCAAGCCCATTGGCTGCTTAACCGCTTCCCTGACGCGGCGTATCAAGATATTAGCGGCCTGTGCAAACTGGCGTCGCACGCAGAAATTGCCGCCAATGATTATTCGCTGACACCGGGGCGCTATGTCGGTGTAACTGTAAGTCTGGATGAAGAAGACGATGAAGCCTTCGTGACTCGGATGAAGGAGATTCACAGCGAATTGAATGAGCTGAACGACAAGGCGGCGCAGCTGGCCGAACGCATCAACCGTAATTTTGAGGAATTATTGGGATGACATTATTCAGTCTCGATCAGCTGCCATGCCAATTCTGCTGCCACTGGCTGCAGAATTGGCAAAGATGTAGGGGCGAATTCATTCGCCCAATTCACCATGCCTCGTGATAATCTCCTTAAGGGGCGTGTTTCGCTCGCACACCATGCCTACCATGTCACGCTTTGTGTGCATAATCGCCTGCCGCTATTCCGTGATTTCACCGACGCCAGGCTTGTTGTAACTGAAATGCGTAAACTGCATGAGGATGGTATCTTGAACAGTCTGGCCTGGGTCATCATGCCGGATCATCTGCACTGGTTATTTCAACTCGGTGAACAGATGACGCTCTCGGAAGCTATGAAGCGGCTCAAAGCGCGCTCGGCGCACGCTATCAATCGATGCCACGGGCGACACGGTGCGATATGGCAAAAAGGCTATTATGATCATGCGCTACGCGATGAAGAGGATATTCAAGGTATCGCCCGTTACATCGTCGCCAACCCGTTACGTGCCGGGATAATTGAAAAAATTGGAGAGTACCCATTGTGGGATGCGATATGGCTTTGAAATTAATTTGCGAGTGGGGCAGAATGATCTTTCATTGTTTGTCTTCGTTAGGGGCGAATAAATTCGCCCCTACACAATATGAAAGCCTGCCACCACCTTCACTCTATGGGCTGTATTGTAGGGGCGAATTTATTCGCCCGAGCCGGTTTGCGGAGACGCTGGCATGAGTTTTTTTGCTCCAATGCTCGAATATTGCGATATTACGACGGGCAAGCTTGATTCAAACGCTGCAATTACTGGAGGAGAATATCCTTTCTTTACTTGCTCACCTGAGACTTTGAGGATAAATACATTTGCGTTTGATACAGAGGCAGTTCTATTGGCAGGCAATAACGCATCGGGTGTTTTTTCCGTTAAGTATTGGGACGGCAAATTCAATGCTTATCAGCGGACGTATGTTATCCAAAGCAGCGACGAATCCAAGTTGAGCACGAGATTCCTGTTTTTCGCGCTTCAAATGCAGCTTACTAGACTACAAAATCTATCGACCGGTGCTGCAACAAAGTTTCTAACGTTGGGTATTCTGAAAAAAATTGAAATTCCCATTCCTGATAAAGTCGAACAATTGAGAGTCGTCAATGTATTATCTACCTACGACGACCTTATTGACACAAACCGCCGTCGTATCGCCTTGCTCGAAGAGTCGGCGCGGCAGTTATACCGCGAGTGGTTCGTCAAGTTGCGCTTCCCAGGCCATGAATTAGTGAAAGTGACGGATGGTTTGCCGGAAGGCTGGGAGCTTAAACCTATTGCCGATTTCGTCACATTGTTAAGTCGTGGGATTACACCAAAATACGACGATTTGGCAAAAGGACTGGTCATTAACCAAAAATGTATTCGTGAGGGACGTTTAAACTTAGCACCTGCACGACGCCAATCAAAAGAGGTTAAGCAAGATAAACTGGTTCAATTAGGCGATATTTTAATTAATTCAACAGGTGCAGGTACGCTTGGCCGAGTTGCTCAGGTAAGAGATGAAATTGCTGAGTGCACTGTTGATACCCATGTCACTATCGTGCGCCCAAAATCGGTTAAAACAATGGGATTTCTTGGCGTTGCACTGTTGGAGTTGGCCCCGGTTTTTGAATCAATGGGGCGTGGTGCGACCAATCAACTCGAGCTCGGGCGTGTAGATATTGGCGCTGTGCAATTATTGACACCGCCGAATCCACTTCAAGTCGAATTCCATAACATTGTATGGCCTATTTTTGAACAGGTTAATGCATTGGTTAATTCCTGTGATTTGCTTGCAGAAGCCCGCGACGCCTTACTCCCCAAACTAATGTCCGGCCAGCTGGCCGTTTGAGTTCACTATGTCCCGACATGATTATTCCGAAGATCGCCTTGTTCAAGAACCTGCCGCCGCGTTTCTTGAAAGGCAACTGAGCTGGCGCTCCATTTACGCTTTCGATAGTGAAACCTATGGACCGGATTCGCTGCTGGGGCGCAAGGATAGGTCGGAAGTGGTGCTTGCCCGTGAGCTGACAGCCGCGCTAAAGAAGCTGAATCCCACGCTGCCCGATTCGGCAATTGAGGACGCTAAGAATGAGTTGCTGGATGCCGACCCGACCAAGTCGATGCTTCAACACAACGAAGCCAAGTGGAAGCTGATGCGCGACGGTGTGCCGGTAAAGATCAAGTCCGACAACGGCGAGAGTGACGAGCGGGTGCGGGTAATCGATTTTGACACGCCCGACAATAACGACTTTCTGGCGGTGCGCGAGCTGTGGGTAAAAGGAACTTCATGGGACAGGCGCTGCGATATTGTCGGCTTTGTGAACGGTCTGCCGCTGGTGTTTATCGAATTGAAGCGCCACGACAAGGGTTTAAAGGCCGCGTTCGACGATAACTATCGCGATAACCAGGACACCATTCCACATCTGTTCCACTACAACGCGTTGGTGATTGTATCCAACGGCGTGGATGCCCGTTTTGGCGCGTTGGGCAACGGCTGGGATCACTTCTACCGCTGGAAGCGCCTGACCGAAGCCGGTGAAGACCCAGCGCCCAAACCTGACGAGCCGCCCAAAAAACCGCTGCTGCCCATTTTGCTGGAAGGCATGTGCGGTAAGGACAACTTGTTGGATATAGTCGAGAACTTCACGCTATTTGACAACAGCGAAGGCTTTGCGGTGAAAATCGTCGCGCGTAATCACCAGTATCTGGGCGTGAACCTCGCTATCGCCAATTTGCAGAGCAATACTCCCGATGTGGCGGCCGGTCGCTTGGGCGTGTTCTGGCATACGCAGGGCAGCGGCAAGAGTTATTCGATGGTGTTTTTTTGCCAGAAAATTCATCGCAAAATATCGGCCGGCTACACTTTTGTACTGATGACCGACCGCAAAGAGCTGGATACGCAAATTTACGGTACTTTCGTCAATTGCGGCGCAGCCACCAACAAAGGCGACAAGGCGCGCAATGGCGACGGGTTGCAACGCTTGCTAAAAGATCAGGACCGCCGCTATGTGTTCAGCTTGATCCATAAGTTCCACGAGCAGGTCAAAGAAACCTGGAGTCTTCGCGACGACATCATTGTCGTGTCCGATGAGGCGCACCGCACCCAATACGGCCGGTTAGCTCTGAATATGCGTAAGGCTCTGCAAAATGCGAAGTTTATCGGTTTTACCGGCACTCCGCTGATCGATGGCCCGGAAAAACAGGTGACGCGCGAGGTGTTTGGCGATTATGTATCCGTTTACGATTTTCAACGCGCGGTGGCCGATGGTGCGACGTTGCCGCTGTTCTATGAAAATCGCGGCGAGAAGTTACAGATTGTCGATGCCGACTTGAATCGGCGCATTGAAGCGCGTATCGATGCCGCCAAAGCGGATGGCGAGCTGGACGAAGAGCAGGAAGAAAAACTTTATCGGCAATTGGCGCGCGATTATCCGGTGCTGACTTCCGATAGCCATTTGGGCGATATTGCCAATGATTTTGTCGAACACTTTCACCAGCGCTGGCGCTTGATGGAACCGCTAAGCAAGCCGGGCGAGGCGATTTGTTACGGTGGCAACTCAAAGGCGATGTTTGTCTGCATTGATAAGGTGACTTGCGTCCGCATGTATCAGCTGATTACCACACGCTGGGCGGCGAAGATTGCCGAGTTGGAAGCCAAGCTTGCCGATGAAGAAGCTCCGCTTGCTAAATCCGGCAAAAAGCCCAGCCCGTTTGTGGAACGCTTGCGGGCGCATGTGACGTGGATGCGCGAAACCCAAATGTGCGCGGTATTCAGCCCCGAGCAGAACGAAGTGAAGGACTTTGAAGAATGGGGGCTTGATGTACGCCCGCATCGCGACTTGATCAGCAAGGGCATAGATGGCCGTAGCCTGGAAGAATGCTTTAAGGATAGTCAGCATCCTTTCCGCATCGCGATTGTTTGCGCTATGTGGCTGACCGGCTTTGATGTGAAATCATTGGCGACGCTCTACCTGGATAAGCCGATGAAAGGCCATACCTTGATGCAGGCTATCGCAAGGGTAAACCGCGTGGCGGCCAATAAGAAAAACGGCTTGGTGATCGACTACAACGGCATGCTTAAAAGTCTGCGTAAAGCCTTGGCGACTTTTGCCCAGGGCGATGCAATCGGTCCGGCTGTAGACCCGCTACGCGACGAGACGCAGGCATTGGCCGACTATGCGGAGGCGATTCTTAAGGCCAGAATACATTTGATGGGTGTTGGTTATGATCTCGATAAACTGATCGATGCTGAGGGCTTTGATAAGCAGCTGGAATTATTACTGGCCGAAAACGCGGTGTGCTGCAATGAAGAGAGCAAAAAGACCTATCAAGTGCTTTGCGAGGACATTGCCGACCGCTTCCGTGGTTTGTTCCCGAATGCGGGGCTGTTTGATTATGATGACGAAGAAAATGCTCTGATGGCGATTTATAACCGTTTGCAAATACCGAGTAGCAAAGTTGACATCAGCGGTATTTTGCAGGAGTTGCATGCGGTGGTTGATGCGGCTGTCGAGGCCAAAGCCAATCCGAATGCTGTACGTCAGAAAACTAAACAGTATGATCTGTCCGGCATCAATTTTGAGCGCCTCCGCGCCGAGTTTGCCAAGAGCCCTATAAAGCAAAAGCTGGCGCTGACGCTTAAAGAAAAGATCGAAGCGCGTTTGGCGAGCATGATTGCTAAAAACCCGACGCGGGTGGACTTTCATCAGCGCTATCTCGACATCGTTGCCGACTATAACCGCGATAAAGATGAAGTTGAAATCCAGCGTGTTTTTGAGGAGCTAATGCGCTTTCACGATTCGCTCGATCAAGAAGAACAGCGCTATACCCGTGAAGGCCTGGAGAACGAAGACCAGCTTGCTGTGTTCGACTTACTCAGCCAACACAAGCTCAAGTTAAGCAAAGCGGATCGCGAAAAGATTAAGAATGTTTCCGTCGCGCTGCTTGCGATGCTGGACACGCGAAAACAGGAAATGAGCAATCTGCGCGACCGCGCTTCTGCTCAAGCGAAACTCAAATTCGCCATTACCACTGAATTGTTGCTCGGAATGCCGGAGGGGTTTACTCCTGACGAGATAGTTATCAGCGCTGACTCGGTGTTCCGCCATGTGGAGGTTATGGGGCGAGTACATTGATTTTTGATACGGTTATAGGTTTTTAGTAGATTTTTTCATTATTGCTCCGTGGGCAAATCCTGAATAAGGATGAGTAACCGGCTGACGTAACAAAATAAGCGTGAGCAAGCAGGTTGACGCATCTCTTGCTCACGCTACCACCATTAACTTTTTCCAGGCAACATGCCGACCGAACCGGGCTTGATGCGTTTGCAGGTAACAACCACATCTTCCAGATGGCACTGATTTTTACCTTGATTAGTGCCGGTGCAGGGTGTGCAGGCCGCTTTGCCTTCATCCTTTACTTTCTCAACATGCCAGCCGTAACCTTGCGACTGACAGAATGTTTTGCTGTATCGGGTGATGTTGTAGGGCTTCGACGCGGTTGCAATGGCTTCGGATTCCACTTCACAGCCTGCCGAGGGTAGTGTGTTGGCCATAAGATCGCGGTAAATATATTCTGTCGCCGACGCTGTTCCGGAAAACAAAGCTAACGCCGCGCAAAGGCATATCAAATTAAGTTTCATAGTTCTCTCCTGATTATTATATTAAGTGGTGCATGGTCACGCTAAGGTCGACAAGAACTGCGGCTTATCCATAGGCAAGTGCGCGGGCTAATCAAAATCTGATGTAGCGGTTAAATAAGAACAACGCCTTGTCATGAAGATAAGGGCCGTTAAGTTCAGTTCAACACACGGATATTCATCTGGGCCGTCTCCTCTTCCATTTGCTGTTTGATAGGCGCAAATTTTTCGCTCTCGCTTTGTTTGACCATGCCGATGACGACCAATAAAGTAATTACCGTGCAGCCGACATACAGCCAGAATTTGTCTTTTACTTGTGTTTCTTCGTTCATTTTTTATACCTTCTGTTGTTTTTAAATCATCAATGGATGCGGCAAGGTTGATATGAAAAGCATGGCTTTCATCAACGCCGGGATTGATTCCTCCTGATAAACTACTTCACCTTGATATTTTTGAGCGATCAACAATCTCGTCTGCCAAGTGCGGTGCATGTCGGTAGGCGCGTGACGCGTAAAATATTCTCTTTTGTGATAGTAGCGGATCAATACTATAAAAGAAGCTCGAGAACACTGTCAACTAAATATCGATTCGATACAAGCGGCGTATGTCGAACAGTTTCACCGTCTCTAAATTTAAAAAACAAGCCCGGCGCTAAGGCGGTGCATCCAGAACTGCATCCTGAGGCAAATTCTGCGATAATAAGCGTAAGTTTTCTGCCTATTTGTGCCGGACCGATGTCGGCTATAACTATTTATTCAACAACGCATCTATGAACGAAAAAACAACATTTAAACCTTGTGACTTGGTTATCTTTGGCGCTTTGGGCGATTTATCCCGCCGCAAGTTGCTCATTTCCTTGTATCGACTTGAAAAAGCCAATTTGATTGAAGCCGATACCCGTATCATCGGTATAGATCAACACGAGGGCGATAATTCAGGGTTTGTCGGGATTATTCATAACAGTTTGCAAGAGTTTTTGAATGAAGTCGTTGATGAACAAATATGGGCGCGGTTTTCGGCACGATTTTCCTACCTGAAAATAGATTTAACGCAGATGGATCAATATCAGCTGTTGAATACCGTCATTAACGGGCAATCCAGGGTTATGGTGAATTATTTTGCCGTGTCGCCTTTCTTATTCACCAATATTTGTCAGGGACTGGCTAAGTGCGGGGTTTTGAATGAAGAATCGCGCATGGTGATGGAAAAACCGATAGGCCATGACCTTAAATCGTCACAAGAAATTAACGATGTCGTTGCCGAGGTGTTCAGCGAGAAACAGGTGTACCGCATCGATCATTATCTGGGCAAGGAAACGGTGCTCAATTTGCTGGCGTTGCGCTTTGCCAATTCCATTTTTACCACCAACTGGGATCACAATACCATCGACCATATTCAGATTACCGTTGCTGAAGAAGTCGGTATTGAAGGCCGTTGGGATTATTTTGACAAAACCGGGCAGCTGCGCGACATGCTGCAAAATCACCTGTTGCAGATTCTGACGTTTGTGGCGATGGAGCCGCCGGTCAACCTGGAAGCGCAAAGTATTCATAATGAAAAAATAAAAGTCCTGGCCGCGCTACGGCCGATCACCAAAGAGAATGTCGAACAAAAAACCGTCCGCGGACTGTACTCGGCGGGGGCGATCAAGGGCAAGCCGGTGCCGGGCTATCTTGAAGAGGACGGAGCCAATACCGAAAGCACGACGGAAAGCTTTGTCGCCGTGAAAGTGGCTATCGATAACTGGCGCTGGGCCGGTGTACCGTTTTACTTGCGCACCGGCAAACGGATGAAATATAAGCGCACTGAAATCGTCGTTAATTTCAAGCAACTGCCGCATAATATTTTTAAGGAAAGCTTCGAGGACCTGCCGTCAAATAAGCTGATCATTCATTTGCAGCCGAATGAAGGCGTGGAAATTCAGAT
>Ga0208629_100336_pt1 | contig 22989 bp, 20 predicted proteins | sample LakWasMet19_HOW5_2_FD_183865 | JGI IMG/M metagenome (GOLD analysis project Ga0208629, IMG submission 183865) | Freshwater sediment methanotrophic microbial communities from Lake Washington under simulated oxygen tension - Sediment Metagenome... | ecosystem: Environmental > Aquatic > Freshwater >... | reverse complement strand
AGTTTGCAGTTAACGATTCCCGTTATAGGTATCGGCGCCGGTGTAAACTGCGACGGACAGGTGCTGGTGCTTTATGACATGCTCAATATCGGCACAATCAAACGCCCGCGTTTTTCCAGGAATTTCATGAGCGACGCGGCGAATATCGAGGAAGCTATCAATGCTTATCACCAGGCGGTCAAGCAATCCCGGTTTCCCGCCGTTGAACATAGTTTTTAAGGCTTATGCGCATAGTTAATACCGTATTAGAATTACGCGATGCCGTTAGAGCGTGGCGCTTGGCAGGACAGAGCGTTGCATTGGTGCCAACGATGGGCAATTTGCACGCGGGGCATCTAACGCTGGTGAATGAAGCCTTAAAAAAAGCGGATCGGGTGGTTGTCAGTATCTTTGTAAACCCTACCCAGTTTGGCGTCGGCGAGGATTTTGAGACCTATCCCCGCACCGAGCGTGAAGATCAGGAAAAGCTTGATGCCTCCGGTGCGGATTTGTTGTTTCAACCGGCTGTTTCAGAAGTTTATGCGCCGGATGCCAAGACGGTCGTGTCGGTAGCCGGTCTGTCCGAGTGGTATTGCGGCGCGTCCAGGCCGGGGCATTTTGACGGTGTTGCAACCGTTGTTTGTAAATTATTCAATATGGTGCAACCGGATGTCGCCTTATTTGGCTTAAAAGATTTTCAGCAGTTGACGGTGATACGGACGATGGTCGGGGATTTGAATATTCCTGTTGAAACAATCGGCGTAGAAACGGTTCGGGAAGAAAGCGGCCTGGCGATGAGTTCCAGAAACGGCTATTTAACCGCAGAGGAAAAAACAGTCGCTGCGAAATTGTATCAGTCCTTATGTGTTGCGCGTGATGCGGTTTTGGCGGGGCAGCAATCTTATGAGGAAATAGAGCGCAGGGCGTTGCTGTTTTTGCAGGAATCAGGTTTTCAGCCGGATTATTTTAGTGTGTGCAGGATGAGTGATTTAAAAAAAGCAGGGACGGATGATATGGAGCTGGTTTTGCTGACGGCGGCAAGGCTCGGCAAAACTCGGTTAATCGATAATATTTGCTTTTCCAGATAGGCATTAGCAGAATTTGTGCGGTTTGGAAAATGCTAAAAGTTGATGCATTGTTGCTAATAATGGATAATGCGCGGTTCTCAAGGGTATTTATAGTGTTTTATTATGCAAATCACGATGCTTAAAGCGAAATTACATAGAGCTACGGTGACTCATTCAGAATTGGGTTATGAGGGTTCTTGTGCGATTGACAGCAATATTCTCGACTTGTCTGGTATCAGGGAATACGAGCAGATACAGATTTACAATATCAACAATGGTGCGCGTTTTACAACCTATGCCATTCGTGCCGAAGCAGGATCGGGGTTGTTTTCAGTTAATGGTGCGGCTGCCCGTCTGGCGTGTCCCGGTGACCTGATTATTGTTTGCGCATTTGCAATATTGGATCAACAGGAAGCGGAAAATCATAAGCCTACCCTGATTTATTTTAATGAAAAGAACCAGGTTCAGCGTTCGGCCAGTTCCATTCCCGTTCAGGCTGCCTCTGCCTGATTGCCTGTATTGGAGGCTGTTTTTGAGCATCCCCGGATTAGCGCGGGCAATGTCTTGAATGAATAAGTAGAATTATCAATAGGGTAGGTTTTTTTCACTGGAAATCTGTATAGCTCTCAGTATGCATGGGGCTCGGATATTGTCCTGATGACAGGCATATTGAAAAGCTTGCGTTGCTCTACCTCCTGCATCCATGCTCACGCCCCTTGCCTACATAATCCACAGGGATGTGGTGAATGCAGATATTGCATAACGCCATGGATGGCGTGCAGTAGAGTAATGCGGGAGCGCAATTGCCGAGGAGCAAGTATCTGCCGCTGCAGCAAAACTGCCGCTAAAAAGCGGCAGTAATAATAGAGCTGTTAAGTCTGCGGCTAAAAAACGGTTAACACGCCTCTTTTTGAAGCAGCATAATGCTTGCTGGCTTTACGCACTTTCAGAAACATTAATTTCATTACTAACGTCAGTCAACGTTATGCTTTGTTCTACTTGAGTAAGCACTTTTTGCAGACCTATTTTCTTTGCACTGTTAATAACCAGCGGAGATTTAATGGAGCCTTTAACGGTGGGCTGATCGGATTCATCTTTAAGCAGAATGATCAAGATAAGTGCGTCGGCGGTATCTTCAATTCCCAATGTGGCTTCTTCTGCATCGTTTAATACAAAGTTGTAATTGATATTGAACATAGACGGCTGAGCAACTGAAAAGATAAGAGATTCATCATCTAATGATTGAAGCCAGAAAATGAGGGGATTGCCGCCTTCCTGATGAAATAGCTTGAAACGGGTTTGATTTTCAAAGCCTGGGATTCCGTTAGGAAAACTAATGATAGTGCTGGGGTCAATGGTTTGTTCGCCGAAAAAACTTGATTTAATTTCCATGATGGACTCTGGTAAATGTAAAGTAAATATATAGTCTAAAGCTATCAGTATAGCAATGCTAGCTTGTGATGAACTGTTTACCAGGATTTCACCCAGTCGCCAACCTTGACGCCCAGTTCACGGGCGGGGACTTCCAAACTGCCTATAGAGTAACGCGGAGTGATAGTGTGGATGGTCAGTACGCCGGCCGGTTGCTTGTCTTTACCTATAAAACCGAGGCCGCCATCAAGATTTAAGTCATCCCCACCCGTACTATAAACCACTAGCTGATCCCCGACATTAATTTTTTCCTGCGCGCCCGCATTAATAAACACTTTATTATCCTTGATTTCAACGATACGGGTTGTAAAGGGGTAGCAACTTAATGCCCTGCGAATATCAGTGCTTGCCTGATCTATAATTCGGGCTATTTTTGCACCGGTTGAAGTGGAGTTAAAACGCTCGCTCCCTACCGTATAAGTTGCGGGGATCCATACGTCGCCGATGACGGTATCAACATAACGCTGTTGGAACAGTAATGCGCCGGTAAATCCGTCATGTACATAAACATCAATTCCAATGCCGCGTCTGGCTACAACTTCGCGGGCCAAGCTTCTGGCGAATGCCAAAGGTCCTGCGCCGCTCATGTATTCGGTGGATTCGACTTCCAAATCCCTAATCACGCCCGATAGCACGAATTGCACACCGTTTGACGCGGCTATTTGCATCACTTTTGAGGGACGGTAAGCTGCTTGGTCTTGTGATTCCGGGGCCAAGTCGGCTCTCGGATATAAATTGATATTGGTGGCGTTGGTGCCGATAAAATCGCCGGATTCGATTAAAAGGTTATTAAGCTCGCGTGGAATGCCGCTATATAAATCCTGTGTTTCATAACCGGTTACCTGCTCTTGCTTAACTAAAGGGAAGGCTGCCGCGAGAATGCGTTTGCGATGGTGGGCGGTACAGGAATTGTCGGCGGATAACTCCACCATGGCTACAACATGATAAATATTATCGGTAGTCCATTCCTTGATGATTTTAGTATTGCTCACGTCAGCGGCGGTGCGCATGGAAACGGTATCAAGCGAAACGTTATTTTGGCTGACCAAAGTCTGGCTGTGAATATTAACGGACGATTGCATGGATGCCTGACGGATGGCATCCTGCAATGCTTGTTTTTTAGCTAATAGGGGCATGCCTTTGTTAATGGCCGCCTGACCTTCAACGGTGACTGCATTAGCACGATCCTGAGGTTGGACATTGGCGCACGACAGGCCTAGTAAAATTACCGATACCAAGATGCATTTGAATAATATTTTTGCCATTGACTAAACCGGTTTGTTGCGGTGAGTAATTACCAGCCGTCATTAAACGCTATTTAAGACAATTTTCAAAGCGAGTGTTTGTGGCGTAACCGTTTTATAAACCGCTCAGGAATACAAAAAAATTACTCCCCAATAACTTGATTTTGGTCGGATTATTTCCGATTAAATCCCTTGGTATTAGGATAACTGTAACAATCTATGGCATTACATCCTGGATTAATGCTCGATACCTTGGGTGGGTTTTGGTCAAAACTGGGCGCCGGACTTTCCGGGTTTTGCTGAAGACACTGATTAATCAATTCGCTAGAACCGTTAATACATTCATAGAATCTCGGTGTCAAATCAAGCTCTACAACCGTTTCAAAAGTATCATCTCCGGCGTAGATGTCGCTGCCGATAGGTGAGGTTCTTTTTACTCTTGCTCCGCGCAAATAGGCATTAAGATAAACTTGGTAACTGTCATGTGTGACTTGCATATTTTCGACAGCAGTTTGGCCGCGCAATTGAATGCCGTTAAGCTGCTCGGCCAAACTTCTGTAAGCATCCATTTTAGATGCCCTCATGGCCATTAATTTAATTTGCGAGCGCGAATACCGATCGCTTTTTTCGACGGTGCCATAGCCTATGGCGCTTATGGTTTTATGCGGCAGAAATACAGTCGGCGGCGCTTTGGCCGTAGTGCAAGCGGTCATCAATAAGCTGATGACTAACCCCGCTATCGCCAGGGATGGTGTGCATGTCGCAAGCTTGCCTGGAACGGGCGTGGCGAATGCGGGTTTTAAATATTTAATGTTCACGGTACTTACTCCTGTGTCGGTTTTTCAATATAGCGGCTGATAAGCCCATTTCTTAAGTTTTTTAGCGTGCTATTTTTGTTACAGGATATGACCGCATTGCATCTCAAGCCTGTTCTCCTGTATCCTGCACCGCATGCAAATAAATCTGATTTCAGTAGGAAATCGTATGCCGGGTTGGGTACAGCAGGGCTACGATGAATATGCCAAACGGCTGCCCCGTGAATGCGAATTGGTGCTTAAGGAAATTGCGCCGGGCAAACGCACCAAGAACAGCGATGTCGCCAGGATTGTCAAAGAGGAAGGAGAACGGATGATCGCGGCTATTCCGCAAAGCACGCATGTCGTAACCCTGGACATCCCCGGCAAACCCTGGACGACGCCCGAATTGGCGGAAGCGATGCAGCGCTGGCTGGAAAGCGGGCAGCATGTCTCGTTGTTGATCGGCGGGCCGGAAGGTCTGGCGGATTCGGTCAAACAACTGGCGCGGGAATCATGGAGTTTATCGAAACTGACCTTTCCCCATCCGCTGGTGCGTATCGTTGTCGCCGAACAGCTTTATCGTGCCTGGAGCATTCTCCACAACCATCCTTATCATCGCTAATGACTGCACAGATTATTCTTGCCTCAGCCTCTCCTCGCCGACAGGAATTATTGGATCAGATTAAGGTTACTTATAGAGTCAATCCGGTCGATCTTGACGAGACGCCTTTGCCCAATGAAACGCCGCTGGACTATGTGCAGCGACTGGCCGCCGAGAAGTCGGCGGCATGCCTCGCGCAAGTGGGCGACAGCTTGCCGGTTCTGGCCGCGGATACTGCCGTGGTTTTGGGCGAGCTGATTATGGGAAAACCCAAAGACCGGGAGGATGCGCTTGCCATGTTAAGACAGTTGTCCGGTAAAATGCACCGGGTTTATAGCGCGATTTCGCTCAGGGGCCGGGAGCATGGTCAAGCGGTCAGTATTACCGAGGTGACTTTCAGAGCACTGACGGAATGCGAAATAGCGGCCTACTGGCAAAGCGGCGAACCGGTCGATAAAGCCGGGAGTTATGCAATTCAAGGCATGGGCGGCGTATTTGTAGAGTCGATAAGCGGCAGTTTTTCCGGCGTGGTCGGTTTGCCGTTGTTTGAAACTGCGGATCTTTTATCCAGGCAAGGAATCGGGTTGTTCAAATGAGTGAAGAAATTTTAATCAATGTTACCCCGCCAGAGACGCGCGTTGCGGTTATTGAAAACGGCGTCTTGCAGGAATTGATCATTGAAAGAACCCGGCAGCGGGGTTTGGTGGGTAACATCTATAAAGGCGAAGTGTGCAGGGTTCTGCCCGGTATGCAGGCGGCTTTCGTCGATATTGGCCTGCCCAGGGCGGCGTTTTTACATCTTTCCGACTTGTGCGCCAAGGATCTGGAAAAAAAAGCTTCGGAAAACATCGAGCATTACCTGCATGAGGGGCAGCATATTATCGTGCAGGTGGTCAAAGATCCTTTGGGCAGCAAAGGCGCACGCTTAACTACAGAAATATCGATTCCGTCGCGGTTTCAGGTCTACATGCCTTACGCGCACAATTCCGGAGTATCCCAGCGGATTGAATGCGAGACCGAGCGCGTCCGGTTAAGGACTTGCCTTGACACTTTCAGGGTGGAGAACAAATGCGGCGGCTTTATCGCAAGAACCGCGGCAGAATGCGTGGATGAAACGGTATTGATTGCCGATATGACGTTTTTGCTGAAATTGTGGGAGTCAATAGCCGCCAAGATTGCCGGCGCCAAGCCCAAGCAGTTCATCCACAAGGATTTGCCGCTGAGCATCAGAACCTTGAGGGACTTGTATCGGGAAGGCATAGAAAGAGTCCGTGTGGATTCAAGGGAGACCTATCATCGCCTGGTTGAATTTGCGGAGATTTTTGCGCCGGAAATCGTGCCGGTTATCGAGCATTACACCGGCGAGTGCCCGGTATTCGATATTTACAGCGTCGAAGATGAAATCCAAAAAGCGCTGGAGCGCAAAGTCAACCTGAAATCGGGCGGGCATCTGGTGTTCGATCAGACCGAATCGATGACCACAGTCGACGTGAATACCGGCGGCTATGTCGGCGGCCGTAACCTCGAAGAGACTATATTTAAAACCAATCTTGAAGCGGCGCAGACCATTTCCAGACAGCTCAGGCTCCGAAACCTCGGCGGCATCATTATTATCGATTTTATCGATATGCAAAGCGAGGATCATAAAAAACAGGTTTTGCAGGCGTTCGAGCGGCATCTTGAAAAAGACCACGCGAAAACCAACATTACCGAAGTTTCGGTGCTGGGGTTGGTGGAAATGACCCGCAAAAGAACCCGTGAAAGTCTGGAACATATACTTTGCGAACCTTGTAGCGCCTGCGGCGGTCGAGGCGTTTTGAAGACCGCAGAATCCATGTGCCTGGAAATATTTCGGGAGATTATTCGCGAAGTTCGGCAGTACAAAGTTAAGAAGATATTGGTTCTGGCATCCAATGAAGTGGTGGAGATGCTGCTTGATGAGGAAGCGGATATGCTGGCTGAACTGGAAGTCTTCTTGAGCGTACGCATCAAGTTCAGGGCCGAGGCTGAATACAATCAGGAGCAGTATGATGTGGTGTTGCTTTAAGGCGCAGGGCTCAAGGCGAAAAGTATATGCGGCAAAATACAATAGAACGTAGATGAATATGATGAGTGTGGATAATCAGGCAATTAAGGCACATGCACAAAATAACTTGAGCCAGTTGCCAATAGCCGGAGTGCAGGCTTCGCCTGCAAACGCAAGCAAAGCTTGCACGCCCGCTGAAAACTTACGGCGCGAGTTGTTCAAATTATTTCATGCTTATTCCTAAGCGGGGCGAGATTTGTAAAATCCGCCTCTAATGTTTAAGCGATAACAGTGCGCTTAAGCAACGCAAAACGTTTCGGCCGTAGCTGTTGCTCCGTCCGTTTTGGGATTATTTAATCCAGCATCCTAAAAATCTTATTTAACATAGTTATCAGCGTTCCATTTTTCAATCTTGAATTGTTAGTCATGAATCTTTCGCCTTTCGTCCTTCGTCTTTAGCCTTATCTTTAATGATCCATCATATTACGCGTGCAACGCGGCATCTCATTTTCTGGTCTTTGATCGCGGCAGCTATCGGCTTGACTGGCGTACGCTTGCTATTGTCGGGGATTGAACACTATAAGTCCGATTTGGCGACCAGTATCAGCGCACTTGTCGGCACGCCGGTAACAATAGGCCGTCTGGGCGCAAAAATGCGCGGATTTAATCCTGAACTGGTATTAAAAGACATTGCTGTTTCATCCCAGGTTGCCCCAGCCCATCCCCCTTCGGGCGCTACACAGGCAAATCCGCTCCAGGCGGATTTATCACCCGTCGCACCTGCCGGGAACGAAGAACCCGCTATCCAGTTTAATGAGATACGGTTGGGCATTAACTTACTGGATATGCTGGTCAGCAGGGATTTATTGTCATCGTCATGGGTCACTTTGGTGGGGGCCAAGCTTGCCATTAAACGGCAACAGGACGGCAGCATTGTTATTGTCGGTTTAAAAGCCAGTGACGGACAGCCGCAGTGGTTATTGCAGGGTGGGAAATACGAAGTCTTGCAAAGCGAAATTATCTGGCAGGATGAAGCAAGCAGTGCTCGACCGTTGTTGTTTAATGGGGTGGATCTGGCGATCAGCAATCAGGGCGAGCATCATCGGCTCAACATGCTGATGAAGTTGCCGAAAAAAGTCGGCAACGCATTAAGAGTATCCATGGATTTTAAAGGCAATGTTTTTGAGCCTTCAACTATTGAGGGTCGCGTTTATATAGAGGGACAAGCCGTTTTGTTGCCTGAATTGGCCGCGCTCGGTCAAGCTTCAGTCGGGGATCGAATACATATCAATGCCGGCACCGGCGACTTTAAAATCTGGGGCGATTGGCGGCAATCGCAGTTGACCTCAATGGATGTCGCAGCACAAATTCAACAGATGGCGCTGGTTCGGAAGGATAAGCGGGAATTTTCTGTTAAACAGCTGAAAACCCGCCTTCACTGGGGACTCAATGACGCAGGCAAGCAATGGCAACTCGATGTAAACGACTTTTCACTGGAAACTCAGGATAACCCCAAAGATGTCGTTAAAAAATGGCCTGCCGCTGTATTCAGCGTTTCCGGGCAGCGTAGGGATGACGCTGCTTTGCATAAATTAGCGCTGTATGTTGAACGAGTGGACTTGCAGGAAGCGTCCGAGCTGGCGCAGTTCTTTGCCCCCTTGCCGGATGAACAGGCTAACACGCTGGCGCAAGCCCGGTTGCAAGGAACCCTGGAGAATTTCTCCTTGTTCGCCGATCCGGATACCAAGTCGGTTGCCCTGAACGGCAGGTTTGCCAAAATCGGTGTTGCGTCGTTGTTGTTGTCAGTTCCCGGCATAGAGAATTTGACCGGCCAAATAAAGGGTAGTGAAAAACAGGGCGTTATTACGCTTGCGACTAAAGATGCCCGGCTGATAGCGCCGGATCTGTTCCGCGAAATTTTGCCGGTCAATCGTCTTCAAGGCACGCTCGACTGGCGGCAGGCGGATGATGCCTGGTCTGTATCCAGCCCAATGATTGAACTGGATTCCTTGAGTTTTCAGAGCAAAACCCGGTTTCGGATCGATATTCCCAAAACAGGTAAACCCGTTTTTATGGATCTGCAAAGCGCATTTGCCGGCGAAGACGCAAGCGAGGTCAAACATTATTTGCCGGTGGGCATTATGGAGAAAGGTGTCGTTGCCTGGCTGGATAGCGCCTTTGTTGGCGGCAGCATGACCAACGGCGGCTTGTTGGTTTACGGTAACCTGAACGATTTCCCGTTTAACAGTGCGCCGGGCGTTTTTGAAGCGGTATTTAACGGCGAGCAGTTTGATTTGTTATACGCTCCCGAATGGCCTCATATAACCGGTATGAATGCCGAGGTCATGTTTTCGCAGGACAGTCTCAAGGTTAATGTCCTGCAAGGGCAATCCGGTAACGTGGTCATCAAGCAAGCCGAAGTTACTATTCCGAAGTTGAATAAAAGCAAGCACTTGCTGATTCAGGGCGAGGCTGAAAGCGGCATTGACCAGGTTCTGGCCTTTATGCAGCAGACGCCGCTGAGCTCGCCGGTGGATTCGCTGCTGGAAGCCATTACCCCGCAAGGAAATACCCTGGTAACGCTGGATCTTAAAATCCCCTTGGTTGACGACGCGCCAACCAAGGTCGATGGCATGGCGCAGTTGAAAGATGCCCGATTGATGGTGAAGTCGCTGGATCTGCCAGTCAGCAAAATTAACGGCGAACTCAAATTCAATGAGCAGGGCGTTTATAGCGACACCATCCGTGCCGCGGCCTTGGGTCATCCGATACAAATCAACATTAAAAGTTCGGAGAGTCAAACCACCGTCAACGTCGAGGGTAGCGCCGGGGTTAGCGACCTACAGGCGCAATTTGACATGCCCTGGTGGAAAATCGCTTCCGGGACAACAGATTATCAGTTAAAACTGGAGTTGCCTCACGGAAATATTGCTCCGGAGCTTGTTGTCGAGTCGATGCTGTCCGGCGTGTCACTCGATTTGCCTGAGTCATTGGCTAAGACGCGGGAACAAAAAATACCTTTGTCGTTGACGTTTAGCTTAGGCGATAAACAGTTATTACCGCTGATGCTAAATTACGACAATAAACTGAAAGCGGCTATTCAGTTGGATACCAGGCAGAAGGCCCTTTATTCAGGGCATGTCCTGGTGGGGACCGGTGAGGTCGCCCAGACGCAGGAAGCAGGATTAAAGCTGGAGATCAATCGTGACCGGTTGGCATTGCAGGACTGGTTGGGCTTGGCTGCCGCCCAAGGCGCGGGAGAGGGTGGTCGCATCGGTTCCCTACCGATTGCGACACTTCCGCCATCCCTGGCAGTCGTCAGGGAACTGAAGATTCATAGCGATCATGCGTTATGGAAGAAAACCGATATAGGTCTTTTCGATCTGGCCTTGAAGCATAATGACAGCTATTGGACCGGGGCTATAGCCGGATCATTCGCAAAGGGAAAAATCCGGATTCCTGTTGATTTTACTAATCCGCCGGGAGCGGATTTGCACGCGCAGGGACAGTCCGGCATGACAAGTACAGACAGAATCAATCTGGATATGGAACTGTTGGATCTTTCGGCATTAAAGCAAATAGGAGCAAAACAGGCTTCGCCTCTCCAGGCGGTATCGCCGGAGCTTATGCCTTTATTGACGGTCACCAGTCAAAAAACGCTGTGGCAGTCGATCGATTTGGGCCGGTTGTCATTGGAAACCGAGCGTATACCGGGCGGCATGGGTTTTAAGAACGTAGAGCTGTCGGGAGAAAACCAAAATCTGGTTTTGTCGGGCGACTGGCAAGCAAACGGGGGGCAAGCGGTCACACATACCCAAGGCCATCTGGACGTACCTCGCGCCGGGCAAATGCTGGCACAGCTGGGCGTTACCAAAGACCTGACCGAAACCAGCGCAGCCGTTGATTTTACCGTTGAGTGGAACGCGGCGCCGTATCAATTTTCGTTGGCGGATTTGAAAGGCCGGCTGGATATTAAGCTCAAAAACGGACGTATTTTAAGTATAGAACCCGGATTCGGCCGGGTGCTGGGAATGCTGGCGCTGGCTCAGTGGATAAAGCGCGCGCAGCTTGATTTCAGTGATATTTATGAAGAAGGATTGACGTTTAACAGCATCAAGGGGCATTTTGATTTGGCTGGCGGAATCGCATCAACTCATGATTTGGTTGTCGATGCCGTCCCTGCAAAAATCGCCATCAGCGGGGACACCAATCTGGTAAGTCAAACGGTTGACCATATTATTGATGTCACACCTAAAAGTGCCGATGCCGTGCCTATTGCTGGTACAATTATGGGCAAAGTAGCGGCCTTGGTTGGGCGGTCTTTGACAGGTAAAGATCAGGAAGGGTTTTTCTTTGGTTCCCAATATCTGGTAAAAGGTGCGTGGGGAAATGCAGAAATTATTCCGATGCATAAAAACGATGGATTGTTACAGAAAACCTGGAACGGCATTACCGACTTTCCATGGCTACGGCAAGAAGAAACTACGCAGCAGTTAGAAAAATAGAACGCGGATGACTCGGATAATTAAGATTAAATAAGATTTTCATCGAATACTCTGCGATGATCATATTCATCTGCGTTCCATTGTATTCGATGGCTGAGTAGTTATAAATTAAAGAGAGAACTATATGAGTAGATGTGCGGCCATACAAATGGCATCGAGTCCCAATATCAGCGCTAACTTGCTGGAGGCCGGCAAGCTGATAGCGGAAGCGGTTAAAGCGGGCGCAAAACTGGTGGCTTTGCCGGAGAATTTTGCCCTGATGGGTGATCATGAACTGGACAAAATCAAAGCAAAGGAAGTCGACGGTTCAGGGCCTATCCAGAATTTTTTGGCGTCGGTCGCTAAAAAATACGGTGTCTGGGTGGTTGGCGGCACCATTCCGATAGTCGGTGACGACAGCAATAAAGTACGGGCGGCTTGTCTGGTTTATAACGACCAGGGCGAACGGGTTGCACGCTACGATAAAGTACATTTGTTCGATGTCAGCGTTCCGGGCAGCAATGACGTTTACCGTGAATCCGACTCGATTGAACCGGGCGCTGACATGCTGGTGATTGACACGCCTTTCGGTAGGCTGGGGGTTGCGGTCTGTTACGATCTGCGCTTTCCCGAGTTTTTCCGTAAGATGGACATGGAAATACTGGTCATTCCGTCCGCATTTACCGCAGAAACAGGAGCCGCTCACTGGGAGTTGCTGCTGCGTGCGCGTGCCGTGGAAAACCTGTGTTATGTGATTGCGCCGAATCAGGGCGGTTTTCATCTTAATGGGCGTAAAACGTTCGGGCACAGCATGGTGATCGATCCGTGGGGCGTGGTGCTGGATTGCTACAAAACCGGAGGCGGCTTTGTCTCCGCTGAAATAGATCTGGAACGTCTGGAAAAGGTGCGGGGCGCATTTCCGGCGTTGAACCATCGTCGTTTTTTTTGAGGAAGCTATGCGCGTAATAGTTAAAAGTTTATTGTTGACCGGTTTTCTGGTTTCCTGCGGAACCACGGAAGAAAGTCGTTACCGCAATACCGATGCCCTTGAGCGTCCGCCAACTGTGACTAACAGCAGTCCGACCAAGGAGCAGCGCGTTGTCGACAGCAGCTCTATTCCGAAGAAAAAAGATCGCACCGGGTTAGGCTCGGATGTTTACCTGAGTACGCCGACGCAGCTGGTGATCAAACAGTCTTTTGGTGACGCGTGGAACACCTTAAACCGGGCGTTGAAGCAAAGCGGCATCAAAATAACCGATCATGAACGTGATAAGGGGCTTTTTTATGTCACTCAGGATACAACGGATACCAACAGTTTTTTTGCAAAAGCGACTGCTTTTTTAAGCGATGATGCGGCCATCTATCTGCTGACCGTAAAACAAGAAGGCGAAGAAACAATGGTGACTGCGACTGCAGCCAATGCGGCCGAACAAAGCAGCGCGACTCAGGATGGTACGCCGCCTCCGTCTGCCGAAGGCGCGGAAGACCTGTTGCAATTATTGTTCAAGACCTTGCGCGATAAGCTGGAAGAAGAATGATGGAGGCGCAGGGCAAAGGGCTAAAGGCGAAAGAACGTCGTTTTGCACCTTTAGCCCTTTGCCTTTCGCCTTTTACTTTAAACCTCTATTATTGATTTTTTGATGGAAATACTAAACCTTGCACGACAAGCTATCTTAATACCGGCCGGTATTCAGGATGGCGATATTGAAAAGATTATGAACCGGTTGCTCAGCTCGCCGGTTGATGCGGCGGATATTTACTTTCAATCCAGCCATTTCGAATCTTGGGTCATGGAAGGCGGCATCATTAAAGAAGGCAGCCATAATATCGAGCAGGGCGCTGGGGTGCGTGCGGTATTCGGCGAAAAAACCGGCTTTGCCTACAGCGACCGGATTGAGCTGCCGGTGCTGTTGGAGGCGGCTAATAATGTTAAAGCTATCGTCCGACAAGGGCAGGATGCAGATCCTTCGCATTGCAAGGTCAGCACAAAAGCCGCGGCTTGGACGAACTATTACGCTACGCAAAATCCGTTAAAATCGCTGGAAGACCAGCAAAAAATCGATTTATTGCGTCGGGTAGACAGCGAAACGCGCAAACTGGACAGCCGGATTGAAGAAGTTATCGTCAGCCTGGTCGGGGTTCATGAGCATATTCTGGTGGCCAGGCAAGACGGTTCTTTGGTTGCCGATGTGCGGCCTTTGGTGCGGATGAATGTCACCGTCATCGTCGAGCAAAACGGTCAGCGCGAACAGGGCAGTATGGGCGGCGGCGGGCGTAGCGATTACAGCTATTTTATCGATGGAGATACCGCGTTGGCATACGGCCGCGAAGCCGTAAGACAGGCGCTGGTTAATCTGGAAGCCGTCGAAGCCCCGGCCGGTAACATGACGGTCGTATTGGGTTCGGGTTGGCCGGGCATTTTACTGCATGAGGCCATCGGTCACGGATTGGAAGGCGACTTTAACCGCAAAGGCACCTCGGCATTCAGCGGTCGCGTCGGCGAGCGGGTGGCGTCCGATTTATGCACCGTAGTCGATGACGGCACCTTGCCGGGGCGGCGCGGTTCGCTAAGCATCGATGATGAAGGCACGCCGACGGAACTTACCGTATTGATCGAAAACGGCATACTCAAAGGCTACATGCAGGACCAGCTCAATGCCCGGCTAATGGGCGTTAATTCCACAGGCAACGGGCGGCGCGAATCCTACGCGCATCTGCCGATGCCGCGCATGACCAACACCTATATGTTGCCGGGACAGCATGATCCCGAAGAAATCATAAAATCGGTAAAAAAAGGCCTGTATGCCAAAAACTTCGGCGGCGGGCAGGTCGATATTACCTCGGGCAAGTTTGTGTTTTCCGCCAGCGAAGCCTACCTGATCGAAAACGGCAAAATAACCCGTGCCGTCAAAGGCGCAACGCTGATAGGCAACGGGCCGGAGGTGTTAACTAAGGTATCTATGGTCGGTACCGATCTGGCGCTGGACAGCGGCGTCGGCTCCTGTGGCAAGGACGGGCAAAGCGTGCCGGTCGGCGTCGGCCAGCCTACCTTGAAGATTGACGGACTGACGGTTGGCGGGACCAGTGTTTAGGTGAGATTTACCCAGTATTTTCTTTATACACGGAATAGGGCGGACAGGTCGTCCATAAAACTTGAATGGATTGAGAATGTTGTTGCCTATCCCATTAAATCCCAAAGACAGGCGGATGGGCGCTTTAAAAAATGGGGATTTATTCAGGAAGAAGGGAAATATCTAAGGGTTATTGTGTTGGAAGATGGAGAGACGGTACATAATGCTTTCTTTGATAGAGGATTTAAAGAGGTAGACAATGAAAATTAAGTATTTTGAAGATACCGATACGGCATTGCTGGAGTTCTCAGAACATCCTGTTTTTGAGACTAAAGAAATTAATGAGAACATTTATCTGGACTTGGATAAAGATGGAAATTTGATTGGGATGACCATTGAGCATGCAATGTCGCAAGCCAATATTAATGAAGTTTCATTTCAGCAGATAAATCGGCAAGTAGCCTAAAAAACAGATTAAGAGAACACAGTGCAAAATCACGAACAAATCAACCGATTAAAAAACACAGTTCAGGGCATCTTGGATGAAGCCGCGAAGCAGGGCGCCAGTGCCGCAGAAGCGGGCTTGAGCCAGGAAAACGGCTTGTCCGTATCGGTGCGTCTGGGCGATGTCGAAACCATTGAGCATCATTGCGATCAGGGTCTGGGCGTGACCGTTTATTTTGGCAAGCGCAAAGGCTCTGCCAGCACCACGGATTTGTCGCCCGCTTCGATCAAGGAAACGGTCAGCGCGGCATGCAGTATTGCCCGTTACACCAGCGAAGATGAATATTCAGGTCTGCCGGAAAGAGAACTGCTGGCTACCGAATTTCCCGACCTTGATCTTAATCATCCGTGGGATATTGGTGTTGACGGGGCTATTGCCTTGGCCATTGAATGCGAAGATGCGGCACGGTCTTATCATGAGGAAATCAGCAATTCCGAAGGCGCGTCGGTCGATACGCACCAAGGCATCCGGGTGATGGGCAATACGCTGGGCTTTCTTCAAGGCTATGCCTCAACCCGCCATTCTTTGAGCTGTTCGGTATTGGCGCAACGCGGCGACAGCATGCAGCGCGATTACTGGTACACCGTGGCAAGAAATGCGCGCGATCTGGAATCCGCAGTCAGCGTGGGCAACAAAGCGGCCGAGCGGACGCTTCGGCGTTTGCAGGCCCGCAGCCTCAGCACGCGGCAGTGTCCGGTGCTGTATTGCGCGGAAACCGCTTCCGGTTTGCTAAGTTCGTTTATCGGCGCAATCAGCGGCGGTAATTTGTATCGCAAATCGTCATTTTTGCTGGATGCGCTGGATACCCAAGTTTTCCCTGAATTTGTCCGCATCCATGAGCAGCCCTATCTCAAAGGCGCTTTGGGCAGTGGCGCGTATGACGGCGAAGGTGTCGCCACCCAAACTCGCGATATCGTCAGCGACGGTATTTTACGCGGCTATGTGTTGAGCACCTATTCCGCCCGCAAGCTGGGAATGCACAGCACAGGCAATGCCGGTGGCGTACATAATTTAACGATTGATCCGGGCAAGCTGGATTATCAGGGCCTGTTAAAAGAACTGAATACCGGTTTGTTGGTCACCGAGTTGATGGGGCAAGGCGTCAATATGGTCACCGGCGATTATTCGCGCGGCGCTGCCGGATTCTGGGTCGAAAACGGCGAAATCCAGTATCCGGTTGAAGAAATCACCATTGCCGGGAATCTGAAAGACATGCTTAGGAACATCGTTGCCGTGGGTAATGATGTCGATTATCGCGGCAATATCCGTACCGGCTCGATACTGGTTGAGCGGATGTCGATTGCCGGGGAATAAGCCCGTTGTTATGATGGCTCGTATTGAATAGTCATTTGATAGCAGAGGTAGAATAATGCCAGAAAATTTACCTTGGATCAGCGAGGAAGATTACCTGGCAGGCGAATTAATCAGCGAAATCAAGCATGAATATATTGACGGCTACGTTTATGCGATGGCAGGCGCCAGCCGGAATCATGAAAGGATTGCCGGTAATGTTTTTGGCGAGCTAAGTAACTTTTTGAAAAGCAAGCAGAGCGAGCCGTTCAGCTCCGGCCTGAAAATCAAGGCCGGCAGCCGGTTTTTCTACCCTGATGTGATGGTCATCTGCGATGAACAGAGTCAGCACGATTATTACACCGATTTGCCGGTGATTGTTGTCGAAGGTTTCACGGCGTGTCGATGAAACGACCAAGCGCATCGCCTATCAGAGTATCTCCAGCCTGAAAGAATACGTTTTGATCGAACAGGATTTGTCGATGTAGAAGTCTGCCGGAAAAGCGAAGGCTGGGTTTCCATCGTTATTTTATGGGCGACAGTGTACGGTTTGACGCGATTGGCTTGACGGTGACCGTAGAAGAAATCTATGCCCGCGTCGACAATGACGAGGTTCGTTCCTATATTCAAGAGCAGCAGGCGCAGTTCTAAAGCCGCTTAAAGGTTCTGCACAATATCGGCGCGGACCTTGATAAACAAGGCTGCTGTATATTTGTACCTGGCTTGCTCCCGGAGCCTTTTCTTCGATATGCCGGAAATGATCGATCTTGCTTATTTTTGAACAATCACCAGCGCATTTCCGTCCGGGGCGCGACAAAACAACGCTTTTCGTCCTGATTTTAGCCTCTGAACGTAGCGACTTCGTTTCTTAGGAACATGCTCAAGTTATTTCATACACATTCCTAAGAGGCGATACTGTATTGTCGATAGCGGCAGTTATGATGCCGCCTTGCATAAAGCCCATCGGATTCATATAGCGTTCTTTATTAGGAAAACGGGCTGTTAATGAGACGCCCTCAACCAAGTCTATAAACTCACCATCCATATCCATAAATATTTTTGGAGGTAAGTTCATGCCTGTTTCAGAGAACATGAGTTCTAGCACCCTTTGCATTATTTCTTTGCTCATTTTTTAAACACCCATATATATTTCAATATTAGCTAATCAAAAAGCTGGCGGAATATTCACTAACGGTGTTGTTACTTTTTGACTGGCTTTGACAAGAGTAGTAATCCAATCCAAGTAATCCTTTCTTTTGCCTACGTACTTTTGACTTTAAACCAAATAGCGTAAAGGGTCGGCAGGAACAACAATGTCAAGATCGTACCAACGGCAGTTCCGCCTATGAGTGTATAGGCCATCGACCCCCAGAATACGGAAGATGTCAGCGGGATAAAGGCCAATATGGCCGCAAGCGCTGTCAATACCACCGGCCGCGACCGCTGAACGGTAGCTTCGACCACAGCATTGAAGGTATCCAGGCCTTTATCTTCGTTGTGCTTAATTTGATCGATCAGGATCAATGTATTTCGCATCAGAATGCCTGACAGACCTATCAAACCAAGAATCGCATTGAATCCAAAAGGCTGATGAAATAACAGCAGGATTGGAACTGTCCCTACCAGTCCCAGCGGTCCGGTGAGAAATACCATGGTCATGGCCGAGAACGATCTAACCTGGAAGATAATGACTGTTAAAGTCAGTATCACCATAATCGGAAAGATCGGCAGCAACGCCTTATTGGCCTTCTCGGCTTCTTCGATGGAGCCTGCCATTTCGATTTTGTAATCGGACGGAAGCGTTTGAATGATTGGAGCCAATGCCTGCCAGACTTCCGTAGAAACTTGCGGGGGTTGCAGCGTTTCATCAATATCCCCACGTACTGTAACCGTTACATAGCGATCACGACGCCTCATTAAGGGATCCTCAGGTCTAAATTCAATCGATCCGACTTGTCTTAGAGGAATGATCTTCCCTTCTTTATTGGTCAAGTTGAAATCTGTAATACGAGCGGGGTCGAGCCGTTGCCCACCTGCGCTTCTGGCAACAATATCCACCGTCCGTATATTTTCTCGAACTTGCGTAACCGGTACGCCTGTCAGCAGGAATTGCAATTGTTCCGCCACATCGGTTGGCGTCATTCCGATCAATTTCAAGCGCTCCTGATCCAAAACGAAATGCAAGGTGGGCTGGAGATTCCCCCAATCCTGATTGACTTGGCGCATGTTGGGGTTTTTCCGCATCAGATCAGCCACTTCGTTACTGATGGCTCTCACTTTATCGGGATCAGAACCCATGACCCGGAACGCAACCGGAAAAGGTGATGGTGGACCAAATACCAGCTGGGTAGCCCGGACTTTCGCTTCCGGCGCCAGTCCATTCTGTACAGATTCTCGTAAACGTGACTTTAGCGCTTCCCGAGCGTCCTGATCGGAGGTCAGAACAATAATTTTGGCAAAGGAAGGATCAGGCAATTCCGGAGCAAATGCGAAGAAAAACCTTGGCGCTCCCTGGCCAATATAGCTGGTCACGATTTTAGATTCCGGTTGCTGCTTCAACCATTGCTCCACTTGGGCGGCCGCGGCACTTGTCGCTTCAATGTCAGTACCATAGGGCATCTGAATTTCCACCAGCATTTCCGGGCGATCCGAACTGGGGAAAAATTGTTGCTTCACGCTCCCCATGCCGACGATGGCGGCAAAAAATGACAACAGAACAGCCGTAGCCACTTTTTTCTTATTGACCACTGACCAGGTGACAAGAGCACGAAAACGGCGGTAATTCGGAGTGGCGTAAATCGCCTCATGCCCACCCTCGACCGGCTTGATGACAGGCAGCAGCTTGACGCCCAGATATGGCGTAAAGAAGACCGCCACCAACCAGGAAGTCAATAATGCGAATCCCACGATCCAGAATATATTGCCGGCATATTCGCCCGCACTGGACTTTGCAAATCCCACTGGCGTGAAGCCAATCACAGTGACCAACGTACCCGTTAACATAGGTGCTGCGGTACTGCTCCAGGCATAGGCCGCGGCTTTGATACGATCAAAACCTTCTTCCATTTTGACAACCATGATCTCGATGGCAATGATGGCATCGTCTACCAACAACCCGAGCGAAATAATCAATGCGCCCAAGGTGATTCGATCAAACGCACGGTCGGTGATCATCATTACCACTAGAACCGCGGCGAGTGTCAGCGGAACAGCCGCCGCTACAACGATGCCCACCCGCCATCCCATACTCAGCAGGCTAACGAGCATCACAACACCCAGGGCCACAAAGAACTTAAGCATGAATTCATCGACAGATTCCTTAATGATCACTGACTGATCCGTGATCTTCTGAAGTTCGTACCCCAGCGCCAGTTCACCGCTGATTTTCTTTGTTTCCTTCTCCAGTGCCTCACCCAGCTTGAGGCCATTCCAGCCTTCCTGCATCACAACACCCAACACTAATGCCGGCTTGCCGTCATGCCGAATAAGAAATGTAGCGGGATCCTCGTAACCTCTTTTGACTTCAGCAATATCAGTAAGCTTGAAAGTTTGTCCGGCGGCTACTATCGGTGTATTGCGAATTTTATCGAGACTATCGAAACCGCCATCAAGACGAACAAACATCTGCGGGCCGGAAGTTTCGATCGATCCAGCTGGCGTGAGGGCGTTTTGCTTGTGCAGAGCGTCGAGAATCTGGTGCGCATTGATACCAAGATTGGCCAGTCGCTCATTGGAAATTTCAACGAAAATGCGTTCCGGACGCTCACCCAAAATGTCGACCTTTTTGACGCCAGGTACATGGAGTAGCTTTTGCCGGATATTCTCGGCTTCTCGCGTCAGTAATGGGAAAGGCAGTCCATCTGCATGTAGCGCATACAAAGCAAAAGTGACATCGGAATATTCATCATTGATAAAAGGCCCAAGTGTTCCTTGGGGAAGCTTATGTGCTTCATCGCCTAGTTTTTTTCTTGCCTGGTAGAACTGCTCAGGAACCTCGTCAGGTGGTATGGGGTCTTTCAGCGTCAGCGTCATTAAAGCCAGGCCTGGACGCGTCATTGTTTCGACGCGGTCATACCAGCGCAATTCCTGCAATCGCTTTTCATAGGGTTCGGCGACCAGTTCCTGCATTTCTTGGGCCGTCGCACCTGGCCAAGCTGCGCTAATGACCATCTCTTTAATCGTATAGGGAGGATCCTCGGCTCGTCCAAGATTGAGAAAGGCGTATATGCCGGCCCCTGTGATGGCGATGATTAGGAAAAGTGTAATTGCGCGTTCTTTGACGGCGAATGCAGATAAGTTAAAACGATTCATTTGAGCGCCACCTTGCTAGTGTCGGCAACTTTAACCCGTTCGCCTTCATGTAGAAGATGCGCGCCTAGTGCAACTATCTGCTCATCTTGGCTGACTTCGCCTTCCACGAACGCAAATTCGGAAGAGACTTGTTTGATGCTGACTTTGCGGAAGGATACAGCGAAATTATTAGGGTTGACGATCCAAATACCCACCGTTCGCCCGTCATCATAAATGGACGATAAAGGTACCTGTAGCCGCGTTTCACCTGCCCCGTTTAACGCGACGGAAACAGTAGAGCCCAAGGGAATAGAAGGCGAATCAGGAATGACGTATCTGGCTGTAAAAGTCCGGGAGACTGGGTCGGCCGCTTTACTCAACTCTCGCAAGTGAACTTTGTATTTTTTCGACTGTTCGCTATAAATCATGGCAGTTGCTTCGCTACCAACGGCTGGCCTGACATTCTCGGGTAGATACACTTCTGCTTCGCGAGGACCGTTTTTAGCGAGGCGCACCACAGCTTGCCCTGACGCTACAACTTGTCCGGGTTCAACAAATACTCCGACAACAATGCCGTCAGCATCGGCAACAAGGTCTGCATAGGAATCCGCATTTCTAGCGATACCGGCTTGTGCTTTGGCTGCATCAAGTGCTGCCTTGGTTGCATCCAACGCCGCTTTGGCGGCGTCATAAGCCTGAGCGGAGATAGCGCCCTGTTCACTCAAACCATTCAACCGAGTTTCATCCGCTACAGCCTGGGTATATTTGGCTTGGGCAGTTGCAACTACTGCCTCCTGAGCGGAATAGTTAAGCACGAGGTCATTATGGTCAAGGCGCATCAGAACCTGCCCCTTGCGCACCTCCTGTCCCATATCCACTATTCTTTCAATCACTTTACCGGTAACACGGAAGCCAATATTGCTTTCTACACGTGCCGTCACCACACCCGAATAAACAGGACGGTCTCCGACTGAAGAAGCTGCTTTTGAAACCACTACCAGCGGTGGTTCAAGCCGCGCGTCAGTTGCCGGGGTCTTAGAGCAGCCCATGGCCAAAGAAAGTATTAAAAGAGGAATTTTCCTGATAGGAAAGCTGTAACAAGTTTTCATGGATACTGCCCCGCATAAAAGTAACGAAATTTATTATCCGTTACAAGTTACGAATTTGTCAAATCGTTACTTTGTGGGCAATAAAATACGTAACTATTCAGCGTATGCCTAATAGAACACGGATTCGCTCATTCCCAAGCCGGAGCTTGGGAATGAGCGCAAGATACGCTGAATAGCTACTAAAATACTTCAAAGGGCGCTTATAGAAATCAGGGGGCTAGGCTTCTGAGCACAAGATTTGAGACCGCTACAGCGCGCTGATGCAATATATCCGGCTCCGACTGTTGCAAGAGAATGGGATGAGAAAAAGGATACAGCGTTTCGACGATAGCTATGACCACCTCATCTAAGGGTGTCTTTCTTTCGAATTCTCCGGATGCTCTGCCATCCTGCACAATTTTGGTGATAACTTCATACTTTGCTTCATGATATTTGATGGCGGTGCTCCATTGTCCCTCAACGGACGCAATAGCGATTTCATGTACTTTACGCTCGTTGAAAAAAATCTCTAGCCCCTTGTCAAGCATGGTGGTGTAGAGCTTTCTCAGCCGATTGGATGCCGACATGTCGCTATTAGCCACTTCATGCATGGCGGTAATAATTTTACCGGTCGCCATGCCGCAAATCGCCTCGCCAATCGCCTGTTTAGACTCAAAAAAGCGATATACATAGGCGCTGGAAACGCCAATAGCCTTAGCCAGATCAGCTACAGAGGTTTTTTTATAGCCATTTTTACGAAAGTGTTCACTAGCTGACTGGATAATCTGTATACGTCTTTCATGAGAAGCGGGGCCGCGTTGCCCGCTGACTGCTTTGGTGGAATCTGAAATTTCTTTTTCCATAGGGGATTGCCTGGATTAATTTTAAATGAATAGACGGATGTTACAAAAATTCAAAAGTGTTGACAACAGGTAACGAAATTATATAATCGTAACCATCAATCACTTTTGGGTACAATTATGAATCAGCTGACCAAAACGGCGCTTTGCCTAGCTATCGTTACGGCGTTGAACGGATGCATGGTCGGACCGAACTATGAGAAACCAGCCCATGTTTCGGAAAACAATTTCATTCATTCCGCTGAGCTAGACCAAG
>Ga0208629_100334_pt1 | contig 23006 bp, 8 predicted proteins | sample LakWasMet19_HOW5_2_FD_183865 | JGI IMG/M metagenome (GOLD analysis project Ga0208629, IMG submission 183865) | Freshwater sediment methanotrophic microbial communities from Lake Washington under simulated oxygen tension - Sediment Metagenome... | ecosystem: Environmental > Aquatic > Freshwater >... | reverse complement strand
TGCGATGAGAATCTCTTGCGTGCGGGCACGCGGGTCGTCCGACTCATATACCGCCATCAGCATCGATGCGGCACTCTCGTCTGACTGAGCGCGGGCGATGCGGTAGGAGACAAAGCCTGCGATAAATATAGTAAACGCGGCTGCGGCCACAAGAGCCACTCGCCGCCAGCTGCTGGACAGTGGAGCGGTATCGTCCTCGCCGCTTGTCATGCGGTTGTGCACGCGAGAAGCTGTCAGTGACACTGCTGCCTTATCAGCTGGGAAATCTTCTTCATCTTCGTCCTCACTGTCCTCGAGGATGCCCCCGAGATCGGCACGCCCGCCTGAGGTGGCTGGAGCGGGCCCGTTCAACTTGCTCAAGTTGTCGTCCTCTGCGCTCGCTAGTAGCCCTCCATCCTCTGCATCAAGTGCCCCCCCGGCGATTGCGCCGGTTGCTGGATCCGGTACTGGTACCACTAAAGCAGCAGCAGCAGCTGCAAGTGCGTCGGCTGCTGCTGCTGCTGTGTGGAACTCTGCGCTGTCGGCCCGTGGCGTTGACATCCGCCGGAGTCCTGCCAGTGGATAGGTAACTCAAGCGATCTAGATCGTCTGACTGGACTCTGTTGGGGCAACGACTCCGAAGCAGGCTTGAAGTGTGTTGTACAACGAACTCAAGGCCCACTCGAAATGGTATGAGCTCAAATCCCGAAGTCCGTCGCCGGCGGTCGGTAGCGAAAGTCCGCGATCCGTGTCTGCGCCACTTCTCCGAGAGCCGCATTTCATGCGACAAACTCTCTGACTCGCCAGTTCAACCTTTGCGACCCTCTCTGGCATCCCAGTCACCGAGATTCGTCGCCGAGACCGAACTGTCACAACAGGGACAATCTGGGTAAAGCGGGGAAGCAGAGAGGGAACAATCTGTGTGAAGCGTGGAGCCCAGCTACGGATGACAACACAGCAATGCGCGCTTTGACACATCAAAACTCGCCGGCGCGTGGGCGTTCTCCACCATCACCGGGTTGCCTATCATCAAGCGGCCCGGCAAAGGATTTCGCATCGAAGGAGTGTGCGCCACATGCGAGTCGGTGGGATGACGACCACCACTTCCCGGAGGATGCGATGCGCAAAGCCGCTGCGCTGGGTTTTGGTGGCCTGTACCGGTACGTCTCCCCGGATCACGGCGACTCGCGGCAAGAAAGCAATCCCATCATCGAGGCGCTTGCTGGTGCGGACACCAGCACGACGGCGTACCTGGATTCATAACATGGCGGCTTGAATGGTCGACTCGTTCGGCGACCCGGAACTGCAAGGCTGGTTGCCGAAGCGAACCACCATGGAGCACTCCGCGGCCGAGCCAGGTAAGGTCATCGCATAAACAACAGCTGGCGGCAGCCGGGACCTGCTCTATTACGCTCCAGCGATACCCTTGTGAACGTGAACAACAGCCGTGTGCCCGTGCGGATGCGCCCTTTGCAGCCCTGCAGGCAGCGGCGGCGACGCGGCCAGCCTGTCTGTGCGGGACGGCGACTCGTACGTCCTGAACGGCAGCAAGATGTTCATCAGCGGTGGCGGCCGCAGCGACGTGTACGCGATGAAGGCACGCACAGCGGACCCTGGGACGAGCGGCATCAGCTGCTTCCTGGTGCCATCCCCTTCCGCAGGGCTCGCCTTCGGCAAGCAGGAGCGCAAGCGCGGGTGGCGCACGCAGCCCACGACGGCGGCACTGTTCCTCGAGAACATGCGCGTGCCCGTAGAGAACAGGCTGGGCGAAGAGGGCGACGGGTTCCGAAATCGCCATGCGAGGGCTGAACGGCGGGCGGTGTGAGTGCGCCGGCGACGGGGCGGCCGCAGGAGCAAGGGGTAACAAACAGGGGGCAAGGAAGGGGAAGGGGACCGCGCATGCTACGCATAAGGCTGCGAAGCACCGCTGCTGCCGCAGGAAAAACGATGCCTGGGATGAGATCCTCTCACGCACGCCCTGCTCTCTGTCTCTCTCGCGGCCCATGTGCTGCCTCCGCTGCAGTGTCCATCACTGCGTGCAGCCTCGGGGCGGTGTCCACCTGCCTGGGCCTCGCAGCGGCGTGCATCAAGACCCGCAAGCACTTCGGCACGCCGCTCGCGGCGAACCCGGCTCTGCAGTTCAAGGTGGCGGACATGGCGACCAAGCTCACCTCCTCCAGGCTGAGTGTGCACCACGCCGCCCGGCCGCTGGGCGCGAAGGATCCGCACGCGGCGCTGCACTGCGCCATGGCCAAGAAGTGTTCAAGTGTTCAAGTGTTGGGGGGCCCCCTTATGAAACAGCGGTCACAAGAAGCTCGCGACGGACAGCGGGCCGATACAATCAGACGGCAGGCAATCGCCCATCGCAAGATCATGTCACATATCCGAAGTACCAGGTACTGGGGGGACTGTTTTCAAGTGCCAGTGGTCTCCCACCGCGGTTCGAGGGCCCGGGGGGCTGCGGAGGAAGTGCCACACAGCAGAACCTGATGCAGTGGCGCAACAATATTAATGTTGAACACTTGAATGTGGGGACTTGTTGATCATCAAGTCAAGTGTTCAAGTTCAATTGCAAGTTGACACGCGTGCTCAAGTGCCACACTCAGGCTGTGAGTGTTCAAGTGCCACCAGTGGTTCAACTGTGGGGTGCCCTGGGGCCCCGTCTCGAAAAGTACCACGCCATTTGCCTGTGTGTATCCATACTACGTAGTTCATGCTTTAAACATGCTGCCAGTTGTGCAGTTGAGGAAGGCATCGATCTAGCTCCTCCCTAAACAAGAACAGGAGATTCAATTCGCAATTGACTCTCCACGCCCGTCGCGCCGAGGCGTCTGAGCGGGACCCTTCCCAGGTCAGGCTCTCACCGTCGCCAGTCAGGCTGTCTACCACACCCGTTCCCCGGGCAGGCATTTCGGGGCTGAGGCGGCGCCGCCGCGACCACCGCGCACAGCACGGCACAGTGACGTGCCATTGCCAGTGGGACAGCAGCACAGCACTGCCGGCTCTTCGCAGCGCTGCAACGGCGGCACCGCGGCTGCCCTCCCAGACCTGCACCCCGCTGTCAGCAGGGAGTGGCGGGGTGTGCACTTCTCCAGATTGTCAACCTGCAGTCAGCCCGTCTGATACATGGATGCAACAGCCAGAGCTGGAGATTGATCTCGTCAAAAATCGCCCCAAGCAGACCGGCGAGAGTCGCGTCACCGGTGCCGTCCCCCCGATCCGGTTCTTGACAGGGACCTGCTTGATGCTCCAGGGCTGAGCCAAGGCAAGGTGGAACAGCATCGACCTGTTGGCTGGGGCGTCCCAACGCAGGCCTTTCGATAGGGCTCTGCGGACCAGTGCGACATCCTCGATTAGCTGCGGCACGTCGTCAGTTACAGCTGCAGCCTCCGCTAGGATGCCTTCCACAGCCTTGCGCGCAATCTGCTGCATGGTTGGGCGCTGCACGGTAGTGTGGGGGCACTCCACCATGTGGTGGTACATGTCGTCGGGTGCCTCCCCAGTGCCACATGCGAGGCAACGACCCCGGCCGAGGCCATTGAGCCGCATGCGTCGCAGCTGCTCGCAACCCATCGACGGGACCGGCTGCACGTCGGCGGCCACGGCTGCGGCTCTGGCGCGCAGGGGCTGCCTTCGGGCCCCGGGGGGCCATGAGCCTGAGGTAGGCGTGCTGCCTGCCTGACCTACTGACTCGCGCGTTCGAGAGCACGCTGCCACTGCAGCCGCGTCCCGCAACTTAGAGAGGGGCGGGGTGCTGCTTCGACCCCAGCTAAGCCCAGCTTACCTACAGGTCCAGGCTGGCCGGGCATCAGATTCGGATGACTCAATTCGGAAGCCAGGCCACCATGCCATAACTTGTACGTGCTCGCAACGTCTTCGGCCCCGCGTTGGGCACACTTCTGCTGCCACGCAAAAGCGTACTTCCGTCCAAAAATCGCGGCTTCCTGCAAGGGGCCCCGGCGCAATCCTCGTGAATTCATACGCCACCTAGCAACTTCGGCGTGTTCGCCCCATTCGGTCTTACATGCACAGTTTCCAGTGCCAGGCGAAGCCTGCGGATGCAACGTTGCGCAGCCGCACCTGAATCAACGATGTAGCTTCTCTGCCGACCAGTATTTGTTAACCAGAGCCGATCGACACACTCCTCACACACATCCTTTGTATTTCGCATTTGTAGCGCCCTGCCGCGGCTGCTGACCGCCGCTGGGTCAATGTGCGGCCGTGTTAGGCTGCCTCAAACATTCTCGACAGCTTGGATTCACTAAGCCGAGGTCGCCATTGCGATGGCGCCGCAGCGCGTGCCAGCCTCAGGCTAGACTCCGCTTCGTGGACTCGCGCTCGCGCTGCTGGCCACTGTCTTCCTGTCAGCATCGCCGACCGCCGCTCACATGTGTGACGACGCGTGGATGACGACCGCCGTTTTCAATGGCAATCGACTGCACGGTGGCGATGGGCTTCCTCCACTGAACGCAAGCGCCATGTTCCCTTACGGCATTGCCCGCGACGGAGCCCGGGGTCGCCTTTTCGTGGCTGATACGAGCGCATCGTGCATCCGCATGGTGGCTGATGACGCGGTTGTGTCGACTGTGGCCGGTTCGCCCGGCGCGCCTGGCTTCGCTGATGGCACAGGGGAAGCAGCGCTTTTCAAACAGCCGACCTCCCTCGTCTTTGACGTCGCTGGAGATCGGCTGCTCATCGCCGATCAAGCTAGCATGACGGTGCGCGCCCTGCTCAGAAATGGGTCTGTTGTTACGCTGCTGGGAAATGGGTCCAGCTCTGGTGGGACGCCGATCGCCCCCGCCACGCCTGCGTCGCGCGTGCGGCTCGGGTCGGTCACCGGCTTGTCTCTCGGAGAGGACACCACCGGCAAGACGCTGTATGTCTCCGTACGCTCCGATAACGTCGTGCTGAAGGTGTCCAACGGTCTAGTCTTCCCCTATGCCGGCAATTTCTCGGCAGGCTTCAGTGGCGATGCCGGAGCTGCGCAGCTGGCGCAACTCTCTAGCCCCGCTGACGTCACCTTCTGTAACGACCCGTTTGGGACACCCCTGATCCTTATCGCAGACGCCGGCAACCGCAGAGTGCGCGCAGTTGACGTGTTCACTGGGCTGATCTCAACCTTTGCTGGCGTGGGCATCAGCGGCACTATTGGGCAGGGCGACGGCGGCCCCGCGACGTCTGCCTACCTTGCCCAGCCCGCAATGGTTCGCGCCTTCCGCAGCTCCGTCTTCATTGTGGACATCACCACGTGCAACCTGCATGAGGTGACGTTGGCTGACCGCATGATCCGCATCGTAGCTGGGGGCAGCGCCTGCGGTCTGGCAGACCCTGCTGATGGCCCAGCGCGGGGCCGTCGCTTCGCGCCGCAATCTCTTGATTTTAACAGCATAACTGGCGGCGTCACCGTGGCAGACGCATCCTTATATCCACGCGTACGCACTCTGAATTGCACCGGAGACCCGTTGCCCTCGTGTCCCGTCGGCGGCGACGGAACCGTCACCCGCTTCTTCGGGGACGGAAGCGCACGCTACGCTGGCGACGGCGCCCGCGCTGCGACTGCCTCTTTGAAGCAGCCGCTGGCAGTTGCCTACGACACGCAGCGCGCGGTGGTGTATGTGGCTGACGGGGAGTCGGGTGTGATTCGTGCGGTAGCTCTGAGTGCGGGCAGCGTCGCAAGTACCATCGCGGGGGATCCCGCCGCACCCTACGCCGCCTCTCTCACGCCTGCATACGCTGCGTTTTTGGGGCGACCCTCTGCGCTTCACGTGAGCTCCGACGGTGTGCTGTATATCGGCGACAGCGCATCGAACCGCGTGCGCCGCATGTGGCGCAACGGCACCGTCGACACCTTTATGGGCGCGAACGCCAGCTCGTGCGTTTCGGGGGCGCTCGTGAGCGACTGTAGTCTCGGACAGCTACCTCCAACCGGCATTACCAGCGACGGCGCGACTGGCGACGTGTACGTGTCCTCTGCATTCGGCATCGGGCGGGTGTCGGGTTCGCCACCTCGGGTCTTCCTCCTCGCCCAGGCGACCAACGCCTCCCAGTGCCCCTCGCCAGCTGTGCCCACCGCAGTCGGCGGAGTGAGCTCAATTCACTGGGCACCCTCAACCAGGAGCCTGTACTACTCTGACCGCATCTGCGGGCAGGTTTGGATGCTCCTGCCGAACGCGACGCTTGTGGCCGGCAACGGCAGCATTGGCCTTGCGCCCGACGGCAGTCCCGCGTTGTTGGTGGCGCTGCCTTCCCCTTCGGACGTGCAGTTGTATTGGCCATCTGGGAGCTTGTTCATTAGCGATGAGGTTCTGGGCGTCGTGATTGAGGTGACTGCAGACGGGCGCGCCTGGACTGTGATCGGGCGGCCGGGTGTCGGAGCAGCACGATATTCTTCCCTACCGGCGGCCGTTACGTCGGGTCTCCTGCTTGCACCTGCGCGCTTGCTGCTGCTTGGGCCCTCCCGCGGGGTTGCCGATCCGGCAAGTGCTACTGCCGCCGTTGGGGCCAGCCTCAGCTTCTTGGTTGTGGAGACGAACCTGTCGCGCGTGGTGCGGGCTGACTGCGTTCGCACCGCTGCGGCAGCACTGCAGAGCCTGGCTCTGCCGCTCAGTACCCGGATAAACCCTCGCGTTTGTCCCGCCGGAGGCAGTGTCATAAGCACTGCTGCAGGCAGCACGCACGGTGGGACGTTCGCCTCGGGAGCGCTCGCCACCGACACTCGCCTCTCGGGCCCGACGTCCGTGGTCTTCGACCCTCTCACCAACAGCACGTTCGTTGCTAATTCGGGCGTCTACACCGTCGTGCGCATCAACGCAACGGGGTACGCTTTCGTTGTCGCCGGAGTGCAGAGCTCACCTTTGTTCAACGGCGATGGGCTGGTTGGGACAAGCACCAACCTCAACACGCCAACAGGACTCGCAATCAATGTTGTAGATCGTGTGCTGTGGATTGCTGAGGCCAACGGCGGCCGCATTCGCGCGCTCGACCTCACCAGCAACACCATCAGCACTGCCGTTGGGTTGGGTTTCTCCTACGCACCGCCGTGCCTTGACGGCACTCCGGCTACGCAGTGCAATGTGTCGAATCCATACAGCGTCGCATGGAACCCTTGTGCTGGCGGCCAACTGTTTTTCTCTGACCCGTACCGAAGCGTCATTCGGGTGCGGCGCGCGGACGGCCGCATCTACACCCTCGCAGGCTCTCCAGTGCCAGGTGCCGGAACGGTCAGAGCCGAAAACGTGCTCGGCACAAGCTTGCGCCTGAATGGACCGCGTGGTCTCGCCGTGGACACTCTCGCCAACAAGCTCATCTTCGCCGACACAGCAAACTCCGTTGTGCGCGAGCTCGATCTTGCCACCGGAATGGCTCGCACCATCGCCGGCAGCTATGTGTACGGGGCTGGTCTACCCCCGGTCGCCGATGGCTCCTTAGCAGCAATCGTGCCGCTAATCATACCGTGGGGAGTGGCCGTAGGACCCGGAGGCACGGTGTTTATTTCCGATACCAACGGTCACGCTGTTTACGCGCTCGACAGGACCTCCGGGCTCCTTGACTACGTCGCCGGTAACGGCACTGCCGGCGGCGCGGTTGGCGATGGAGGTCCTGCTGCATGTGCCCTGATGAGTTCTCCCATGGGCGTTGCCTACGTCCCGTCTCAGCAGCGCTTATTGGTCGCTCAGAACTCTGCAAATACCCTCCGAAGCATTGCGTGCCTGCCCTCCGCTTCAACGGCAGCAGCGCTTCTGATTGCCGGAGACGGCTACGTCGGCGGGTCATCCAGCAGCCCAGACAGCTTCCAGCCGGCGACATGCGCCCTTGAGCCGCTCGTGTGTCCAGCCGGCCGCAGCATCATTTCCACTTTCGCTGGCAACGCCACGGGTATTACCTTCAGCGATGGGCTGTCTGCCACAAGCGCCGCTCTGATGGAACCGAGCGGAATTGCGTTTGACCCACTCACAAACATCACATTCTTCTCAGATGATTCCGGTGCAGCTGGGCATGTAATCCGGCAGGTGTTCCCCAACGGGACCATCGGGACCTTAGCGGGAATTCCAGGAAGCTTCAGCCTCACACCTGACGGCCCCCCTCGCAGCACGACCTTCTTCTCACCCAAAGGGTTGGCTTTGGATTTGGAACGCCGCGTGTTGTTTGTGGCAGATTACAACAACAACAGAATTCGCGCCATCCCACTCCCAGGCGCAGCTGCGGACAACGTGAGCACGGTTGCAGGGACTGGGGTACTCGGCGGTAGTCGCACAGACGGCACGCCGGCGCTGCAAATCAGTGTCAATTTGCCCTGGGACGTTGCATGGGATGGCTGCCGCGGGGAATTGTACTGGACGAGCTACTCTGATGCTTGTGTTTACGTGCTGCGGCGCAGTGGCCTTGTGTATCGAGTGCTAGGCGGTGGCGCTGTCGCCCCAACTGATCGGCTGTCCGTACTTGGCACCAGTGCGTCGTTCGGTAACGCGCGTGGCCTGCACTTCGCCCCTGACATTTCTACACTCTTTGTCACTGACAGCGGCTTCCCGCGCGTGTGGTCGCTGAATGTTGACACCGGCTACGCTCAACTTGTCGCAGGCACCGGGGGAGTGGGCAGCGGCATTTTTCACGACGGAGCTGTTGCAGCAGCCACGGTCCTCAACGTGGTATCCGGTGTGCGGTATGTGAACGGCACGCTATTCGTAGCACAGCCCAACGCCCACTCGGTCGTTGCGATCACCTTGTCGGACGGGCTCATGTACACACTTGCGGGCAATGCGTCCGCCAATGGTGCGCTGGGGGGCGACGGCGGCCCCGCTGCGGTCGCTTCCTTGTCCGGGCCTCTGTGTCTGGAGTATGAACCCTTCGGCAGGCGTCTCTTTGTGGGAGATGGAGGCGTGAACGGGAGGCGAGTTCGCTCCATCTCTTGCCTCCCGACTGTGGCCACGGCTGCCACGATGCCTCCTTCCTTCGTCGTCAATTCAACGGTACTACCGAGCGTGGTGCAGCCCCTGTGCCCACAACTGCCTGGTCGCTACCCTCTTGAGTGTGCTGCTGGCACCAGTTGGGCCAGCAACTATGCTGGGATCGGAGTGCCAACAGACTCTCCCGAGGGGCTGCCCGCCACCTCGACAGGCCTGAGCACGCCGGTCGGCATGGCGTTTGACGATGCCACCAACAACACCTTCATCTGTGTGTTTGGGCGTCACACCATCATGGCTGTCAATGAGAGCGGACATATCCGTACGGTGGCCGGGATCAGATCCGTTTCTGTCTTCAACGGCGACGGTGGGCTGGCGCTCAACACCACGATGAATAACCCCACAGGCGTGGCGGTGGATGTCGTGGGACGTACTTTGATGATTGCAGAATGGGGAGGCAATCGCATCCGCCTGCTGGATTTGCGATCCAACCGGATGGCAACAGTTGTCGGGACTGGTCAGGCGGCGCAAGCGCCGTGCGTAGATGGGTCATTGGGCACCAACTGTTCCGTTTCTCGGCCGATAGCAGTCACTTTTGACCCCTGCGGCCAGCAGCTCTTTTTCTCAGAGTCTGGGTTCTCCCTTGTCCGTGTACTGCGATTGGATGGCCGGGTCTTCACAATCGCTGGCTCGCTCCAAGCTGGCACAAGGGGGCTCAGCCATGTGCTTGCGACCGCTACGCTGCTAGATAATCCGCAAGGTCTGACACTTGACGTCGAAACCGGGACCTTGTTTTTTGCGGAGAGCCTTGGCGGGCGTGTCCGTGCTGTCAACCTTACCAGCGGGAACATTAGTACGGTGGCGGGCTCTGGCGTGTCGGGCACTCAACCCGTCGTTGATGGCTTGCCCGCCATCGCCGTGTCACTGGGCAGCCCTACGGCCGTGCTAGTAGCGCGAGGGATGCTGTGGATCACCGACGCGAATTTTCCCAGTGTGTATGCGGTATCTCTGCGAACGGGGTTGCTTTACACTGTCCTAGGCAACGGCTCACCTGGGACCAGCGGCTATACTGGCCCCGCAGCTCAAGCCAAAGTGCAGTCACCGGCAGCGCTTGCTTACCTACCTCTTCTGGGCCGCATCCTCGTGTCGGACAGTGGAGCAGGATACGTCCGAGCGATTGACTGCGTGTCTGCGCCGGAAGTGTCAGCAATGGTGCGGTTGCCCAGGTATGCGCCTACCCGTGCACCGCCCGGCAGCGCCGCCTCCTTTCAGCCAGCGAGCTGCCCGCTCGTGGTATCCACACCGGTCATTTGCCCTGCAGGGTCGAGCACGATTCACGCATTCGCAGGTAACGTGGCCAGCCGCGATACTTCCGACAACATCGCAGCAACTGATGCTCAGTTTGTGGATCCGGGCGGGATTGCTTTTGACCCCGTCGCAAACGTAACGTACATCGCTGACCGAGGGCTGCACACCATCCGCCAAATTTTTTCCAATGGGACAATTGGCACGCTCGCCGGCATACCCGGCACTTTTTCCGATAGCGGAGACAACAAGGCGCTTCGGTCAACCACGCTGTACTCACCGAAGGGACTGGCGCTCAACGTCGCCGATCGCGTTCTGTACGTGGCCGAGCTTCACGGCTACCGTATTCGCTCCCTGTTCCTCTCCACGAACGTGGCTCGCACCGCAGTCGGGACCGGTTTGGCAGGTCTGCCGCCGGCGGATGGCACCTTTGCGACTGCCGTATCGGTTAACGAGCCGTGGGCGGTGGCATTCGATCCTTGCAGACAGGAGCTGTACTTTAGCAGCGACACGGATGCCGCTGTCTATGTGCGCCGGCGGAGTGGGGCGGTGTACCGCGTACTAGGGGGTGGAGGCACCGTCGTCGCGAGCAGTCGCTCCGTGTTTGGCACGAGCATCGGTCTCGTTTTCGGCGGCGCTGGACTGCATTTTGCGCCAGATGTATCAATGCTTTTTGTCGCGAGCGGAGACGGCTGTCAGGTTTTGGCGCTACAAGCAGACTCGGGTTATGTGCATGCGGTGGTGGGCAGCGGTGATTGTGGATCGGAGCCGATTGCGGATGCCTCAGATGCGCTTTCCATAGCAATGTCCGCCGCTGACGGCATCTTGTACGTCAATGGCACGTTATTCGTGGCACAGCCGCTGTCGCGTTCCATCATTGCTGTGACGCTAGCGGACTCCCTAGCGTACACGTTCTCAGGCAACGCATCTGCGGACGACGGCAACAGCGGCGATGGCAAGCCGACCATCGACGCGCTGTGGAGTTGTCCGCGAGAGCTCGCCTATGACCCGTTCAGCAGACAGGTGCTCGTTGGTGACGCTGGCAACAGCGCCAAGCGTGTGCGGGCCGTGAGCTGTCTGACCAAGCCCGGTGTTTCCGCGGCCATTCTTCACATGTTCAATGCCACTGGCCTGCCGCTGACTATGACACCCGTGTGCCCGGTGCTGCCGGACCCCTTCCCGCTGACGTGCCCGTCCGGGACGAGCGCAGTCAGCGCATTTGCTGGCACGGGAATGAGCGGAGATGCCGTGGATGGACTGCCGGCTACCAACACAAGCCTTAGCGTTCCGACCGGCCTCGCCTTTGACCCGGTGTCCAACGTTACGTTCATTGCGAACTCCGGCCAAATGACAATCCGAGCCGTGAATGGCAGCGGGTACAGCTACACCGTGGCGGGCATTCGCGGTGTTTCAGCCCCCAACGGAGACGGCAAGGTGGGCAGTGCTACCACTCTGCAGGGTCCGTACGGCTTGGGCATTGACGTGGTCGGCCGCATGCTGTACATCACCCAGCCCTCAGTCAACACGGTGCGCTCCATGTCCTTGACCACCAGCATTGTGGTCACCGTTGCTGGAACGGGTCGTGTGGGTACCGTCCCCTGCGCTAACGGCACACTGGCGCGGGCGTGTGACCTTTTGCAGCCCGATCACGTCGTGTGGGACGCCTGCGGGCAACAGTTGTTGGTGTCGGAGGCCGGCTTCGGCATGGTTCGCGCCCTGCGCGGAGACGGACGCTACTATCAGATCGCGGGTGCGACGAATGGCTCCGCTGGTGGCAGTGGGGTACCTGCCACGTCTGTTATGCTACAGCTGCCTCGCGGGCTTGCCGTGGATCAGTCTACACGGACGCTGTACATAGCCGAAAGTGGCGGGCGGCAGATACGCGCGGTTGACCTCCGAACTGGCATCATCACCACGGTTGCGGGCAGCGGCTCACTAGGTGCAGCCCCAGTGCCTGAGGGGTTTCCCGCGTTGTTGGTTGGGATGGGGTCTCCCACAGGGGTCATCGTGGCGAGGTCAACTTTGTTGTACACAGATTCGCTGCTGTCTGGCGTGTATGCAGTCTCGTTAACCACTGGCCTGCTATACACGGTGCTCGGCAACGGTGTACCTGGCAGCAGCGGCGACGGCGGCCCTGCAGGTGGCGCACAAATGCACACACCCGCAGCCATTGCACTTCAGCCCGTTACCGGACGAATCTTGGTTGCGGATGCCAGTAATAGGTCGACGGTGCACGTCATTGGCTGCAATCCCGTTCCGGAAGTGGCGGCGGATTTCCGCCTTGAGCAGTATGCTCCGAGTGAAGCTCTGCCAGGGAGCCCGCGAAGTTTCCAACCCGCTGCTTGTCCCGCTCCACCGCCTCCGGTGATGACGCCCCCAATATGCCCTTCAGGCACGAGTATCATCACCGCTTTCGCCGGCGGTCTGGGTGCCGCCCACAGTGACGGGATTGCTGCGCCAACAGCCGCGCTCAGCAGCCCCAGTGGGATGGTGTTTGACCCGGTCTCGAACGCGACATTCGTGTCCGACGCGGTTGGAGACACAGGCTGTGTGATTCGGGTTGTGTGGCCCAACGGCACCATCGACACGGTCGCGGGTGTGCCTGCACAGTGCTTGTACAACGGTGACGGGCGCCCTGGTCGCAACACCACGCTGTTTGCGCCAAGGGGCTTGACCCTGGACGCCGTCAACCGCACTTTGTTCATCGCGGAGACGGGCGGAAACCGCATTCGAGCGCTGTCTCTTACTAGCGGCATCATTAACGTCGTTGTGGGCAGCGGCATTCCCGCGCCGCCGTCGCCGGACGGGACTGCTGCCCTTGCTTTTCACGTTAGCGCGCCGTGGGATGTAGCTTGGGATGGTTGCCGGAGCGAGCTGTACTGGAGCAGCCCTGGCGGTGGGTCAATTTATGTGCAAAGGGCCGACGGGCGGGTGTACAAAGTGATGGGTGGAGGCGACAGCAACAACGCCACTGGGACTCGTGTACTCGGCACAACGGTGCTACTCCCATTTCCTCGAGGACTTCATTTCGCCGCTGACATCTCGACTCTGTTTGTGAGCAATTCCGCTCGAGTGTGGGCCCTGCACGTCGACACTGGTTTCGCGTGGGCGGTGACTGGGGTGGGCGATTTTTCAGCTACGGGTATGGTGGTTGACGGAAGCTTGGCGAATGACACGGCCCTTGTCGCGCCTTACGCTGTTAGCTACCTCAACGGTACGCTGTTTGTGACCCAGTACTCTGCACATTCCATGGTGGCCGTGACACTGAGTGATGGACGCATGTGGAATGTTGCAGGAAATGCATCGCGCAGTGGGGACGACGGCGACGGTGGGCCAGCTGCATCGGCACACCTTTCCAACCCCTTCACGATGGCGGCTGACCCAGTGTCGCTGCGCCTGTTCGTAACTGTGAGTGCAAGCCTGACTCAGCGAGTGCGCGCCATCCACTGCGCACCGCAGCCTGACAGCGCCGCCACCATTGTCCCGGCTTTCTCGTTCGGCCGCCCCGTGTGCCCGCAACTTGGACGACTGCATCCACTGGAGTGCCCATCAGGTTCCAGCCCCGTGTCCACCTTTGCTGGTCTGGGGACAAATGGCAACTCGGTGGATGGGCTTCCAGCAACCGCAACTGCCCTCTCACTTCCGTACGGCTTGGTTGTGGATCCAGTGACGAACACCACGTACGTCGCCAACTCCGGTCTGCACACCATCCGCGCTATCAATGCAAGCGGTCTCAGCTTCACGGTCGCAGGAGTGCGAGGTGTCGCCACCTTCAACGGTGACGGCCGGCTTGCTGTCAACACAACACTCCGAGGGCCCGCCGGGCTTGCGATCGACATCGTTGGCCGCGTGTTGTACATCAGCGAGCTGAACGGCTATCGCGTGCGCGCAATGTCTCTTTTGAACAACACCGTGTCGACTGTGGCCGGTACGGGCATCGCCGACAACACGTGTCACAATGGGACGCTGGCAGTGCAGTGCACCTTTCTGCAGCTCTACAGCATAGGGTGGGACCCGTGCCGCCGCCAGCTGCTCCTCGCTGATGCGGGCACCGGGTTTGTGCACGCGGTGCGTCAGGACGGGCGAGCGTTTGTGCTTGCTGGCAGTAACACTGCCCCGAGCGGCCTGGTGGGCGTTCCTGGAACCGCCACGCAGCTGAAAGCTCCTCGGGGCCTCTTCGTTCACGTCGCCACCGATGTTCTCTTCTTCTGTGAGACCGACGCTGCACTGGTGCGGGCTCTGCACCTGCGCACTGGCTTGATTCGCACGGTTGCTGGAACAGGTACGTTCGGATCAACCGGAGTCGTGGACGGGTCATCAGCCCTTGCTGCATCGCTCATCTCGCCGTGGGCCGTGCATGTCGTGTCAAACACGCTTTTTGTGGCCGACTTTAACCTCCACGCCGTGCTTGGGGTGGAGTTGAGTACTAGCCGCATGTTCACACTGTTGGGCAACGCGTCTGTGACGCTACCAGGAGGCGACGGTGGGCCGGCGGCCTTTGCAACCCTGACTCTGCCGGCGGGACTCACTTACCATGCGTCCCTGGGGCGGCTTCTGATTTCAGATCAGGCAGGGAGAGTCCGAGCTGTTGCGTGCGCGCCGGTCCCAGACATTGCTGCAAGCTTCGTCGCCGACGCGTACGCAGGGTCAGGCGCGCCTTCCGGCAGCCCCGCCAGCTTCCAGCCAGCGGTCTGCCCGCTGCTGCCTGCAGGTGACACGCCGCCGGCTGTGCCACCGGCGGGCTTGGAGGCTGCACTCGATCCACCTGATGCGCTGTGCGCTTCCACGGCTTCCACAATCGAAGCATATGCTGGCAGCGGGGTGGACTCTGCAACGAGCGCCGGCAGTCCAGCGCTACAGGCGGCTGTTGCAGGTCCAGTGGGTATTGCACACGATGCAGGCCGCAATCTTACATTCATCAGCTCGCCGACGCGGCACCTAGTGTTGGTGATTCTGCCGGACGGTGCCATCCAAATTGTGGCGGGCCAGGCTGATTCCTTCGGCGACGTTGACTCGCTTGTTGGCGGCTCTCCAGGTCTTCTCAACGGCCCGCAAGGCTTGGACTGGGACCCGGACGAACGGGTTCTGTACATCGCCGATGCTGGCAATGCCAAGGTGCGAGCACTCACGCCAGATTTCAGGCTCGTCACTGTTGCGGGGGGTGGCACTGCCTCGCTGACGGATGGCGCGCTTGCCAAAACCGCTCTGATGCCAGCGGTTGCGGACCTCGCGTGGGATCGCTGTCGCAAGCGGTTGTTCTTGCTGACGGTCGGGAACCAGACGCAGGGGTTGGCTACTCAAGTGCTGGAGCTGCGCGGGGATGGCGCCCTCTACTTCGTTACGCGAGGCGCCGGCGCTCCTCTCTCTGCGGAGGGCCGCCCCCTCGTCGGCTCGCTGCTGCGCCACGCCGTTGCGATTTCCTACGCGCCCGGCATTGAAACGCTCTTCGTCGTTGAGGCCGCCACGAGCCGGATCATCTCGGCGCGCGGAGACAACGGCAATGTGGTTGTTGTCGCCGGTAACACGACCCTCGCTTCCACTCCCGATGGCAGCCCCACAGGTCTGGCGGCACTTATCGCTGGCGCCTCTGCAGTGCGATATTGGAACGGCTCAGTCTTCTTTCTCCAGGTTGGCAGCTCGTCCCTTCGGGAAATTACAGCGAGCGGCCGTGTCTACACAGTTGCCGGCTTCAACGGGAGCCTCTCCGCCGGTAACGCGAGTGTGGAAGGCGACAGTGGCGATGGCGGGCCTGCATACAGCGCACTGCTGCGTGGACCGCAGGGGTTTGTGGTGGACCCTGCAAACGGCAGGGTGATTCTGGCGGACACGGGCAATAATCGAGTGCGGCAGGTGCGCTGCGCTGGCCCTCGCTCCGCTGCCTTTCCCAACGGGCTTGCGGGCGTCTCGAGTCGGGCGTTCCCAGCTTGGAATGCGAGCGCACTCGGAGACCGGTGGGCTGACAAGTACGGCTCCGCGTTGCCTGAACAGTGCCCCCCGCCGCCGCGCGGCTTGTGCACCGACCCTGACACGCTGATGTACACTCTCGCTGTCGGTTCGCCTCTGCGCAGCCCTGCCGCGTTTGCAGAGAACCCGAGGACCGGTTCTATCTGGGTCTCAGACTGGCGGCAGCACACCATTTACCGCATTGACGGTGGCCTCGACGTCACACGCATTGCTGGCGTGCCCGACAGCCAAGGCCGCAGCCCCGACGGCGCGCGGGCCGCAGTCTCAACACTAAATTCGCCATTGGGCCTGGCGTTTTCACCAGCTTCCAACACCCTATGGTACGCAGAGTTTGCCTCAAACCAAGTACGAGGAGTTCTGCTGGACAGCGGTACGCTGACGACGGTCGCGGGCAGCAGCAGCGGCCACGAGTTTGGGCCCGAAGGGCTTGCGTTGAATGCATCCCTCAAATGGCCGCGAGGCTTAGCCCTGGATCCTACGGGGCAAGTGCTTTACGTGACGTGCTCCAACGGGATTGCGGCGATAACCTTGGGTGATGGTCAGTTGAGGATTGTTGGAGGTGCACTCGCGGCAGGCGTCAGCGAGGTCTGGTGGGATCCACGCACCTCTCTGTTCTCCTCCCCGGACGGCATCGCCGTGGATGCCATGGGTAGTGCGCTGGTCGTCGCGGAGGCAGGTGGCTCGGTAGTGCGCCAGCTGCACCTGGCCGATGTTGTCACCGCTGATGTCACGCTCGAGCTCGCCGGCAGCGGCAGGGTCGGCTACTGGGGCGATGGGGGGCCTGCGATACAGGCTTCGCTCAACAACAGTCACGGTGTGGCCCTCGCGAGAGACGAGACCGTCTTCATTGCAGATACTGCCTCCAGCGTGGTGCGAGAAGTAACACCCAGCGGCGCCATTTGGACCGTGGCAGGCACGGGAGTGAGCGGAAACAGCACGGGCGCGGCGATTGCTGCTTCCAGTGCCGCCTTGTACGAGCCGTTAGCCGTACTCTTCCAGGCAAATGCCAGCATTTTGTGGATTGCAGACTCTCGAAATGGCGCGATCCGATACCTCCGCTGCGGCGCACGCCCAGTGCCGTCCGCGTCCGGATCACCACTGCCTGCGCCATCGCCGTCACCAACGCCCTCGCGCACCTCTGCGCCGAGTGCCACGCCGAGTGCTTCTCCGCCACTGGTGACGCCTGTACGCTTGACTGCTCAGTTTGAGGGGGCTATGCAAACTGCGCTCAGCCCAGGGTCTTCGAGCATTGCTGGTGTGGTGCCGGTCGCGGCAGTCTCGCGAGCTTGGCAGCCACCGACTCTTCGGCTGCTGCTCGCACAGGGGTGCATCGCTGCGGCAGCGGCGTCCGTTTCGTGCGAGGTGGACACGAATCGGGGGCGGCTGCCCGTTTTCGGCGCCGGGATCGCTTCAGATGACGGACTCGCAGCAACCAGCGCCGCTATGGTGTCACCTGTTGCTGCATATCCCAGTGTGGTACACTTGCGGCAATCAGGCGGCGGATGCCTCAGCTGGCCCTCTGAAGGCATTGCCTTTCAGCTGCACGACAACCGCAGCTGGGCCACCAGCGGCGGTTTGGACACCTGTCCGAGTGCGAACCTGGGATACCTTTTTCCCGTGACGGAGACCCTCCCAGTGATTTGTCGTCTGATCGACACGAGCGCCCCGCGAAGTTCATACCTTTTGGCAGAGGCGACAGCTGTAGTGCTTCTCGTACAGGCCGCGCTGCCTGTGCCCCTCGACATCCTGATCTACCGCGCACCACGACAAGCACTGGAGTCGATGCGGACGCAAGTGCAAGTCCCCGTGCTGATGGACCAACAGCTCCAACTGCAACTGCAGGCTCGCAACAACACCAGTGCGCCTGCTACCATGCAGTCGATGCTGCTGTCAACCGCTGCCGAAAGGTCGGAAAAGACAGGCGCGGCGACGTCTGTCGCGACCTCGGCCATTGCAGGCAGTACTTTACTGGTGATCAAGCTTGCCTCCTCCGTCGCTCCGCCGTTCCCGTCTCCACTCCAGCTTCGTCTCCAGGCTCAGCAGATGTTGCTGGACGCAGCTCCGTTCAATGGTAGCGGCATACCTTTCATGGACGCGATGTCCTCGGCCGCCGCCTGTGTAGGGTCAGTCGCGTCGTCTCTTGCATCTGTACATTTTCCGCTGCGTCTGGCTGTGTACGTGGGTAGCGTTCGTGCAAACATCACCTGGGCAGCCCCTGATGGAGGCCACCTGCACGTAGTGACGCCATCCTACGAGCAAGTTTGTGGCTCCAGCCGCTTGGCTCCGGCTGCAACCCAACGCACTGGAGCCTGCGGCTACCAGCCAATTCGCTTGGTTTATGAACCCGAACCGGGACCGCATCGCCGGCTCCAAGGAACGCCTGGACTCGACTCATCGACCGCTTGGTTGCCCGTATGGCTTGCAGAGAGCGCAGGCTGGAATGAGAGCGAGACGGCGACCTTCCTCCTGTCACCGGCTGTTCAGTCCAGTGTTCCAGTACGCAACGTCATCAGCTGCCCACCGTGGTGCCCGAACACGGTGCCGGCGGGTGCGCTGCCGCTCGCCATGGCGGTTGACACCGCTTCTGGCTCCGATGCGTGGGCGGGGATGGTCGTGCCGGCTCACGTCACAACAGATGCCGCGACCGGTGTTGCGCTTGGGTTGAATCCACTCGTGGCACCTTCCGCTGTTCAGTACGCGCCTGGCGGCCTCTACTATAGTGCAAAATGCTCTGCAGCGGGGTTCACCGATTGGGAGACAGGGGCTTGCACGAACGTGAGTGATCCCACCTTCTCCGGCTGCGCGTTTGGTGCTGGCGGCGAGTGCAGCCCCTGTCCTCGTGTAGGTGGCAAGCCCGCGGCCATGTGCCCCGGTGGATTTCGAGCCATCCCTCTGCCCGGCTTCTACACTCCAAGCGAGAGTAGTGGTGCGGTCAGCAAGTGCGCTGCCCCTGCGGAGCAACGATGTACGGGCTGGAATGCCACCGTCGGCGCAGTGTCATGCGGTGCGGGCTACCGCCCTTTCTCGCCCGGCTGCCTCGCCTGCGCACCCGGTTTCTACTACGACACAGGCGATACCAGCGGCAGCTGCCGTGTGTGTCCTTCCGCTGGTCCTATGGGTCCCATGCTGCGCGCTCTGCTTGTGTTCGTTGCCGTCGTCGCCGGAGCCTTCTCCTTCGTTTTCGGCGTGGCTTTCGTCGCTGCGAAGGTGCGCGGCGGCACCATCATTGGTGGCACTGCACGAATGCTGGACTTGCTCATTTGGATCGTGGCAGTGCTGCAATTGCTTTCGCAAGTGGGCCGCACTGCTTCGGCCGGCTTGCCCGACTTCATCAGCACCCTCTTCGCTGTCCTCGCCTCTTTTCAGTTTGAGAGCGTGGCCATCCCCGCGGCGTGCTGGTCGGGCTACCCCTTCACACCGCAGATGGCACTGATGGCGACAACGCTGGCGCTGTCGGGCTTGCTGTGGTTGGTGATCGCCAATCGCAGCCGGTGCGTTTCCTCGCTCGTTGACGAGCCTTCCGGCAAGCGACTTGCACGTAACCGGAAGTCGTTCTGCTCCCCACCCCGTCGACTTGCCCTGCACAACCTCGTCTGCTCCCTGCTGTTCAGCCTCGCGTCCCTGCTGTACGCTCCTACCGCCAACACAACCTTGAGCTTGCTGGCCTGCTCATGGACTCATGTATCCTTGCTTGCACTGAGCTCACTGGATGGAGGCGGCGGCTCCAGCGCTGACCTGTCTGCAGACACCGGCACGGCGTCAGTCCTGCTGCTCAACAACAACCCTAGCTTCGTATGTTACGCTGGTTCGCATCTTGCAGCTGCTGCTCTTGCGTGGACGACTCTGCTTGTTGTTGTCGCAGGCTATCCTCTGTGGACGTTCTGGTGGGCGGGCCAGCGGACACGTTGGCTGGTGCGACGGGCGCTCGATGCTGAGTTGCAGGTTGGCGCGACTCCCGGAGAAGCGCCATTTGGTCAAGTAACCAAGCTGTCCGAAGGGAGCATGTGGACATTGCTGCAAGATGCAGACCGAACAGCGCTGAGGGCTGTGCTGCTGCGCTGGCCGGTGGCTGCCTGGATGACGTACATCATGTGTGGCCAAGAGCGGCTCATTCGGCGCTGGCACGTGCCGTCCGCGGAGAGCACGCGGTCTCCGCCAGCCGCTGGCCGATCCGCTGGTGATTTTGAGCTTTCCGAGGCCGAAGTCGCGGCGCTTGCGGTGCGCGCCATATCGAAGCGCGCTGTGCTTGCTGGAGCCGGCCCTTCGCACGCAGCCGCGCCCTCTCCAGGCACGTCGTTTCGCAATCGCGGCTCTCCGGCTTTGAGTGGGTCAAACGCACGCGGCTCTGCGGCTGGTCCGCCTGGCAGCGTGGCGACAGCTGAGCCTTCTGATGGCATTCATCCGCACGGTGCTCGGCGGAGGAAGCCGTCGCCGGTAGACGGGTCGCTGCCGCCCGTGGGTCTCCTGCAAAGTGAAGCGTGCAACACATGCGCCGACGTGGTTCAGGACGGACCTTTGCGGCCCTTCGTCGGTAGCACCTTCCGAGCGTCCGCTTTCTATGCTCAGCAGTCGGACATGGTTGCAATGTCAACACTGGCAGCAACTCAATGGTTCTGGCAGCGCCCGACTGCTGCAGGCCAAGTTGCCGGCCGAGCAGCGCTCTACGTGCTCACACTCGTGCTGAGCGCTTGGCTGATTGGAACCCGCAATCCTTTTTGGCCGCACGACGCATGGAAGCTGTACGTCAAGGTTGGGTCCCTGCTGCTTGCGGCGCTGGCTGCTGTGCTCACTCATTTCGACATCTCTCTCAGCCTGTCCTATGGGCTACCTCCTGACGCCTCAGAGCCGGGCTACGCCTCAGATCAGACCATTCGAGTTGGGCTGTCTTACGCGGTGTTCGCAGGCTGTGTGCTTCTGGCACTTGTGCTGATGCTGGGATTCTGGGCGGACAGCGTTAGTGGGGCTCAGCGCGAGGAGCAGCAGCAGCGAGATGCTGCGTTGGCCAGGCTCAGCTTTTTGGCGGCTGCTGCAGGAGCCACTGAAAGTGCGATTCGGCCTCATGCACAGTTTCGCATTCATGCTGTCCTCGCAGCCGGCAGTGGCGGGCACGACGAGGGTCTGCGAACTGTGGGCTACGAGTTGGCTGCCCCTCACCGCCGTTCCATTGCGGGGGAACGTGAGAAATCCATACGAAACCCGCTCGCAGAGTTTCCCGCGTCATCAGGCAATCTGCGAGCGCTGTTTGATGGTGGCCATGCAGCTGCGACCGCGCATATGCAGCGTCTTGGTACTCGCTCCCCACACCTAGTCGCCGGTGCAGCTCCCATTGCCGAGGGTGACGGAGCCTCGGCGTCAAATGGGGTCAGGGGCAGCACATCACGGCCAGCGGCCTCCATGCGGTCGCGCTCTCGCCTGCTGGCTCACGGTGACGCAGCCGGTGGCGCCGCGGGGATGCTTGAGCACGAGAGCGCGGCTGCAACTCTGCTTCGCCGCTCCAGCCGCATGTCGCTGCTGTCCGGGTCGACTGGCGGGCAGCGAGAGCTGGCCCAGTACGCGCCGTCGCTTGTCAGCCCAGCGCAACTTCGTCTGGCAGGCTCCGCTGCCGTTGCAGCCAACGCAAGTGCCCGGCGAGTTACCGCTGCACATGTGCGCGGCCGCTCTCGGCTGCTGCAGTCAAGCTCGTCCATTCGAGCTCCGGCCACAATCCCGCTATCGGGTCGACACGCCCACCACAGCAGCAGCTCAGACGGCAGCGGCCTGGAAATAGCGCGGCGGTCAAGTGTAGCCCCAATCTCCTTCAACGGCGACATTGTGCGCTATTGAGACAGCAGTGCTTCCATCACTTTCGAGGCAGCACTGGGCTCCGCACACACCCCGAGCCAGGGCAGAGGCAGTGACCGGGAGGAGAAGCCAATCGATCGCGGATCCGGATTCTGGCAAGTCTGGCATGTTCCGTCTGCGTGTGGGCGACCTAACTGCAGACGACCATAGCGCTCTGTGCCAATTGGTGCTGAGCATGGCGTGTGTCGATCGTGTCGGACGTTGCGCTCTCTGGCAGATCTGGACTGCATTTCGCCGCTTGTTGCCTGCGCGCCTGTTGATATATGTGCCAGCTGCGCGCCCTCATCCAGAGGGCGACTTTCCGGTGGCTCATCAGTTCTCCAGCTGCAGCCTCCTCTGATTGACCTTGCTATGTCTGTCCCACGACTCGACGGCGTCCTTCACAGCCTTGCGGCCATAGAGCGAAATCCGCAGCATACTTCTGGGCGCACTGTCAGACGGATGGCGAGTGTTGTTGTGTGGCCTGTCGATGTCGGATGGAGCGGCTCGTGCGAGTGGGTTAGATGCGACATCCTGAGGCCGCTTTCCCCTCGTGCTCTTCTGTTCTTGTCACCGGAGTGCGTGCTGAGGGTAGTGAGGCCTGCGTCAGATCTGCCGGGCGATTGTCGCCTCAGGCTGTATCTCGATCACGGCTGGTGGCCATGGCGCCGGCGCTGGGGTGAACTTGGCTGGGATGCAATACGCGCTCTATAGCTAGCCACCGCAGTCAACCAAATCCACGTTGCAGCTGCAAAGTCGGCCTTGAATGTGCCAATTATCATCAATGCGCGTATCATGATCAACCGCGCGCCTGCATGTGCACGTGCACTGCTGCAGCTTGCAGATATCTATCGATCACGTTATCGTCTTCGTGTACGTACAGCATGTTCATGAATGCGAACACCATTCAGAATTCACGGATCCGAAATTTAAAGGCCTTGCACAATTCAAGCAATTGCAATAGCTTCAACATGCACGCCAAACGAGATCGATGTCTGCGATAATCGATGGATATCCGCATTGGCAGGTGTAACTGCG
>Ga0208629_100333_pt1 | contig 23031 bp, 8 predicted proteins | sample LakWasMet19_HOW5_2_FD_183865 | JGI IMG/M metagenome (GOLD analysis project Ga0208629, IMG submission 183865) | Freshwater sediment methanotrophic microbial communities from Lake Washington under simulated oxygen tension - Sediment Metagenome... | ecosystem: Environmental > Aquatic > Freshwater >... | reverse complement strand
CGTCAGTGCGGAGGGAGTCGTGCCAGACAAGGTCGCGCTGGGCGCTGCCGCTGCAGGGAGGGCGGCGCTGCATGCCGCCGGCGTCACCAATCCCGACCCCTCGTCTGCATCAACTGCTGAGGGGGACCCCGCCCCCGCAGTTGACGGCTGCTCGCCGGCGAGCGATGGTCGGGCATCAATGCTGACACCCCTTGTTCCTGCGGTTCAGTCCATCACGCCCGCCGCGCCGGCTGCGTGCACGCCTCATGTCGCCGCCTCAGCCTCCGGCACTGGCGAACCTGCCGTAGCGGCGTCAACACGGTGCCACGACTTTGATTGCAGCACGTTGCGGGAAGCGGATGTGGACACTCTTTCGTGCGTGACAGTGCTCCGCAACCTTGCTGTCATGCGCCGCAGCCGCCTGCTGTGCTACTGGGCGCGGACGCAGCGCCCAGACACAGCTGCCAGTTCTGGCCTCGTTCAGCAGTGAGATGCTTGGATTTTTCAAGCACGTTGCCTTTGCTGACACGGCACCGGCGTCCTACTGGCGGCTCGATTGCATCATGAAAGGCAGTTTCAAGCAAGCACACAATCATGATGTTGGCGCCGTCTTCGTGGATTTCGGCTCGCAGTCGTGCTCCTCGCTGGGACCGTGAGTGCAATGCCCAGAGCTACGCAGCGCATCCGACTCGATTCAAATTCTCAAGTGCATGTGTGGATTAACGGGTGTTTCGACAAGGCGGGGAAACCTATCTTCAATTTCATCGTTAAACGCAAGTTGCGGCTGCCTTCGAAGAATTCTAGTGCATGCAAGAGCAATCCAGTAAAAGTCTTCCTACTCGCTATCCTCAAACCCCTTGTCCTCTTCCTCCAGATCATCGTCCTCCTCATTCGCAGCGTCCGCATCGCCTTCCTCTGCTTCGACTTCAGCAGCCTCCGCTGCAGCGCTCAAGCTAGGAAGCGCTGCGAGCTCGCGAATCCAATTCGAGGCGGTCTCAGGCAACACGTCAGCCAACTCCATGATTTGCCGCAAGCACGAGGCCACGTCGAAAGGTACAGTGTCCGCGGCCGCGTCAGGCTCGTCCGATCCAACAGCAGGCTCGTCAGATGCGACACCAGGCTCAGCGGGTGACGGGGCGCTGGCCTGGTACTCAGCAAAGCATGCAAGGGGCGTGAGAAGCATCCGGTCTCCGCCAGCTGTACCCGTCGCTGCGCAGGCGGCCGCGTTCACAGCCATGCGTGCAGCAGCATCAGCGTCGGGAATCTCGCATTCAGCGTAGGAGAGGGACGAGCAGGCGCTCCCCGCGGCAGCCTCGTCGCACAGCTTGTGCTCGTACCGCACGGCGCCACCCCCGGCGTCCATGGCGGCTGTGAGCGCGATCGACGCGTCCTCCGCCGCCTGCAGCCCGGCCGCGCCTGGTAGAAGCTCCAGCGGAGCATACACACCGCATAGAGTCAGCAGGAAGGGCTGCCAGCACTGCATGAGTCGGCGTTCGCCCACGAGCTTCGCCAGCAGATTTGCTATTGTCGCGCGGACCTTCACCAGTACCTCTTGAGACGGGGGCTCCCACTCCCCCCACGGCAGCACCACGCCTGAGCCAGCTTCCTGGCGCAGGCGTATTGCCACACCCGGACAGACCGTCGAGGCGAGCAAACGGCACACGACAGGGTTGACGGCCACGCGTGCGACAAGCTCCTCGCTGTCGTCTGCGCACAGGTGTGACAGCAGCTGTCATGCCTCCTTCATTCGGTTGTCGTCACCAGCGGCCATCGCTAGGAGGCACGCCTCCTCCTGCACAACAACGATTTCACATGGAGGCAGGGCCTGTGCAGATGATCGCGGATCCTCAACTTCCCCAGCGAACGATTTCAGAGAGGCTGCATGCGCCGGCACGTCGTCGTCGTCCCACCTGACCACCTGGCCTCGGTAGGTGCCCTCGTATGCAGGCATCGTGCCGGCACCGTGTTTTGACAATTTGGTCAATTTCTGAAGCCGAACACGTGTTGGGCGCCGAAACGAATGACAGCGTTTTGGGTTCAAAGGAAGCACAAACTTGCTGCACAACGAAGGTTCAAGTGAAGTCGGTGACCGCGAAGTCGCTGCGTGAACGCGACTCGGATGCAGACAGAGCACACGGCCCTGCTGTTCGCCCACCTTGACCGCATCCGCGCGGGCAAGGACGAGGAGCAGGCGCGCGTGCCGCACTCGTCCCGCAAGCCCGTGCTGCAGCTGGTCTACCTGCCCGTGTCCGCGCCATTTCACTCTCCCCTCCTCGCGGCGGCAGCCGTGCCCGCTGCAGCGCGGGACTGCGCCGCTGCGGGCGTGGGCCGCGCGCTGCGCCGCTCCGCTCTGCGCCTGCCTGTGTTTGCGACCGACACTGGGCGCGACCTGCGCTTTCCCGCGCCTGCCTCCTCGTCTGCAGCTGCTGCTGGGTCTGGAAGTGGAGCTGCCGATGCGCTGGCAGAGCATGCTGGCAGCACCGCCGCTGGTGGTTCTGATGAGGGCGGCGACGGCGGCCTTGCGCTTGAGCTGCTGCAGCTGATGAGCGAGCGGCCGGTCAACTGGGTGGCGGCTGTCTCCGCGCTGCAGGCGACTGCGGTGGCTGCTGCGGCTGCAGGCGCTGCCACTGCTACCAGCGATGGCGCAGACCCTGCGGGGTCGCACGTCGTGCGAGCGGTGCTGGATTTTGGACCCGGCGGCTGCAACAGCGCGGGCCGCTTGATAGCGCGGCTGTTGGCGGGTACCGGCACCGTTGTGATCAACGCCGCTCCGCCGCTGCCTGCCGCTGCAGAGCCCGTCACAGCAGCTGCGGCGAGCGCTGCCGGCGCTGGTCTCGCCGCCCCCGCAGCCGCCTCGGCGCCATCAGCGACGGCTACTGCGGCCGGGGAGGACGCTGCTGCCGCCTCCACCCCAGCGCCGGTGCCGCGCTCCGTGGAGGCTGCTAGCGCCGTGCTCGCGGCTTCGCAGCTGGACGCGAACGCGGCCGGTCTGCCCCTCTTCGACGGCGCAGCGCTGCGGGTCCTGGTGCCAGCTGCCATCGGTTCGTCCGCGCGCGTGGCGCCGGTCGCCGTGTCTGCTCTTGCAGCGCTCTGCCCGGACTGGGTGGCCCAGCACGGCCCGCGGCTGGTGCAGCTGCCCGCAGAGCGCGCCGCCGCCGCTGCCGCCGCTGCTGGCGACGGCGCCCACGCCTCCCTTCCCGTACCACCGCAGCAGCTGGCGCTCGACACGGCGTTCTCTCGCCTGCTGGGGCGCCCGCCGGTGCTGGTCGCGGGCATGACGCCCTGCACCTCCTACTACGGCATCCCGCTCGTGGCCGCGTGCACGAATGCGGGGTACCAGGCAGAGCTCGCGTGCGGCGGGCTGCCCCGTCCGTCCATCTTTCGGGAGCGCATCACGCGGCTGCAGGCGCGCCTTGCGCCCGGCCACAGCATCGCGCTCAACATGCTGTTCCTGAACGCGCGGCAGTGGGGCTTCCAGTACCCCCTGGTGGCCACCCTCATCGCTGAGGGTGTGCCGATCGAGACAGTGTGCATCGCTGCGGGCGTCCCCTCGCTCGACAACGGCGTGAGCATCGTGCGCACCCTCGCGGCCGCAGGGGTGCGGTACGTCTCCTTCAAGCCGGGCTCCGTCGACGCCATCCGCCGCGTGCTTGAGATCGCAGAGGCGGTTGCACCCTTCCCCATCGTGCTGCAGTGGACGGGCGGGCGCGCGGGTGGGCACCACTCCTTTGAAGACGCGTATGCGCCCATGGCAGCCACATACGCAGCCATCCGGCGCTGTCGCAACGTTGTGCTGGTGGCGGGCAGCGGCGTCGGCAGCGCGGACGGCGCGGCGCCGTGGGTGGACGGCAGCTGGGCGGTCGCGCGCGGCTACTCTGTCGCGCCCATGCCCTTTGACGGCGTGCTCGTCGCCTCCCGCATGATGGTCGCCGCCGAGGCTGCGACGTCGCTCGAGGTGAAGCAGCTGCTGGTTGCGACGCCCGGCGTGGACGTGGATGCGAACCCGGGGGCGTGGGAGGCGACGTACACGGGGGAGTCGGGCGGAATTCTGTCCGTCACGTCTGAGCTGGGCGAGCCCATCCACAAGGTGGCGAACCGCGGCATGCGCCTGTGGCGCGACTTTGACGCTCGCTTCTTCAGCCTGCCGCGGGCCATGCGCGGCCCCGCCGTCGCGGCGGCTCGTGAGGAGATCATCGCGCGTCTGAACGCAGACTACCAGAAGCCCTACTTCGGCCTGCCGCTGCAGCGCTCTGCGACGGCGGGGGCAGCTGCGGCGGACGGCACAGCTGCAGCGGGTGCCACAGCCGCTGGCAGCGCCAGCCCTGCGTCTACAGCCCCGCCTGTGGTGGTCGACCCTCAGCACATGACGTATGCGGAGGTGGCTGCGCGCATGGTTGAGCTCATGTACGTGCAGCCCTCCGCAGAGCGGCCTGACGCCGAGGCGCCGCACGAGTGCTCGACGCCGTGGGGCCGTTGGGTGGACCGCACGTACAGGGATCGGGTGTTCGCATTCCTGCAGCGCGCAGAGGCCTCCCTGGCTCCGCTGCGACGCGGGAGCCCCACTGGCGGGCGGCTGCTGCGCGATCCCACGCAGCTGGACCCCGGCGCAGCCGACGCTGCCGCGGCGCTCGCTGCCTGCACCGCTGTGACTGCGGACTCGGCTGCACTCACCGCCAAGGCTGCGTTTGCGTTCAACAACCCCGCGGAGCTGGTGGCCGCATTTTTCGCGGCCCCGCACGGGTACGCTCAAGGCGCAGCCACCGTCCTCAGTGCGGCCGACTACGACGCGTGGCTGGAGGGCTGCCGCTCCGGCGGCAAGCCCGTCCCCTTCGTCCCCGTCGTAGATGGGGAGCTTGAGGTGTGGTTCAAGAAGGACAGCCTGTGGTACAGTGAGGACCTCGCTGCCGTCCCCGGCCGCGACGCGCAGCGCGTGGCCATCCTCCAGGGACCCGTCGCTGTGCGCTACTGCACGCAAGTCAACGAGCCAGCCGCGCACATCCTGGGGGGCATCGCAGGCGGGCTGGTGCAGCACGTGCTGCGGCAGCGCTATGGCGGCGATGTGGGACGCGTGCCGCAGGTTGAGGGCCTCGGCGGCGTGTTTGGCGTCCCCGCTGCGACTCTAGCAGCACTGACTGCATCCCCCGCGCTGCCTGGTGCCGCCGCGCCCCGACCTGCCGCTGCAACGCCCAAGTGGGCAGCGGTCGCTCTCCTCAATGCCGCAGGCGTTCGCGTCTCCAAGACTCCGGGCGCTGGCGGTGCACGCACCTACACTTTCATCACTGGCAAACGCGTCTCGTTTGGTGCGGTCGATGCAACCGCTGGCAGTGACGAGGACGGTGCCGCACCTGCACCTGTCGACCGTGTTGCGGAGTCAGCTGCACTGCTGAAGCTCGTCGCAGGCTTCCTGCAGTCTGCAGAAGCCAACTCTGCAGTCCACGAGCACGTACACCCCGGTCTTGCATGGGTGGTCGCCCTGATGTGCAGCGATCGGATCGCTCACGTGCGTGCAGAGGGCGCGTTAGCTGCAGAGCCGGCGGGATCTGCGGAGGAGGGGACGGAAAAGTGGACGTGGGCGCGCAACAGCATGCTGCAGGCTCTGGCGCCGCGCGGATGCTCGACGCGTGAGCTGTGGGTCACTGTCAAGCCTGCCTCTCGTGTTGGCGACGGCACCGCAGCGTCTGTAACGTTGCGAATGTATGAAGGCGGCGCGCTGGCGCTGACGGCTGCGCAGGTCGACGGGCTTGCTGGCAGTCGCACCGTCCGCATTGAGCTGCACCATGCCCGCCCTGCCACCGCTGATGCGCGTGCAGCTCCAGGCGTGCTGCCGATGGTGCTTGCTTACAACCCGGCTCGCGCCTTTGCACCGCTGTCCTTGCACCTGCCCGCATGGCAGGCTGCAGTCAAGGCGTTTTACCGGTCGCTCTGGTTCACGGACGATGCGGCACTCGACCATGCATCCGTCGTGCCCCGGCGCGATGTAGCGGCTGGCAGCGAGGGTGCTGCGCCCCCTAGCGCAGCCTCCTGCTCGGATGTGCTCGCCCCGCTCGAGGCTGTCTTCACGGTGACTGCTGACGACATTGCGGCATTCTGTGCCGCCACGGGGCTGCCGCTGCGGCATGCAGCGTGCCAGCCCGCTGCCACTACGGCTCCGAATGTCCGCACGAGCAGCGCAGCCTCGGCGGGCACTGCTGCGGGTGCAGCGGCCGTGCCGACTGGCGGCTCTGCGACGCCGTCTGCGGGCGGCACTGCGAGCAGTGGCCCGGCGTGCGCACCGCTCTCATTCGCCATTGTGGCGGGCTGGCGCGCCCTGATTGGCAGCCTCTTTCCTGACGCCGTCCGCGGCGACATCCTTGCGCTTGTGCACCTCAGCAATAGCTTCGAGGTGTTGCCTGCGGCTGCACCGCTTGCCGCAGCGGCTGCGGGGACGGCGAGTGCAGCCGGCGCGGGCTCAGTGCATGTACAGCCTCCCCTCACGGAGGGCGAGAGGGTGCGGTCCCGCCTCTTCATCACTGCCGTCAGCAACGGGCCCGCAGGCAAGACGATCACCGTTGAAGGCGTGCTCAGCCGCACCGGTGTGACCAGCATGCGGCACTCCGCCGCTGGAGACCCTCGGGCCGCTTCGGAGGCCTCTGCTGCCCCAGAAACTCTCCTGCAGCCGTGGGTGCGCCTGCGGTCGCAGTTCCTCTTCCGTGGTGCTTTTGACGATCATGAGGCGTGCTTCTCTCGCACGCACCCAGACACGGGCGCGGCCTTCGAGATTCGGCTGTCGTCCGCCGCCGCGGTTGCCGTGCTGACCTCCAAGCCGTGGTTCAAGCCCGTGGTTGGAGAACTCGCTGCCTCTGCAGCGGACGCTGGGGTTGCCTCCGCCGCCGCGGCATCGGCGCCCGCCAGCAGCACCGCACTGGCGCCTGGCGACGTGCTGAGCTTCGCAGTGCACAGCGAGGAGCGGTACGCAAATGCCCGGTCCCTCCGCTCTGTGCGTGTGACCGGCAGTGTGCACCGCATCACCCGCGGCACAGCGACCGCCGCCGCCTCTGACGCCAGTGCAGTTGACTCGGGTGAGCATGCAAGCGCTGGTGACGCCACTGAGGTTGCTGGCCAGCCTGAGTTGGTCGGCCGCGTTGACTTCACGTTCAATGCCACTCCTGCGGCGCCCGGGCTCACCGCCAACCCTGTGCTGGCATACTTGAGGCGTGCGGCTGCAGCTGCGACGGCTGGCTCAGCTGCGAGCGGAACGTCTTCGCCTGCAGCCCCCGGCGTCGGCGACAGCGACAGCAGCGGCGGCAGCGCTGGCGTGCGTCTGCTGGAAGGCGGCGGCTACACGCTTCTGGCGGAGCCAGACGTTGTGGCTGCCCCCTCAAACTGCGCCGCGTACGCGGTTGCCTCCCGAGACCTTAACCCCATCCATCGCGTCACGCTGCTGTCTGACCTGGCTGGCCTGCCGCAGCCCATTGTGCACGGCATGTGGACGTCCGCGAACGGCGAGCGGGTGCTGCACGGAGCCATTGACCGTGAGCTGGGCAACATGATAGCAAGCAATGCTGATGATGTGCACGTGTCAGCTGGCCACGCAGGGGCCGCACTCGCTGGCAGCGCTGTTTCCGGCGCGGGATCCTCGGCCGCTTCTCCTCGTCAGCTATCGCAGCTGACGACAGCGCAGGCGCCTCCGCAGCAGCAGCAGCGGCTGGTGCCCGCCTTCAGTCACGAGGCGGCGCACATGATCCGCTCCTACGCTGCCTCCTTTGTGGGCATGGTGATGCCAGGGGACCGCCTGGTCACCCAGGTGACGCACATCGGCCAGCACGTGGCGACCGGCGCCCGCGTCATGCGTGTCAACACCACTGCAGTGCGCGCTGCCACCGGCGCATGTGAGGCGGTGCTGGTCGCCACTGCACACGTGGACCCGCCCGCTACAGCCGTCGTCTTCACCGGGCAGGGCAGTGCCTCCGTCGGCATGGGTATGGAGCTGTACGACAGCTCGCCCGTCGCGCGGGCGGTGTGGGACGCCGCCGAGGCGCACCTGAAGGCGACGTACGGCTTCAGTATCCTGCAGATCGTGCGCGCCAACCCTCGCAGTCTGACCGTCGGCTTCGGCGGCCGGCGCGGCGGCGCGGTGCGCGAAGCCTACATGGCCCTGCACACGGAGGCGGAGGACGGCAGCGGCCGCCGAGTGCCGCTGCTGCCTGAGATTACGGAGGAGAGCGAGGAATACACCTTTGCGCACCCGGAGGGCCTGCTGTACGCGACGCAGTTCACGCAGCCCGCGCTCGTGCTGGTGGAGAAGGCGTCATACGATGACATGGCGGGATCGGGCGTCATCCCCGGGGCCGCCCTCTTTGCCGGGCACTCCCTGGGCGAGTACGCGGCCCTCGCGAGCGCGGTGCCGCTGCTGAGCATCGAGTCCCTCGTCTCCCTCGTGTTCCTGCGCGGAATGGTGATGCAGCGGGCCGTGGCACGCGATGCGGACGGCTGCTCTGACTTCGGCATGGTCGCGTGCTCCCCGCAGCGCGTGAGCCCCATGCTGACGGAGGCGGCGCTACACGCGCTCGTGGAGGGGATCGCAAAGGCGTCTCACAGCCTGCTGGAGGTCGTCAATTTCAACGTTGTGGGGCGGCAGTACGTGGTGGCAGGGCACCTGCGCGCGCTAGACACGCTGACACACACACTCAACTTTGCCCGCGTGGACCCCGCCGCTGCGGCGGTCGACCCGGTGGAGCTGGTGACGAAGGCGCTCGCGCTGACAGAGCAGCGCATTGCAGAGGCGGCGGCGGCGGGTCGCAAGTTCGGCATTGAGCGCGGGGAGGCGACCATTCCGCTGCCTGGCGTGGACGTGCCCTTCCACTCCCGCTACCTGCGCGGAGGGGTGCCCAGCTTCCGCGCCGTGCTGCGGGCGCACCTGTCGCTCGCCGCCTTCGCGCAGCCGAGCGTGCTGCAGCGGCTGCAAACCTGCTACATCCCCAACCTGGTCGCCCTCCCCTTTACCACGCACCGCTACTTTGCTGCGGAGGTGCTGCGACGCACGCAGTCCCCAGTGCTCGCTGAGATCCTGGCCAGCGACAGCACGTGGGCCGCTGCCGCAGCAGATCCTGTGCGCCTGGCACACACGCTGGTGACTGAGCTGCTGGCCTTCCAGTTCGCATCGCCCGTGCAGTGGATCGCGACGCAGCACTTCATGCTGACGGGGCAGCTCGCCCCGCCCGTGGACGCGCCGGAGGTGGCCCTGGCGTGGCCGGCTGAGGCTGCCGCCTCTGCGGCACTGCCTACATCCTCCCTGGCAGCGCTCGGGTTTGCGGACGCGCCGGCTGCCGGTGCCGTCCGCGGGATCAGGCGTCTGATTGAGGTCGGCCCTGCGATGACGCTGGTGACCATGGCGCTGCGGACGCTAGAGACGCGCAAGTACGGCCCTCTGAAGCGAGAGGTTTCCCTCGCTGCGCCAGCCGCAGCTGCGTCGCCCCGCAACGGCAAGTCCGCGGCTGGAAGTGACAGCGCCGCAGGCAGCTTGCACGCTGCAGCATCCTCAGTCGTGCTGCCTGCGCCGCGCGCGCTGCTGTGGTCTGGCAAAGATTCAGACGACATCTACTTCCGTCGCGACGGCGCTGGTCCCGCTGCGGGCGAGTTCGCTGATGCAGTGGTGGCGCCGCAGTTTAGGCCAGCGCTTGCGGAGGCAGCTGCGCTGGAGACGGAGTCTGTCTCGCCCAGAGCTGCTGCGACGTCCCTACCGGCCGCTGCCGCGCCGGCGCCAGCCCCTGCTTCGGCGCCTCTAGTCGTGGTGCCAACGCTACCAGCTCCCGCCGCGGCCCGTGGCCCGACTGCCGCAGACGAGCCTCCCTCGCCGCTCCACGTGCTTCAGGTGATCGTGGCCGTGAAGCTCAAGCTGCCCCTGACCACCGTGAAGCCAGACGCCTCCATCAAGGCGCTCTGCGGCGGCAAGTCAGCGGTGCAGAACGAGCTGCTGGGGGAGCTGGAAAAAGAGTTCGGGGGCGGCCCCGACGGCGGCGCTGAGATGGCGCTGGCCGACCTGGCGGCCGCTCTCGGCCGTGTGCGCGGCTACACGCCCCTCGGTAAGGTCACGGGCGCCATGGTGGCGAAGCTGCTGTCCTCCAAGATGCCGGGCGGCTTCGGTGCCGCAGCCGTGCGGCAGCACCTGGCCACCTCGCGCGGCCTGGGTCCCGGACGCACGGACTCTGTGCTGCTGCATGGCCTCGCGTCGGCCCCCGAGGGCCGGCTGGCCTCCGAGGCGGAGGCGCGCGCCTGGCTGGACGCGACGACAGACGCGTACGCTGCGTTCGCAAGCGTCGCGCTGCCGGGCCCTGGGGGCAGCGGCGCTAGCGCAGGGGCCGGCGGCGCAGGCGGAGTCGGGATCTACCCTGAGCTGCTGGCTGCGCTCCTGGGCGGTGCTGGCGGCGGTGGCGGTGTATCCAGCGGTGGCGGCGCAGCGGCGCCAGTGGCAGATGCGCCGCCCGCACCGCTGGAGTTTATTCGAGCGCTGCTCGCAGTCAAGCTGAAGCTGCCTCTCAGCAATGTGAAGGCGGACGCCTCCATCAAGGCGCTCTGCGGCGGCAAGTCTGCGGTGCAGAATGAGCTGCTGGGGGAGCTTGAGAAGGAATTTGGCACGGGGCCAGACGGCGGCGCAGAGATGCCCCTGACCGACCTCGCGAAAGCAGTCGGCGGCACCTACCGCGGCCTCGGCAAGGTGGGCGCTGCCCTCGTCTCCAAGCTGCTCTCTTCCAAGATGCCGGGCGGCTTCGGTGCGGGGGCAGTCAAGGCTCACCTGGTCGCCTCGCGCGGACTCGGGCCCGGTCGCGTGGACTCCGTCCTCCTGTTGGGCCTCGCCTCTGCGCCGGACGCCCGATTCGCCTCCGAGGGCGACGCCAAGGCGTGGCTCGATGCCACCGCAGACGCGTACGGCCGAGAGTACGGCGTCACCCTCGGCAGCGCTGGAGGCGGTGGCGGCGGCGGTGGCGCGGGAGCCTCCGCAGGCCTCCTCGCGGCACTGGCGGCCGGCGGGTCCGGCGCGCCTGGCGGGGCTCTGCTCGCCTTTCAGAAGCGGATGGGGCTGCTGGTGGAGGACCAAATGGCCGCTTACCACGCCTTCACAGGCACCGACCCCCACGCCCCGCTGCGGCGGATCGAGGACCTCGAGGCGTCCCGGGACGCCTCGGACGCCGCGCTGACCCTGTGGCGTACGGAGCACGGCCCGAACGAGGCGTACGAGGCAGGGATCCGGCCTGCCTTTGATGAGGACAAGACGCGAGAGTATGCCTCCTCGTGGGCGTGGGGCAACCAAGCGCTGCTGGCGCTGCTGCACGGGCTGGCGCTGCCTGCTGTATACGCTGGCAACGCCAGCACCAGCGGCGTGCCTCAGGCGCTGCGCATCGACGCTCAACGCCTGCTGGGCATTCTCAACCGAGCCTCGCCCGATGCGGCCGCGCTGGCTGCGGGCAGCGATGCGCTGCTTGGCCGTGCACTCGCGGCAGGCGCGTCGGCGCTATGGGGCGTGCCAGCAGCTCCGCAACAGAGGCCGGTTGCAGGCGCTGCCGCCGTCCCGCGGCCGCTGCCGCCCGCATCCTTCCTGACGCTGCTGCTGGCCCCTGCACCCGGCGCAGGTGGCGCTGCGGGCGCTGCTGCGACGTTCAGGCCACGCTATGCAGCGTCCTTTGCCCCCACTGCGCCGCACGTCAGCATTTCGTCCGCTGGAAAGGTGCAATACCGCGAGCGACCTCGCCCCGGCGTGCCGACGGCGCGTGCGTACGTGCTTGAAATGGCACGCGCTGCTGCCCTCGCGCCTGCCTCTGGCTCCACAGGCACCACCGGGGCCAGCCTCGCCAAGGCCAGCGCCGGCTTCCTGTCGCGTGTGCTGGCGGGGCAGGCAGCGCGCTACCCTCAGACGCTGACCCTCAGCACAGCCGGGCAGGGATCCCCTGCTGCGAGCACCGGACCGCTGCTGCCTCACGTGCATCTGCGAAGCCAGGACCCGTACGACAGCGGATCGCGTGTGCTGGACACCGCAGCTACCAGTGAATACTACCGGGCTCTGCTGGACCTCACGACCGATGTCGGCGCGACGGTTGCGCTGCCGCTGGAGGCACAGGCACAGACCGCGTTTTGCACTGGTGCGAACACGGCCGCTACCACGAGTGGCTCCGCTGCAGTCCCCGCTGACCTCGAGGTCCTGAGGAGCGCCGGCGTGTCGTTCGCCGGCAAAACGGCGCTGATCACCGGCTGTGGCCCGGGCAGCATCGGCTTGGAGCTCGTCAAGGCGCTCCTGACAGGCGGCGCCACCGTCGTGGCGACGACGTCTCGCTTCTCCGCCGCGTCAACGGCGGCGTTCCGGCGCGTGTACCAGGAGTTCGGCGCCACAGGCTCCCGCCTGATCGTGTTGCCGTTCAACCAGGGGTCCGCCGCCGACTGCGCCTCCCTTATCAGCCACGTGACCGGCCCGCTCGGCCTGTCCATCGACTTCCTGATCCCCTTCGGCGCGATCCCGGAGGCGGGCATCGATGTTCTGGGCGCCCTCGGCGGCGGCAGCGAGCTGGCGCACCGTATCATGCTGACAAACGTCCTTCGCATGATTGGCGCGGTCGCTGCGGATAAACGTGCGCGCGGGCAGGACACGCGGCCCGCCCTCGCGCTGCTGCCGCTGTCGCCCAACCACGGCGTGTTCGGCGGGGACGGGCTGTATGCGGAGAGCAAGCTCGGGCTCGAAGCACTGCCGCACAAGTGGCACAGCGAGGGGTGGGGCCCGTACGTGTCAATCGCGGGCGCCGTCATCGGCTGGACGCGCGGCACCGGCTTGATGGCGGGCAACAACGTTGTGTCCCAGGGCGTGGAGGAGGTGGGCTGTCGCACCTTCAGCCAGGCAGAGATGGCGCTGAATCTGCTGGCGCTGCTGCACCCTCGCATGGTCCGCGTGGCTGCAGCGGGTCCGGTGTGGGCTGACCTGCGAGGAGGCTTCCACGCGGTGCCGGACCTGAAGGCGGTCACTGCCAGCATCCGTGCAGGCATTGAGGCACGCGCCGCGGCCGTGCGGGCGGTCGCAGCCGACGCAGCGCTGGACGCTGCGCTCACCCTGCCCGCGTCTGCAGGGGCAGCCCTGCGTGCGGTGACGCGCAGCCGGCGTGGCGAGGGCCCTGCTGCACTGACCTCCTCCACGTCTGCCGCAAACCCCGGGCCCGCCGCTGTGGAACCCGTCACCCCGACGGTTGCAGTGGCCGCGGCCGGGTGTGTTGCAGCTGCCGCAGAGCCCGCCGCGGCCGGTGCGTCTGCGGCCCCTGCGCCCTCGCTGCCCAAGCACGCGCACGTCCGTCTCTTCGAGTTCCCAGACCTGCCCGCACCCGCGCGCCTGCGCCGTCTGTCCCACGGCGGGCTGCTGCAGGGCATGGTCGACCTGGACCAGACGGTGGTCTGCGTTGGCTATGGCGAGGTCGGGCCGTGGGGGTCCGCCCGCACGCGCTGGGACATGGAGAGGGGCGGTGAGTTCTCCCTGGAGGGCTGCGTGCTGCTCGCGTGGCTGACCGGTCGAATCCGCTACCACAGCGGCCCGCACCCGAACCCGCCCGCGCCTCTCGCCGGCGATGCGAGCGCCGCGCCGGCCGCTGGTGCCGCGGGCCCTGGCGTCTGGTACGGGTGGGTGGATGCACAGACGGGAGAGGCGCTGCGGGACGACGAAATCAAGGGGCGCTACGAGGCGGACATGCTGGCGCATGCAGGCATCCGCGTCGTGGAGCCCGCGCTCTTCGCAGGCTACGAGCCCGCGCGCAAGCTGTTCATGCACTCTGTCGCTCTGGACCGAGACATGGGCTGGGTGGAGGTCGGCTCGCGCGCCGAGGCGGATGAATACGTCGCGTGGCTGGGCCGCGACCGCGTTGACGTGCGTTGCGACCACGAACATGGCCACGCCGCTGCTGCAGGCGCAGGCGCGGGTGCTGCCGCTGACGGAAGCAGCGCTGGGGCCACGGGTCACGGCGGTGAGGGGGTGTGGCGCATCCGCCTGCGCAAGGGAGCAACTCTGTCCATCCCGCGCGCCATGCGCTTCGACCGCTGGGTGGCGGGCCAGCTGCCCACGGGCTGGGACGCCACGCGCCTGGGCGTGCCTGCAGACCTCGCGGCACGCATGGACCCAGTGGTGCTCTACTCCCTCGTCGCGACGGCTGAGGCGCTGTGCGCCGCGGGCGTGACAGACGCGTATGAGTTCTACCGCTACGTGCACGTGTCGGCGGTGGGGAACAGCGTCGGTGGAGGCATGGGCGGCATGTCTTCCCTGCGCAAGATCTTCCGGGAGCGCTTCACGGAGACGGACGGCGTCCCCTCCGACGTGCTCCAGGAGAGCTTCATCAACACGACGCCCGCGTGGCTCAACATGCTGCTTTTCTCCTCCTCGGGGCCCATCAAGACGCCCGTCGGCGCCTGCGCAACCGCTGCGGAGTCGGTGGACATCGCCGTCGAGACGATCCAGGCGGGCAAGGCCGCGGTCATGGTGTGCGGCGGTGTGGACGACTTCTGCGAGGAGGGCAGCTACGAGTTCGCGCAGATGGGGGCGACGTCCAACAGCGCGGTGGAGGCGGCAGCGGGTCGGGAGCCGCACGAGGCGGTGCGGCCCTTTGCCACCACCCGCGGCGGTTTCATGGAGAGCCAGGGAGCGGGCATGGCAGTACTCACGACGGCTCGGCTGGCGCTGGCGATGGGCCTGCCACTGCGCGGAGTTATTGCGCTGTCCAGCACCGCCACAGACAAGGCCGGCCGCTCCGTGCCTGCGCCTGGCCAAGGCCTGCTCACCACCGCGCGCGAGTCCGCTGCGCTGGCTGGAGGGGCTGGCGCCAGCGGCGGCTCCACTGCGCATGCATCGGCAGTCTCTGCAGCCTGCCTTCCCCTCCTGGACCTGGGATACCGCAAGCGGCGGCTGGCGGCAGAGCTGCGGTCGATGGAAGAGTGGAGGGCAGAGGAGGAGGCTGCGGCCGCAGAGGAGGCGGCGGCTGCTGAGGGGCAGAGCGCTGGCACTGCAGCCATTGCCGCAGGCGTCACCACAGCCCACGCTTCGCTGCCCTCCCCGTGGCTGACCGCTCGGCTGCAGGGCATTGCAGGGGAGGCGGCGCGGCTGGAGGCGTCTGCCCGTGCGCGCTGGTGCAGTGAGGCGTGCTTCCGCGGCGATGGGCGCATCGCGCCCCTCCGCGGCGCCCTGGCGCTGTTCGGTCTGTCTGTCGACGACGTCACCGTCGCCTCCTTCCACGGCACGGGCACCGCCGCCAACGACGCGAACGAATCCGAGCTCGTTCACGCCCAGATGGCGCACTTGGGTCGCACACCGGGGCAGCCCGTGCTTGCGGTCGCGCAGAAGGCGCTGACGGGGCATCCCAAGGGCGCCGCCGCGGCGTGGATGCTGAATGGCGCGATGGACATGCTGGCCTCAGGGGACGTGCCGGGCAACCCGAACGGCGATGACGTCGACCCCGCACTTCGCCGCTTCACACACATCGCCTACCTGTCGCAGCCGCTGCGCCTGGGCGCCGGCGGCGTCAAGTCGGTGCTGCTGAAGAGCTTTGGGTTCGGGCAGGCGGGCGGTGAGGTGCTCGTAGTGCACCCAGACTACCTGCTCGCATCGCTGGACGCGGCCACGCGAGAGGCGTACGCGACGCGCCGCAGCGCCCGCGAGCGCGCGGCTCAGCGGGCTGGGCAGGAGGTGCTGGCGGGGCGTGCGCCGCTGGTGCGTGTCAAGGCAGCGCCGCCGTACCCACCCGAGCTGGCGCAGCGGGTGTATCTCAACCCTGCGGCGCGCGCGCACTGGGACGCCGACGCCGGCGAGCACCGCTTTGGAGCAGCGGATGCTACTGCTGCTGCAGCCGTCGACGCAGCGTGCGCCGGCCGCACCTCTGCAGTTACCGTCGTGGCGCCCCCGCTGGGTGCTTTTGCGGGCACGGCATGTGGGTTTGGCAGCGGCGGTGTCGCGGGCGGCCGCGGTGGCCAGGCTCGCGTCGCGGAGGCGCTCACACACGCTGCGGCGGAGCTTGGAGCTGCTATCCCGGCGCGCTCTGCTGCTGCGTACGCTGCAGCCTTCAGTGGCAGCGACGCCGCCGGAGGTAAGATGAGGCACCCTTCTGCAGGCTTGACCAGCAGCGCTGGCGCCAGTGTCGGTGGCCCCTTTGTGGGTGTTGACGTGGAGCCCGTTGGCACCTTCGAGGGCGCTGATGAAGCGTTCCTGGCTCGCAACTTCTCGCCCGCTGAGCGCGCGTACTGCGCTGGCGCGTCGCACCCCGCAGCGTCCCTGGCAGGGCGCTGGGCAGCCAAGGAGGCGGTTGTCAAGGCTCTGACGGCGGCGGCGCAAGCTCGCGGCGCGCCTGTTGTGGCTCACGGCTCCGGTGCCCCGCTGCGGGAAATCGAGATCTGTGCTTCGGCGCTGCCAGTGGCCGGAACTGCAGCGACTCTTGCGTCTGCGGCAGCCGCTGCTCGCGGCGCCCTGAGCACTAGCGGGGCGCCGACCGTGACTCTCAGTGGCCAGGCGGCGGCACTCGGCGCTGCTGCCGGAGTGCCGGTCGGCAGCGTCCGTGTCTCCATCAGCCACGGTGGCGATTACGCGGTGGCCATGGCCGCGGTCACAGCCGGGGCGGCGGGTTCGCTGTGCTAGCTGCCAGTGGTGCCCCGCTTACATGAGTGGGTGACGCGCACTCTAGCAAGCAGCGCGAGGAAGGAAGGGTTATCGTGAGCCTCACTGGGACAAACCATTCGCCAGCCTCACGCCCCGAGGTCCGTACCCCTGACGAGTCCAGGGAGCCTCACGAAAGCCATCTCAAGACTGCTCCACGTCATCACCCACATGCCGCTGTCACTGCCGTCCCCAAGATTTCGCCTTCCAGCATGTACCACTGGCAGTACCGAGATGCCTGTGAGGTCGCTGATGTTTTGCTTGTGGTATCCTACCTGAGGTGGACCCCGGCGTGCTACCTGTACTCAGCCGCACCACGCTTGCTTGCTTGAATGTCTCAAACACAGAAATTCCCGTACCACTACGAGTTTTCGCTATCTTCAATGGCAAGGGCACGCGGTGCAGGAAAGGTTTCTGCTCATGCAATCGGCCACGGATCGAGCTACGCCGTGGAACAGGCGTAAAGGGTGCGACCTTTTGCAGGGAACGGGGGTATTCCGACCGCTCACGCTACGGATACGCTGCAGGGTCGCCACCCATCAGCCGCCTTGTTAGAAGCGAGGAGGGCAGTCCTGCAGGTACCGCAGCATGAGGGTGGAGTTCCCAAACTGCAGGGTCGCAGAGACACGCTCGTTCAGCCGCCGCGTCCGCACCCCGAGGGACGCGTATGATGGATATTTGGCAGCCCGGCGGTGTTCGTCAGCGTACTCAGCCTGCCGCCTGGTAATCTTGCACAGAAACAGCCTGTCCCGCGCATGCAGGAACCCTTGCGTCTCCAGCACAAAGGGGAAGAAGTTGCCCTTCTGCAGGCTGCTGTAGCGCGCAGCGTATAAGTCGGTCTTTCACTTTGCCTTCTCCTCCGCCGCCTTGCCCGTCGCGCGCCCGTCTCCGGCGGTCACCTCGCCGGTCTCCTTATCCTTTGTCGTGGGTTCAGCAGCAGCTTGGGTTAAAGTTGATGTTGCTGCGGTGACGGTCACGTCGATGATGAGGGTGTCGGCGAAGTTGACGCCTCAGTTGGGGTCAGGGATGATGGCGATGTCTGCACCGTGCTCGGGGATCTTGAGCTCAGTCTGGGCTTCGTGCGACAGCTCAGGTTTAGGTACTGCACCGAGGGAGAGCATGGTGGGTTCAGACCGCGTACAGATCTCCTTCGCGGTGTGAGCAGCAGCGTGCAGATCGTTGCGGAGAGCGTTGTGCCGGGTGGCGAGTTCGCCCTTCAGGTGCTTGCAGGCGTGCGCGTGGGCCCTGAACTCGTCTAGCTGCTTGTTGCACTTGGTGCACTGCCACGCGACGGGCAGCAGGTGTACGGGTCGCTTCCGGTACCGGAAGCGCAGCTTGCACTGGATGCGGAAGTGGCGATTGTTGGCAACGTCCATCGAGAGCTCCTCGCCTGTGTGCTTGCTGGTCGCGGCCGGTGCAGGTAACGCCGTGAGGAAGGCATCTGAGCGCTCGTTGCCGTCGTGGATGCCAGACACGAAATCATGTGCGAGGCTCGCGTCCTGCTGGCTGTTCAAGGACCGGAACAGGCCGGAGTGGGTGCAGATTCTCTGCCACGAGCTGCGCCGCCACGGTGCTGGTCTTACCCAGCTCGCTGAGGCTCGCCTGCAGTCCCGGGAACGCTGCGAGGTACAACTGCTGGCCCGCTCCCTGCCAAGGCCGGTCGAAACAGCGGCTGAGCAAGGCACCCACAAGCAGGCTCAGTAACAGCCGCTGAGTTGCCCAACTGTCGCTTGCGGCCTTTAAGATCCATTGCCGTCGCCACGTCAACTCAGCTGAATAGCAATGGAGGTTATTCATTAATCTTGAGTGTGCTGTAAACACGTAGTGTGCCATTTCGCATCGAGCAACTTCGCCGAAACCAAACATATGTGGCCGGCCATAACATGCACGCATGAAATTCAAGAACATCGATGGGACGGCGTTGCAGTGCAACACCTTCCCAAACAAGCAGCAGACTTATGCAAGACACGACACGTTGGGCTGGTGAAACAGCGACAGGAGGGGGGCGGGGGCGTGTGGAGTCCTTGCAGGAACTGGTGTTGGCTCAGCTTCGCACAACGTGGACGCCGACATGGAGAACACGTCAAACAAGTTGCCACGCCTGCGCTCCAGGCACGGAGTGAAGCCAGACCGCGGGACAAGAGGCTGTGTCAGCCAGATTCCAGTGTGGTCAGTGGCCACCCGAGTATCCCAGCGCGCATGTGAAACCGTATCAGGCGTGCGAGTACACGTGGGCCGCGTTGCCTGCCAGACAGTTGCGTATGCCAGAGGAAACGCGCAGGTCCACAACAGCGAGCAGAACCAGCGATGAGCGTCGGGTGTGCAGACCACGTCGGTGCACAGTGCGAGCAGTCAGATCAGCATCCTCAACGTCGTGAGCGGGGCTCCGATTGCCGACGGCAGCAAATATCACGCACACCGTTGCTCAGCAACATCAAGAAGACGAAGCACCGCCTGCAGCAGATTCCGTCCCAGCAGCGATCGAGCCGCTGGAGTGAGACGTAGACCCGCTCGTGCCAGTCGCCGAGCCGCTTCCCGTTCCTGAGCCGCTGCTGGAGACGCTTGGGCGACGAGCTGCACCTGTAGTGCCAGCTGAAGCGGGCCGCGAATTGCCTACAGCGCCGGCGCCGGCACCAGCAGGCGGGGAACCCGCGTACCACGAGTCCAGCTCATGAAGAGTGTCAACCGCAGACGCTTGATCCGCCAGATAGATTGCGTGAGCCACAGACCGTGCAGCCTCGGTGCGCGCTGGGTTGCCTCGAGAGCGTAAACGGCGGCGCTTCACGATCTTCTCGGAGGTCTGCTCAGCCAGACGGTTGATGTCTTCGAGGTCGGCAGGTTGCGGTTCAGTATATCGAGGCTCCGAGGATACTGCCCCCAGCTCACCATACTCCTCCCACCAGCGCACTGTGACGTCAACGGGCCCACATGCGGCTGGGAGCTCCGGCTTTGGACGGAGCTCGGTGGAGCCTGAGGATCGCTTAGCTGGAAGTGCCGGGGCTTTTGAGTCGAAAGCCATCAACTCGTCCAAGAACTCCCACGGCGGCCGTCGTTGCCACTGGGTCGGGCATTCAAAAAGCGTTGTACCCTGTGCCGGTGTGCCACCCGACAGCTCCGCCTTCCGACGGTTGAATTTGGGGTGCTCGGCTCCCAATCCCCGCGGAGTATCAGCCCCAGAGCCTGCGCCAGTTGACGAACCAGTAGGTGGAGAGGCGGCGTTTGCAACGTTTTTCTCGACACATCCACCAGCGCCGTCTGGTACCATGCAAATGCACCACACCGTTTTAGACCACAGCTGCTTGTGAGACGCGATAGTGAGCAGCTCCCAATCGGTGGCAGCGTCGCCCACGTCGCCGCTCACAAGTGCCTTGCGAATGTCCGCGTCCTTGAAAAATGCTTTCGGGCCACTTTCCATGCGCCGCTTCGCAGCCTGCAGTGCTTGCCTCTGCGCATCGCTGTCCACTTGAAGACGCGTAGAGTGGACCAGCGGAGCGGCAGGAATGGGTGCCAGCTCATCAGAGAAGATGGCTGCAGCCATGGCCAAGCGCAGCCTTACCATTGCCAGCGTGATGGGGAGTGTTTTCACCAGGAGTGTGAGATCAAAGTAGATGACGGGCGCGAGCATCATGAACTGTGAGATGATGTAGTTCACGTTCTGCCAGCGGCCGGGGGCAGGAACCGCTGTCGTGAGATCAGCGTCGTAACAGAGGGCGCCCCAGAATGACGGTAGCATACCCGTCACAAGCGGCCCTGAGCAGGGAGCGGTGCCCGTGCAGGCGCGAGCCTCCGACCGTGCGTTGCGATGCGCTGGGTTTGCACACAGAACCAATGTGCGATAGTCCTGGTCATACGAGAATATGTTCAGCGACGGTGTGAGTCTCGGGAGGTCAACAGCAGGATCAGAAATCTCCAGCTGCTGCTCTGGGCGAGAGGCAGGTGCGGCTGCATCTTTCGCTTTCTTTTGCTCGTCGTCAGCAACGCGCTTCACGGCCCTGGCAGCTTGTTTGCAGCCCTCGTATTGCATATTGAAGGTCATTTGGGCAGCTGCAGCTGCCGTATTCAACTGGGCGGAGGATGCAACAACCAGGTGAGATGGATCTTTGGCTGGAGACGCGATCACATCAACATGCGGTGTTGAACCGTCTGCTCCGCTTGCACTCGCACCAGCAGTCTGCACGCGCGCATCTGCCGGCACATGAGGCGCGGTGCCATCGACATGCGGTGTTGAACCCTCTGCTCCGCCTGCACTTGTACCAGCGGTCTGCACGCGCGCACCTGCTGCCACCTTCGCGGAACCGCCTACGTGGCTCAACGCACCAGTAGCTTTGGAACCGACGGCGGTCGCTGGCTTTCCGGTGCCGTGAGAAAGTTGAGCCGCGACAGGGGCAGCATGGCGATGAAGAGTCGCAGCAGCGCCACGAACCGCTAAAGGGTTAGGGGCGGAGGCACCGACAGGGGCAGCGAGATCGCGGGCAGCCGCAACACCCGAGCCGCTGGAAGGCACAACACCAGATTGGCGGGCAAGAACAGCGGCGCTTGCGACACGAGCACCTCCAGCAGCCGACTTGGGAGCGACGGCAGAACTGGAGTCACTGGCGGCCGCATCATCAGTGCTGAGTGCAGCGGGTTTACCGGAGCCAACGTTCGGTGCGTCGGCACGCGTGGACGCAGAACCACCTGCAGGAGTAGCATGATCATGGACACCGGCAACATTGGAGCCACCAGAGGGCGCAGAATGGGCAAGCGCAGCATCAGCTGCACCTCCAGAACCCGCGGCAGCCGCATTGCGAGCGGCTGTGACTCCAACCGATTTGCCGGAGTCGTCGGTGGGTACTTCGGCGAGCGTAGTCGAAGATAGTGTATCAGGGCTAGTGTTGCAAGCATCTACTTTTGAGTTCCAAGCCGAGTCGCTCCCGTGCGCGCTGGCTGCAGCTGCAATGTGCGGTATTCGCTCCGCAACAGGCATCTCCAAGTGCTTGTTTCCAAGGCCGAGGAGCAAACAAGGGGCAATAGCCTCGCGGGAATTGAAGCCTGCACTCTCCACGATTTGCCGCCATATACTCTTCCTGAGTTCTGGCGCATGAGCACGATGTAGGTTGTCGTTGTCTGCAACTTGGTCGAACCAGGTTAGATCCGGAAGAAAATTTCCTGCAACAACAATGCGCATCAGGGCTCTGATGAATGTTGAAATAATTACGGCTGTCGGTAACGAGGAGAAAGAAAGATTTTGCGGCCAAGCCGCAGGGTTATGCACGAACCAGTCGCCGGGCGGGCAAGTATTGCTGTCACCAAGCACAGCATGTATGCTGACGAGGCGCTCATGGCATCAGAAGCCCAATGGTGCACCCTCCGAGAGTGCCAGCGACTGAATCGCCGATCTGCACGGCAGTAACTGAGCAGCGCAACTTGCTGCGCAAGTTGTTGAGCACCCGCCGAAACACCAGCCTTAGGAACAAGCTCTACTGGCCCCTGTCGCAGGACACAGTCAAGTTGGGTTGGGGCAGCAGTGCTCGTGCTGTACGGAAATCAATGACCCCAAAACCAGTGAGCTGGAGCTCCGCGGCGAGTCGGCGACACATCCCGGCGGGACGAACGGACTGAGGCCCGGGATCGGGTCCCGGGGCCTCTCTGCTTACGCGCAGGCGTAAGGCAGAGTTCATTGCTGAGTCTCGCCTGTCCGTCCCCCGGACCACGAGTGCTCGAGAGCGTGATCACGAGACGCAGTGCCCCGCGGGCACTGCTATCGAGTGATAGACTTCAAGTGACTTGTGCTACTGCTGTTGAAGCTCTGTGATTCAATGGCAGCCGGCCTCACTGTACGTACAGTGTTCCACGGGCTGGGACACTAAGCAAGTTTACAAGCAAGTCTCAAGCAAGTTTTGCAAGCAAGTTTCGGCATGCAAGGCCGAGAATTTTCGTAAAGCGTTCTAGATGACCTCGTCTCGCTGCGCGGAGATGTCGGGCTCCGCGAGCGCAGGGGCGGGCGCGCCGGTGGCGCGTCTCATCTAGGATGCGGTGGGCGACAACTCGAGCGGGAAAGGCTGGGCGTTGTCCAACGTCAGCTTCTACTGCGACGGTGCTGTGGACGAGCTCATTTGCGGCACGGGGGCGGCGGCAATGGTGAAGCTCATTTGCGGCACGGGGGGCGACGGCAATGGTGCTGTCGCTGGCATTCGCCCAAGGCCAAGTTGCGTGTTCATCCAGTTCCGTCTGATCAGCGGGTGGGGGTGCGCACGGCAGACGGTGGCTGGAAGGCGGCTGTCGGCACGGGTTCGGCGGACCTGTGTGTGCGGCGCGGAGGGGAGGCTTCAAGCGGGCGCGCCGGCGGTGATGCTGGCGGCCTTTCAAGTGGGCGCGCTGGCGGTGACGCTGGCGGCCCTTCAAGTGGGCGCGCTGGCGGTGACGCTGGCGGCCTT
>Ga0208629_100331_pt1 | contig 23138 bp, 11 predicted proteins | sample LakWasMet19_HOW5_2_FD_183865 | JGI IMG/M metagenome (GOLD analysis project Ga0208629, IMG submission 183865) | Freshwater sediment methanotrophic microbial communities from Lake Washington under simulated oxygen tension - Sediment Metagenome... | ecosystem: Environmental > Aquatic > Freshwater >... | reverse complement strand
AGGCCGCCTGCGCTCGCGACAGCTCGCTCTGCGCGGTCGCCAGGGCTGCGGATGCCGTTGCAGCAGCGGCCTCCGCCTCCCTCTTGCCCGCCTCCAGCGCAGCGGTCTGGCTTCGCAGCTCAGCGACCTGCCCCTGCAGCCGGGCTACCTCCGCCTGCGCTGCGGCGACGGTGGCGTTGGCGGAGGCCGCTGCGCTGCTCGCCGTCGCCGCGGCGGCTGCCTCCAGCGTTGCCACGCGGCCTCGCAGCTCTGCCTCAACCCCGCCCGCGGCGCTGCGGGCGGTCGCGGCCGCTGCGGCAGCGTCGGCGGCGGCTTGCTTGGCTGCCGCCGCCTCCGCCTGCAGCGTCTCAGTGCGCGCGGTGAGCACCGCCACCTGCTCCTGCAGGCCCGTGGCTCGCCGCTGCTCCGCTGCGAGCGCCTCCGCAGCCGCGGTCGCTGCGGCCTGCGCCTGCGCTGTGGCGGGCGACACAGCGCCTGCCCGCGCCGCAGCGATGGCCGCCTGCGCCTGCGCGTTGGTGCGCAGGGCCTCCACGCTGCCCTGAAGCTCAATCGCCTGCGCACGCGCCGCAGCCAGGTCGCGCGTGAGCGCGGCGGCCTCCGCGGCTGCCGCCTCCCGCGCCGCCTCCGCCGCCGCAAGCTCCCCCTCGTGCTGCGCCTTCGCCTGCGTCATGGCCGCCCCGTGCGAGGCGGAGGCGGCGGTCATGGCCTCCACCTGCGCCCGCAGCTGCGCCACCCGATCCCGCTGCTTGGCCAGCTCAGCCCGCAAGGAGGCTACCACCGCTGCGTCCTCGCCGCCTCCGCCGCTGCCGCCCGTGCTGCCGGCTGCAGCGGCGCCGCCCGTGCCCGCAGAGGCGGCGGAGCGCACGCTGTCCCCTGCGGCGCTGCTGCCCGCGCCCGCGCCGGCGCCGAAGCCGCCGTCGGCGTCGCCGCCCACCGGACTGACGGACAGGCCTGCTGCGAGGGGGGCTGGCTTGCCCAGGGAGGCGAGGTCCAGCTGCGGCGCCGCCTTCGCCGCCCCCACGGCCCCCTTCAGCAGGTTGATGGCGGCCACCACGCCGCCCGGCAGCGCGCCGCCAGCGCCGCCGCCAGCCACGGAGGCACGCGGAGAGGGCTCCGGCGCTGCCCCCAGCCCCACACTCATGCGAGGGGAGCGGCCCAGCAGGCCCGCCTGCGCCCCCGCGAGCGCCACCACGGCGTCTGCAAACTTGAGCACGTCCCGCAGACGTGCCAGCTCGCCGCCTGCGCGGGACAGGACGGCCTGGCTGCCGCCCAGCTGCTCGCGCAGGGCCGCAGCCTCCTGCCGCCCCACCAGGCCCGCGACGCTGCCACCCTCGCCTGCACCCGCTGCCGTGCCGGCGGCCCCCGCGCCGCCCGTCTTGGCCAGCAGGTCAGCGGTCTCCCGCTGGCACTGGGCGAGGGTTGCCCGCAGGTCACCAGCCAGCGGCTGCAGCGAGGCGTTGCCGGCGGCCGCGTCTCCGAGCCTGCGCGCCGCCCCCTCCAGGGCTCGATCCTTGACCGTCATCACGTGCTGCAGTGGGGAGAGGGGAGGTGGGGAGCGCGAAGAAGCACTGAGTCATCGAAGTGGGCGCAGCGTGTATCACGAGGAACAGCAAATCATTGTCAGCCGTACCAAACGCAGAAACGAAACCATTCAAACGGATAAAATGCACGGCTCGGCGCTAGACACGAGCTGACTTGGTTGACAGCGAGAACGCACCAGCATCAGCCTGCGCGTGAGGTTCATCGTGCTCTCCTGCGCGCCCGCCGCTGACTGGAGAGTCGTGAGCTGCTTCTGCAGCTCCGCCACCTGATCCTGGCTCTGGCGTACCAGCGCTTCCAGTTCGGGACTGATGCGCGCACCACTGCCGTCCTCGCCGCCAACCTCCAGCCCTTCGGCGCTGCCAAAGGTGCTCTTGCGCATCTTGCCCGCGTCCCCGAAGGACGAGGTTGTGCCGCCGAGCGCGCGACTGAAGCTGGCTGTACTCAGAGATACGGGCGGAGGCGGTGCCTTCACCGCGGATCGGTGCGCTGGCACCCGTGCATCGATGGCAGCAGCCCCGCTATCATCCCCGGAGTCCTCCTCTTCGGAAGCGCGGCCGGCGTCATCGTCGCTATCGAAACCCATGTCCTTCGCCATGACTTCCTCGTGCGAGCGTAGCCCGCCGGTCTTGCCACTGGACGCTGTGACCCCGCCACGGCCCGGATGGGCTGCGTCAAACACAGCCGGTCGCGAAATTTGAGACATGGCGGCTCAACAACAAACAACTTCGAAGAGAGCGCGTCCCAACTGACTCGCGGCAGCAATCCCCGCGCGCCCGCAGGTCCACACCCAGCTTTCAGACCGCTTGCGCGAAGTGAGGCCGTTGTTTTGTGTGGTGAGCGGCGCGGGCGCCAGAACATGCGCCCCTGCGCGTTTCATCGTTCACCCATTCTGTGCGTCTCTCCCCAATTTCAAAGCCTGGTGACGTTAGCACATCATTCCACGAGGTCGCGATGGCCACCAGCAGTGCGCAGGCGCTCGGGTGCCTTCAGAGTGGCGATCCCGCTGTTAGCATTGTCGTGAGTGGGCAGAGCTCAGCCCGAGGTTTCGTGCCGCTGGCTCGCCACAAAGGTCACCAGCGTCGATCCACACGATCGGCCCCTGATGTCGCAAAATGCAAGCGCAGACGGCAGTGACTGCGTGTTAGTCTCATCACCATTGCGTGCTGACAGTGGTCCCAGCTACGGTACAGCTACCAATCCGCTGGCAGCTGCCGGCAGCAGTCCAACGAGAATGGAGCTGAGCAATCCCCTGAAGCCCGAGGGGTCTGACCTTCGCAGTAGGTACCCTCCACCGCCTGCCATTGCGGAGGAGGGAAGCGCGCGAGCCAAGCAACGCCGCGAGCTCATGCTGGACGACGAAGTCCTGAAGTCGGCGACCTGGGAGCCGCGGCAGCATGTGCTGTGGCGGCGCGCATTGTACTGGGCGCTGTGCGTGGCCACGGCGGGCACGGTGTGGATCATTAGTACCTGGTCCTTCCTCACGCGGCGGCGCGCGGTGTGGCTGTCGCGGCCGTGCCGTCACAGCGAGGCCGACTTTTACGTGATTACCGGCGCGGACGGCAGCATCGAGGTGCCGGAGGTGGAGGTGCAGGCGGAGATGCCGCTTGAGCTGCTGTCGTGGCGGCAGGGGCGGCAGCGGCGGCGCGAGTCCTCGCCCATTCCCCAGGAGCGCCGCATGGTCGTGTACAGGCACACGCGCTTCGCCTTCAACGCTCACACCGCCTCCTTCCGGCAGCTGGACCCGGAGGAGCACACGGCCCCAGGCACGGTGGACCGCGCGGCGGGTCTGTCCGGTCGGGCGGCTGCTGACCGCCTGGCGCTTTTCGGCCGCAACGTGATCGAGATCCCGATCCCGCCCTGGTTCACGCTGCTGCTGCGCGAGTGCGTGCACCCGTTCGTGATCTTCCAGGTGTGGGCGGTCGTGGTGTGGCTCACGGAGGCGTACTGGTCCTTCTCCGCCTTCATCTTTGTGAGCGCCATCGCCACCGCCTTCATGAACTTCTGGGAGGTGCGCCGCAACCTGCGCGAGATCCGCAGCCTGAGCCTGTACACCCGGCCCGTCACCGTGGTCAGAGGCGGGTCGGCCACCACAGTGGACTCCGCGTCCCTCGTGCCGGGCGACCTGCTGGTGATCGAGAATGACATGAAGCTGCCCTGCGACTGCGTGCTCGTGCGCGGGCAGTGCACCGTCAACGAGGCCATGCTCACTGGCGAGAGCACCGTGGTGGTGAAGCAGGCGCTGCCCGCCCACGTCTCCCTGAACGCGGCGGACCCCAAGCACACCCTCTTCGGGGGCTCCTTCGTGGCGCAGCTGCGCGTGGTGCCCGGGCAGCGCGTGCTGGGCGCGGTGGTGCGCACGGGCTTTGACTCTGTGAAGGGCCGCCTCGTTCTGTCCATCCTGTACCCCCGCCTGCCACCCTTTAAGTTCCTGGAGCAGTCGCTCATGTTCGTGGGCTTCCTCTTCGCGCTCGCGATGGTGGGCTTCGGCGTGAACGCGAAGGCGCTGGCGGACGCGGGCACGGGCGTGGATAAGATCATCCAGCGCGGCTGCGACATGGTCACCATCGTGGTGCCGCCGGCCCTGCCCCTCGCCCTCACGGTGGGCATCGCCTACGCGCTGATCGCCCTGCGGCGGGACCGCATCGTGTGCATCTCCCCGCCGCGCGTGAACCTGGCGGGCAAGGTGAACTGCCTGTGCTTCGACAAGACGGGCACCCTCACGACCGAGGGGCTTGAGTTCACGTGCATCAAGCCTGCTGCTGCGGGGGCGGTGCCCGATGACGCGCACGACGGCAGGGAGCGCCCAAGCTTCGAGGACGCGGAAGTCACGCGTGCGGACGCGCTGCGGCCGCAGCTGCGTGCCCTGCTCGCCTGCTGCCACAGCCTCACCTTTGTCAAGCACGCGCTGGCGGGTGACCCGCTGGAGCTGCAGACCTTCGCCTTCTCCGGCGCGACAGTGCAGGAGCCGCACACGTCTGGGGCCGCCGACAAGTTCTCGCCGTCTGCGTCGTCTGCGGATGGGGGGCCGACCGAGGGCGCGGGGGCCCTCCCGGGGGCCCACGAGGTCATGTGCTCGGTGCAGGTCCCGCTGCCGGCGTCTCGCGGGCCAGCTCGGCCGCACCGCGGCGGCGGAGGCTTGGCCATGCTCCATCAAATCGACGCCATGGTGGAGGCCGCTGCTGCTGCATCCTCCGCTGGCTGCACCGCGGAGCTCTCTGTGCTGCAGCAGTTTGAGTTTGTGCCCGCCCTGCAACGGATGGGTGTGCTGGTGAGGGCTGAGGGCCATAGCGGGAGGAGCAGCGCCTCTGTGGCGGCCCCGCCCCTGATCTCCTTCGTGAAGGGCGCCCCGGAGATGATCCACTCCCTCTGCGACCCCTCCACGCTGCCCCCCGACTTCTTCGCACAGCTTCGTGACTACACGGGGCGGGGCCTGCGCGTGCTGGCCGCTGCTGCTCGCCTGCTGCCCTTGGCGGCGCTGGAGGAGGCGTCCGCGCACGGCGGGTCCCTCGACGCCCTGCGCGCCACCGCGGAGAGCGGCCTGGGTTTCCTGGGCTTCATCGTGCTCGAGAACAGGCTGAAGCCGGAGAGCGCCCCGACCATCGCGCGCCTGCAAGCAGACGGGGGCATCCCCTGCATCATGATCACGGGGGACAACGCCGTCTCCGCCGTGTGCGTGGCGCGCAACTGCGGCATCGTGCCGAGGGGCAGCCGCGTCTTTATCGGCGACCTGGCGCCCTCCGCTCCCTCGCCCGTGGCCTCCCCTGTCGCCGCATCGCCCGTCACGACGTGGGCGCCGGGTACGGGCGCATCGCGTGCCGGCAGCGAGGGCGCCGACGGCACGCCGCGCCCCGAGCTGGTGTCCTTGTCACGCGGCAGCAGCATCGGCGCTGAGGGCGGCGGCGTGGCGTCCATCTGCTGGAGCGACGTGGATGACGAGGGGTCGACCCTCGACCCCGCAACCCTGCTGCCCGCGCGCGGCGGCAGCACTGCCGGCGGTGGGTCTCCCTACATCCTGGCCATCACCGGGCGGGCGTACTCGCACCTGCTGGACCTGGCGCGCTGGGGCGAGGTGGCCCCCAGCTACCTGCACCGCCTGGTGCTGCAGTGCCGCGTGTTTGCGCGCATGTCCCCCGAGAACAAGGCCAGCGTGGTGGAGCAGCTGCAGGGCACTGGGCTGTACGTGTGCATGGTGGGCGACGGCGCCAACGACAGCCTCGCGCTGCGGGCAGCGCACGTCGGCATCTCGCTGAGCCAGGCGGAGGCGTCCGTGTCTGCGCCCTTCACCTCGCTGCAGCCCAACATCGCCTGCGTGCTGCGCGTGCTGTGCGAGGGGCGGGGCGCCCTCGCCACCTCCTTCTGCCTCTTCCAGTTCATGGCGCTCTACTCCACCATCCAGTTCTGCAACGCGCTGCTGATCGTGTTCCGTCAGTCCTTCCTCAGCAACAACGAGTACCTGTACCAGGACCTCTTCGTGGTGTTCATCCTCGCCCTCACCATGGGCAGCACGCCCTCATCCACCAGGCTCACCCGCAAGCGCCCCTCCGCCAACCTGCTCTCGCTGTACAACCTCACCCTCTCCTGCGGCTTCATCCTCCTCACCTTCGCCTTCCAGGCGTGGGCATTCGGCAAGGTGCGCGAGCAGTCCTGGTACGACACCCCGGAGTACCCGGTCGCCATGGACCCCGAGAAGGACGCGGAGGGCACCAACTCCGTCATTCCAGAGACCACGACGGTGAGTCGGACGGTGCGGGCAGGGGCGTTTGATTGGGTGTATGCTTCGTTGGTACCTACACGGCCTTTTCATCGTTGGGTCAACCGACCCTTGCTGGCCGCTTGGTGCTACTGCGATTCCTTTATATAGTTCGCCCTCCGCATTTGTTTTGCGACCCTCGCCTGCGCCGCCCCTCCCCGTGCCCCTTGTCTGCATGTCTGCAGGTCTTCCTCATGTCCATGCTGCAGTACGTGGCGGTTGCAGCCATCTTCTCCATCGGCTGGCCGTGGAAGCGCTCCACCCTGCGCAACTGGGCCTTCACGGGCTGGCTGGCCGTGGTGCTGGCCGTCTCCGTCTTCATCTTCGTCAAGCCTGTCGACGCCGTGTACGCGTGGATCGGGCTGCAGGTGCTGCCGCTGGACTGGAACATTACCCTCTTCGGCATGAGCTGGGCGGCCTTTGCGAGCTACTTCGTCTTCGTGGCCGCGTGCGTGCTGGCGCGCAGGCGCGGGGCGTTCTCGTGGGCGCAGCGGCACCTGGCGTGCGGCCGCTGCAGGCGGCAGCCGAGCTTGCACCGCCGCCTGCGCGCAGAGTGGTCACGCCAGCTGCACGCAGTCACCCGCGGCGGGAAAGCCGAGGCAGGCAGCCACGCCGCGGTGGTGGTTGCGTCACCACTGCGAGCAAGTCTGGCGGCGCAGCGGCCGCAATTTAAGGCCGCTAGAGCTTGATGTTGCTATTGCGGGTCCCAACGCTCCTGGCAGTCGCGCCAACGAGTTCGCTTCATGCAACTACGGTAACTGCTGAACGACGGAGGCCATCATCATTCGTTCGATTCGGGTCTGTGCTTCACTGTGACTCGGTCGGACCGGCCGGGGTGTTGTGTCCGAGCGCGTGAGTCAGTCCCGCGCATGTGCAGCACTGGGTGACGCACCGGCAAGAGCTCAGCTAAGTCAAGCTCGTGCCAGTGGCTGACTGACGATAAGCTACTTGACCCGGTCTTGACCGTCAGTGACTCTGAGTCAATTCAGAGGCGCCGCCGCCGGCGGCGGATCCGACAGAGTCCGACGTAGACTGTCCTCAGTGGGACGCTGCAGGGTTCCGCACCGTGGTGACCCCATTCAGCCTCGAGCTCGAGCGGATACGGCCGGCCCGCCGGACAGACCCGTGGCCCCGAGGCGGGGCCCCCGACGCGTCGACTCGGATTCAGCCGCTGACTTTGCAACTCGAACCTTCAAGCTCGGAGCTCTGCGCCATCACTGTCTCCATGGGCGAGAGCATCGACAAGGGCTCAACGAAGTCGTCCGCCACGTGCCTTGTGGTGCGCCTGCAGCTTGCTGCACGGCTGGCGCTCTGTGCATCGCCGGAACTCTCGTGCTCACATGCACACTACAACCGCCGTGCATCCAGATGCGTAGCTAGTCCGTTGAACCACGATCTTGCTTGCCGCCTGCGCAGCGTATCACTGCGGTTGTACTGCCCACAAGGCATGCAATGCCGTTCGCGTGCATTGCTGTGCAGCTGCAGCAGACACAGCGGCTTTGGGCTATGTTCGCTGCCAGTGGCTCGCGCTCCTCTAACCACCCTGCCTCTTACCGCATTCACAAGGCTTCGTACCCGCACACTGCAGTACTCTCTGTGGTACATGTTCAGCAACAGCAACTGCACCGCCAACACTCTTGGTGACGCCAGCATGAACGTCACGCCTGGCACGACGTACGTCGACGGCCAATCCCGTCACTGGCTCTTTGAGCGACATGGGCCTGGAGGGGGGCTTTGAGGCGGGCAGCACGGCCATGTACGCGTGTACGCAGGCGACGTGCGAGAACAACTTCGCACAGGGGTGGCGTGACTGCCAAATGGACTCAGGATCCCGCTTTGTCGTGACAGGCAAGCGCGGCAAGGGTACGTGCGCCGCAAACAGCGACTGTGCTTCCGACGCATGTCAGGGTGGCTTCTGCTGTAGCGCTGCAAAGTCAAACTGCGTTACCTGCAGTTTCACGGGCCGTGCTCCGCCTGTGCCACTGGCTACATCCTGTCCAGCGGTTCGTGCTCCACCGCTCCGGCGCCGGCTGCCACGGCCACGCCCACTGCCCAGCCGGCGGGCAGCCCCTCCAGCATCTCCAGCGTTTGCCATGTGAGCCATCTCGGCGGTTCATACCCCGCCGGCATGCTCCGCCAGGACGGCACGACGATCAACATCTTTCCGCGTGACGCAGTCACCCGCTTGCGCTCCTCCTGTGTGCTTGAGCTTCGCATGCGCGACACGCGGGCTGGTCAGCCGGAGGGCGGCTCCATGGCATTCGCGCTCGAATTCAGCAGCTTCACGCCCGTCAGCGCCTCCTCGCCGATGGGCACGGGATGCATCGGGCGTGGTCACTTCTCCAGCGACGCGGGCGCAGCACCAGAGTTCACATATCCGCTCACTGCCTATGGCGACCTGTGTGCGCTCATCCGCGTCCACAGCAACGGCGTGACGCGCCTGTGGCTCAACCGGGGCAGCGGCATCGACGGCTCGGCAGCATGCCCTGCAAGTGACAACGCTGACAGTTTGCGCGCAGCGAGCAGTGTGGTAATGTACACCACGGGCACAACAGCCGACAACGTCGGCACGGACTCGCTGCCACAACGGATCGACTTCGCCTCTGCGACAAGCATCTGCAGCGCAGGGTTTACGCTGGTCGTGTCGGGCAACACCATCTCCTGCCATGGGCAGAACTCTTGGGAGAGGCTTACCGCCACGGAGTGGAGCCGCGGTGCGTACGCTGCGGGTGCTTGTCTGCAATGTGCTCCTTCTGCTTGCGCGTCCCCAACTAACTGACTGTTGCGCTTCCTGCCTCGCGTCCTGCCATCTGCAGTGCCCCATCCGTTCATGCCGCTCTTCGGCGACACTATCTATGCCACCAAGGCTTGGCACTGCCTCGCGCAGGCTCGCGCTCGAAGCAGCACGCGGCGAGCGCGAGCTGCAGGCCGCCTCAGCTTCGGTGTGCTTCCTGGCAGTCCAGCGTGACACGGGCGACTAAAGCGTGTACGCGGGCTCCAATAGCGCGTGTCCAGACCCGACGAGCAGCACGCAGGCGGCATGTGTTGCGCAGCCTGTCTTGGGCAGCGGCGGCCCTAGCATCGGCGCTCCCAGCACGTCCAACCCGAGCAAGGCGCCCGTCCCGCCCGGCGCTGTCCTTGGCGGCGCGATTGGCGGCTTCCTCGTCCTAGCCGTGATTGTTTCCCTTGCCATCTACTAGGTACTACGCCATTGTCAAGCCGCACAACAGCCAGGACGTCAGCAAGTTTGCTGATGCTACACCAGCGCCAGGTGTCGAAGCGCCTGTGGGTGCGCCCGCCGGCACGCTGGAGCTGACGGGCGTGTCCGTCCCAGTCAAGGCGTCCACTGCCGCTGTCTACGCTCCGGCACTGGGCAGCGCCCGCGTCCCAGCTCTCCAGGGCGCCCAGGTCTGAGCCACCACAACGCAGGCACCTCCAAGCCCATCGCACGCTGCTACACAAGCAGCGTACCGCCCCACAGCCGACCACCCCAACTTCCCCCAACTCCACTGGCAGTCACATCGCCCTGCTGCGCCCTCGACTTGCCAATCAAATCAACACGCATGGACAAAAGCAGCAGCACGCGTGAATGGTCGACGGTGTGGAGCGCTTCAATGCGCGCAGTAGAGCGTGAGGTGGTGACGAAGTACGGATAGCAAAGCACAAAGCAGCAGCCTGTGGCAGGCTCCGTGCGTGCACGTGGGACGACCGATATCGAGCAATGCCGTGCAGGAAGGCGAGCGCAGGCGTGCGTCATCGGCCACTTGCGCGAGCCGCAGCGCCTGATGCCCGCGGCGATGCCGGCTGGTCGACCAGCGCGGGCGTGTAGTGTAACTGGTGCTCAGACAGGTGCCACAGTGTGCTCCGTCAGGCCGCTCTGCAGGTCCGCCATCTCGCGCTCTGCAGCGTCCATCTCGACCAACTCGTAGGATGTAAATGCAGAGACGTCCTCATTTTTACATATGCATCCGTTGACAGCTGCACCCACGCGTTTTTCTCCGCCTCCAGCAAAAAGCGCCGGATCAGCGGCAGAACCGCGACTTCTGCACGCTGCGTGGGCTCGTGGCGGATCGCTGCGAAGCGGACGACCAGCTCGCGGCGCGCGGGCACAACCTTCCAGCCGGATGACAAACCGCGCGACACTGCTGGCGCGGCGCAAGATGCTGTCCAGGGACAGCGCGGTGGCCGGCTTTGCAATGAGATCGCGGCTACGCGAGGCGAACCGCAGCTGCGCACGCATGCTTCGGGTACACAGCCGTCCTCTGCCCATGACGCCTGTGGCACTTAATTTCAAAGTTACTTAGTTACGGACTCGTCGAGCTGGGTCCCTAGGAGATGCCTTGCCTGAGGCTGCCAGAAGCGGCTCGGCGGGCTGAGATTCTAGCCTGAGAGGCACCCTAGCATCATTGTGAACTTCAGGTTGGTGAATCAACAATGCCGCGGCACCCTCACACAGAAACAGCAGCGAAGCGCGGCGCGCGCCGAGTGACGCCACCAGGACCGAAGCCGTGCAATCAGCGCTGCACTGCCGCAGAAGCAGGAGCCGCAGCAGCAGCATCCGCAGCAGCAGCATTCGCAGCAGCAGCCTGCGCACCGCCCGCGGCCGTCGGCAGCGACGTTACCTCCTTCGCCATCCATGCCGTCAGCGCATCAACGTCGGCAAGTGCTGGTGGCGCGGCTTGCAGCTGCCGCAAGAGGTCAAGCCCCAGGAGGTCGGCCAGGCCGCCACCGCTATGAACGTGTGGGTTGGTGATGACGAGCTGCATGCCGTCAAGGACAGTGAATTTGACGGCGGAGTCGGTGCCATAGGGGTTCCCATCGGCGGCAGAACCAGTGGGGTTGCCCTTGGCGGCGGCGGACCTCCCCTTGGCAGCGGTGGCAGAGGAGCTGCCATGGTTGGCGTGGAGCGCAAGTCGCCCGTCAGACCCCAGCACCCATTGCCCTGGGCCAAAATTGCCGAACGCCTGGTCACGCAACGCTGTCCGCATCTCTGTGGCAAGGTTGAGGCTCCACAGCACCAGCACGTACGACTCGCCTGTTGGCAGAGTGGGGGCCTTGCTCAGCTCGTCTCGCACGTCTGCCCACTGGGTGCCGTTGCTCGCTGCCACTGCCTTCAGCGCGAAGCCAACGACACCGCCGCTGACGCGGAGGAAGAGGTCCTGCGACCCAGGCTGCGCGGTAACAGGGACTGCCAGGGAGCCCGCAGATAGGCAGCTGGTGAGCAGCCACGGCAAGTCGGCATTGTGGATGACCTGCGGCATCGAAGAGGGCTGCTGCGACAAGGCCTGCCACCGCGCCTTAGTGGCGGCCCAGCCCGTCTCGTCCATCGGCTTTGCCTGATTGGTCACCGCTGGCACCGCGACCACTTGCAGCTGCTCCAGGATCGAAGCGCCAAGAATGCTCGACGCGCAGTGCGGCAGCAGCTTGCCCAGCGTCGGCAGGGGGGCTGCTGCTTGCGCTGTTGCCGTTGCGGGTGACGGTGGAGCGTGAGAGTCGGCGGATGGCTGCTGCTGCTGCACTGGCAGCAACATCATGTGGCGGAAGCACAGCGCATCAGCGCACAGCAGCTCAAACGGCCGCCCCCGCATGGTGCCGCTGAACGTGCGCATTGCATCCAGCATGCGCGCCGTCGTGAGGGTGCGCGGGCCCTCGAGAAGGGCTGGGTCTCGCGCCAGGCTGCGGCACAGCCAGCTGCTGGCGTGCAGGCGCACGTTGTCGCTGCCATCGCCCGCTGCGACGTAGTGGACGCCCAGCGCCATAGCCAAATCCACCACGCGGGGCGCGCTGGTGCCAGGGGCAAAGGCCGCGCGGGCCGCTGCCAGCCCACCCTTACTCCACGTCGTGTCAGGGGGGAAGGCAACATCGAGCAGGAGAAGGCGAGCCAGGAACTGCAGGATCTGCAGCTGGACGTCTCGCTGCTGCACCCACGGCGGCAGGTCCCCTGAATTGACGGCCGCAGCAGGCCCGCCCCACTCCACGCGCAGCTGCTTCAGCCCAGGGACGCTGCCCACGGCCTCCATGCAGCGCTCCAGCGCAGCGTCGACGTCAGGCTTGGAGCGCAGCGCAAGGGGGGCCCCCGACTCGACCGCATCCTCAGCTAGGCTCGCTTGCGTGCGCAAGACGTACTGCAGCGGCCGCCCCATGCCGCCCGACAGCCGCACAACCGCCTCCGCAAAGTACTCCAGCGCGTCAGGGTGGACGCCAAGCGCGTCCTGCAGCGCACTCCCGTCAGGCAGCATGGTGAGCCGCATGGTCTCTCGGACGTCCGCGACGGTGAGCGGCTGTAGCAACATGGGCGTCACAAACAGCGGCGAGGGGGCTTCCACGAGTGCCAGGGTGGACAGCCACAGCGACCGCCCTGTCAGGTAGATGAAGCAGCCGCGCACGCGGTGCAGCACTTGCAGCGCGTCTGACAGCTCGGTCATGGCACGATGCAGCGGAGTGCTGCGGTCCACGCCCGTGAAGTAGCCCACGAACTTATTGCGGCCCAGATCAGTGATGTCGTCGAAAATGAGCACCACGGGTCTGACGGGGCTGTCGGGTGTGATGGGGTAGCCAAGCTTACGCACGGGCCTGCGCGTCGGGGCGCCCACGGCACCAGAGTCCGTCTGCTCGGGCCTGCGCATGAGGGCCTTCACGGCGCCAGAGGCCGTCTGCTCAGCGGGGGCCTGCGCGAGGAACGCTTGGTGAGTGGAATCCAGGCCCCCGTCCAACCCGTAGCCGTTGCAAAAGATGGCGTAGGCCAGCGCCCTGTCGAATGTGAAGCCGAAGTCAGAAGCAACCAGCTCCTGCATGCGGATGTTGATGGGCGTCGAGTTCTTGAGCTGCAGGAGGAGGTCGCGCTGGGCGGGGTAGGCCGCCAGCAGCGTGCGCACCACCAGGTTCTCGTCTTCGTTGGACGCCAGGGCGTGCGTCAGGTGGCGCTGTTTGAGCGTGCGCCCCTTGCCAAAGCACCATGCCCGCTTCAGCCGCGGCACCAGGTCCTCCTTCTCCACGTGGGGTGGGCCACGGGGCCGCCGCAGGATGTCCTGGAGGTGCACGCCGAGGGCGGTCTTGCCCGTGCCAGGCAGCTGCGCCGCGAGCGGGCTGCTGAACTTGGCCTCAGCACGGAGATCGAGCAGTCGCGCGTTGGAAAGATTGGGCACGAGAATGTCCAGCGCCTCCGCATAACGGTTCACGAACGCGAGCGGCGCTGCCACGTCCTTTGCGGCCAATTCGGCCGCAGCATCTTTGGAAGCTTGCCCCGCGGGCACGTCCTTGCCCACCGCGCTCTTGACATCGTCGCTGCTGGCGTCGGCGCGGAAGATCACTGCAGGTAGGCGTGCAGGTGCAGATGGGAAGCGCAAGTTATGGTTCGTCATAGTCGTGGTGTGTGCGGTGCCGTGCAAAGAGCCTGCAAGCAGCGTGATGATGATGACGCCTGACAACACACAAGGGCATCCAGCAAGTCGGCCGAGGCACAACGCACCCGCTTCCGCAGCAGCAGTAGCGGCTGCTGCCCTTGCGATCGCAGCAGCGGCAATGCTTGCCGCGGTGCGCGTGGGCCTGATGTAGATGGTCGTGCCCGTCTTGAGCGCCGCGACGGTGTCGCGAGTGTTGAGGACGCGGTGCTGCTCCGTGCCGTCCGCGCCTTCGACCACGGCCACGAGCTCGAGAGTGCTTGGGTCGACGCCGCGCAGACTCGGCAGCTTGGCGATGATCGCGTCCTTCAGCTCGCCCACCAGCGTGGTGGGAGTCGCCGTCACCACGGCCTCGCTGGTGTCGCCCTCCTTCATCACGAAGAACGTGGGATTGGTGTCACCAGCAGCAGCGCCGAATCCGCACACAGGCGCTGCACCGCGGCCCTGCATGAAAAAGCATCCGAGGCAGGGAGGCGCGGGACAAGAAGACGCGCGGAAACGTCACGACGAGGCCACGAAGGCGGAGCTAGGGGCAGACAGTGCGACTGCAACGAGTGTGCACACACGCACGTGCTGGGTCGGTGCAATGGCAGCAGCTGCAGTTCGCGCATGGGCAGCGACGGCGACTCGTTCATGCTGCAAGGGCAGAGAGGGCGAACGCTGTGGGGCGCAGAAGGTGCAGTGAAGGGAGTCAGCGAACGACGGGAGCGCCATGATGAAGCAGCTGCCGAGCACAGCCACCGCCGCCCAAAAAGCACGTACCAGTAGACTACGGGCATGAGCACGTTGGCGGCAGACGCGGCGGGCGGCCGCGGTAAAGTTGGAGGTCGCGGACAGCATTGGCTCAGTCCAGTCGCAGAGTCGCGATAAAATACAGACAAATCCGCGGTCAGATACAACCAAGCACGTGCTATCAAATGAACATTACAAGGTTTTGGTCGAAAGCGTGGTGCCGCTATTCTTTATGCTATATATATATATATATATTTCGGCCACCCCTCGCCCGCTTGAGAGGCAATTTTAAGCTCGATTCTCGCAGGCCGGCCTGGGTGAAGCGGGTCGCTCGGTTGGCAGATCTCTCACTTCCTGTTACTGCTGCACTCGCTTATCGTTAAAAACAAAATACGAGTGCGGCACGACAGGAATTGGAGATCTCACAACCCCTGCTGTCACCGGACTTTTCGAGAGGTTCGTACGCGCGTTCACGCCGGGGTGCTTCGCCGGAGAACTCCAAGAGTGTGTTCCATCTGGCCCGGGCTGCGTATTCCCCGGGCGAGTGGGCCCTTCTTCGGCTGCAGTTGTTACACACGCTGCCTCGTCCCACCACTTTTCTCGTTGCAGAAATGGCAACCTCTCGTGAAATCCAGCAGCTCGCGTCGATGCTGAGCCCGCCATCTCTGCTGGCGTGTGGCTCCTTCGACGCACAATGTCGCGAGAACGCGGCGCAACTTGTTCCTGGCCCCGCGAAGCCGGTGGTGCTCGGCACGCGGCTGTCGCACGGGGCAACTGGCACGGTGTTCACCGTGCGCCTGCCGGGCAGCGGCATCTGCGCTCCTTTAGCGACGAAGGTAGCGGATGCGAGCGAGCGGGACGCTCGCGCGGCGATGGAGCGGCTGGGCGCGGAGGCGGCCGCCGCGCAGCTGGCCGCCGCCGTCACCGGCCACGCGGTTACCGTCTCCCACCTGGCAGGGGAGGTGGTGGAAGCGCGAGGCAGCAATGCGGCCCCGGGGCGGCGCATGCTGCGCACGCACTTGCTGATGCCCTTCGCCCCGCTGGGCTCCCTGGTGGAGTACATGCAGGGCCTGGGCAGGGCGTGGCGGCGGGTGGCGGCCGCGCTGGCCCTTCCCCTGACGATCGGGCGGGACCTCAACGACCTCCTCGCGCCCCCAGGCGTGGAGCTCAGCGCGGCGTACCTCGGCGCGCTGGCGGGGCACCTGCAGGCTGCGGCGACGGGGCTGGGCGCGCCCTTCGTGGGGTTCGCCTCTGAGCGGGAGGCGGCGGCCATCGCGCTGCAGCTGGCGACGGCGCTCGCCCGCATGCACGCGGCGGGCCTCGCGCACAACGACCTCAAGCCCGACAACGTGGTGGTGCGCGGCGTGCGGGTGGTGGGCGGGGGCGGCCTGCGCATGGGCTTCGACGCGGCCACGGGGACAGCCGCGCCCGCGTCTGGCCTCCTTGCGCAGCACGGGCCTCTGCCCGCATCCCCCGACGCAGCCGCAGCGCCGGACGCTGCCCTGCGCTGGCCCAGCAACCGCCCGCGCGGCCTCGACGCCGCCTCGCCGCCCTCGCCTCTCGCCGCTGAGCGCGCCGCCCTCTCCACCATGGACCTGCACCCGCACGCCCTCGCGGAGCGCATGCGGCGAGACTTCGGCGCCGCCGGCCCGCACTTCGCGGACGCCTTCTGCAGCGCCGCGGGGCACGCAGTGGAGGCGGTGGCGGCGGCTGCCAAGCGGCTGGGCGCCGGCTGCGCGGGTGCGGCGGAGGCTCTCGCGGCCTTCCCGCTGCTCGTGCCCGACGTGGCGATTATCGACTTTGACCGCGCCTCCTACGCGCACCTGGCGCCCTCCGCCTCCCTCGCGCACCTCCTCGACCCCGCCTCGCCGCCGCTGCAGCACCTGCTGCCTGCGCGGCTCTGCGGCTGCACGACCCAGTACGCGCCGCCCGAGGTGGTCGCGGGCAGGGCCGCCGCTGCGGCGTCAGGCGGCGACGGCCCGCTTGTGGACGCGTTCGCTGCGGACGCGTGGGCGCTGGGGTGCATCGCGTACGCTGCGGTGGCGGGCGGCCTGGCGCTGGACCACCCTGCCCTGCGCAGCCCGCACGCCGCGGAGCGCCGCGCTGCGGCGGCCTCCTTCGACCGGGCGCTGGCCGCGTGGACGCACCCGCTCATCATGTCCGCGCCGCTGCCCGTGCTGGCCTCCCTCGGGGTCGTGGACATCGCCGTGGCGACAGCGGCGCCCGGCGAGCCCAGCGACGGCGGTTTCGTGCTCGCGGGGGGCGAGCACGCGGCACAGGTGGCGGCCCTCCGCGCCAGCTGGGCCGCGGCGCTGCGGCAGGGGCGCGCGGAGGGGCTGGCCAGCGAGCCGTGGCCGGAGCACGCCTCCGCGGAGGCTGCTGCGCTGGTGCTGGGCGGGCTGCTGCAGCCCGATCCCGCCTACCGCTGCACCCCCGCGCAGGCTGTGGCGCACCCCTGGCTCGCCTCGCTGCTGGCGCTGGAGCCGGCCGCGCCTCCCGCGTTCGCAGGCGCCGGCGCCGCGGGTGCGGGTGCGTGCGTCCGCGCTGCAGCCGACGCTGGCGCGTGCTGCGGCTCCCCTGTGGGGGCCGGGGGGGCCGCTGCAGCTGCCGCGGGGTCGGAGTTCTGCGCCAGCTTCGGCGGCAGCCCGTTCACAGCCACCTGCAGCGGAGACAGCACCCGGGGCGCTGCCTGCGCGGCCCTCCCCTCCTGCGTCTCCACGCACGCTGCCGCCGCCCCCGCAGCCGCACCCGCGCTCGCCTCCGCGGCACACTTTGGCGCCGGGGCCAGCGATCCTGCGCCCGGCGGCCGCTTCCCGCTGGCACCCGCCGCTGCTTCAGCGCAGGCAGTGCCACGTGAGCTCAGCGGTCGCAAGCGCCGCTGCCCCGATGCCGCGGCCGCCGCTCCACTTGGCGCCGCGCCCCAGGGAGCGGGCGCCGCCCTGCCGGTGGGCAGCGCTGGCTCGTGCGCGCCCCTGAAGCGGCAGCGCGTCGCGCAGGTGGCCGCGGCCGAGTGAGGCCGTGGGGCCGCCGCAGCCGCACGCCGGCGCTGCCCACCTGGCGCTCAGGACACGCGACTCCACATGCGCAACTGACACACGCCGCTGCAATCTCAGATACCTTTCCTACAAAAACCGCGAGGCCGGTCTAGAACCGGCCCCCCACTAACTTCTGCCTCTGTCACACCCCGCGAACCCGCATTTCTTCTAAAAACACAGAGATGGGCCTTCCACCCCTCGTCTCTTCTGTCTAGCTGCGCCTGCATGCTCCATGCATACCCGACGCCCCCAGCAGCAACTCCCCAAAAAACAAACATATAATGAGTGCTGGCTGCCGGGACACTACCGTCCCACCACCAGCGGGAAGAAGCTGTTGGCGTTGACTTGCATGCGAGCACAACAGTGCTGCCTGCCCCCTCTGATAACCCCAAAAAAACCCACGCACCAGCCCCGAAACTCGGGGCCGCTGGAACCCGGCTGCGTTCCTCGGCACTCGCCACAACACACTGCCTGACGATCGCACACGGCGCCACGCCTGCGAGCAACACACACACACACACACACACGGGGCTCCTCCCAAACACCACACCGGCGCTACATGATTGCGTCGTGTGCGCGAATTTGTCTTCTTCGCGTCCGCTGCGCTGCTGGCTGGGTGATTGAATGCCCATCACGCGCGGCTGGCTGCTTCACGGTGGCCATGTTTGAACTTCACCGCAGAAGCACTTGCCTTTGCGGCTCCGCTGATCACATCGTTTTTCGATTCAGACTTTATCGTGATTTGCATCGACTGGTATTATTTCACAATCCCTGGAAGGCGAAGCTTCTTGAGTCACGGGGCGACATCACGACGACATCGAATTTGAAGAGTTGCACCTCTTCACACTTGTGTGTCATATCGACTCGCGATTACGTACAGCTCAACGTATGGCCTCGCGGCAGCGGAACATAGTTTTGTCAACATTGTAAAACATACAACATAGCTCGCACCGCCACTGGTGGCACGCCTCAGATGTGAGCAGGAGGAAACGGGGAGCTCGCAGCTGCAGTGGCGGCAGCATCAGGGCTGCGTTGCAGAGGAGCCCCCGCACCCGGGCTGGTGGCGCTCGCCGCGGCTGCGGGCGGGAGCGCAACACCAGCTGCGTCGTCACCAGCGACCGCAACCTGCGGAGGCCTGCCCTGCACCCGTGCGTCGATCTGTGCCACCTCGCTGCGCGCCTCGGCGAGCGTCGTCTGCAGCGCCGTCGCCGCCTGCGTGCAGAACTCCTGCGCGGAGGTAACGGTCGCCGCCACCGTCGGGTTGCGCATGGCCATGCTGGCCCAGCTGGCCGCCTGCGCCAGCGCGTACGAGCTCGCAGTGCGCAGGCGCGTCGAGATGTTGAGCTCGCGGTCGATGTCTGCAGCGGACGCCTTGGCCTGCTCGTACGTCTCCAGCACGAGGGGCACGATGCGGTAGCGCTGGTTCAGCTCGTCTGCCTTGGCGGTGATGGTGTTTGTGACGACCTTCACCCGCTCCGTCAGCCCCTTCTCGTCACCGAAACGCTTCACCCTGGCCACGCCCTGCTGCCCGTACAGATACCCCTGGGCCAGCAGGTGGGACACGGAGGCGGAGGGGGCGAAGTAGCGGTGGGTCACATGCCCGCCTGGCCGCTCGCTGCCGGCTCCCGTGCCCGCTGCACCCGCCGCGTCAGCATGCGCCTCGTGGTGCGCAGCTGCCCCCGGGGCGGCGCGGAATGCGGTTGCCCGATCCCCGTGCGCCGTGTCGTGCAGGGCGATGTTGGAGACGAGGGACACGCGGCAGGGGGCGCCTCCGGGCAGGAGCGCAGTGCCGTCCGCTGCCAGCGCGGCGGCGGCGGAGCTCTCGCGGTGGAACACAATCACGGCTCGCTGCGTGCCCGACGCCTCGCGGCCCTCGTCCTGGATGATTACGCGCGCCATCTCCCCGAAGCGGCTGAAAGCGTCCCACAGGGCCTTCTCTGTCTCGATGGGGTCTGCTGCGGGGATGGCGGACACCACCACGCAGCGAGCGCCCTCCGCATCGCTCACCAGAGTCTCATCGGGGGAGGGCGCGGCTGCAGTGGATGCGGGGCACGGGGAGCGAGGCCAGAGGGCGACGCCAAAAAGTTGATTGCGTCGGCACCATCATCGCCCAGTCCGTGCACAGACTGCCATCCAAGACACGGCAACGTCACCCACCTGGCCGACTCCCAGGCGTCGCCGATGGCCCTGCAGATGCTGCAGAGGGCGCCGCCGCCTCGGCACCGCTCGACACGCCAGATGCCTTCCCCCCAGCCGCATGAGCGGTCAGGTCCACGGTGGTGAGTCCGGCGCTGGCCGCGGGTGCAGGGCCGGTGAGGATCAGCCGCACGGTGGAGAGGTTGGCGATGTAGAAATCAGCCAGCGTGGCCCCGTCCTCGAGCTCCATGCCCTCGGCGACCAGCTTGATCCGATTGCTCTCGACGTGCTCGCGCTCCGAAATGATGCGTCGGAGCTCCGCGACTGCCATGTCCGGAGACACCGGCAGAAGGTAGTTGTCACCACTCGCGACGGGAGAGATGATGACTTGCATTCTGGGAGGCGGCGGGTACTTTGCCGTGCGGGCCGCGTGAGCAAAAGGGTTCTGGCGGCAATGCAGAGTTTGCGCGTGAAGGTTTGACGTTCGAGCAGTACGGCGGAAAGAACAGGGGTCGAAGGATATCGACAAAGATATGCACGGCACGCAACAACGCGGTTTGCACGACATAATACTCGACAAAGTTTGACTTATTTTAGCTTAAAAAACAGCTCGACCCCCAGCATTTCGACCCCTGTCAACCCCCTCGCGTTTTTCATTGCATCGTCTGTGTGCCGCCCGACGCCAGGCCAGCGTTCGAGCACTTTTCGACTGACACTGCACCCCCTACCATGGCAGCCGCTCGCCGCCTTCTGGGCGCGGCCCTGAGGGCCGATGCACTCGGCTCGCGTGCGTCCGCCCGGCCGCTGGCCGCGTTCGGCTCGTTCCTGCCGTCGCGCGGGATGCACGTGAAGAAGTACGAGAGCCAGCGCGAGGTCAAGAACTTCACGATGGTGCGGCTTTGCGGCGACGGCTTTGCTCGACCCAATGCGCGCCACTCGTGTTCTTGGCAAAGTGCGGCAAACATCTCGGCTGCGCTACATGCGTGCTGTTTGGCGTATTGGCTGCCGTCGTTCTGCAGAACTTTGGGCCGCAACACCCCGCTGCGCACGGCGTGCTGCGTCTGATTTTGGAGCTCGACGGCGAGGTCATCATCAAGGCGGACCCGCACATCGGCTTACTGCATCGAGGTGCGTGCTCGGCGTTGTAACGCGACCACCGCGGCGCGTGCGTCGGCGCTTGGCGGTCCCAATTGAGAGGGTGCTGCCAGCCATTCGTTGTCTGCTCTCTGCCGTGTCCCTGTCGCGGTGTCTGCAGGCACGGAGAAGCTGTGCGAGAGCAAGACATACATGCAGGCGCTGCCGTACATGGACCGGTTGGACTACGTGTCCATGATGTCGCAGGAGCACGCGTACAGCTTGGCCGTTGAGGCGCTGCTGAAGGTGCAGGTGCCGCTGCGTGCGCAGTACATCCGCGTGCTGTTTTCCGAGATCACGCGCCTGCTGAACCACCTGCTCGCCGTGTGCTGCCACGCCATGGACGTCGGCGCCATGACGCCGCTGCTGTGGGGCTTCGAGGAGCGCGAGAAGCTGATGGAGTTCTACGAGCGCGTGAGCGGGGCGCGCATGCACGCCGCCTACATCCGCCCCGGCGGCGTGACGGCGGACCTGCCGCTGGGCCTGCTGGATGACGTGGCGGCCTTCACGCAGCAGTTCGGGCGGCGCGTGGATGAGATCGAGGAGCTGCTGACCAACAACCGCATCTGGAAGCAGCGCCTGGTGAACGTGGGCGTGGTGACCGCCAAGCAGGCGCTGGACTGGGGCTTCACGGGCGTGATGCTGCGCGGGTCGGGCGTGGCGTGGGACCTGCGCAAGGACCAGCCGTACGAGATCTACGACCAGGTGCCCTTCTACGTGCCCGTGGGCACCCGCGGGGACTGCTACGACCGGTACCTGGTGCGCTGCCAGGAGATGCGCGAGAGCCTGCGCATCATCGACTTCTGCATCAACAACATGCCGCCCGGGGAGGTCAAGACGGACGACCGCAAGGTGGTGCCGCCGTCGCGCGCGGACATGAAGGCGGGCATGGAGAGCCTCATCCACCACTTCAAGTACTTCAGCCAGGGCTTCGACGTGCCGAAGGGCCGCGCGTACGCTGCCGTGGAGGCGCCGAAGGGGGAGTTCGGCATCACGCTGGTGCGTTCGCAGCAGCGCCGCGGCAGGGCTTGTTTCGTGTCGACTGCAACAACGTCGTCTGGGCGTAATCGATGTCTGTTTCCCCCCAGTGCTTCGATCTGAACCCGCCGCCTTCCTTTTTTTCTCTTGCCCGCAGGTGAGCGATGGCTCCTCGCGGCCGTACCGCTGCCGCATCCGCGCGCCTGGCTTCGCGCATCTGCAGGGCCTGCCTTTCATGTCCAAGGGCCATATGATTGCTGACGTAGTGACGATCATCGGCACCCAGGACATTGTGTTCGGAGAGGTGGACAGATAAGCACGCCGCGGCTGCAGCTCTGGGGCCAGCACCGGACGTGGATGTCAAACCTTTGGGTGGCACCCGCGTGGCTGCTTAATCAGTGCTTGAAGTTTCCCGCGCACACCTGATGTGAACGCGTGCTCTCAGGCTGTCGCCACTGGTAGCTCTGGCCAAGAGGCCTTTCTTTCCGTATCGTCGCCCCTTTTGAATGCGTTGAACGTTCGCGATCGACTCCGGATCCGCGCGCCGGCGCACTGACCATGGTAAAGACTGTACAAGACGCTTGAACACAACTGTCGACGGTGAAATTTCGAATGCACATTACCAAAAATGAAGCGGGTGTGCATGTCATCACAGTTCAAACCGAGCTCGAGTGGCCCGTGGCCGCTGGCGGTCATAAACAGTACGGGCAATTGGAAGCCCCCAGAGCGGCCCCCGTCCTCAGGCTGCCTACGAATAGCGCCGCAGTCGATAACCCACCAACCGGCGCGGCGAGATATCGATGCGCCAGCTTTGCACTGTCTGCAACTCTGGCCGTGTGGCGAAAAGGCAACGAGAGGCTCTCGCCGCGAGAGCTGACGTCACGCGGGCGCTTACTCATCGTCCTCGAACTCGGCTGGCGAGGGCTGAACTCGCAGCATGTTGTTGACTGCACAGCGAAGAAGAGAAATAGTCAGAGGGGAGGCGGAGTAATTCACCACTTGTCGCACAAAATTCGCCTACGGCGCAGCGCAGACCGCATGTGTGCCTCACCGTTGCCTGTGCCGTCATCCACAGTGGGCTCGGCGGGGCTGCTGGTCCAGTGCCCATCCACGATGAACTTGTACTGGTACACCCCCGCAGGCAGCGTGAGGGTGGTTGAGAAGGTGTCACCCGAGAGAGCCAGCGGGGCGTTGCGCGTCCAGTCTGCAAAACAACGGAGTGGTACGAACAGATGGGTGGAGGGTGGCGGAGTGATGGGCGCAGCGTCCGAGCAGATAGGCAGCGCTAGCACCGGAAACGCCTGTGTGCCGCCCCTCAGTGTACTCACTGAAGAAGCTGCCGGTGATGGCCACGGTGGAGTCGGTGGTGAGGCCGGGCACAGCCCCCGTGTGGATGGCGAACTCGACCACGTGCTCGTCGCTGGTGCGCAC
>Ga0208629_100327_pt1 | contig 23249 bp, 15 predicted proteins | sample LakWasMet19_HOW5_2_FD_183865 | JGI IMG/M metagenome (GOLD analysis project Ga0208629, IMG submission 183865) | Freshwater sediment methanotrophic microbial communities from Lake Washington under simulated oxygen tension - Sediment Metagenome... | ecosystem: Environmental > Aquatic > Freshwater >... | reverse complement strand
GCAGAAGAGTGCGAATCCGCCCTTCTTGGTGCGTTTGAGCTGCATGAAGCCGCTGCAGCCCTCCAGGCCGCAGATGAAGGCGGCTGAGGCGGCCTTGTCTGCCGCAGAGGCGCCCCGCAGCGCCTGGCCGCCCGCGAGGCTGCAGCCGGTGTTGCGGCAGTGGCGACAATCCATATGCACCCCTGCAGCGTGCGGTACTACGGCAGCCGCAGCGGCAGCAGCAGCACCTGCGCCAGCCGCAGCGGGGGCCGCAGCCGCCGCGGCAGCCCCCGAGGGGAAGTAAGAGGCTGAGGGGAAGGTGAAACAATGGGGGCACACGGGGTGACCCACTTCAGAGGCGCCTCCAGCAGCGCCCGCACCGCCGCCGCCGCGGCCGCCCCCACGCCCCCCGCGGCCGCCTCCCCGTCCCCTGCCGGCCCCAGCTCCCCCCGCCCCGGCCGCAGCGGCGCCGCCGTAGGCAGGGCGGAACGCTTCAACCGCCTGAAAGTTGCACAGCGGGCACGTGTGATCCAGCGGCTCCACACGCGTGGTGTTGCGGGGCAGCGGGTACCCCCGCTCGCAGCTGCCGCAATACAGCAACAACCCCGGCGCCGCGGCAGCGCCGCCAGCGCCCGCTCCCCCACCCTCCGTCTGCTTCAGGCACATCGTACTGGTGCAGCGCCCGCAGCGCGACACCGCAGCGTTGCCGTGCCCCGGGACGGGCGGAAGCCCCTTCCCCAGCGGGTCGAAAAACTCAGCGAGGACACCAATCAGGACGCCGATGTTGCGGGCGGCCTTGCGGTACACCGGCAGCATGTGCTCCAAGCACTCTGCGACGGCGTCGGCGGCGGCCTTCCGGCCCGCGCATATGGCGGTTAGGTCTCGCTCCACGCTCGCACGCAGGTAGGGCCTGCTCATGGCATCGAGGGAGAGGGCGGAGTACCCCTTCAGCAGGGCCATGCCGAGCGTAGTGGGGCAGAAACGGGCCATCGCGCCGCCGGCCTGCGCCTCCTTGCACATGTACCTGCGGGCAGAGAGCAGAGGGCAGAGGGCAGGGCAGGGAGGAGGGTGCGGTAGGCGACAGCGAGGGTGGAAGAGTGGTAAGGCAACCCCCTCCTCATCAGTGGGGAGCCCAGTGTGCGTATGCGGTAACCAGCCCGTATCAACGCAGCGCACAACGCTATCATAGTCCCCATCCGTGCATCTCCATCCCAACTTGGCACGGGTGCGAGGGAAAGCACACCGAGCGCCACTGTAACCCCCGCACCCCACCCACACACCCACCCACACACCGCACTCACTCCCTGTCCTGCACCTTGGCGATGTGCTCGGGAATGGTCGCGTCCGTGCCGATGCCCTGCTCGTTCATCACAGCGATCAGCTCGTGCTCCGCAAGCATGGGCGGCGGCTGCGTGCTGCCGTCACTCAGCAGGAGCGCCGCGGGCGTGAACCGCTGCCCCACCGCAAAGTTGGGGATCTTGGCGCCTGACCAGGCTGTGTATGGGTACACATCGAGCCAGTTGCGCTCCAGCACAACGAGGCCTGAGGCGGAGAAGGTCTCGCCGCCCATGCTGACGACCACGCGCGAGCTGCGGCCGCGCGCGTTGCGGCTGCAGCATGCCATGAAGTGGCGGGCGATGAGCTCGTACACGCGCCAGTGGTTGTGCTGCAGGCGGGTGCGTGTGTGGGCGTGGGTGTGGGAGGATGTGTGGGCGTGTGTGTGGGAGGGTGTGGACGGGGTAGCTCAGTGGCAGCGCCACAATGGAAAGAACGGAGGTGTCGAGAGCAAGCCGGGAGAACTTCAGCCGCAGCAAATCGTCGGGCGCTGGGTCACTGATTGCAGGCAGCGACAGGCTCTGTTGGGAGGCGAGGCTCCACCGGCGCTGCCACGCACCGACTGCAGCTGCCCCTGCTCCGCGGGCCGCAGTGGGTGGATGGGCGGGTGCGCCCCGTCGTCCTTGCCGCCTGCCTTGGGCGGCTCGAACTCGCCGCCCTCCGTCAGTCTACGCGCGTATGCGCCCCACACGCTGTGCCCCGCATGCCCGGCGATCAGGTCGTGTATCGGCTCCTCCTTGAAGATCTGCGTCTCCGTGCCGCGGGTACGAGATGTAGCCCTGCGCAGCGCGAAATGGGAGGGAAGCAAGGTGGGAGGCAAGTGAGGTGAGGATTCAGCGGTTGCAAGCGAGGCCCAAGGATGCAAGAGCCGCAAACAGCGTGCGATTTCGGGGAGTCGGGGGGTAACTATCTCAGACACAGAGTCGGCCTAGCCCCTGCCAGCGCATCTTCCTCACGCCGTAACCCCAACCCCACCACCCCCGCGGCAGGGGGTATAGGTAGGTACCCGCACCTGTTGGTACAGCTCCTCCGCGACCTTGGCTGCGGCCTGGCTGTCCATGCGGAGGGATCGGGCGGCGAGCATCGCAAAGTCGACGGAATTCATGGGCAGCGGCTTGTAGCGCTGCGCCTCGTGGCCCGAAACCTCGGTCACGACCGCCTGCCCCGCCTCCACGCAGTTCTCGTACAGCACGACTGCAGCCAGCTGGTCGAAGACGCGCTCTCGACCCCAGGCGAAGTGCACTGTCTGCCCGCTGCCCCCTGCAGCGCCTGGGCCTGCGCCGCCACCGCGGCCGCTCGGACCGCCGCCGCCTGCGCCGCCACCCCTGTGCCGGGCGGCAGAGCCGTGACCGCTTGGCCCTCCGGCCCCCCCTCCTCCCCCGCGGCCCCCTCCACGCGAGTAGCGCACCCGGCCTCGCGTTGAGATACTGCCACTGCCCCCACCGCCGCCGGCGCCTGCAGCGTCGTCACTGCCGCCACCGTCCTCGTCCTCATCCTCCCCGTCGCTGCCCCTGCCTGCATCCCCCGCAGCTACATCGTCCGCACCGCCGCCGCCGCCACCGGCAGCTGCGCCGGCGCCGCCCTCAGGCGGCACCAGGACGCTCATGTTGATGACCCAGAAGCGGCGCGGCACGAAGGCTGTAATCGCCAGGTAGCGCTCCACAACGAACCCGAGCGTCGGGAACTGGCAGGGCCCATAGGAGACCATGCGGCCGGCCAGCTCGTTGAAGCGCGAGGCGAGGGACAGCGTCTGCAGGCGCGTGAAGGCGCTGCCCAGGCGCAGGTCCAGCTCCATGCGCGCCCGCACCGCGTCCGCCATGCGTCTGTCCGGCGCCCCGAGGCGCGCCATCGCGTTCGTGATGTCTGTCACCGTGGTGCCGCTGAACTTGGCGCGCCGAATGTCGAGGCGCGGGTTGGCGTCTGCAGGGAAAGGGTGAGGAGGGGAGGAGGGGAGGGAGAGCACAGGTAGGGGAGGGAGGAGGGAAAGGGTGAGAAAGAGTGGAGGAAAGGGAGGGAGGCGCAAGGACGTGGAGCCGAAAGACAGGGTGATGGAGATGGCAGCCGCCTCCCCTCCGCACTGCTTCACACGAGCGAATGAGGAGCCCAGGAGGAGGCCAGGAGAAGGGTAGGAGGTGCCACGCCCCCTTCACGCACCCGACGCGGTGCACTCCTCGATGACCTCGTAGGCAATGCTCTCGCCCTCCCGGTCGCAGTCGAGCCACAGCACCAGCACCTGCAGACGCCGGCACACGAAAGACGGACACAGGCGAAAGGCGAGTGGTCCGTGTCCGAGGGCTCGTGGGCGCCTCTGGTGCAGTGCGTGGCTGTGCGCTCTCGTGCCTGCGTCGGAGTCGACCAGTATCGACTGCCAGAACGCCAGTTGGCCGAGCCAACTCGCCTGCGATCCTCTTGAGAGCCGCTTCAACTGAAAGGCGATTTGCTGGCATTCCTCGGCTACGAACGAGTGCACCGGCGCTCGAAACAGCTCGACTGGGTCGCAAGAGCCCCATTCGCTGCAGAAGATGTGCGAAGCCGAAACATGCGGTATGCGTCGATGCAGCAGAACTGCCGAGCCTCGCTCCCCATATCCAGGCGATGCCCTCACTTGTACGGCGGCACAAAGTCAGTTTGCTTCATGTGCCCTGAGACGCTCGTGACGATGTGGTGGCATTGACCGTACGGCGGCCCAGCGGCATCGAACTCAAACACCGGGACTGTCCGCTGCGAGCCCTGTCCGCCTCCCCCTGCGGTCTGCCGCGCCCCGCCACCAGACAATGCCGCTGAAATAGACCGAGCAACAGACGGCTTCTCAGCAACGTGGAGGATGGTGCGCGGCATGGTGGGGATGCGCGATCTGAGCTGAATGTCACAATGCTCGGCCGTTGACGCCCATCCTCCGATCCACAATGCAGAGTGCGCCCGAGAAAAGTGGGTTGCGAATGCAGGGATCACGTAGGGAGCGCTTTTCGTGATTCTCGTCTTCTGTCGAGTGCTTTCGATGACACATTTTAGGCGCACACATGGGAGACTCTGTCCGCGTGGAGAGTTCGATGTTCACGAGACGGCGGAGGTTGCAGTTCGTTGACCCAGCACTTACTTATCACAGACTAGATTAAGGGACTTGCGCGTCACCCGGCAAGTGAATTTTACATATCACCCTGCTTTCTTCTCTTGTGAAATCTTCGCGCTGGGCGCCGCGGCCCGCTGGCGCGCAAGCTGCCTCGAGACCGCGTCTGAAACTTTTGAAAGGCCCGCAATCTTGAGCAGGGGTTGTGGCGATGGTACGTTCGTAGGAAATCGGCTCCCAGGGGATCTTATCCTGTGCGCACCAATCATTTGCCCTTGTTTCTCGGACAACCACGGGCACGGCTGGATCCAACTTGAAGGGCCGGGGGAAGTTTTCTTTACCGCTTGTACAGCCCACCAAGCGACCATCTGAACCCAACATAGCGCACCATTCGGCGCGACCTTGATGATGAATAGTGATCGCATCACTTCTATCATGTTCAACGCAACTTGAATCAGGGGCTGCTCAGTGACTCCATGCGAGCAGCTCCATCCTGAGGGGTAGCTGTGCAGTCAATGTGGTCGCTGGAAGCTGTCTGCGCGCATGCCGTTGGTACTCTGCCATGCAGCGCGCTGCTACAGCCCATCGACCCACGCTGCGTACGCTGCCATCGTCTCAGATACGTCGTCGGCGACGTTTCGTCACTCAGTTGGGCTCCAGGCAGACTGCAGGCTGTGGAGGCAGCGCAGGGCAGCACAGCGGCGAGCTGGTGAACAGGCATAGCGCTTGAACCACTGCTGCGCGATCCCGAGCTGTCTACTGCCTGTGGAGTGGAGGATGTTGTGCACCCGGTGGAGGGCAGCGACCGCACGCGGCTCGCAAATCGCTCACATGAAAAAGCGTTCGGCTGGTCTGTCGGCTGGCGGCAGCTCTTCGGCGAAGGTCTGAGCCGCAGACGCGGCCGTGCACAAGAAGCCGGTAAGGCGCGCCGCTGACACCCGAAAGGCCGGCCTCAGTCGATGTGTCCGGGCGGGCGGCTGTAGCTGAACTCAGAGTCACGCCCCTCGCCGCCATCAGCGCCGCCGTCAGCGCCGCCGCCTGAGCCTCGCGGCCCCCACGCGCCCGATCGCCCCGCCGCCGACACGCGTGGACGCCGGGCGCCGGCCGCAAAGTCGCCGAGTGCGTCGCCCTGCTGCTGCCCTGCCGGGGCGGGCCCAGCCGCAACTGCACCCGCCCGCAGGCCACCGGCCATGGCCACGCCGAACCCTCCGCCGCCACCGCCACTGGACGGTGCAAGCGCGGGCGAGCGTGGCGGCATGCCGCTACGCACCGGAGATTTGGGATCGGGGCTGGCGATGGAGCCGGGCAGCGAAGCACCGCCACCGCCGGCGCCTGCGTCTGGCAGCCCAACCCCAACCGCCCTGCGCGAGCGCAGGTATGCCGCACCAGAGCTGGAAGTACTGATGCCCGTGGAGGGCGAGCGGATGATGGGCGCGGGACCTGCGCCGCGGGCGCCACCGCCAGTGTGAGGAGGTGCCCCGGCCCCGGCGCCTGCACCAGCTCCTGCACCTGACCCGCCGGCGTAGCCCCAGCGGCTGGCCGCGATCGGCGCGTCAGCAACCGGCTGGTGCAGCGAGCCACCGGGAGAGCTCTGGCCGCTGCCGCCCTCTCCCCAGGCAAGCGTCCCGCTGCCTGTGCTGCTGCCGCGGTTCGGCCGTCCACCAGCACCAGTGGCAGCGGCTCCTGCTGCACCCGTGTACTGAGAAGGGCCGCTGGCTCGCCCCTGCCCCTGCTGCGCGTTCAGGAAGGGTGCCCTGTCGACATCAAGGGACACCTGCTCGCTGCCTCCCGCCCCCGCCGCACCGCTGCCGCCACTGGGGGTGAGGCCCGTTCCGCTGCCCTCGGCTCCACCCCTGCCGGCAGCGGAGAAGCCCGAGCGTCCGCCGGTCGAGCCACGCATGCTCGTCTTGGTGGGGCTGGCGGCCTGCGTGCCCTCACTGCCGCCGCTGCCGCCCAGCTGCGCCTGCGAGTCGCGCCGCTTCCTCTCCACGTACTCCTGCCCGCGCACCTGGAGCTTCTTGTACACCGCGCCCACGCGCTTCAGTCGCCACCCGATGCGCCACTTGACGAACACGGCGAGGAGCGCGAGGCCGCCGATGCCGCCCACCGTGCCGCCCACGATGATGGCGAGGCGGCTGCCGCTCGTGGGCACCATCGCCTCATTCTTGGTGTACACGGCAGAGCCACGCGTGGGGGCGTACACTGCGAGCACGCCCGTGGCAGGGTTGCGCACGAGGACGTTGAAGCTGTACGTGTCCAGCTGCTGCAGCCCGGGCACGACCAGGCGGGCTACGGTGCTGGGCTGCAGCGTCGTCCACGCCGTGCCGCGTTGCATGTTGCGCTGCACGCCGCACCCGGTGCCGATCAGGCACGCGTCGGGGTCGGCAAACTGCGGCTGCAGACCGGGCAGCAGCGCCCCGCTCGCGCCCACCGTTGCGGCGTCCACGGCACAGGGGCTGTCGCGCTGGGTGGCCACTGCGTACAGACTCGTATTCGCCACAGTCGGGCTGCGCCGGAAGTATACGGCATATTCATACGCCGTGGCGTCGCTGGACGTGTTGAACAGCACCGCCATGTCGATGGGGTCCTGCGGCAGCAAGAGATCGCCAGGCGGCGAAACCACGGCCGTCAGGTCGACCACAGGCAGCGTCGGTCGGACCTGTGCGGGGATGATTGGCTGGGAGGTCGCGGGCGACACGAGCCTCGCCCCGATCTCAAAGCACACCTGCGGGTCCGCCGCCGACGCGTTGTGCGGCTGCGTGGCGTTGGCGCCCAGCGCGCTGCTGTTGAAGGCGTAGGTGTAGATGGAGACGAAGTACTGCGCCACTGTGAGGCGCACGTCGAAGGTGTTGGCCGCGTTCGCGTTGTCCACTTTCCACCTGCAGGGGCACGCATCGGGGGAGGAGGAGAGTCCTGAACAAAGCTTCTTGCGTAGGAGCACACCCCGGGGCAGCGGCGCGGGTGGGATGGCACAGTAGCGCAGGCCAGCACTCACGTGGCAGTGTCCAACGTGGGGAACACCGGCGTCGCAGAACTGGTGCCCGTGCCTGGAGCGGCTAGTCCGTTGATCAACAGAGCCGCACTTCCGTTGCAGGGGTTGATTTCGATTTGAAGGCGTGGGCGCTGGCTGTCTGGCACTGCATTGGTGATTGGAAGTGAAGCAGTTGCTGCTAACTTGAGACGGTGTGCGAGGCGGCGGCGTGCCCCGGAATTTTCGAGTGGCACTGAACGGGGATGCAGTGTCAGCAACCCACTTGTGGTCATCGTCCAGTTCGTCATGACGTAATGAAACCAGCTGTACGTGCCCGCTGCCCTTGTAAGGCTGTTGAGTGAGCCGTCAACCAGGCACGTGCAGCCAGAAATCGTTGCATTATTGACATCCCGGCAACAGACAGGCGCGGCTAAACTCATTGCCAGAGGCAGCGACGCCACCACCAAAATCGCCAGCGCGGACCGGCAGGGTCCGGTCATGGCGACGTGTGTGCGAAACCGACGTTCACTCGAAACGCCAAGGGCTCGGGGCATGCATCATCCGCCGTCGCCGCGCCACAGCAAAAAAGCCGCTCTGGGCGACAGTAATCACGGTCAAGTTTGCAGGGTTGCGCAAAGCGAAGTGCTGCTCGCGCTAGCGTGCGTTGAAGCACAAACCACTGCCGTTCGACGCGGTCAAACTCGGACGCCGCTCTCAGCGTCAGGCAGGCGTTTGAAGCGGCAGCGATGACAATCCCTACGGCATACTCGTGCGTGCTCCCAACAAATAAGTGCTACGAGGGCTCAACACTCCGGAGGTGCCGCGAATATTTGCAAACGATCAGCAGACGGACCGATACTTCGCGTTCTCACCCGTGGTCCACCCTCGAGCTGATCTTTCGCGGTGGCCCGATTCACCTTAGTGCGCAATCTGCATTGATTCAAGCGGCCCAGCACTGTGACGTTTCTTGCCGCGCCGGACGAGCGCGCTTCCGATGGCTGCAACAGGCGTGCTGCCGCTCAGTGCTGCGTACATCAAGTGGAGAAGCGGGCACTTTGACTTGGAGGACGTTGTAACTCTTCAGTTGAATGGCCTGGCCATTCTCTCCTTGTCTGTGCCATCGTCCGTACTCTTCCGCTGCGTCAATCTAACATCGCTCAGCCTTCGCAAGAATGAGCTGCGTTCGCTCGACGGTATCGAGGCCCTACCGTTGCTGACGCACCTTGACCTCACTGACAACAAGATCTCGACGTTGCACCCACTCAGCTTTCTTACCGCGTTGTCGGAGCTGCATCTGGCCAACAACAGCATTGCGGACTTGAAGCAGTTGGACCACCTGAAGCCGCTGTCGGAGTTACGCAGCCTGAGTTTGGGCCCCGGGAGAGGCAATGCTATTGCGACGGGCGACCGACATTTCATTGCCGTGCCGGAGATGCTACCGCAAGTGCTGGTTCTGGACGGGCAGTCTGTCAGGGTTGCGAAGGTGTGTGAGCAGGTCGTGCTGGGCGGGCGGTTTGAGTAGCCCGGTCAACACCGCAGACGAGATAGTGGGCGCCTTCGATGGACTGCATGGACTGAGGCGCTGGCTGAAAAACAACAGCAAGACAGCAAGTGTCGTAGTGCAATGTTGCTGCATCCTCTGTTGCAGGCCCACCGAGCTGCCCAGGAGGTGCTGCACAGGGCTGGACGCAAGGAGCGGCCGTCGATCGAGAAAGGCGGGTGGTTGAGCGAAGGGCCAGATGCCAGCATCGAGGCTGCAGCGGCCAGCCCTGTGGAGGCTCGAGCAGACACCGTCGCGGCGCGGGCTTTGCTCACGGACTGCGCCGCGGCGGTGACAGCGGCTGAAGAAACCCTTCAGCGGCTGCTGAAAGCACCGGTGTGAGCGCCGGGAGCGGCCGCTCCCTCGACCCTCTCACCGCCGTTCTTTTGCCGAGTGTAATCGCCTGGCGTTGAGGGACCCAGAGCGCGATGTGCGCCTATACCCATGCAAGATCCATTCCGCATCGCTGCGCTATGAATCGCGCGTTCACCAAACTGCGAGCAGCGCTCATTAGGCTTCGCTACATCGCGGGGCTGGAGCGGCTCGCAGAGCAGGGCTCCCTTGTGAGCTGCGATTCTGCATTGCCGTTCGTCGCACGAACCCCCTTCAGACGGGTGCATTATGAATAGGTGCGTTTGAGAGCTGTCGCCTCTTCAGTGCGGTGGGGTCAGCATATTGCACCCACCACTGTCAGCAGCGCTGCTTAGACCGTTCCACACATGCTGGCTGATCGCACATGTCCTCCCCCACCCCCACCCCCACCCATCCTTGTTGCAGGGACTATGCAGGGTGCGGTGCGCATGCCTCATGCTCTGGGTGAGCGCGATGGTTCTTGCATCAAAACAGCTTTTTCGGCACGCATTACGCTGGCTCACGGGGCCGAACTCCCATCTCGCAGAAGTGCGTTTGCATTCGCGTGGCGGCTTGACATTCGCCAATACTGCAACTTGTGTGAAGGGTGTATTCCGCGTCGCTCTCACATGCGCAAGCTCAGGTGGTGCAGCGGCTGGCTTCACCAGACTGGAGGTTGTGTTTTGATGAGCCACATCCACACTCGGAGGCACCCGTGGTTGGGTCATCGTGATTTGAATGCGTCTGTGACATGGGCTCTGACGTCGCGACTGAATCGAAGATGTCGACCGCGACTCGCGATTGCTCGCCATCTTGCGACGCGTCGTTTCGACCTCCCTTCAAAAACGTAACTCCAGCAACCGGGGGTGCGGCTCGTCCATGCCGTAAACTCGTTCCGATTGCAAAGGCAGAACTTGGACTGACCGCGCGTCGATCCGGTGCTCCACGAGGCGATCGAAGTGCTCCGGTTGGCGGATGTGCGAGCTCCCGCGTTCCACCCAGAAAATTCGTTCGCGATGAGGCAGATTAGATCACACATAGCTTAATAGACGAAGCGCCAGCTGACCGAACCGTGGTGGAACACGAAACAACACCCACTTTCGCAGCAGACGGTTTCGCTGTTACTTTCTCTCGTGTTCGGTGCCGTTCACCCGGTTGACGTCGGCTCCTTGACCCTTAGCACCCGCCGTTGTGGTGCGCTGTACGGGGTAGCGCTTGTGTGATGCCCTCGGATCCGTTCAATCCCGCGCAATGAGTGAGGTCATCGCCCCGAGTCGGGGCAGGCGAAGAAGCAGCGCTGTCGTCTTTGCGGCTGCGATCCAAGCTCTGCATGACGTTGCGAGCGAGGAGTCTGACGGATCAGCCGACGAAGCGACAGCTGCCAGCCCCGCCGTCGCCAACTCCAGACCGGAAGAGAATGACGGTGCTCCTCCGACTGCCGACCCGCCGCTCACCACCCACCGTCTTAGCTCTGCCCGTACTCTGTCGACAAGGCCTCGTACTGCGCGAGCCTCAGCATTGCGCGGGGCATTCAGCCCTACGGCGAGCGCGATGCCTTCAGCGCTGCGGTCTGCTCGCGCGGCATCCGCAGGAGTGGCACGTTCGAGTGTTTCGAGTGTCGGCGGAGCCTTTGAAACCTGGGAAGCCAGCGCTGCGGGAGGCACCGCGACTACCGGAAGTGCGGCGCCCTCAGAGGCTGGTGGCACCTCGACTGTTGTTGATGCGTCGGGCATGCCAGTATGCGGGGACAGTGTTCACGTGGCCGCAGACCCGGTCCCCACAACGACCCGGCGTCCTGTGTCATCCCGTCTCAGCGCGCTGGAGATTCTGAAGAAGGCGCAGGAGGCCCTCGTTGCCACCCCAGAGCCGACGCGTGACAGCTCGGAAGGCGAGGTGGAGACGCAGGGCTCGGCTGCTGACGCAACGCTGACGGCTGCCAGTGAGGTGACGGCTGGGAGCCAAGAGGCAACCACTGGCGATTCCAGTGGCGCAGCGGCCCCTGCCACGTCTCGTCGCGTGTCTGTCCGGGATACCATCCGGGTGCAGATCTTGTCGCCGACAGCAACCGCAGGACCGACGCGTGGTGCCGGGTTTGGCGCGCCCTCCGCTCGCCCGTCAACAGTGCAACCAGCCGGGCAGATGACGTCGCGGCCCCGCACTGCGCGAAGCTCCGCCGCGGCACTGCTGCGTGCAGACATGCTGTTCAGTCCAGCGCACGCTGCGCAGGATCTCGACGTACTGGCCGCGCCGCACAGTCCAATGAAGGGTGCACGAACTTACAGGCTCCGATCTGCCTCGGAGGCCCAATCGGCGGCAACGCCCGGGGCACCTGGACCCAGCGCCACGCCCTCTGGGAGCGGTGGGTCGTATTCCTCTGCTGCCGCCCCGAGTGACATTTCGGCGGAGCTGCACTCTCGGGCCTCGCACGCCCGGCAGCCGTCAGCGTTTTCAGCAGGCCCGCCGTCGACAGCGGCCAGTCCTGCTGCCGCCAAGGGCGCTGCTGCGATGCCGCAAGAGCGGGTTGCCCCAAAGTCTTTTGGTCGCAGCTCTAGTCCACTGGCCTTGGACGGTGGGGGCCAGGCGGCAAGCGTAGATGCTCACGGAACTCAGGCTGCGGCCCGGGCTCCCGCCACCCCGCTCTCGCAGACGGCACCCGTTCTTGAGGTTGACGCTGGCGCTTCCGCATCGAGTAGTGGGATTGTTGTTGCTGCCAGTCAGGCGTTGCCTACCCCGTCGTGGGCTGCTCGCACCCGTGCCGGGAGCCACGTCAGTACGCCGTCGGGAGGCATGTCGGACGGTGGCTTGCGCTCTCCAACTCGGCCAACCATCAGCCGTCTGCCGCTGCATCGGGTTTCGCCCAGTGTGCTTGCTGGAACAGACAGTATTCTGGCTGGTGCGTCGCACCCTGGCGGTCCCCAAGTTGCAGCAGCTGCGGCGACACCGGAGCCACAAGCAGTGGCTTCACAACGCGCGGTGGCACCTGGGTCTGCCCCAAGCGATGTCGACATGGGTGCGGCCAGCCAGCCGCACAAGGCATCCGCTGGCGCGGCATCGCAGCTGCATTCTGCAGATGACGTTGCCCTTTCCAAGGTCGGAGCAACGCGAAAGAACTCCGATGCGGCTGCTGTGTGGGAGACTGCTGGCGACCGCACGGCTCGTGCGACCACGTCCGCAAGCAACACTACGGTGCGGGGTATCGATGACTTGGACAGCGCGCGTCCGTCTGAGGAGGGCAACGAGGTAGCAGAGCTCCCCTCGCTGCTTGCTGCAACAGCTGACCGGCTTGCGGCCTCGGCGCACCCACAGGATCCGAAGTCTGAGCGAGTTATTAGCGGCTCGACCGACAGCGAGACTGCCGCCCCAGATGCCCCAGGTGCTGCACCGCGCCCAGTGCGCCGCGTTCCCTCCGCCTCCAACATGCCTCCGCTGTCTGTCCGAAGCAGCCATGGGGGCAGCGGGCCGGGAGGAGGGCGGATCACGCTGCCACCAACTCCTACGTCCGGATCGACTGGTCCCGGCGCTGCTTTGGGCATTGCTTTGCGCTCTCCTGGGATAGCCACGGGCCGCAGTGCTGGGGGAACGCCCCTTGCAGCCACGGGCACACCTGCTGCCGCCTTGTCGTTGCACATCCGCAATGGGTCCGCCGCATCGCACACGACGGTTGACAGCGGCCCGGCATCGTCTGGAAGCAGTAGCGGCACCGTCGTCATCAACAGCGGGGGCGGGCTGAGTGCATTCTCGCATCGGTCGTTCTTTCCGCAGGTTGCGGGCTCGCCGGAGTCGTCAGACGAGGGTGCTGCACTCCAACGCTCCGCTGCCTCTACGCAGAGTCTGCAGCGACAAGGGTCTGAGAACGTTGCTGCTCATTTGGCACCCAGTTCTGAATCCACGCCGGCGCCTGATTCGCTAGCGCCGTCTGCTGCTGCATCTGTCGGGTTGCTCCGTGTTGCCCCTCCTGTGGACACAGCTGCGCCCTCACCGTCGACAAGCCGCCCCGCGCTGCCGGGCGATCTCGGCTCTCCCTTCGTGCTACCGCTGTCCGGCGAGACGACGACCTTTTCTGCGCGCCGAGGGTCAATCATGTCCGTCTCTCGCGTGGAGCGCTCGGCTGAGGCTGCGGCGCAGCTGCAGAAGCTGCGGCGGGCGAGCGTCACAGTGAATCCAGACTCGTTGACCAACGCCACACGGCGCGTGTCCGCTATTGACATGAATGCGGTGGCGGCGGCGATGCGGGGGATGAACACGGCACGGGCCGGCGGCAGCGCCAGCGTGCGTGCTTCGTCAACAGAGCGTTCTGTCCATACGCCGAGCCTGCCAGGCCGTGACAGCCCGAAGCTAGATGCAACTACGATGCCAGATGTTGCTGCTGCAAACGCGCTCGGCACCGATGGTTCGGCTAGCCGCCTGCCGGAGCTGCTGGCGAAGCTGCAAGCGCACGAGAGGGCGCAAAGCAGCCCTCTTCGGGGCAGTGACTCCGTTGCTTCGGTCGGCATGCATGCGCTGGCGGCGGCGCACGCGCAAAATGCATCGGTCTCGAGCTTCGGAAATGCCAATGCAAGCAGCCCGAACTTGCTGGCGCGGCGGGCCAGCAGAGCGGGGAGCGGCATGTCTGCACAGCTCACTCTCGCAGAGCTATCGGAAGAGCAGACCGTAGACCCGTCGCGCGCTGGCCCAGATGCGACTCGCACCGATGCTACAGCGCTCACGGTCGGTGCTCAGGCATGGATGGCGGCAGGTGCCGTGGGCCCCTCTGTCCATACACCCTCCTCCATCTACGGGTCAGCGCGGCAACCTGAGGACGACCCGACTCTCACGGCGGGGCATGCGAGGAACGCAGCGCCTGGCGCTGCGCCGAGCGACGTGGCGCCGCTTGCTCCCCACTCCGAGGTAACTGTGGCTGCAACATCACCCAACCTACCGCGCCGCAACTCTCGCTCTTCTGTCGACTCCACTCTTCTGGCTGGCATGGTCGGAATCAGCGACTCGCCAGACGGGCTATTGACTGCGCGTACCACTGACGATGCGATGGAGGAAGCTACGGGCCTGGACACGGCCAGAACGTCGTCTGAAGAAGCACATGACTCACAGCACCCGCAGCCCGAGAATCTGACTGCTCCGGGCGCTGGCCACGACCATCGGCGGGTGTCACAGGGCACCGTTGACTTTAGTGTGTCCGAAGCGACGGGTGGCACGCTTTTCTCACCACCTGCTGCTGTTTCCGACCCAACTGGCGCGTTCGGCGCTGCTGTCGGCACAGGGAATGCACGCGCTCAGTCTGAACAGGCGGATGCTGTCGCAGCTGCAGCTTCTTTTGCACACATTCAGCTGCGGGAGTGGCGCCGCGAGGGTGGCGAGGACGACGGCCCGCACGCCCGGCTGCAGTTCTCCGAGACTGCTCTCATGGAGCACCAGCGAACGGAGCATGCTGCACCAGACCATGGGATTTCTGCGGCTGCTTTATCGGTCTCAACGCCTCGGAGAGCTGCCTCCCTTCGCTACAGCGGCTACCGCCCAGTGCTGGCAGACGGTCAGAGTGACAGCGATGCCCTCGCTGCCACAGCCCTGTCTCCGTCCCTGCGAACCGCTGACGGCTTGATCAGCCCCTCTTGGCTCTCTCAGACATACAGCCGAGTGCGCAGCGAGCAGCAGCACGTGGCGCTCGGCCACCGACCGGGGACGCACATCAAGAGCTACCTGGATCAGCTGAAGCACGGCCGAACCATGCACGAGAGGCAACGGGCTGCGGACCAGCACACTGCCGCCCCACGCATGCAGGGGCCACCGACACCGCCGCCAACGGCCAGTGTGCACGCGCAGGAGCAGAGTCTGCCGTCATCTGTCCATCCGTCATCTCCCGTGTCGCAGCCTGATGCGGCTGCTCGTGACGTTGACGCGGTCGTGACCCCGCCTTCCCCCGTCGAGGCGCCGCGGTCCCCCGCCCGCCGCAAGTCCCTCGTTGGCTTGCCCGCGGCAGCTCCTGATAGACCGCCATTCAGAGGAGGAAGCAGGGCGCGGCGCGGATCCCTGGATAGCAGCTTGCCGCATCGACCATCGAGTGCACGGTTGCTAATGGCTGGCTCGTCTGCTCCCGCCCCCGCGGCGGTGCCGCTTGTGGTGCCGCCCTCGCCGCTCCACAAGCGGCTCACACGGCACTCGCTCTCCGGTGCAGACAGTGACGCTGCGTTGGCGGCCTCAGCGGCGGGGGCGGCCGTGGCTGATGAGGCATCTCAGACACAGGTGCCTGCGCAGGCGCCGGAGCCTCCCGTTGCTCGTCCACCGCCGCCACCGCCGCAGCCAAAGGCTGCATTCCGCGGCCGAACGGCTCGCAGGTGGAGTATTGATGGCAGCAGCTTGCCTTCCCCGCCACCTCGGGCAAGGGGATCGGTCGGGGAAACAGCGGCGCCAGGTGCAGAGCCGAGGCTGGCGCCAGCAGCCGCCGTTTCGCAGACGACAGCCGGGCCGCGCGCGCCCCAGACACCCAGTGAAAAGTCGGCTCCGCAGCCGGCTGACTCCCAGCTGCCCCGGCACCGACGCGGCAGCGGTCCCGCCCCGGCTGTTGGCAGTGGCCCCGCCCCGGCTGCTGGCAGCGGCGAGCTCAGCTCCGCTGACGTTGCGGGCCTCATCTCCCTGCTGCAGAGCGTCGAGCTGCATGCCGGCTTGCGGGCAGCGCTGGATGCAGCGGAGGCGGAGGGCCAACAAGCCGGTGTGACGCAGCGTGTGCGGGCGCCGTCAGAGCGGTCGCCCTCGGGAGGCAGTGGACGGCGTCGACGATCGGTCACTCGCGGCCCCGAAGACGACGAAGCTGTAGAGATCTTGCATGCAGCTAGTCGCCGAGCACAGCCTATCCCGCAGCCGCCGCAGCCAGGTCCGCCTGCAACTGGGGAGCCACCCCGCGGTCGCGCGCGCCCGCAGACCGCAGGCACGATACGCAGCGCTGCTACAAGCCGCCCTGAGGGGAGCATCGGGGTAGCGACGCTGGGGATGGCAAGTACCGGCACGCGGCCCACCAGCGCGTTAGTGCGCGCTGACCCCCAGGCCGCGGCTCTCGCTGCCATCGCGGGCGTGCTGCCCGCGCGAAAGCCGATGTCGTACAGCTCCGAGCTGCGCTCGGAGGCGCATCGGCGGCGCATGCTTGAGCTGGAGGCGCGGTATCTGGGAGCCCCTAGCTCGGAGGATGGCGGGTCGCGGGCCGGGGCATCGGTTCTGCTGGCTGGCTTCAGCGGCCTTGAGGCGGATTCAACGTCGGAGCAGGGCGGCAGGCTGTGGATCGATGCTGCCAGCATGCTGCCTGGATCGGGGCGGCACGGGGAGCCGCTGCCCTGGCCGCGCCCACCCTCTGCACAGCCGACGCAGCGGCCGCGGCCTGCGCCTGGCCGTCCCGCGTCTGCGCACCCTCGCGCGACCTCGGCTGCTCGGGATGGCTCGTCCCCGCGTCATGCCGTGGATGCCCGCCGCAACAGCGTGGGCGGCGCCGGCTCGCGGGCGATGCATGCGGTGGACCTGAGTGCTCTCCCGTCAGCAGTGCAACCTCTCGCGCAAGGGGTGCATGACATCGTTCACGGGGCGCTGCGTACCGCGTTACTGGCCGCCAGCAGCCTCCCCTCCAGCTCTGCCGCTGCCGACGAGCCTTCTGCCCGGGGGACGGGCGACGCATGTGCTACACTTGTGCCAGAGCATCCGCAGCTGTCAAGCGGTGCGGTTCTGGCCGACATGCTTTCAGCGGCTCTGCCGTTTCATGCTTCCATCGCCAGTCTGCTCGCGTCAGCCGCTGCAAGTGGTGGCAGCGTACCGAGCGCTGAGCCAGCTGGCGGCCACGATGGTCCGTCGAATTCCAGCTCTTCAAGCACACACACTGCCCTCAGCGCCCTTGTGCAGCACACCGTGCACGAGCTGGCGTGGCTCTACAACGACACGGCACAGGTCAACTTGGCAGCGATACAGCGCAACGGGGTGTGCGCCGCCACTGCTACCCGCGCGAAGAAGAGTCACCGATCTAGGTGTGCCGCATGCAAGCGCAACGCCGCAGAGGCCGACAGGCGCTCTCGCGCCGCCTTCGCAGCTGTGCAGCTTGCGGCTGGCATGCTGTGCATTCCTGCGGGGTTTGTTCCGGTTTGGCTGCACGTGGACACCGCGCTCGCAATCCTGCAGCAACTCCACATGAGCGATGCCGCCATGGGGGCGGGTGCACTCTCCGCCCTGTATCACGACCCGCTGGCGGCTGTCATTTCGCAGTCGTACTCGCGGGATGCTGCCGCGCCTGTGAGCGTTGAATCCTGGGCTTCTGCTGCGGGCGGTGCTTTGGCTCCCGCTTCCGCCATCCCCGGCTTGCTCTGTGCAGTCCTGAACAATGCCGCGTACCTTTACGCCCGAGGGCATGCCTCTCCGACGAGCCCTGATCCTTACTTGATGGATAGCCTGCCGGTCGGCGAGCACGATGCCCGCGGGCCCGCGTTCGGGGCAGCGGCGGCCTGCCTTCAAGCCGCGTTGGCGGTGCAGGAGCAAGCGGAGGCGGCCGGGGTGGTGCCAAAGGCTCTACACGCGGCAACCCTGCCGCCCGCGGCGGCTGATAGGGACACGGACTTGCCAGTTGCCGGCCGCCGCTCCTCATCTGCTGCGCAGAGGTCACACAGGTTCTCAAGGGTCCAGCATGCTGATGCGGCTGTCATTGGCGCATTTCCAGAAGCCGAGCTTCAGGCGTACCAGCCCCATGCCACCAAGGCAGCGCCTCAAGGAATCTTCCACGATGGCTCGACGGATGGCCTGCACCCGCCGCCTGCGCATGCGCTCCGAAGCGTGCCCGATATCGGCGGTACAGGCAATGGGTCGCATCGCTCGCTGGTGCAGGCTGACGGGACTGCTGCCCGCGTCTTCGCCGGTGGCGACGCTTGGTCTGCGGCCAAGACTCCTGGCCTGCTGCATGACTTTGACGCCACCAGTAGCGGCGTCGTCGACAGCTCTTCCCGTGTGCCTCACACCAGTGGCAGATCGCGTCCTGCGCCGCCGACTGCGCCGATGAATCCACGACTTGTGAGCGCTGCAGGGGCCCCTCGCAGAGGCAGATCCCTTCGCCCAACCAGTGCCCTTGCAGCGTCTGCCTCGGGGGCTGCACATCATGCTGACTTCGACTCGAGCACCTACAGCGGCTTCACCACGCTCGCCGGCTCGTCTGCCCTTGCGCCGCACCACCTCACGTCTCCGCCACCGCAACACTCGACAGATCCCAGCTCCACGCCTGGGCCTGGAGGTCGAAGGCCACCGTCATCTCGGCCTATGCGTGTGGCCCCTCGAGCACTGTCGCCGACGCTCTCCGAAGGAGTGCGACACACGCTGGCGAATGTCGGTTCTCTGCTTCAGGCAACTGAGGCACGCCTGTTGCATGCACAGGCGATCCAGCGCGGATCCCGCTCGTGAATGCCAGTGGCCTGATGCTCGCCTGTGTCGTGCCACCCGTGGCGCTGCGTTGTGAGCTTGGCAGCATGCGCTGACCATGGTAGGCAGCGTGGTGAATGCTTCTTGGTCCGGATCCAGCTCTGGACGCATCTAGATCCGCACATTGCAGGACGGTCAACTACACCGACCGACCTGACGGAAGCGCGAACGACAGCCTGCGAGTGCAAGGAGCGAAGTACTGAGCGTTGCAAGCGAGTGAGACGGCGAGACGCCAATTGGAAAGCGAGAAGCAAAACAAGCCTCTCCTTCCTGCTTTCTGTTAAAACTGTGTGTGCCCATTCGCCGGGCCCATCCGCCATCGACCGTTGCAGCTGGAAAGTACACCGGGCTGTCTGGCAACGGTATGCAACGCAAAGAGCTCGAGACTGAGCCCTGGTCAACGTAAGGGGTCTCTCACCGAGTCACAGATACGAGGCATTGCATGCCTCGTTCGTCGTGCCCGTGATCGATCCGCCACCAAATCGCTGGTAGCTGTGATCACATGGTCAAGCTAATCGACTGAGATCAACGCTAGCGCTGGAGCGCGAGTCGCGTATCCTTAACGACCGTGGCAACACTCGTGCAGCGTTTAGCTGCGAAAGGCAGAGCTGAGCAGCCCAATGGTACAGTGACCAGCGCAGGAGCCAAGGTCGCCCCGTTCCTGTGTGTTACACCCACAATCGTGCGAGCCAATCGGAGAACTTTGACAGCGAGGCTCGGAGTGCACAAGCGCGGGCGGCGCTGTCTGCGCTAATAATTACATCACGCTTGGTCGCCTATTTGGGCCGCAGGCATCTGGAGCTCAAGAATGTTAAGAGATGTTGGACGATAGCAGCGTACAGGTGCTCAACAACCTCGACAACATCCCGCCGTCTGCCTCCAGCAGCATCTTCGGTTTTGTGTGCCGGCGGCCAATAATTCCCAGCACATCTCAGCCGGTCGAGTAGACATTTGGCATGTCTCAGCGTTGAAGCTGTGGACATTCGCTGCGGCTTTCGCCTCCTCGCACTTTCTCGCTTCGATCGTCCTCCAACGCACACAGGAACACCATGATGGCACGGCAGGCGCAGCAGGAGTTGGCCCAGCTCCAGCTCTTCATGCAACGGGTGTTTTCGGAGGGCGCGGGACGCACTGTGCGTGAATTGGATGGGTCGACTTGCCGCCTGGGGGACTGCGCACATCCGTTGGCATTCCTCTCGCTGTGCTCGCTCGTTTAGACGTCTGCAATGCCGACCACATTGGGCACAGGGGACCTCTACAAGTGGCAGATTTACGTGTGAGTCACCACTTCTTTTCATCCCCGCCCACACCTGCAGCGCCCGTGGGGCACCTTCTTCGGAGCCTTCGATCTGCCCAAGTCGTGGGCTGCGCTGGAGAAGCGCGTGTACTCGAACGTGATGTACTACAGGACCAACTACCTGTTGCTGGCCGCTGTGCTGGCGCTGTGGGCGTTCTGGAGCAACTGGCGCATGCCCTTCGCCTTCGGCCTGCTGCTGCCGCTGTGGATGTATGTCGTCGGGGTGCGCCGACAGCCCGTCGTCATCGCGGCGCGGCGCCTCAACGCGCAGCAGACGACGCTGGGCCTCGTAGTCGCCTCGCTCGTGATCCTGTACGCCGCGGGCGCGCTCCTCTCCACGGTCCTGATCGCGCTGCTCGCAGGCGCAGTGGTGTTCCTGCATGCGACGCTGCGGCCCCCTACGGCGTTCGGCCGTCTGAACAAGCTCGGCTCGGACATGCGCGCGGGCATCAAGAGCGCGTTCTCCGCCGGCGGCAGCGACGGCGACGCGGGCGATGCGGACGACGACGACGATGCCTTTGTCGTGCGCAGCGTGGGCGAGGGCCTGCGGGCCATGCTTGGAATCGGAAAGCGTAGGCGCGGCGGCAGCGGAAGCGCGATGGGCACGGGCTCGGCGGCTGCCGCTGCGATGGCGTACCCTGACGGGCGCACGGGCAAGGGGAAGGGCAAGGACGGCAGCAGCAGCGCTGGCAAGGGCAGCTCAGGGGGCGACGTGGAGGGGCAGGCAGCTTTCAGCGGTAGCAGCGGCAACAGCGGCGGCTTTGGTGCCGTGCCAGCGGGCTACCCTGCCCCCGCGCACTACCCGCCCCACGGCGGCGCACATCTTCAGCACATGGGGGGCGCCCCTGGTCCGTCCGTCCCTGGAATGCCCGTGTTCTTCGATGCGCTGCCAGCTCCCTCTACAGGCAGCAGCAGCGGCGCCTTCCATTACGACGCCACGGCACTCGGCGCCGGCAGCGGCGAGGAGGGCTCGTTCTCAGGGCTGGGGTCGACCCCCTCAGGCTCCAGCGGTGCGCCCTTCTCAGGGCCGTACAGCCGCCGCAACGCCGGCGCAGGGGGCGGCGGCGCACCCTCCAACCTGCCGCGGCCCTCGCATGTGCGCTCCGACTAAGCGGCCAGCCATGCTTGCATTTTAGCGCGAGCGCGGTGGAACGGTGCCGAGTGCTTTGTGCGCAGGTCACTGCACGCATCGCGGCTCACGCGCTTCGAAGGCATGTGCTTTGAAGGCATGTACGGCCTGCCCTGTCGCTGCTGGCGCGGAGCCCGTGATGCGAGCTGCCGCACGATGCGCCGCTGTGGCGACTGCGGCTTATCGTCGAGTCCCACCCACTTTTGCTTGTCCACGCAGCGATATCCCCGGCGTGTCGCAATTAAACTCACCGCCACGTAGGTCAAGCCAGTTCACGCCCCAGAACGCAACCGACGCAGATAGCCTGCGACCCGCGGTCCTAGGGTTATGATGTCGCGACACATTCCATCGAAGCATTTGTCATCAATTGCGGATCGTGCCATGATTCAACACATGTGCTTCGCTGCCAGATGCATCACTGACTCATCGTTACGAAGCCGGCGAGCCTCGAAGTTGTTGAATGTGTGGATTACGGTTGGCAGCCGCGATTAAGCTTAACGTGTCGAAGCAGACTTGAGCTTGTCAACCGCAGCTGCCAGCTGGAGTTCTACCAAGCCAACGTTAACGGTATCGCTGTCCCACAAATGCATCGAACAGTCCGCCTCGAGCTCGTGCATCAAAACTGCGGAGTCGCAGCCGTGCCTGTGGCCGTCACATCGTTCGAGGGCCGCCAGGCGATGCGCTCTATGCTGCGCAGCTGTGCATACAGGCCCTCAGTGAGAGCTAGGTGCGTCAGCATAATCTCCAGGCGGGAGGGAAGGTCGGCAGGCGGTGGCGGCGCAGGGGCGGCCAGCACGCCAGCACTCGCAGGGTCTGCAGCCTTGCCCGCAGCCCCAGTCGATGCGCTCCCTGCTGCTGTGGGTTGGCTTGAGGCTGCAGTTGCCGGTAACCCGAGGCCGGGAGCATCGACGGCAGGGCCAGTGCGAATGCTCAGAGCGTGACTTGGACGCTTCACTGCTGCTGCAGGGCTTCCAGGCGGCGGCGAAGGCGTAGCCAAGACACCGGTGGCCGCGCTTGCTGTGGAGCCTCGAGCAGACCCCGGGCCAACGACTTTCAGCTGAACACCTGTGCGCTGATTCTGCGTCGCCCTTTGCTTGGTGGCCGCGGGTCCGGCGCTCCCAGCGACACCCGGGCCTAGCGCCCGCAGCCCAATGCTGGCAGTATCGGACACCGCAGCGCCGTGCAGGCTGGTACCTGAGGCGCTGGTGCGTGCGGATGCACTGTGTCCCAGCTCTGGGTGCGTGTGTGAGGGCTCGAGCGCGAAGCCGCCTTCAGCATTACCGCCACCTGCCGCTGAGCTGGGAAGCGACAGCCGCGACAGGGCCAGTTGCGGCACAGCATGACTGCTCTCGCTGCGCCGGGCGGATGCTGTCGACGTCTGGGCTGGAGTTGAAGCACTGTCGCGAGGGGCAGCAGTCGCGCCGACAGCCGACGGTTGAGTCTCGGGCTGGTCACGAGCGAGAGTGCTCGCGGGTATCGATAGCACCGCGGATTCGGCATCTGCAGACCTGACGGCTCCGGCGGGAGCAATACGCGCCGACCCCAAAGGGCCAGAGGCCGCATGCGCCTCTGCCGCCAAGGCGGTTCCGTCGTCACTACTGCGGCCGCTGGAGCTGCCGACTGCATCAACGGAGCCAGCTGTTGTCGTGACGCCCACACCGGCCTTCCGCACGAGCGCTCCGCCTGCTCGCACCACTCGGCGGGGCAGCTTCCCGGAGCTTGTATCCACCGCACCGGCGTCCGCAGCGCCGGGAGCATTCGGAGCCAGCTGCGATTGCTCTGGCGCAGGGACAACGGAGGCGTGGCCTCGCGCGGAAACTGCCCCACCTGTCGCTCCGAGGCGGGATGCGGCGCCAGCGGCAGCTCTGCCGCCTGTTGCAACCGGCTTGCGGGCAGACGGCGGCGATGGCGTCAGCGGGCCTTGCGCGAGTGCGCGGGCTGTGCCCGCTGCGGAACGCGCGGTGAACTGGGGCCCGGGAGGAGGGATGATCGCATCCTCGTGCGGTGCCGAGACGCTTGCACGCCCCGAGCGCGCAACCTCACGTGCGTCTGGCCCACGGACCGGCTTTTCGTCACTGCCGGGAGCCACGCCGACGACATCTCCAGGCGATGCCGGCCTGCCTGTCGTCGAAGCCGCTGCGGCGTGTAAAG
>Ga0208629_100326_pt1 | contig 23252 bp, 18 predicted proteins | sample LakWasMet19_HOW5_2_FD_183865 | JGI IMG/M metagenome (GOLD analysis project Ga0208629, IMG submission 183865) | Freshwater sediment methanotrophic microbial communities from Lake Washington under simulated oxygen tension - Sediment Metagenome... | ecosystem: Environmental > Aquatic > Freshwater >... | reverse complement strand
CGCTAGTTTATCAAAAAAACCAGCCTTTGTTTTCTAAATCGTTTTGGCATTCGCCCAATTGGCTTTGAAATAATTTTGCCCGCTTGGCTACTTTGTTGGCAATCTGTACCAGTCCCGCTTTTTTTAAATAGCTTTTGCGTTGATAACCGCCGTGTCCTTCATGGTAGGCGAGATATAAGTTTTTGGCATCCAGTTTGGATATGCCCAGCCGGCTGTGGCTGATGTCGCAATACCAGCCGATAAAATCGGCGGCATCGGCAAATTCATCGCGATCCGCTCCCCAGCGGCCTGCCTTGGATTGATAGCTGTCCCAGGTTTCATCTTTGGCTTGGGCATAGCCGTAGGCGCTACTGTCTCGGGGCAGGGGAATAAACCCCAGCAGCCAAGGGCGGGGCGGTTGTGCATCGGCGACAAAGCGGGACTCTTGATGCATGATCGCCATTTGAATGGGAATAGGCACGCCCCATTTTTCAAACGCGTTTTTAGCGTCATCATACCAGTCGTCTTTTTCCCTGAAAGTAGAGCAGATATTGTCGCCGTTTTTAGGCGTGAGCGCCGTGCAGGCCGCCAGAGACAGTAACAACAGCAGGGTTAATAGCTTTTTCATGATGCGCTGAGGTGTGTAGGATTTGAGATATGGTTGGCGATCCGGTTCGCTGAGACTGTCCTGAGCGTAACCGAAGGACTCAGGACAGGAAAAATAAGTGCAACCAAAAGAAAAAATATCACACAGACACTATAATTGCACGAGCTAGCCTTATACAGTATTTGAATAACAAGATAAATGGATAATCAGAGAGGAAATTCAGATGAATTTAGATTTAAACCGGCCTTATCGAAAAAATTTAACCTCGCATGGCTTGATTTACATGGGGGGGGAAGAGCAGGAAATCATTGTTAAAGATATTTCGTTAACCGGTGTGCTTGCAGAGTTAAAGTGCGAACAGGCGGGTCCCAAAGACGCCAAGGATATTTTCGATATGTTGTCCGCATCGACGACGATAGATTTGTATCTTCCGGAAATGCGCTTGGCCGGTGAAGCCGAGGTGGTCAGGGTTGATATGCTGAATGATCGTATATTACTGGCATTGGAATTTAGAAATGTTACTTATGATGTCGATAATCAGCTGTATAAGAGAAAGGTGTATAGAAAAAACATGGCGGTTGCCGGCAGAATCCTGCTGGATGGCGAGTATCGTGAGTTTAATACCGTCAATGTTTCAGTAGAGGGATTAATGATTAATCTTGCTGAAGCCATCGCTGTTGAAGAGGGTGAGACGACCGCATTTGAAATTGAGCGCTTGGCGTTGGAAGGCGAGATAAAAGTGATATGGGCCGAGCGTAGCGCCGACGGTGGAATATTGCTCGGCTTGCAATATGTGCATATGGAAAAAACAATGATTAAGGGGGTGCCGCGCTTTGCCCGCTAACAAACTGCATAACCTCTTGCCACCAGGGAAGCTCATCCGCCAGTGGCAGGGTGTTGTGGTTTACTCCCTTAAATGACCAGAGTTTCTTGGCGTGGTGCAATGAATCGAACAGCTTTAGGCTGAATTTATTGGGGATGATTTCATCTTGTTCTGCCAGCAAAATTGCCGTGTTTCCCGCGTAATCTTTTAAGTTTTTAATGTTGTCGAATTTGTCTTTGACCAGCCATTTTGCCAGCAAAAACCAGTAGTGGTGTTGGGCAACAGCGGCCATGCTGTCAAACGGCGTGACTAAGACAATGCCTTTAACCGGAACCTGCCCGCTCTGCACGATGCCAGAGGCCACGCCGCTGCCGAGTGATTCGCCCCACAGGAAAATAGGGCCGCCAAAATCGTTCAAGGCCTGCTTTGCTGTTTGGATGCCGTCTGAAATCAACGCCGCTTCTGATGGTGTGCCGTTTCTGGCGGCATAGCCGGGATATTCGGCCAGGATCACCCGGTAACCCAGTTTTTCCAATGCGTCCAGGTAATAAGTCCGGTCGGTTGCCGAACCTGCATTGCCGTGAAAAACGATGACTGTGCCCTTGCCGGTGGTTCGGGATGTTTTGGCGATCAGCCCTCGATAATCAGCCGTTGACGGCCAGAGCTTCAGGTTGGATTGCTCGGCTAGCTGTTGTTGGTCTTCAATCGAATAGGTATCGGGGAAATAGATCATTTTTCGTTGGAATAGAAAAACGAGCAGCAGGAGCAGTGAGTAGGTTAGCAGTATTGAAAGCATAGGCTTAAATGTCGGCATTTTTTGTTCGATCAATAATTTTTGTTCAGAGTGTTGCTATTTTCGTTTTTTACCAAAATATTTCGATGCTTGATTTATTTCCCAATACTCTTGCCGTACTGGAAATGGATTCATTGCTGCTAAATGTCTCACCCGTTCTAATACTCTAATAATCGGCCTATTTTCAATTTTACGTTTAGTGTTTGGTGACAACATCATTTCTATCAGGATTTCGCTTAACTTAGTTTTTTGTACGCCATAACAAGCTTTGCTTTGATAGAGTTTCTCTAGACTTGCTCCTGGATTCTTGTCTTTTTTGCAATTATTAATCTCAGCCGAAGTGAAACTAGCGTACCCCTGAGCAAGCTGAGTCAGCGCCTTAGCTATTTCTGTGCAAGAAAAATTATCAAACTCAAAAGCGATGTTCCAGATGCGAATGTAATCTAGACGGGTTGTATAACGTTGATCATTATGGATTGACTTGACTTTCTTTGATTCTTCTTTGAGCCGTGCTGCATGGTTTTCATTGTCCAGAATCAAAAATGCGATTGTCTGATGGTGATGCAGATAATCGATAAGTCTAAAAATAGCCCGAAATCGATCTTCTCTTTTTGCTCCTGTAGCTACATCAACACTACCTAAGACTATAATTTCAATTCCGTAAATGCCTGGATGCGCACCAAAATACAGCTCAAATATTTTCCGTACTGCAATTTCTTCACTTTGGCCTTCTACTAACAAAGCAAGCTTAGGTTGAGGATTAAGTCCAAAGTCATTTACTACAAACTCAAGATAACGGCGCACATCATTGCGAACTTCCAGTTCAGGACAATGAAGAAAAATGGTTCGGTGTACTTCATCAGGTTCAGGTAACTCTTCTCCATATAGCTCATGATAGAGTAGCCGTAGCATAAGTGCTCCAGAACGCAACGTTTCTGCTCTAAGAGCATTGTCTTTAAGTTTTTTCCTTCTATCCAAAGAGACGAATTGAATAAGTTTATACCAATTTTCCAGCGGGTCTGAAAATGACTGGGTCCTTGCTAAGGTTTCATAAGCATGGCGTAATTTTTCTGGAGTCAGACTGAACAAACGCTCAACATTATGGGGATCCCATTCGCTAATCTCGTTATTCCACTCCCATTTATGTCCAAGAATACATATCCAAGGATCAGAATAGCTTGTGCCTCCAGCCCTAATAATCCTTTTATCCCCCTGAGTTTGGGGATAATAGCGATTTGAAATATATTGACAAAGCAATGCCACACTGCGGCGGTACTCATGTACACGAGAACTTTCCATAATCTGCGCAGCATATTCCATCCAATTTTCCCCTTTTTCACCCCAGTCAATAGAGTTTTGATTGTCATTATCCAAATATCCGTCCAAATGAACATGAAGGGTCATTTCGTTAATAACGATATGGAGGTAGTCAATTTGAAAGATTGAATAATAGCCCTCTTGAGATCGATCCAAGTAACTTGGCACTTCGTAACTCACAGGTACAGCGGTGGTATCCCAAGCCCAATTTTTGCTAAACCAATTGTTACCTTCTCGCAATGGGATATAAAAAGGTGAGGCTTCCTTTTCCGGTGTTTGTACACGAAAGACTGGAGCAAACAGACCTAGACGTTCGAATCTTATTAACCGCTCCCGGTCTATAGACAGACCCCGTTCACGACAAAAAGACACAAAACGATCAGTCCCTAAAAGTGGACAGGCAATAGTGGCCCCAATTTCAACAACTTTGCGACCGATATTTTCTGGGAGTATGAGCAATTTGTTTGGATTGCTTTTTTTTCCTGATCTTTCCATTCTCGTAAATTTTTTTACTAACTAAAATTCGTGAACATGCCGCCATTCTGGAGGATACGAGGTATCAAATACGAGAAGCCGTGTAAGGTACGCTGTGCGTACCTTCGGTGTTTCAATGGAATTAATGATGCCGCACTCTGTTGAGAGTTTATTGCAAAAGTCGTGGGTTATCCTCGCTTTCACTGTGAGGACGAACGGTGATGCATGCCGCCAATATCCTGATCGAGACCGTTCATGCACAATATCTATTTCATGTTCGGTATTCATGAGAGCTTTTGTAATTGCTCGCGGCTTAATTCACAATCACGGAGTATTTTGCTTAATAACCCAGGCCCAATTGTTTCACCAGTATGAATGGGAACAACTGTTGAGCGTCCATCAGCATGTTGCACAAAATGATGACTCCCTTTAACGCGTACTAACAAAAAATCCGCTTTTTTCAAGGCAAGTAATAAATCTTTACCCGTCAAACTTGGAAAGGATGTCATGCCGCAACTGAAATTCGTTGAACGCCAACAAAATCGAGTGGTTCAGGCGTTTCGCCTTGAACTTCCAGACAAAGCTCAATGGCTTCACGAATACGCTCCATAAGTACATCTAGCGATTTAGCTTGTGTATGACACCCTCTTAGAGCTGGAACCGAAGCCACAAAATTACCTTCGGAATCTTTTTCAATAATTACATCAAATTGCGCCATCATATTGTTCAAATCCAAAAAATTGTGGTTAAGTTTGATTGTTGTTCTTTTGCTGAACCTAATTCTATTGATTGATCCGATCTTCTTCAATAGGATCAACATCAGGAACCGCACCCAATACAGCTAAAAACTTATTTTGCCGCCCATGATTAGCACACTGTAACAAATAATTACCAGATTGAACTTGGGCTATTGTCTGGAAAATGGTACGCGAAGCGTACCCTACGATTCTATGTATCATCTGTTTGATGTTAAACCCCTGCATATTTTTGCTTATCCCGACCCAACCAATAATCAGTCGCCAATTGCTGCGCCTGCTCCTGTGTCTCAACCTTGCCCAACAACTTAAGCGCAATCGCAGCCGTGCCGATGATGGAGGCTTCGGCAAACTCGTCTTCAACTTTTCCTTGCCAGATCAACGCCAGTTGCTCCGGCTCAAGCAGCTCGGGTTTGACGTGTCGATGAGTAAATAAAGCGGGCCAGTTTTCGTCGGACAATTCGCCGTTGTGTACGCTTTGCACCAGGCATTCCATATCGGGATTGCGTTCGGTTTCGCCGCCTTCGCCTTTTAATACCGCCATGTGCGGCTGGTTTAACAGGGCAGCGGCTTGTTGATGTACTGGACGGTAACCGGGATGGAAGATGCCCTGAATGCTGTATTCCGCATCAAACGGGTTTAGCAAGCGCACCAGGGTGTGAACCGGTGAGCGTAAGCCCAGTATCGGGCGCAGTTCTATAATTTCATGCAGTTTGGGGCAAAAATGCTCCAGCGATAAATAACTGTAATGCTGGTGTTTAAGTTGCTGTTTGGCGTCGCTAATAGAGCTTGCGCATTTAAGGCCTAAATAGCCCAGCATGTTTTCGGTATACAGCCTGCCTGCGGTATGGCCGCTTGCGCCGTGCATAAAAACGGTGATGCCGTTCTCGGCCAACAGCAAAGCCGACAGCAAAAACCAGGGCAAATGCCGACGCTTTCCGGCATAAGACGACCAGTCCAGATCGACTTTTACGGCATTGTCTGCAATATTGAATGATTCCCGCGCCGCCTGTGCGAAACCGGCCAATTCCTCCGGGGTTTCTTCCTTGACGCGCATCAACACCAGGAATGCGCCCAGTTGAATGGGTTGTACCTGGTCGGCGATGATCATGCTCATGGCTCGATAGGCTTCTTCCTGCGTTAGCGGTCTTGAGCCTTTTTTGCCTTTGCCCAGGATGCGGACGAATTCCGCGAATGGATGTTCGGGGTAGGGTGTTTGTTCGTGATGTGTGAATGTCATATTGCCAGGGATGGTATGTATGCCGCAAGACTGCCGGGAGCAGTAGCGGCGAAGGTAAATTTAAAGTAATGGTCGACTAACAAGGCGATAAACACGCCGGTCAGGTACATCAGTGAGTAAAAGAAGGTTCGCATCGCGGTTTTATCGTCTTTCCGGCGCATCATCAAAATGGCGAAATAAATAAAGCCGAGACCTAGCGGCACTACGGCAGACAAATAAATCAGGCCGCTCATGCCGGTCAGATAGGGCAACAGGGTAATAATGAACAGCAGCAGCGAATACAGCAGAATATGCAGCCGGGTATATTCCACGCCGTGCGTGACCGGCAGCATCGGTATGCCGACTTTGGCGAATTCTTTGCGTTTGGCGATAGACAGCGGCCAGAAATGCGGCGGCGTCCAGGCGAAAATAATCAAGAACAGCAGCAGTGAGTAAGGATGCAGTTCCCCGGTCATCGCGCACCAGCCCAGCATCGGCGGCGTGGCTCCGAAAGCGCCGGCAATCACGATATTTTGCGGTGTTGCTCGTTTGAGGTAAACCGTATAGATAATCGCGTAGCCCAGCGCCGACAAGAAGGTCAGCAATGCGGTCAAGATGTTGACCATGACGATCAGCAATGCCATCGAGATAACGCCCAGTATCGCCGCAAAAACGATGACATTGGCGGAGCTTAAATCGCCTTGGGGCAAGGGGCGGTGTTTGTTGCGATCCATCAGCGCATCGGCTTCACGGTCGATATAATGGTTAATCGCGGCGGCCGAGGCGGCGGCCAAGGCAATCCCCAGGCTGCTGTAGATAAACAGGCCGATAGGCGGCATTCCCGGCACGGCTAACAGCATTCCCGCAATAGCCGTAAAAACGATCAAGGCGACCACTTTGGGTTTGCATAACTCAAGATAACTTTTCCAGGAGGGCCTAGGAGATTGGCTAGTCATTATTTAATAGATTCCAACTTTTGGTTTAGGGTGCGTTTCCGGTGGAAACCGCAGACGTGATGTTGTAGATGTTCCATACAGCGCTGCCGGGCAGGGCAGAGGAGCGATGATCCGTTATTGTATAGAATACAGTGAACTATTGATTATTGAAATAGTTGGCTCGGTCAAGAAAGGCCCGGAAGGGAATCCATATCTTGAATCAAATATATAGGCCGCCATTTGGCCACAGGCTTCCATCAGATCAGGCGATTTTAGAAAGTCGGATGAGAGGCGCTTCGATAAGGATATGGCCGACAATAACTTCCCGAAACATAAACTCATCGTTCCCACGCAGAGCGTCGCTGCCATTAAGTTAAGCGCATCGACACGCCGTAGGAGCGGGCCGCGCCCGCGATATTTGCACAGCGATTGCAGAGTTATAGCGCCATCATCGCGGGCGCGACCCGCTCCTACAAGGCTTAACTTAATGTCAGTGACGCAGAGCGTGGGAACCCTAAGCGGAAGTTATTATTGATGGAGTCCTAAGTTACTGTAACGTTTGTCATTTATGATAAAGGCGCGCGCCATGCCCCGTTCTAGGTTGATAAGTAAGAGCGCATATTGATATGCTGCCGACACCCCGGCAAAATGAGCCGCTAGCGTTATGTTTTAACCGATTGAATAACAGGGCAACTTGTCAATCGCCCGAATCCCGAAGCAGTGAATAATTCATCTAAGGAGCTATGATGGCCGAGCAAGCAAACTATATTCGTTGGTTTAATGAATTAACGATCGACGATGTGCCTCTGGTAGGCGGCAAAAATGCCTCGTTAGGTGAGATGTATAGGGAATTAACGCCGCAAGGCATCCAAATCCCTAATGGTTTTGCGGTGACCGCTGAAGCGTATCGCTATCTACTGGATCAAACACACAGCTGGGAAGCCCTGCATCAGGCCTTGGATGATTTGAACCCGGACGACGTCGCGGATCTTGCCAAGCGTGCGCGTCGAGCGCGAGAAATAATCTACGCTGCGCCTTTTCCTGAAGATCTTGAGCAGCAAATTATCAAGGCCTTCGCTCAACTCAACGAGCAGTATGGCGACGACTTAAGCGTTGCCGTACGCAGTTCGGCCACCGCCGAAGATTTGCCGACCGCCAGTTTTGCCGGACAACAGGACACCTACTTGAATATACGCGGCGACCAAGCCTTGCTGGATTCCTGCAAACGCTGCTTTGCCAGCCTGTTTACCGATCGCGCGATACATTACCGCGTCGATCAGGGCTTCGACCATTTCAAGCTGGCCTTATCGATAGGCATCATGAAAATGGTGCGTTCGGACCTTGATGCCAGCGGCGTGATGTTTTCGCTGGATACCGAATCGGGATTCAGGGATGTGGTGTTTATTACCGGCGCGTACGGATTGGGCGAAAACGTCGTGCAAGGCGCGGTAGACCCCGATGAATTTTATGTGCATAAGCCCACTTTTGAGCAGGGTCATCGGGCGGTGTTAAGGCGCACCCTGGGCGCGAAGAAAATAAAAATGGTCTATAGCGAAGGACGCACCCGTGAATCAACCCACAACATTGTGACCTCTGAAGAAGAGCGTAAGCGCTTTTGCATTAACGATGCAGATGCGTTAACTCTCGCCGACTATGCCATTAAAATAGAAAAACATTACAGCGCCAAAGCGGGCCAGGCCAAACCGATGGATATAGAATGGGCGAAAGACGGTCTTGACGGTACGCTGTATATCGTTCAGGCGCGCCCGGAAACGGTGGTTTCCCAATTGCGCGGCATGGTTTTAGAGCAATACAGTCTTAAAAGTAAAGCCGAACCGATAGTTACCGGGCATGCGGTGGGTAGCAAGATTGCCACCGGCAATGCGCGGATTATCGATAACGTCGAGCAGCTCAACAGTTTTAATCCCGGCGACGTACTGGTGGCCGATATGACCACGCCGGACTGGGAACCGGTGATGAAAATGGCTTCGGCGATAGTCACCAACCGCGGCGGGCGCACTTGTCACGCGGCGATCATCTCCCGTGAACTGGGCGTTCCGGCTGTCGTCGGTTGCGATAATGCCACGACCATGATTAAACACAATAGCCCGGTCACCGTATCGTGCGCCGAGGGCGATGTCGGTAAAGTCTATTCCGGCCTGCTCGACTTCGCTATTAACAGCACCGATTTGTCGGGCTTGCAACGTCCGAAAACCAAGATCATGCTCAATATCGGCAATCCCGAGCTGGCCTTTAAAACCAGCTTCCTGCCCAATGACGGCGTGGGCTTGGCGCGGATGGAATTTATCATTACCGAATACATCAAGGCGCATCCAATGGCGTTGATACACCCGGAAAAAGTGCAAGACGCCGGTGAACGGGAACAGCTGAGCCGGTTAACAGGCCATTATGCAAGCGCCGAAGAGTACTTTATCCAAAAGCTATCGGAAGGCGTCGGCACCATTGCTGCCGCGTTTTATCCCAAGCCCGTCGTCGTGCGGATGTCCGATTTTAAAACCAACGAATACGCCACCTTGCTCGGCGGGAGTTGGTTTGAATTCGATGAAGCCAACCCGATGATCGGTTTTCGCGGCGCGTCGCGGTATATTCATCCCGCTTATGCCGAAGGTTTTGCGCTGGAATGCAGGGCCATGAAACGGGTGCGCGAGGAGATGGGTTTGTCCAATGTTATCCTGATGATCCCGTTTTGCCGTCGCGTAGATGAAGCCCGGCGCGTGCTCGACTACATGGCGCAGCTGGGATTGACGCGCGGCGAGCAGGGATTGGAAATTTACGTGATGTGCGAGATTCCCAATAACGTCATTCAGATCGATGCTTTTTCCGAACATTTCGACGGCTTTTCTATCGGCTCCAATGACCTGACCCAGCTTACCTTGGGCGTGGATCGGGATTCCGCGATTCTCGCCGAGGATTTTGACGAACGCGATCCCGGCGTCAAGGAAATGATTCGCCTGGCTGTCGACGGCGCGCGGCGTAACGGCAGACATTGCGGACTTTGCGGCCAAGCGCCGTCGGATTATCCCGAGATGGCGGAATTTCTGGTGGAAATCGGCATCGATTCAATGAGTTTGAATCCGGATACCGTATTGCAGACTACGCAACGGGTGCTAGAAACGGAACGTCGATTGGGCAGATAAGCGGTAACGCGACTGTAAAGTCATCTAGCTTGATCGCTCAAAATAAAAGCCATTTGCCGCGCGGCAGGCCCTGCGATTTGTCCGAAGGGGTGCAACAAAATCCCCGTCGAAACGTTCCAATTTTTGTATGTTGGGCTAGAATAAATAATATAAAGTTTTTGGATTTATAGCGGAGATGACAAAATGAACATGAAAAATTACCGCCTGTTTTTATTGGGCTTTGTAACGGTCTCATTCGTTTTGCTAACCGGGTTTCAAAAGCCGACAGATCATAAGAGTTCTGTCGCATCGGCTAACGAAAAAAAAGTTAAATACCACAAAAAAACCATTAATAAGCCTTCCGTAGCGAGCGCCGATAAAAACGCCGAACTGCAAAAAACACTGGACCTTAGTCTGCCGTCCGAAAATGTCTGGCTGAAGGTTGAGCCGGGCCGGGGAGGGCAAGCCGAAGCATCAACGATGTTTACGACTGAAAAGAAAAAGCCGCGGCCAGTCTATTTAGATGGCAAAATGCTGATGTCGCAAGAACCGGAAATGGATAAACAAAAATCGCTGGACGGTGCGGGAATCGTTATCACGCTGAAGCGGTGAGTGTTAAAACGGTTTTAAAGATTGGTAATAAAAAAAGCCCTTGACCGGGCATTTTTTTTGCCTTCGTTTAAAACCAGAGTTTATGATCACCCGCTGGATCGGGCTTCGGCAGTCAGTCGGAGATTTAGCCAAAGTCGGCCGGTAACATGCGCTACCCAGCGGGTTAAAGCAATCGGCTATGAGCCAGGCAACCTTGGGTGAAACATAGTAAGCAGTATGGTAGAATTGTCGGTCATCCCGGCATTAGTAAATAACAATATGTTTTTAAAAGATTTTTATAATATTCATGAGGGCAATGTCAGTATTGCCGCCGAACAAGCCAGTATGTTTGCCAAAGAAGTGGCACATGATTTCAATCCTTTACACGATGTTGACGCCAAACGTTTTTGCGTGCCGGGCGATTTGTTGTTTTCGCTGGCGTTGGAAAAATATGGCCTAAGCCAAAATATGCACTTTATCTTTTCCGGCATGGTCGGTCATGACGTATTGTTGAACTTTCCCGACACCGATGCCGAGCTGATTGATGTGAACGACAATCAGGGCAAAGCCTATTTGCAAGTCGAACGTTCGGGCGACATTAGTCGGGATACCGCATTGATTGAAAGCTTTATTCGCGATTATGTGGCTTTTTCAGGGCAAAATTTCCCCTACGTGCTGGTGCCGTTATTAGCACGGGAAAATGTCATGTTTAACATCAATCGGCCCTTGGTAATTTACGAAAGCATGACTCTGTCATTTCATCATCTTGATTTTCGGCGCGCGTCCGTGGAAATGCTGGAGCCGAAGATGGAAGTCAACGGCAAACGCGCTACGGCTTTTTTACACTTTCAGATCAAAGCGGACGGGGATATAGTCGGTACAGGCTTTAAAAAACTGGCGATCAGTGTGCCGAGTGATTATGAAGCTGAGCCGATGCAGGCATTTGTCGATGAATATCTAGCCAGGAAAAACGATTATCTGGCTAACTTGGCGGTGGTCAGTCAATCTTGATTTATGGTTTCCGATAAATCGCATCGAGCCCTTAATTTACTAGCGAGCAATTGAGTTGGTCTGCATTGCGGCACTAACTTGCAAGGCAAAGTGTTACTCGATCAGGCCGTTAAGGGACGCACGACACCGACAAGAGCCATCGCCAGTTTAGCGTGTACGGGCGGGCATTTTCAAAACGATGACCCCGGTATTTTCAGAAAATCGATTTCTTCTGGCGTTGAGGTTCGACCAAGGGTTGTGATGTTACTCGATTTTTCTCTTTACCAAATAGTATCTATTGCTCTTGTGTTCGTCTGGACCGGCTTTGTTCGGACAGGACTTGGTTTCGGCGGCGCCGCATTAGGATTGCCGCTGATGTTGTTTATACATAATAATCCACTGTTATGGTTACCTATTATCAGCGTGCATTTACTATTTTTCTCCGGCTTAACATTACTTAACCGCTTGCATAATGTCGATTGGCAGTATTTGCGCGATTCTTCGATTTACATTATTCCCGCCGCCCTCGTAGGCATTTTTGGACTGCTGAATCTACCGGTCTTATGGCTGAATAGCTTTATTTATTCGATTACCCTGTTTTACGGTTTTACCTGGTTACTTAACCGAGGCATTAATAGTCAACATGTTTGGGCGGATAGAGGGCTGTTGATTTTAGGCGGATATATTGCCGGGATTTCCTTGACCGGTGCGCCGTTGATGGTTGCTGTCTATATGCGCAACGTTAGCAAGCACAAGCTGAGAGACACCTTGTTTGTCTTATGGTTCATCTTGGTCAGCATAAAAATGACGACGTTTATTGCCTTATCCGTTGATTTGCATTTTCTAACGGCACTGACGCTTTTACCTATTGCCGCGATAGGGCATGTGCTGGGCCTGAAAGCGCATAACGCTATTATGCGCAATGATTTGATATTTAAACGCTGGATTGGCGGCGGCTTGGTTGCTGTGAGTCTGTTTGGGTTATGCCAGTTATATAGCCAATTTGCCCAGGACTTTTTATGAAAAACACTGACTTGATTTGGCAGCTTCCACAATCAGTCTCAACGGCCTCAGAGCCGGCGAACTTTCTTGAATGGCGCATCTCGGCCATGAGCTGACGGTCACAGTTGTCAAGCGGAACGGGCCGGTCAATTTCGGAAAGCGGGCATTCAGATGACGGTGCATAGCTCAGCAGAGCCTAGGGCTGTTCACTGCAACGAAATAGAGAGGAACTTTTTGCCCAGTTGGCGAGCGCTTGCCCGCGACGGTTAGACATTAGCCGACAAAGCGCTCGTCGATCATGCTAAAAGTAAGGGTTTCAAGGTAATTCCTTTTGATTTTAGGGGGAATATAGGATATAAATTATAAGTCGTTTCGGTTCGCCCCTGACCCCGGTACCGAATTTTTGAGGCTCAGAATACGCCTATAAGCAGCCCGCGATGGCTTATTCGATAAGCGGGAATCTACGAAGAATGTCTAAAGAGCAGGGGACGCGCGTGTTCAAACAGATTGTAATTTTCTTTTCCGGTCAACATCGCCACTCCTTGATTGATTCTAGCGTTTCACGCCTATTATTCGTCGACATCAGTCTGACTGCCGTCCATCAATCGAAGGCGCTTCTGAAAACCGTTCTCCTTGATAACCTTGGATACCCGTCCATACCGCTCTGCCTCTTTGCGGCTAGCCTCATTCTCTGCGTTCCAAGCTCCATTGACTTCATCAAGCCAAGATTTAATACATGATTAAAAAGCGGTTACGTTCACTAGCGAGAATGGAAGGGCCGCTTCCTATGGCTTGGCGTTAACCGGATGCCTGATCCGCTTCGGCCGCGTATCCTCGAATGGCCAGATCGTACGGTCTTCGCAGGTTGACTACATTGTCTAGTGTCAAAAGAACTTGCAACTTCACAGGATCTATTTTTAGTTTTGAATAAAAGAATACCTCATGAAAATTAACATGCCGATTACCAATGTTGAATATGTCCTCACAGATACTGATTCCATTGTGACCAAAACCGACTTGAATGGGAAGATTACCTATGCTAGCGACGATTTTATTCGAATCAGCGGATTTACCAAGGAAGAGCTGATTGGCGCATCGCACAATATAGTGCGCCATCCGGACATGCCGACAGAAGTTTTCCAGGATTTGTGGCGTTCTATGAAAAAGGGCTATCCACGGAGCGCACTGATCAAAGATCGCTGTAAAAATGGCGATTTTTTCTGGGTGTGGGCCAATGTTGCTCCCATCTATGAAAACAACGAACAGATTGGTTATATATCGGTACGTAACAAACCCAAGCGAGAACAAATTGCAGAGGTTGTCGATGCTTACCAAAAGTTTCGAGAAGGTAAAGCCGGCAATTTAAAAATCAAGGACGGAAAAATCGTCAAAAAAACATTGTCAGGACGATTACCGCCCATAGAAAATATTAGTGTCAAAGTCCGCATATGGATGATCATCGCTGCGGTGTTTGTTCTGTTGATGGTTATCGGCGGAATGGGACTCTTTGGCATGAGCAAGGATAGTGAGGGATTACGCACTGTTTATAAGCATCACGTTCTTTCCTTGAACCAGACGTCCCTCATTCAGAAATTGATGCTGGTTAATCAAGTGCGTCTTAGCGCCTGCTTATTAAGTCTTGATTCTGCGTTGATACAGAAGAATATTGCAGAAGTGGAACAAAATACTGCAATCATTAGCAAGACCTTGGGTACGTACTTTGAAACTTCGTTGAGTCCGGGTGAAAAGGCTATAGTTAACAAGCTCGTCAGCGACAGAGAGCGCTATTTAATAGAGGGTGTGCAACCCGTTATTTCCGCATTGCGCAGCAATGATGCCGCGCTTGCCGCTAAGCTCGTCAATGGCAAGGTTAATGTTCTTTACGAACCGGTCGCGGAAGATATTCAGAAATTGTTGCAAGCGCAGGTCGATGATACAAGCGAGGAGTTAGATGCAAGCGTGTTACGCTACTACAGCACGCGAGAGATCGCCGGCGTCTTGATCGTTTCAGGCATCTTACTGGTCCTGTGGTTAAGTTTCTCCCTTTTGAACTCCATTGTGCGTCGGCTTAAAGACACCATCAACCATTTCGGTCAAATCGCCCAAGGAAATTACAATACGCTTATCGACATCAGAGGCAGGGATGAAATTAGCAAGGTGATGGCGGCTCTTAAGGCAATGCAAATCAAGCTGGGCTTTGATGTAGCGGAAGCTAAACGCATTGCCGATGAGAATTTGCACATTAAGGTTGCGCTGGATAACGTTAGCACCGGCGTGATTCTTGCGGACAACGACCGCAACATTGTTTACGTCAATAAATCGGTGGTCAGCATGTTTGGCAAAGCGGAAGACTACATCCGCGAGCAGTTGCCGAATTTCTCCGTTGTCAATCTGGTGGGTACCAATCTTGATAGCTTTCACAAGATCTTTAAGCACCAGTTGTTGCATTCCGACTCCGCTACCGGCTCCAGCACTGTCGATGTTAGCATGGCAGGCTCCTCTATGGAGGTCGTTGTCACGCCTGTGATCACGACGGAAGGCAAGACTATAGGTTCGGTAGCCGAGTGGTTGGATCGCACTGCCGAGGTTCTGGTGGAGGAAGAAGTGGCTATTATTTTGGTTGCTGCGGTTATGGGGGATTTCAGTAAACGCATCGTCATGAAAGGCAAAGTAGGCTTTTTCCGTGAGCTGAGTGAATCCATCAATCAGCTTATGCAGACCACTGAATGTGCGATTAATGAAGCGACCCGCGTATTTAAAGTCCTGTCCCACGGCGATCTGGGCGTGAAAATTACTAATCCCTATACGGGCACCTTAGGAGAGCTTAAGGCGGACGCTAACACGATGGTGGATGACCTGAATAACATTATCGGTCAAATCAAAATTGTCGCCGAATCCATCCACACTGCGGCTAAAGAAATCGCAACCGGCAACACATCTTTGTCGCGGCGCACTGAAGAACAGGCAGCCAGTTTGGAACAAACCTCCGCCAGCATGAAAGAGCTGATCTCAATTGTGCAGCAAAATAGCGCTAACGCCAAGCATGCCGGCGAGCTGGCCGTTAGCGCGTCGGATACCGCCGGCAAGGGGGTCATGGCAATTGGCCAGGTTGTAAAAATGATGGAAGGAATTAATGAATCTTCCCGCAAGGTTGTCGAGATTATTTCGGTGATCGATAGTATTGCCTTCCAAACCAACATCCTCGCGCTTAATGCCGCAGTAGAAGCGGCTCGGGCAGGGGAACAGGGCAGAGGCTTTGCCGTGGTGGCTGGCGAAGTGCGCAGCCTCGCGCAACGCGTTGTGTCGGCCGCCGCAGAAATTAAAAGTTTGATTGGCGAATCGGTTGAGAAAGTTGAGGATGGCGGCCAGCTCGTTACCCAAACCGGAAGAACTATAGAGGATATCGCTAACTCTATTCATGGCGTTACCGCCATCATGTCCAAAATCAGCGCTGCTTCCGTAAAGCAAACTTCCGGTATTGAACAAGTTAATCTGTCTCTCGGTCAGATGGACGAAGTAACCCAGAAAAATGCCGCTTTAGTAAAACAAGCGGCTGCCGCAACAGACTCGCTTGAAGAGCAAACACAACACCTGACGGTCACGGTTGCGCACTTTAAAATGGACGGTGAAACTGACTTGGCAAACGGCGTTGAAAACTTTCCACTAAAGAGCGTGTTTTAAAAGTCCGTTAGTCAAGCCGCTTCAGCATCGGTGTCATTCCAGTCGTTCGATTTTAGCGCCGGCTGTCTCTATGTGGTGTTTCAGGGCGGCCATACACGGTTCAAATCTGTGGCTAAATCCACTTGCCGCCATAATTCGACCTAAGAACGTACGGGCCAAAGCTTCTGCGTAACGCCAAGTTTCGTTAGATACACTGCCGAGAATCGTCGCTTCGGATAAAGTATCAGGAAGCCCGCCACCGCTGCGGGGAGCGAAAGCCATTGGCGTCATGTCGTAAGCGGGTGCGATGCTATAGGGCCGACCCTGTTCCGCTATAAATGATAAGTTTCCGTTGTGCATATCCGAATTGCCGATTAGCGTGCCGAATGCCCATAGGACATTAGCGCTGTTCGCTGCTTCCGGATGAATTTGACGATCATCGGCAAGGATGCGCGCAATAACCGGCCACCCGCCCGTTCCTAACCCAGCAAACTCGGCATCAAGCGCGGACAAAGAATACATCGCACGCCGTCCAAGGCTGCCGATGCGGTCAAAACGCTCGACTTCAAGAAAACGCTGGCCACCGTGGTCAATTATTTGTGTTTTGGCAGCAGGAATGCCGTCTTCGCGCAATGTCTCAAGCGCAAGGTGTTCGGCCAGCAGCAGATCGCGCCAGCGCTCGCTTACTGGGCCATCTTCCAGTTCGCTAAATTTCACAATAACATGACGATCCCCATCCGGTGTCATGGCATAAGCGGTAAATTTTGGCTGTTCGCCACCGGCTGACGATCCAGGTGTCTCACCGCGAGCCGCTTCAAGCGCTAACCGGGCATAGGCCTCAGTTTTCTGACTCAACGAAATCGACTCAGGTGTAGAAGTGGCTAGAAAACGATCCCTTGCATTTTCACCTAGTAGTATATTTCCTACTATGTCATGCCCATGCACCAGCAGCGCCCGCAAAGCGTGGGTATCTGTCCAATCTTTAAGCCGATCCGGTAGCCCCAGTTCAACGCCATGCCGAGCAACATACGCCCTCCCCAAATAGCCTTGTGGGCGCATGTCGAACAACCACCATGGAAGTCCGTCGCTGTGAAGGGTCGTACCATCCTCTTGCCGCATGACAAACCCATCCGGCCGAACTGGAGTCAGCGTTCCCAATTGCCGAATAGCCCCTTCTGCATTAACCCGATAGATCGGGATATTCGGTAATCTGCGAGTGTTATCGCGTAGAGTGTAGTGAATGGATCGCGCAGCGCCAAATCGTACTATTTCACCACCAAGCTCAGCCAACGCACGAGACATTGTCGGCTGGCTAATATTTAGCTTTCCGCGCAATTGCGCCGCCGACAGCGGTCCTCCAGATAGTTGCATACGGATGCGATCAGCGTGAAGTGTCATTGAGTGAATTGATTAATGAATAAATTAGTGAATAGATATTATAGGGCTTTTGAGGTTTATTTGGAAAAATTTCAGATCAAGGCTGTCTGTAGTCGAATCTAGGTGTATATGTAGACGGTGCCGTCCGACATTGGGCGGCCATCGCCACGGCTTGACGGGAATACATAGCGATCATTCCCGGTTAGCGGCCTGATGTCTTCCAATATGGTAATTGTCTGAGTTGATAAAGGTATGATGTGCAGTTCAAAACGCCTGAGTTTTTTTGTGGGTTACGTCTCGAACGGTGTGGGCAACTGAAGGCTTCTCTGGCTTGATTCAAACTTGTATCAGGATAAACACCTAAGGCCAATGTTTTGCTTTTGCTATCAAAGCGGCAATCGAATCGAAAGTATTTACTGCCGCTTGGATTTACAAGCAAATACATGCCTTTCCCGTTAGGCATTTTGAAAGTTTTGTCAGGCGTAGGCTTAGCGTTCTTTATAGCGGCATCTGATAGGGGTATGACGGTATTTTTTGGAACAGTTAGAATAGCAGGATGTCAACTGATTCTATTGAACTTCGCAGGACAATAAAAAACCCGCGAAGCCTTACGACTTGCGGGTTTTCATAGTTCTTTGCACGGCTCTGAACCAATGTTTGGTACCGAGGGCCGGAATCGAACCGGCACGATGTCACCATCACCGGATTTTGAATCCGGCGCGTCTACCAGTTCCGCCACCCCGGCAAAGAAACGACATTATAGTCGACGTTTATCAAAAAGGCTAGATTTTTTTAAGGTGTATTTAAAAAGCCTAACCTGATAATATCGCCCGCTATGAAAAAAAGTGATTTTAACTACCAGTTACCCGAAGCGCTGATTGCGCAAAAACCCTTGGCAGAGCGCGATGCAAGTCGTTTGTTATGTATGGATCGCGACATCGGACGGATGGCCGACCGACAATTTACCGATTTGATCGATTTGATCAATGAGCGTGATCTGCTGATTTTTAATGACACCAAAGTGATTCCGGCCAGGCTGTTCGGCACAAAACAAAGCGGCGGCAAGGTCGAGATTCTTATCGAGCGCATTCTGGATGACCACCGCGCCATTGCTCATGTCAGAGCAAGCAAATCATCGAAAGCCGGTACTGTGATAGAGTTGGATAGCGGCTATTGCTGCGAAGTGTTGGGCAGAGTTGACGATCTGTTTCAGTTGGAATTTAAGGGCGACAACAGTTTGCTCTCTATATTGGAGCAAATCGGCCATATGCCATTACCGCCTTATATTACCCGTGAAGACGATCAATCCGACCTGACCCGTTATCAAACGGTTTTTGCCAGAGAGGCGGGAGCTGTTGCCGCGCCCACCGCAGGTTTGCACTTTGATCAAGCCATGATGGAAAGACTTAAAGTCAAGGGCGTGCAAAGCGCTTTTGTGACGTTGCACGTCGGTAGCGGCACTTTTCAGCCGGTCAGGGTGGAAGATTTATCCGAACATTTAATGCACAAGGAATATTTTGCCGTGCTGCCGGAGACGGTAGCGGCCGTTCAGCAAGCCAGGGCAAGGGGAGGACGGGTTATCGCCATAGGTACGACGGCGGTCAGGGCGTTGGAATCGGCATCCAAAAGCGGTCGGCTTGAAGCCGGTTTTGGCGATACCGATTTGTTTATTACTCCCGGCTATCAATTCAAATCGGTTGATGCGATGCTGACCAATTTTCATCTGCCCGAGTCTACCTTGTTGATGCTGGTCTCGGCGTTTGCCGGTTATGAGCATATTATGAAAGCCTATAGCCATGCTATCGATCAATCTTACCGATTCTTCAGCTACGGCGATGCGATGTTTTTGGGATAGTGGATTTATAGGCGTGATGCGTTTTACAGTAGCCGAACAGGCTGCCGATCAATGAACAACATCAAGTAGACGAAAACCCTGCCTGGAAAATCCAGGCAGGGCTTTCAAGCGTTAAAGCGTGCAGGCGAAAAATGCATTGCATGCTCTCTATACATATTCCAGTCCGGTTGTTGCAAGACCGACAAGATTTATATTGTTCGTATTTAAATCCAAATTAGCCGCCATGACGGCCAAGGAAATCTGAGAGTACAGTCCTGATGTGATGGCGTCTGTCCAGTAGTTAAGGTCGGCAGGGGAGGGTAGAGAAGCTACGAGATTTTGGTAAAGCAGATTGACTTCGCTTGCATTAGAAAAGCCGTTACCGAGTTTTGCATTCAGAGCCAGTTGTAACAGGTCTTGGTAGCTCATGCCTTCATCAAGATATTTCAGGCCGATACCCGCATATGTTTTGTTCGATACGGATTCCTTGCCGAAAACAATACCGAGGATTTTGGCCGTTGATCCGGCATGGCTTTCGATATCGAGGGCGACAGACATATCGGAAAATTGCAGCCGTTCCACGCTGGTGAGCGTATCAAGGCCATCGCTGCCGCTATTGTTGATCTCAAAATGGGCGGCGCTGAAACCGATTGCGTACTGAGAGCGGGTCTGAGTGTAAACGACTGTATCTGTCCCCGATCCGCCATCAATAGCGTCGTTATCGGCGCCGCCGCTGATCGTATCATTTCCGGCTCCGCCGACGAGCGTATCATTACCGGCTTCGCCTTTCAGTAAATCATTACTGCTACCCGCTGTTATCGAGTCCCCGTTACCGGTACCTGTCCAATAGCGTCCGCCGCCGGTTGACCCAATACCGAGCGAGCCGCTTAATCCGTCGCCGCCATAAATCCAGTTTAACGCGGCCACATCGTAAGGATTAAACGAGGAATAAGGGCCGCCACTCGATGTATACGACATCAATGTGTTGGCAGTGTTATCTTGGCTGCTTGGCAGAGTCGGGTTGCCTGCAAAAGGGTGTTTTAAGCCAAGCGCGTGTCCCATTTCATGCAACAGTGTTTCGTAGCCATAACCACCGGGCGTAAGGTTGCTGTTTTGCTCGAGCCACTCAACATTATCCAGATAAACGTAAGCTTCGGCGGTATAGTCGGTAATCGTATTGCTGCCATCATAAGAATAACCCGAATGCCAGCTGCAAAGGCCGGATGTCGATGCGCCGGTGATATTGATGAGGCAAAAATGAATGCCGGCAGTACTGCCGTTGGATGTTTCAGTAAAGGCAATGCCGGTCAAATTGCTGATATAGTTCAGCGCCTCTTGTGTCGCATTTTTTTGCGCATCATTAAAAGCCTGCTGATTGCTAACACCCGATTCATTGCCCGAGGCAATTGAGAATGTATAGGAAATAGCATGGGTGGCAGGCGTTAAATAATTCCATCCGGGACCGGTATCAAGCAGTGCATCAATATGAGTTAATCCCGAGGTTAAAGCAGTTGTCACATCAGATACTTGAGGCATGGTCTCTATTCTCTTTAAATTTATCTATTTGAGCATCGCAAAGAGCGTTCATGGATGGCGTAAGCGAATTTTCCTTGATAATTTGTAGATTGAACCGGAATAGCGCCGGCTCAATCTACTATGCCCAATAGTTATAAGAAGCTATTCGCTAACCTGGGCAATCCAGTCTTGCAGGTTGTAATAGTTGGTAATGCGGGCCACTTTGTGGTCGCGGATTTCAAAAAAAGCACCGGCCGGCAGGCGGTATTTTTGTCCTTGTGCAGTAGGCAAGCCTTCGTCGGTTTTAATGTATTCACCCAGCACTATAAATTCGGCAGCCGCGCGTTGGCCGTCGGCTGTCGCCATGATGACCATATCGACCAGCTGTTCTTTATAATTGTTGTTCATGCAGGCCATGAACTGGGTGAATGCTTCCTTGCCGGTTTCGCGTTTGCCTTGATTGATGTCGTGGATGACATCGTCGGTCAGCAGGTTAAGAAAAGTATCCATGTCACCGCCGTTAAATGCGGCATAGTATTGTTCTATCAGGTTAATGCTGTCTTGGTTCATAGTGATTTCGCGGTTAAGTTTAAAATGAAAAATGTTAGCCGAGTAGGACGTGGATAAAATAATGCGGTCAATCTTTTTCCCAGTTATCCCGTAGGGTCACGGTGCGGTTGAAGACCAGTTTGCCGTTAACGCTGTCTATCGCATCAAAGCAGAAATAGCCGGTGCGTTCAAACTGGTAGCGGCTTTCCGGTTGCGGATCGGCCAGACTGGCTTCCACCCTGCAATCGGTCAGGATTTCCAATGAATCGGGATTTATGACATCAAGAAAGTTAGGTTCATTGTCAGGGGCGGGTACGCTGAACAAACGGTTATACAGGCGCAGCTCGGCAGGTTTCGAGTGTTGCTCGGAAACCCAGTGGATTACGCCTTTGACTTTGCGGCCTTCGGGGTTTTTGCCCAGCGTGTCCGGGTCGTAGCTGCAACGCAGTTCGGTGATGTTGCCAACGGCATCTTTGACGATTTCGTTGCATTGGATCACGTAAGAACCGCGCAGACGGACCTCGCCGCCTTCCACCAAGCGCTTGAATTTCGGCGGAGGCGCTTCGGCAAAATCATCCCGTTCGATCAAAATAACCTTGGAGAACGGCACGATGCGTTTGCCCAGTTCGGGTTTTTGCGGATGATTGCTGACTTCCAGTTGTTCGCATTGGTCTTCCGGATAATTGTCGATGACCACGCGCAACGGCTGTAAAACCGCCATGGCTCTGAGCGCATTGTCATTTAAATCTTCGCGGATGCAGTATTCCAGCACGCCCATTTCTATCCATGAGTTTTGCTTGGTCAGGCCGATGCGTTCGCAAAAATCGCGTATCGATTTAGGCGTAAAGCCTGCTCTGCGGAGTCCTGCAATGGTCGGCATGCGCGGATCGTCCCAACCGTTGACATGTTTTTCCATGACCAACTGATTGAGTTTGCGCTTGCTGACGATGGTGTATTCGAGCTGCAAGCGGGCAAATTCGATCTGCTGCGGGTGGCAAGGCGTTTTAAGTTGATCCAATACCCAGTCGTACAGCGGGCGATGGTCTTCAAATTCCAGCGTACACAGCGAATGGGTGATGCCTTCCAGCGCGTCGGAAATGCAGTGGGTGTAATCGTACATCGGATAGATGCACCAGTCGTTGCCGGTGCGTTGGTGATGGACGCGGCGAATCCGGTACAGCGCCGGGTCGCGCATATTGATGTTGGGCGAGGCCATGTCGATTTTGGCGCGCAATACGTATTGGCCGTCGGCAAATTCACCGGCGCGCATGCGTTTAAATAAATCGAGGTTTTCTGCAATAGAGCGGCTGCGGTCGGGGCTTTCCTTGCCGGGTTCGGTCAAGGTGCCGCGATACTCCCGAATTTGTTCGGCCGACAAGCTGTCGACATAGGCTTGGCCTTGTTCGATCAATTGCACGGCATAGTCGTAAAGCTGCTCGAAATAATCCGATGCGTGGCGCAGTTCCGACCATTTAAAGCCCAGCCACTGCACGTCGCGCATGATCGATTGCACATATTCGTCGCTTTCTTTTTCGGGATTGGTATCGTCAAAGCGCAGATTGCAAGCGCCGTTGTTTTCGGCGGCGATGCCGAAATTCAGGCAGATCGATTTTGCGTGACCGATATGCAGGTAACCGTTAGGTTCAGGCGGAAAGCGGGTGACGACTTTGCCGTTGTTTTTGTTGTCTTTGAGAT